>Ga0137344_1000008_pt1 | contig 19704 bp, 35 predicted proteins | sample EasRivERMLT500_2_FD_104773 | JGI IMG/M metagenome (GOLD analysis project Ga0137344, IMG submission 104773) | Soil microbial communities from meander-bound floodplain in the East River, Colorado, USA - East River MetaG ERMLT500_2 | ecosystem: Environmental > Terrestrial > Soil > Floodplain ...
AGGGTATTCAGCAGTCTATTGCTGATAAGCCATTATTTAAGCCTCGCGTTGGGCCTGGTAATACTACATTACCGTCCTTCGCTGATGATGCTGGATTAAAACTTACTGACCTTACTGATTTAAGTAGTAGAGAAGAAGCTGTTATGTCTACCTGGGCTGAGAAGGTTCCAGGGGTTAGACGGAGTAACAGAGCATATACAGCATTCTTGAATAAACTTCGTGCAGATACGTTTGAGAACTTAGTGCGAGATGGTAAGGTGTTTGGTGCTGATGGTGAAACTAATCTACCATTGGCTCGTTCACTTGCTGATTTCGTTAACTATAGCTCTGGGCGTGGTTCATTAGGCAAGGCAGAGCGTGCAGCCGTAATTCTCAATAGCACATTCTTTGCCCCACGACTGATTGCCAGCAGAGTGAAGATACTTAATCCCTATACCTACATTAATCCTAAGACTGATTCATTCACTAGGAAGGAAGCTATTAAGTCATTACTTGCATTGGCGGGCGCAGGTAATGCAATGGTAGGAATGGCGAAGTTAGCAGGTGCAGAAGTAGAGAGTGACCCGGCCAGTAGTGACTTCGGCAAGATTAAAATTGGTAATGTAAGACTAGACCCTTGGGCTGGCGCACAACAGTATATCGTTGCAGCCAATAGAATCTTACGTCCCAGAGAAGCCAGATTGGAATCGATGGAGGGCACTGATACGGGTATTGCTCCCTTTGATATGGCTGCTGGAATGTTAGGTTCTCAGGGCGGTAAGTTCAAAAGTTCCGTAAAAGGAACTGAATACTTCTTAGGTGAGAAATACGGTGGCTCATCCAGATTGGACGTAGCAGGTAGATTCTTAGAGGGGAAGGCGAACCCCATTATTAACTTCGCTACAGGACTATTGCGAGGTAAAGACCTAGCAGGTCAACCCTTTAATGTTCCTGACGAAGTTGCTAAGAGGTTCGTCCCCATCTTTGTGCAGGATGTAATCGAATTAGCATCTGAGAATCCTGAACTACTTCCAGGAATCGCAGATATTATTGGTGGTAACATTCATCCTGAAAATCTCCCAGCAGCCGCACCTTCGTTCTTCGGTATGGGTATGCAACGCTACGGTGACAATTAAAGGAGTAGTCATGTCCTCAATGCTATTTCGTATCATTCTAGCCGTCGTGTGTGTCGGCTTAGCAATTCTGCTATTACCGCCTATCGTTAGTTTAATAGGACTACCTGTCCCTAGCGAAGTATTAACGATTATAAGGATTTGCTTGGTCGGCCTTGGTATTCTCTACGTTCTGAAGGGTCCGCCTTTTCCGCCGACGGCGTAATACCTCCAGGGAATCCAGACCATTCACCTTTCGCCATTTGTGCCTTAACGGCATCAATATTTTTCTGTCTAGTTAGTCTACGCTGGCGTCTATCCGCCATCCATAGCGTAGCTATGACTGCGATATCTCTCTCAGTATCCTCAATAGATTCGTTAATTGCAATCTTCCCGCTGCTTTCGAGATTCGCCAACCGAAAGAGTTTCTCACCAATGCGCCCGGCGAATCCAGCATCTTCTGGAGAATGCGCAAATAGTAAAGCAAGTTTACCAGCAAAGTGATAGTTCCCAAAAGGATTATCATTGCTGGCATAGTCATGACTCTTACGGTCATGTGTATCAGCCATTTCCGAGAGTAGGGAATAGAATAGTGGTGAACCATGTCTATCTCTAGCTTGTTCGTCTGTGCTCATGCTGTCTCTCCATCTCCTCATAATTCGTAGAGCCTAGTTAATATATCAGCAGAAGTATGTCCATCCCACGGTGGAGCCTTAGGGACAATCATTACTCTAGCTTTATCCCACAGTGTAATAGGAAGATGGTAAGTAATGTAAGTAGGCGGACCTTCAAAGTTAGTAATAGTCATTCCCATAATGAACCATCCGTCGAACATGGTTCCATCATCGTGTAGTTTAGACTTCCAACATTTCACGCGCGATTGGAGGGGCGTGATATAGTTATCATAGATTTTGCACAACGCAATGAATAGCGCGTGCCTATGATAATAAAGCTCTGTCATGGTATGATGTCCGTCTGAAACATCATCTGCCATGATAGAAACTTCACGCACACCTTCATGATAGTCAGGGTTGAGCAGAGCGTAATTAGTTTTACCCAATGAACCCCTCCGGTCTTTTCGTGATTACTCCGAGGCGATGTTTACAGTAGGGACATTCCTTACAACGACCAAATACGACGCAGTTACAATGAGAACACTTCCAATTGTCAATACCTAAGTATTTAAGAATTCGTAAGTGTTCTGATTGTTCTACTTCCACCCTTTCGACGGGTTCTTTAGGTGTATCCTCGTTTGGGGGTGGTCCTATTAACGGCATTAGACTATAGGTCTAATAGTTCGACTACGAATTACATCGAGTAGTGACTCATAGTATTCGGTTATTAGAATGGCGTCGTAGAGCATAGACTTGTATCTATCCTTACCCGCCTCATCATGGCATGAGTAGAGAGTATCTCCATTCTTCAAGGTATAAATTTGGTTAGATTTATGATGTGATTCAATCTGACCTTTGAACTTATACTCAATGAATCGAGACACCTCACCGTAGTTATTACCGATGACTGCTATCTTGAGCATCACTTCACCGTGATATGAATGCCTGATTCTGTTCGATGGACATTATGGATAACCATAGCATGTCTATCACCATTGGGCAATGCCCGCACGATGCTTAGTATTTGAGTGGCTAGTTCTAACTCTCTATCTTTCTTTTGGAGAGCTTCTGACATTTGCCTACGAGTGAATACTAGTTCAGTATTGAAGGCTTGTCGCCATCTACTATAGTTAGAATCAAATTTGAGTTCAGACATTAGTAGTTCCTTATGAGCCACTCAAAGTCTTTACCTCGACGCATAGTTTCACGCTCTATAGACTGCATTAGCTCCATGAACGTATATGCAACTATTTTGAATGGTGGTTCACCATCGAACTTCATCCACCAGTATTTTGGTTCCCTCGCATTTGCTGGCATTAGTTAAATCCGTTAATGAACTCCGTTGCAGAACGAATAGTTGGCGACCTCATTAGTTCCATAGTGCACATCATAATGAGAGTTGGACTATTAGTCTCATCATGTTTGCGTAAATCACTCATCATGGAAATGATACCCTGCTTAGGGTCTTTGTAAAACTCCATTTCCTTGAAAGCACGTTCCTTACACCATGCAATATGTTCTGCTCTAGTCATTGTCGTCTCCTATGAATAGTGCCGGGTGCGGGAATCGAACCCGCATGGTATTGCTACCGACGGATTTTAAGTCCGTTGTGTCTGCCAGTTTCACCAACCCGGCTTCTTTCTAACGATTACGTTTCCTAGCTTCCTTCTGTGCTTTATTCTTTTTATCTCGTTTCTTACGAGATTTAATTAGTGTCTCAGTATCATGCCATCGGCCTTTGCCATGACCGGATGGATTATGTTGTTTCTGTTGATTCATTCGTTACAGGCGATAGCCTTATTCGCCCACATGATTGCTTCTTCTAACTTAGTGATAGCAGTAGACTGCTCTCGACTAGAAGGAGTATCGTTAATGATTTGAATAGCTAACTGTTTAGCCATATCCCTCAGTCTAACATATCGTTCCTGCTGATTACCAACAGGGGCATGATACGTGAAACTATTTTCGATGACTGCTTTTGTAATCAAAACTGCCTCCCATGCTTTGGTGGACGTGTCCGGTTGTAGGCTAACTTTTCATCAATAACTTTCAGTATATTAATATTAAGATTTTCTGTAATTTGAAATAGTCCGGTAAGTGCGAGATTTAAGAGATAGACTTTATCTTCTCCCGTAATAGTTCTGCCCATAACCCACATGACAGCTAATAATTCATCATCAAGAGTTTTATCAGGGTCAAAGTCATAATGACCTCCAATAAGTTTAATTTCGTAATCTAGTTTAGCCTGAATGTCCAGAATACGAATGATAGCATCCGCAATTTCTACTGGAAATCCTTCTGGCTTCTGTCCATCATGGGAATAGTAAATTTCAGTGGGAGTATGACCGTCCCTTAATTCTTCGTGTGCCTCACAAATTTCACTGCACACTAATACAATATATCGAGTCAATCCGCCTTCTAGGGGGTCGAATCCTTTAGAAGCATTATCGAATCGAATAGTTTTTGCAAGGTCTGCTAGATGCATTACTTCCCCTTTCCAGCCATGAACTTCTTGAGTTCTTCTACTTGGTTCTCTGGCATTGTATACAGTATGTTGTTCCCGATACTAGAAGTTGTAATCATGCCCGAGGCATCGAATGCCTGCATCATGTTGTCAAATTCTTCGCTGTTATCATAGTGCATCCACATCTTCTTCATAAGGACGATTCTGGTTACAGTATGTGGTTCTCTATTGAGAAGCTCCATGATAACTAATGATTTAAGTAAGGCAGCATTGGACATGCCATGCTTACCCATAGTAGTTCGACGAACGTTACCAAGTAATTTCTCACATTCAGTAATAGCTTGTTCCATTGCTTCCATAGTAATGACTAGTTTGGGATGTTGGGCTAATGATAGCAGAATAGCTACCTTCAGCACGGAGTCCCCGAATCTATTCAGTGTGCCAGTTTCATCTTTAGTCTCTTGAATCTTCATTGCCTCCTTGAAGGCATCATACCAGTCATCATACAGTGCTCCAACAGGATTGAACCAGATTTCCCTACCATGTTTAATTCTTCTGATAGAGAATTCATCGGTCTTTTCAATCTGAGCGAATGGAGCAAATGCACCCTTAAGTCCTGATAACTCCTTCAGGTATTCAGATGATGCTGTGTAGTCTACCTTCTTCTCTAATGGGTATACTAGAGAGTTAGATGTCTGTCCTTCTCTTTCGTAAATAATGAATGTGCGGGCGAAGTAACCACCCTGTATAGCACTACGTGTGAAGAAATCTTCAGACATAGCTTCGTTAGTGGCTGTTAGCATTGTGATGGTAGGGTCTTTCAACTCGAAAGTCTCCATCTTTAGTAGTGACTTCCACTCACCCACATTGTATTGTCTATCGTATAGGTCAGTGAGAATCTTCGTAGCTACCTTATCATCGACAATAGAACTACTCAGTTCCGAGGATGCAATAAACGCAACCGACTTAGTTTGAACTTTTCCACCTGGTTGTGTATATGCAGTTCCCATTTCTTTCAGGATGCCCTGGATAGAACTACGTCCACCGATGATACGGGTAGTATTAACTGGCCTCACTAACTGTTTTGCCATGCTAATGGGCGGACCTTTCTTCATCCCGCTCTCAGCATGGAGCATCACATAAATATTCGGATACAAATTGTAAATCTGTCTATCGAGCCATACTTGGTCCTTCATTACGGCTGATATAGCAGCTATCGCTGACCAATACCAGAAAGACCTGGGAGATTCAAGCTCTCTATGCTGATTTACTAGGTCCTGAAGCCAGTCCATCTACAATCTTCCTAATCTTTGTGCCTACTGCCATTGCTTCTAGGTCCTCATAGTTAATGTATTGATGTGCTAGTAGTCTCCATAGTGCCTGCACTTCATAGTCATAGAATGCGAAAGTTACAGGAGCATAGTTAGGGTCTAGTTCTAATCTAGAAGGGGATGTCATCGTCATACCTCGCTGGATTCTCAGCAGCCATCTGCTGTTGTATTCTTGCAACCACCAGAATGAATTGCGCTAATAGTTCTACTAAATTGTCACTCTCTATCTTATCAGAAGATAGTGCTGCGAATGACTTAACCATATCTCGTCTAACGATATTCAGTTCAAATTGCTTCATCTATTTTCTTCTCCACAGTATGATGATAGATTAGATTATCCATTGGTGTATCAGGCGGTAGTGTATCCGCGAGGAATGCTTCAGTCACGCTACGTGGTGGCATCTTAGGAATCTTAGGAATTTCAGGGATGATTGGTAAATCCTTGAACTTACTTAAATCCTTATAGTTCATACCAGCTTCAAGTTCGCAGGGTATAACTAAATCCCTACGCTTGATTGAACAGTTAGCAAATGAGATAGGACGTTCCATTTCTGCCTTAATTATCTGACCCCATGTTATTTTCTTACTCATAGGAACAGAAAATAGGAGAGCATCGTGTGACTCCATTACAATTTTGATTGTCGGAATCTTAGCACGGATGCGTAATGCGGCAGCCTTAGTGTTATCAGATACTGTGCGCTGAGGAATGTAACTAAACGCCTGACGATTCAATTCCTCGCCCCAACGTTCAAAGAACATCCGTCTACCGCCTACAGGGGAGTCGATACCATAAGGTAATGCTGCTATTAGAGTGCGAGACTTCTTCAAACACTCTACTACCCCATTTTGAAATACTTGCTGAATTTTGGGCTGCTTACTATGGAAGATAATAAGAGCCTTCTCGGCAATAGCTTCAGTAATTTGGATAGGAATCTTATACTTCCTGGCGTCAGTGTTAACGCTAATTGCTGCTCTCCGTTTGCCAGCACCCAAGTGGCCGGCGTGTCTAAGAGTTTTTCCAGCAAATCTAATAGGCGATTCATAGCCCAAGACTTTCTTTGAGTAGTCTGCCTCACTACCACCGAAAAACCATGAGGCCGTGAGAGCGTGATAATCAATCTCATCTACTAACCTCAGTGCTTCTTCATCATCAGCTAATAACCATACAACTCTAGCCTCAGCTTGTGATGAGTCAGCTTGTAGAAAAATTTCTTCTTCCTCTATTACTTGAACCTGTCCATTGACAAATTCAAAGTGAGCGTTATCAGGAACATACATGCTACGAATGTCTGCTCCGATATCACCATGCTTGGTCATCGTTTGAAATGCGATGCCTAAGACTTTATTCTTTTTCTTACCATCCTCACCGATTACTTCTACAGTTGGTCGTATTGGTGGGTCTTGCTGGCCAGTAGAAGTTCTGCCTGTATCGAGACATGGGAAATATGTAGTCCGCATTCTTCCATCGTAATCGGGAAGTGCCATGAGATATGTTGAAATACTCTTGCGGACTCGTCTACCCTCAAGAATGAGTTCGCAGACTCTACGATGTTCTGGTTTCTTAATAGCTGATTGACTATTAAGTAAAGCAGTAATTTCTTCTTCGCCTGTGCCGGCTCTGGTCGGTAACTTGAAGTTTTCAAATAGTAGAAGACTAATCTGTTTAGGACTATTAACGTTAACTTCAGTGCCAACGAGTTGAAATAGTTCATACCTCACCTTCTCATCCCACTCTACGTATTTCCGTAATAGCCTGTCCCTCTCATCAGGGTCCACTCTAAATCCCTGAGTTTCGATTGAAGAATAGAGGTTAGGGAGTCGCATGAGGAAGTTTTCAAAGAACTGTCGCTGTCCAATTTCGTCGATGTCAGCGTCCATATTCTCGTCAACTTCAAAGGTAACACATGCGTCTCTGGCACACCCCATGAGTAGGTCGGTGATAGAACCTTCATACATTCCTTCATTCTTGTAGAAGGGTTCTTCGGTAAAGAGGCTGGTATTAAAACCGAGTCCTTTTGGTAGTTCGGGATTGATTGCATGAGCCTTGAGCATTGTGTCTGAGACAAGTCGTCTAATAATGAACCCAAGGCGACGTAGTTTATCTCTATCATAGTTGAAGTTCTGTCCTATGATGTCGTGACTGAATAGGATTCGAGAAAGTAGAATCCACATCTGAACTAAATCGGATGTAGGTATGTTACTGATACCTCCCTCATTCCAGAGAGGCACCGTCATACCATGTTGTTTATTAAATGCGAGGCCCACACAAACAGGTATACAGGTTCCATTAGCTTCGATATCTACACTGAGCTTCCGCTGTGTCTTATATCGGTCATAGAACTGCGCTAAATCGTATGAGTTATGCGCTATCTGTAACGTTCGTTGTGGGAGTCTGAATTCGGGGAAGGATGATTGCGTCTTAACTCGTTTAATGTCGAAGATGATAATCTGTCTATTCCAGTATCCCTTAAATTCGACATCCGTAGCTTGCCACGAGAGATGGTCGGGATTATACGTTGGAACAAACTTACAGCCCATCCCGTTAAGAATAGAGCCACGATAGCTAGTAATATCAGTTTTACCAGTGAATGCCCATAGACTAGTCTTACCAAGACCGAGAATACAATTAGGCTTGATAGCGTTAATCTCATTCTGTAGGTCCGCCAACTGTTGAGGCATGTCAATACCTTCTGCCTTTGCACGAACGGCAAATGGTATTTTCTTCTTGCCCACATTGGGCGGAACATGGAATTTAGAAACAGATGTCATCCAACAGTCACCAGGGTTGATACCTGATTCCTGTAAGAGTCTCTTTAGTTCTCCTGCTTTAGAAAAGAGTTTACCAGCTTGATTGTCCTCATACGTAGGACATTCCCCTAGTATCATAATCTTGGCCCCTAAGGGACCATAACCAGGTATGTATTTCTTCTCGCTCATTTGGTTTTATTCGCGTAAATCTGTTCGAGTTTTTCTTCTTGACTCTGAGTCCAGTTCCACTTATTCGCGAGGCGTATCTGCATATCATTTACGAATGTAGTTTCCCATTCATTGAGGTCATCAGATGCCTCATCAAGAATGGTGTTAATCCAGTGATTCAATACATCTCTATCTTGTGGTTTCCAGGCAAACGGCATTAGCTACCTACTTTCTTCAAAGCAAGCTGCCTTGTTGTAATCTTAACTAAGGTGGGGTCGTCGTGGATGGCGTGGGCTAATCGTAGGTTTTCACTGACTAACCCTATTGATACATCGAAGTGACTGGCAGTCTTACTAATAGTCCATCTAGCAGACCGGGCACGCATAGCGAGATGATAGATTTCCATTATCATCGCCCTTCCATGCCAGGTATCTTCCTGTTGGTAGCGTTCTAAGAACGTCATTTGTCCTTGGATAGTATGCGATAAAAAGTATCATCCCTTTCAAATAGTGCCTGAATATGGGGAATTACACGCTGCAACTCCAAGTCAATAATCTGGGCGTAAGACACACCACTTCTAATAGGAGAAGATGGAAGAAATATCTTCTTCTTACCGGGCACCCAAAGTAGCTGGTCCACGTCTATTTCTTTGACGTGTAAACCAGCTACTCCGAGTGTTAGTAGTTTTAGGAAATGTCTCCTAGCTACCTGATGCCTTGTCATCGGTAATGACCTTAATCTTGATGGCGCGATACCCCTTATCCTGCACTTCTACAGGGGTAAACTCCACCTTCATACCGACTTTTAGGTCAGGGAACTTCAGAGTGTCTTGACGCAGTGAGGTCCAGTGAAAGAAAATGCGCGTGAACTTGATGTCTTTGGATGTGATGAAACCCCATCCATCTTCATCAACTTTGATAATCTTTCCAACTACGCGCTTATCTTCCTTACGGGGTTCGGCGCTATCAGCAGGGTCAGGAGTCTTATCAGCCCCACCAAGCAAACCTTCAAACAGTCTCGCCATTGTCATCTTGCTCCGTTCACATCAATCAGCCGAATTAGTTAGTATGTTGCCAGCATACTCGTTAGTAAAACTGGGCTATTACTTCTTCCCAGCCCACTTCTTCTTCATGGTCTGAGAAAACTTTTCACGACGTTCTTTGGTCCAACTACTACCAGACTTCTTCTTCTTAGCCTTGACAGGAATCAGACCATTGAGGACCGTTGCCAGTCCAATACCAATAAGAACTTGTTCATGCGCTCTAGTGAGTTTCATAGTTATACCTCATGCCGACGCTTACGCGCCCGCTTAATAGCCTTCTCTTTGAAGGCATTGAATTTGAGAGTGTTGGTTTCCTTCCATCCCCACCACACACTGACGTTCTTATGTCGTGCGTTGAGAATGCACATTGCAACGTAGATAGCTGTTTCCCCAATACCCTTAGAACGCGCGAGGGATAGTGGGTCTGTCTTAAACAGTTTATTAACTGTCGTAATACCCAGACGTTTGAGAACCTTCTGTAAGCGATATGCTGCGAGGAAATTAGCACATCCCAAATCCTCAATCATCTGACGCCGAGTAAATGACAGTTCTTCACTGATATCCAGAACCAATTCATCCAGCTTATCAGCGAAGGTCTTACCGATGGTAGTTTCGATAGTCTTACGGTTAATCACAGTCTTAGTCTCCAAGAAAGCGGCTCCGCACCAAGGTTGCCGTAGCGGTTATGATGCGGAGCCTATCACTCATTAAATTTGAAGCCGCTTATCCTCACTCTAATCTCCCGCGAGGAAGGAGAACAATAGAGTTTGAATGGCGCAGACCTTTCTCCATTCAGAGAATAAACTATTGGGGGCTATCTAATGAGTGAGTCCCGTTATTCGTCGAGTTCCTTTTCGGTAGGGTCATCGACATCTTCAATGTCATCGTCATCTTCGATATCGGAATCAGGCTCAGCATCAGCCTCATCCTCAATCTCAACATCTTCAGTTACCTCTGACTTGGATGCTTCATCCATGTCCACAGTATCATCAGCGTCGGGCGAGAGGAACATCGGATTCATTGTATCTACCCCTGTTTACTAGTTATGGTTAAGTATCCTGGTTGTCGCTGGGTATTTCACCCATATCCATATGGAACCATGCGAGCCATTACCGGGTGATATGACCAGGATAACAGTTAATGTTACGACGCCGCTACCGCAGTAACTTCCGGACGCACCGGACGATACTTATGGTTGACGCGATTGACGAGACGACCCTGATACTGGTCATTCTCGACAAACACATCCAGTTCGCGAGACTCAGCGGACTTCAAGTCAAAGCGCATACCTGACTTGACTTCCACACCAAATGCCTGGAGGAATCCTACAGCAAAACCGATAGCCTTACTGTTGAAATTCCAATCCAACGGCACACCAGTAAACTCAGTGCTACCATCGTCACCATTGAACTGAATGGTAGCCTCGACAGGATAGTTCGTGGATGGCCCCTTTTCAGAAGCCTTGGCAGGTGCCTCACCCACGCTATTAATCACGACTCGATACCACGCGGGAGTAATGACTTTTCCACGCATCAAATCGCGGTCGCTAAATGACACTACAGGCATGTGTATGCTCCTATTTCACAAAAGGACTTACTGTTGGTGGTGTTGTGTTGGGTGTGATTGGTGATGGTGTTGGTGTTGTGGTGATACGTTCGACCGGCTTCTCATTATTGAGTTTAATGATAGCCGGTGCAATCCACTTCTCATACAATGGCTCGTTACCGAAGTCGATTTCGCGAGGCAATGGTAGAGAGGTGCGTGCGTAGTCATTACCAGTGTGAGTAGTTAGTAGGGAATACGTTCCCTCCTTATCTGCTTCAAACGCTGCTTTGATGTTAAAGTGATACACCTCAGTCATGTATGAAGCGATTTTAGCTGAAATCTTCTCCGCACCAGTAACAATGATGCGTGAATGATGCGTCAGCTTATTCGCATCATTATCTTTGCGCGCTCCCAATACGTGAGCAATCATGATGACATTCACACGATGAAACTTGTGGATATCTTTCAGAATCGCAATCAACTCTTGGAACGCTGAACTCTCGGCATTGAATTCTTCTAGTCCTGAGACTGGAATTCCACCTATGTTTTTGCCACCACCGTCTGAACGCTTAGCCTTCTTTACCTGACTGGTCATACAATCGCCAATCGAAGTAATAGAATCTACGATGATGGTCTTGAATGGACAGTTAACTTGTAACTGTTCTAACTTAGCGCGAGGCTTATCCCAATCCTTGTAGTCATCGTATTGAATGTCACGAGTCTTAATGCCCCACCGTTTAGCAGGTAGCACCATTGATTCCATCTTCTGGTCAGTCGATACCCAATACTGTGGAGTAGGGTATGATAGAGCAGAAGTTGATTTACGTGTCCCAGGCTCACCCTTGAGCATTGAGAATAGTGCGTCTAACTTTTCGTCTGCTAAACTAGGCATCTATATTCCTGTCTTGGATAGGAAAGCAGCGATATCTTCTACGCCAGCCTTCTTCTTACGTTTCACGCAACTATTGCAATGCGGCTTAGCCATCGGCTTTCCGCCAGAATGAACAAGAGTGGAACGGCCAATAATCATAGCTTCGCCACACCTGTTACATTCACACATCTTTCCCTCAGCTTGTGCCATAGGAATGTAATGTGAGCACAACGGTTTAGTGCATTGATATACAAGATACTCATTCCCATTCCTACCGAGATTGACCTTCTTGTATCGATGGATGTGGTTAGCTGCTTTGGTCATTTCTTCTTCTCACATACTGGACACAGTGGAGTAGTATCATCAATGATGACAAATCTATAAATAACTCCACATTTCTTACATTGGGTTATTGCAGTCATGATTAGTCCTCATCATCATTAGTTGGATTCCACACTGGCCCCACATAGAAGTGGAGTTTAATAGTTTCTTCTCTCATTCCAGGGTCAGACTCACATACTCCTACGAATGCACACTTACCGTATTTCCCATCACAATGTGTATAATTGGGAGGGAAATGCCCCGTCTCAGCATACATAAGTAGGAGTTTTGCGTAATAAGGAAGGGTTTCTGATTGCCATTCCAGCAATCTAGCAGCACTATACGAGATTGGAGTTCGCTGAAACTTTTCCTCTGGTTTGAGGGAAGTTTGGAATCCAATCTTATTGACGAATGCATTACGAGTCCCCATGATAAGACACTGCCCAATGAACTGATTGTTCAATGAGATAGTATCTCGACGCTGTTTCATCGTCTTGTGGTCTACAGGGAATATACCCTGATTGGTATCAGATGTTAAGTCTAGTTTAGCTTTCCACAGGACACGAATCTCATCGTCCTCATAGAGAACCTTACCCTTAACAGTTTCCACTTCAAGAGGAACCCAATGGTCATTCTTGTAGTGAAGTTGATACTGGTCACAGGTATCTAATACCCAATGCCAGCCTATACGATAGCCTTCTGTTTCCTTAGGTGTATTCTGAACACCAGGAAATTCATCAATCTTATGTCCACATGGAGGCTTTGGTAATGCTTCGGATGGAGAAAATCCTGTACAGAACTTACAGCCTGCTATGTATAGCTCGGCAGCAGCCATACCATGTTGCACAGCCATGTCACGCTTCATGCCATGAATGATATTACCATACATGACTTCGAGAAACTTATGAACAATCAGCCCACACTCCAGCGAATTTGATTTACCATTAATCGACTGTAGATTATGGTTGAATCGAAAATCCGCGAGGCGAGCACAGTTCATAATCGTTGACAGAACTGTAGCATCTAGGATGACATTCTTCTTGCCACCCATGATACTCTCGACTATAGTGTCAAGAGCTGCTTCATTGACTGAACTATTGTCCATTACTCGTCCTTCTTAAGTTTGAGCCAGATGACCAACGTATCGTGTTGTTCCACGTCGATGTAGTCTATCTCAAACTTAGGATAGGGCACATCATTGATGTTACCCGGTTTGACTCGTGACCAATCATTGATGGCTCCTGAAGCCTCATCATAGTCACTAAATTCGTATCTCAGTTCACTTATTTGTGGCATTATTGCACTCCGGACATACCCAACCTTTATCAATCATACGCCAACCTAATTTCTCAGCCTGTGTAGACAGAGTGAGAGCAGCTAGATTGATAGCAGCTACAGTTGCCCCTCTAGTTAACATCATTGGTGTATCAACCTGACGAGCACTATAACACTTGCTCGCAGTTTGTTTACTACATCTTACTTCAATCCAGTAAGACACTATTGAACTCCTGTCGGCACAACGACTGGAAATGATTCATTAGTTCTAGTTAGTTCGTATGCACCCGCAGGTATCTCCACACCTGCAAAATCAACAAGCGCAGGCACAAAGAATCCACCATCGGCATACTCGATGATGAAACCTGAGCCAATCATAGCACCACGCTCCATAACTAGAACTTTAGTCATGATAGCTGATTTTGACTTTACGAGTTGCGTCTTTGATTTCGACAAACTCAGTTCCTCTTGGAAAGTAAATAGATTTAACTCTGTAGTTAGCTTGAGGCATTATCACTTCTACTTCAATGATATCGCCTTTGCTTAGTAAGTGTGCGATTGCTGCCTCATAATCGACAATATCAAACATCGTAGGATTGATGTGTGACATGACATTAAGCACGAGGTCCACATTACGGATGCTGTTATGTGCGTTAACTGCATCCAGAATTAGTATCTCTAGATTGGGTTTCACAGCCATCATTCAGTCCTCAGTTCCTTTAATAGAATCTTTTGAAATCGCTTCCACTCAATCTCTAAGAAACCCACTTTACATCCGTGAGCCTTAGCATATTTCTTGAAAGCCACTTCAACAGACTCTATTGTTAGAGGAAACTTATTCAAATTAGAATAGATTCCCTGCTTATACTTAACACGTCGCAGTTCCTTATCATCGAAGGTTATGTTTGCCATTTGATTCCATTCGATTCCATCTGAGCCATCAACATGCGAAGGTCTTGATAGATATCATCAGTAGGTTGTGGCTCATAATATGGTTTAGTTGGCCCCCATTCAGCACTAATAGGTTCTACAGTGATAGCACCGTCAGTCTCATCACCAGACACAGCTATTAAAGTGCAGAGAATCTCTCCCTTCTCTACATCTACTTTCTCTACCTGTAGTATTACCTGACGGCCCTCCATATGCTTGGGGTCCATCGGTCTACAATTGATTCTAATCCTTGCCATTAGATTCTTTTACTGTTCGTATGTAAACAGTAGCGTGAATAGGATTATCCTTATCGATATCAAGGGCAATCCCTGAATAGTCGCCACCAGTAGGCACGAGGAATCGCACAGTCATTTGTCTACCAGTCTGAAAGTAATCAGGATACTTCTCCTTAAGTATTTCAAGGATATCCACACTAGTTAACTTGAGGAAAATTGTATCCTCAGTTTCAGTTCTAATTTTGATAATCATTATGTCCTCACATTGTAGCCATTGCAGTAATGTTAGTCTTGACAGCAGGCTTACCCTGCTTACCCTTCTTAGCCTTATGTCTAGCGACAATCATCTCAGCTAATTCTTTAGCGAATTGATTCTCACTCCACACAGGAGCTTCACCCTTGTTCATTGCAGCGTGAAACTGCTTACGTTTAGACTCGACGATGTAATCCAGATGCTCGTCGATAGTTCCTTCAGACTCAGGACAAGTGATGTTAATTACTCCTGATACCTGTCCAATACGTCGGAACCGGCCCGGCGTAGCTTGGTCCTCATTCTGTGGATTCCATTGTCTCTCATGTAGTATGCTATCAGCACACGTCTGGAGATTGAGTCCCTCACCACATGCGAGGGTTGATGCAATCATAATGCATCGTTTGTTATCGTTGAACTTCTCCTGAATGTCATATCCTTCAGGTCTACCAGTATGCTTGCTGGTATACTGATATACAGGGATACCCTCATCCTTGAGAGTCTGCGCTAATTCGTGATAGTCAGGATTAGATTCCTTATCAGTATTGATGAGAGCCCCATACATCAGTTCGCCCACATCTTTATGGTGAACGAATACTACGAGCTTACGCTCAGTGTCAGCCACGAACTGTTCAATGAATCCAAGCGTAGCAGGTATCTTAGCTAGTCCGGTGATGTGACGCATACGCGCCATCTTAGCTAGTAGTTCGATACCATTGATGTTTTCTTCCTCGCCGCTCAATACGAAGTCATTATACCAAGCGACGAAATCACTCACACTATCATCGTATGTGGACTGCTGCAACTCATCAAGCTGCACAGGCAACTTCATACGATTGATATCAGGAAACTCATCCATCACTTCATTATACTCACGCCGAGTAATGAGTGATGCAGTGTAATCCTTGAACTTCTGGATGTTACGAATACCACCCATCTTCTTCTTGGGGCCTTCGTAGAAGTAATCTACCCACTGGTCCAAGTATGCCTGATATGAATGAAACTTGATAGGGTCCATTAGATTAAGCGCGGGGAAGAACTCACTCCCTCTATTCTTCCACGGTGTAGCTGAGAGTGGTAGGACTTTACAGTCACTATTGGCACTCACTAGTTTCCTGACTTCTTGAGTCCGCGATGAATCAGGATTCTTAATCTGCTGGACTTCATCCAATATAACCAGCTTGATACCCAACTTATGTAGCTTTTCGCGTGGGAATCTACGCAGTAGGTCATATGGGATGATATACATCTTAAGACCTGGCATCAGATAATCCTTAGACGTGCTGATAATCTGACTAATGAATTCTGGCCCAAGCCATGTAATAGCAGCCTTAAACCACTGAAACTTGATGGCAGACTTGGTGACTACCATTGTGGGACTGTATAGTGATGAATGGAATCTCAGTATGGCAAGAGCCTGCATTGTCTTACCCAGGCCCATATCATCGAAGATACCATGTCCCTTCTGTGATGCTAATCCAACCTCTGCGTTACGTGCTCCTATAACTTGGAAGTTGTATAGCTTGAATTCACCACACTTGCGGCAACGATTAGACGGTATATGTAAGGACTTGGCTTCGTCCCTTGTGGGCCAATCGTGCTTACAGGCAGCGATTTCAGGTTTCCAATAATTTGAAACCATACTCTCAAACGCTGTTCCGCGAGGGATGATTTTCTTAATAATGTGGAAACACTGTAATGTAATGAGCTTAACTTGGTTTCCATCCTTATCCACCGTATCGATTGCGAATACCTCTACGGCTACCTTATTACACTCAGGACATCTATCCTGTAGCCGTGTTACCTGATACTTAGGACGGAATACCTTTTCCTCTACGGTGATGTTACGCTCAATGGTAGCTTCCTCGAATGTTACTTCGACAGAATTACCAGAGCGAATAGCATCAATAACTTGTGGGCTCAGACCAATAGTCGAGCACTTCGACAAGTTATTAACGCCCATCTCGAAAGCCTTAGTTACCCATGCTGGGCCGTGTCCATGCTTACAGCCAACTAATGCGTGGGCTACTTCATGCTTAATTGTATCGATAATCTCCGGCTCAGGATGTGTATCGATATGATGGGCATTAAGAAAGATAGTCTTATCCTTCTCAGAGCAATAGCCCATTACACCTGACACAGTAGTTGAGAGTCTAATACTCCAGTCCTTAAGACCATGAGTATCAAGAGTCTCACGTAATGTCTTAGTAGCTTTAGTTCTATCCATTATTAATCCAGTGAGCCAGCTTTAGTTCTAGGCTCAATAGTGATGTTATCAGCCGATACACCATGATATCCACATGCACAGAAGTAATGCACGTGGTTAATATTAATCTCGCATCCAGGGTGGACACGATTGTATGATGGACAGTTATTTGTGAAGTTCAAGCTATCATGCTTGCACTTCGGACAAGTAGTGTAGTGTTTCATGATTACAAATTACTTTCTGGCACAATGCCAAAGTTATGCTCGAAGCGTTTCCGCATGATATCCATCATCTCAGTAGGGACACCATGCACACTATCAAACTCACTTTCGAGTGAGATGATAATGACATTGTATCCGTTAAGCTGAGCGATGGTAATATACGGCTCATACTCCCAGCGACGAGTAAATGTATTGGCTACGGCGACAGTTGTAACTCTATCCTCCATCAAGCGCGCAGCCTTCATCTTACAGTAATCATGAGCATCCTTGATTTTAGATGCATCAAATGTATACTCGCCAGTGAGAGCATTAGTGAAATACTCGTCAGCCTCACAACGTCCAGTGCCAGCGAGAGTATTAGCTAGTGTAGACTTGCCACTACCAGGCAAGCCCCTAATAATGTAGAGAGTATTCATGCTTCAGACTTAGCCTCATTAATGGATTTACGCAGTTGATTAGCTGCCGTCTCAGGACTAATGCCCTTACTGACGCACAGCATCTGGAGTGTAAACTCTGATACTCCGAGCTCTGCTGCATACTTGCGAAGTTCCACTTTATCAAGTTTCTTAGTGGAGCCTGTAGTCTTAATAGACTTGGTTTTGACAGGCTTAACAGGATTGGGCTTATAGTTGATGTCGGCAATCTTGAGCTTCTCACGTTCCTCAGCTCTGAGACTATTTGCCAACTGATTGAGGTATATCTGAATAGCTTTCTGAGAGTTACCAGCGGCAACAATCTGCTCGGACAGTTCAAATACTACCTGTTTATGATGCTCGAATCGCTTAGTCAGTTCTTCGGCTAATGCGTAGGGTTTATTAGTGATATCTGCATTAGCGTCGATAGTAGCCTTAAGCTCGATGATGCTAGTGGTAGCAGCATTGAATAGGTCCGTGCGAACTTGGATAGCATTATCGACAGCGCGCGAGGCTTCTAATGCTATTGCCATCTTGTTATTGCTAATCTCTACTCTCTCAGCCTGCGCCTCAGGAGTCGCATTAGTTTTGAGTAGGCCCATCTCAATAGCGTAACAGTTACCGCACACAATCATTCCACCATATGTGCGCAGGTCATTAGTTTCCTGGCAATCAGGACCGCCTATTTCACAGGATTTAATCACACTATCTGCCATAATATTATTGTCCTATTTTTGAGACTGCTGTCACCTGGTGAATGTGCAAGAATCATACCTGACACTATACCACATTATATTGTGTGACATTTTTTGACACCACTAGATGTTGTGTCCACTATTTAGGACTGGCAGACAATAGTCTACTTTTCTGAGACACGAACAGAAAGCGAAGATACTATTATACTTTCGCTTTCATTACTATTATAGGACTCAATAATTGCATCGGGATAGGGTATTAACTTAATTCCATAAGATGCTACTCACCACATTCTAACCAGATTCTGACCACTTTCTGCCCACTTTCTAGCCTTTTTCTAACCGGCCGAATCGGGCTAAGTCGTTCATTCTACGGCAGTTAGGGCGAGCCCTCCCTCTCTCCCACTTTTATTATAGGCACTATAACCCCATCCTTGTGACTCATATAGTGGACACTTCCGAGAGGGGTATAATATTAGTATATATGAAAAAAAAAAAAAAAATAAAAGAACAAAGCCCCTAGCACAAGTGTCCTGTGCGGGAGGGACGTAGAGGGGGGTATCGACATAGGGGGATAGAGGGGGTTCGCTGTAAGTGCTTCAATTACAGGCACTTAGGTCAAATTCGGTCGGGTAGGAACCGGCTAGGAAACGCTCAGAAACTGGTTAGTATTCGGTTAGAATACGGTTAGTTAGAGGTAATATTATAACGTTAGCGATAAGTTTTGTCGCATTCTCACTATAATTATGAGAGTGTTGTATATAATATTATAACCTCGTGCGAGGATGTGCATATCGATGTGACGAATCAGCCCTAGAATGCCCCAGGATGGGACAATATTAGGCTATAGGTAGAGATAAACGCGAGGAAAGGGATGAGTGCGGGCGCGTTCGAGAAGTCGGCCCTGAGAGGCGTATAACGAGACTTTCGCTATGAGGCGAAACTAACGGAAGTTACTTATAATATTAGAATTGTGCAGTAAGCAATAGGACTTCAGGTATCCTGAACTTCGCACAATTGGACAGCACAGTAAGCAATCGCCTACTATTACGGGTGATTTCTCACCCCTTCCCTGTCATGTTGTATGCGATTGTTGCGTAGATTCCAGAACAGAATCCAATAAGGTAGATAGCCCAGAACAGTGTATACTTTGCGCGATTAGTCCACATTAGTTATACCTCAATTATGGTTGTGGGGCCGATGTTCTGGCCCCACTTCCGTTAGTGTTACTGAGCCTGAGCAGCCATCGCCAGAAGTGCGGCAACCTGCTTGCGCGCGGTATC
>Ga0137344_1000010_pt1 | contig 19195 bp, 28 predicted proteins | sample EasRivERMLT500_2_FD_104773 | JGI IMG/M metagenome (GOLD analysis project Ga0137344, IMG submission 104773) | Soil microbial communities from meander-bound floodplain in the East River, Colorado, USA - East River MetaG ERMLT500_2 | ecosystem: Environmental > Terrestrial > Soil > Floodplain ...
GGAACAGGTGGCAATATTCTTGTTGGTTATTCCACTGTTCAAAATCGTCCAATTGCATTAATTTATGATCCCTTACAGGGCAAATATTACATTAATGCAGTTGTTTAATTAGTTGTTTAATGGAGGGGGTTCAATTTTTGCCTCCTCCAATTTTCCCTCTGGTCTACTTAGACTGTCCTTATGGATGGAGTGAAAAATGCCAGGTAATGAACAGTTTGGACGTGGTAATGTTTGGGCATCATTAAAGTCATTATTTAATATTGATGCTGGTTGGTATGTATTTGCTGGAACTCCTGTTAACGGAGCTGCTGGAACATATTTTGGTAAAGCAGGATTAGGAGCAAAACTATTAGATTCTACGACTGGAACGTGGTATGTTAATTTAGGCACACGAACTGTTCCTCAGTGGAATCCATTAGGTGGACCTGTAGCATTAGGTGTAGGGGGATCAACTGGCGGGGGATTAGGTGCAGTTGGTAATGCGAAAATGACCTATGATTTCGCATCTGATGGTGGAGCTATTGCTACTATTACACCTGCAAATTCTCCTACATTACCAGTTGGAGCTATTGTATTAGGTGGTGTAATTGATATTACAACTACATTAACTTCAGGTGGCGCGGCTACTATTGCATTAGGTTTTGGTTCTGGTGCTCAAGTTGCTGTATTAAAAGGTGCAACTGCTGTAGCATCTTATGCTGCTGGAACTACATTAGTAATTATTCCTATTTTTACATCTGCTACTTATTACAAATTAACTGCCGCAGCAAGAATGACTTTAACAGTTGCAGCAGCTACATTAACTGCTGGTAGAATGGATGTGAATATCGCTTATGTTCAGGGGAATGTATAATGCCATTCGATTCAATTCAAAAGCCATTTGCAGTTGGGGACGTAGTTAATGTTCCATGTATAGTTACTGCTATAGGGGGAACAGCTAGTCAGCCTAATGTTACACTTACAACTAAATATTTAGGTTGGGATGGTAATGCGGATACGGTGAGTGTTGATACGAAGCAAGTAATTAAGGACGAGTAATATTATGGAGTTACTCTAGTATGCTAACTTGTATTGAGATGGGGCAACAAGGGATAACTGGAGTAACTCCATGACTGATTTTGAAGATTTTGAAGTTGCTAGTAGTAAAGTTCCTTTTACTCTAGCTTCAGCTCTTACTATTAAACCAAAAACTAGATTTACTAGAATTACGGGAACTATATCTATTCAAACTATTGTTCCTCCAGTAGATTTTTATCATGAATTAGTATTCTTAATGGTAAGTGCAAGTATTGGTGGATTTTTAATTTCTGGTGGTAATATACAATTTCCTTCCAGTTCGATAGGCTTGGGGGGTGATGAATTTGCTATAATTATACTATTTTATGATCCAAGATTTAAAAAATATTATACTACTAGTATTTTAACCTTATTATAAATAATCATGGAACTCCGCGAAAAGATAGAGACGATTAATCGTCAATTAATTGAGCATTTTGGCGTAGATACTATTACAGGTCAGCCTATGTGGCGTGTTGTATGGGCTAATACTGTAATGGAAAAACGCCTTATGACACATACGCGCTCTGGAATTGAATTATCCACTCCATGTGTAATGGAAGTTCCAAAGTATCAGACTGTTAAGGATAGATATATTCTTGAGCGTTTAATTGGGCTCGATCCAATTGCATCTATGGAATTTGCGGGGGAGAAATTATATTATAATCCTATGTGGACATTTAAGGATATTAAAGACAATTATCTTCCCCCATTCTTTGAAGGTTGCAAGTTTATTATTGATGGAGTATTACATAAAGAAGGCAAAGTTAATATTGGGGCTATTTATTTAGACCCAGAATTAGATCCTATGACTAAAATTAATAGGATAAATGGAATTGTTGAAGAGTTATTTGGTGAACATCCTGGTTATACAGAAAAGAACCCCAATACAGTAATCGGTTTTCATAAATCAGCAGATCATCCAAAAGGATAAGCAATGCCCGCACCAAGCATGTTTGATATGCGTAATCGCCCAACAATTCGTGGTCCTGTTAATCCATTAGATAAGGCCACTATTATCTCAATTTATAATAAACAAATTATTGAAACTAAACCTACTTTGCAGCCTGGATTATTTATTCTTGAACCTGGTTCATACGAGAAGCCCTCGTTTACTATAGTAGGTCCATCATCATGGTGGAAAGATGTTGATGAAAAACAACCATTATTAGAAATTCCAACTGGAGCTTTGAGTATTGCCGAATCAGTTGTTAGAGATTATTGTAATGGACTTTTCGCTTGTAATATGGGTGATGCAATGCCAGGAATTTTTTATGTTCCTGGTGAAGTGAATTTTATTCAAGCAAAAGCAGATGTTAAAATTACGACTCAATTAAAAGAAGCTAAGAAAAGACAGGATAATTGGTTTCTTTTATTAATTAAGTTTGCTGATTCATTTTGGGCGCGCTCTAATGGTAATCCTCTGTCTGTAATGGATGATATGAGACTTGCCGCAATTGAATTAGGTTTAGAAAAAGAATGGGCTAAGGCTCATATTATTCGTGAACTTATTCGCTGTGTGTTTTGTGGAACTCTTAGGAATCCTGCGTATCCTAAGTGTGGACATTGTCTTGAAATTGTTGACAAAAAACTCGCTAAGGAGTTAGGATTGATAAGTTAATTATGACATACACCATGCCAGAAATACTTCTATTAGTAGCTGCAGTTGGAGCAGTATTAGTCAATGTAATTAATGCATGGGGTAATAGAGGTAAACTTAATCAAGTTGTTGAAACAACTAAGGTTATTGAAAGACAAACAAATAGTGCAGCCACTAAAGCCATAGCAGATAAAGAATCATTATATTCAGAGATAGTTATTCTAAGAGAAACTATTGGAGATATGAAAATGTCTGCGGCACTATTAGCTCAATCTGTAGTGATGGCAAATGCAAAAAAGGAATCCTAATGGAATATTTTACACGCGGTTTAGTCGCTGTAGTAGTATTTGTTCTATTATATTTAGCTATTCCATTAATTATATCTCTTGTAGGACTTCCTGTTCCATCAGCTGCGGTATCTTTAATTTTCATTTGTATAGTAGGTATCCTTTTAGCTTACGTTTATCGCGGTAAAGTGTGGTAAAATGTCAACGACTGATACTACTGCCGCTCAAGTAATGGCTGCATCTGCGGCTTTATTAAATGATGCTGCGCAATCGCAATATAATGATGTTGTATGTTTGCCTTATTTAAAGATTGCCTGTGATGAGTTACAAGAGCAGTGTCAGTTATTTAATATTCCGTCGACTAATGAAACTTCTGCCATTATTAGTGTTAATTCTGGTGTTAATAGAGTTACTAGCGTGGATGATCCTACCGCTGGTATACCACACTATCCATATGACTTGGTAGAAATACAGCAGTTATGGGAGCGATTAGCTAATACAGAAGATCAATTTATACCCATGACTAAGTTTGAGTTTATTCCACATCAATGGGAATTTTCTCCTCCTATTGAACAGTTATTAGCTTGGGCATGGATTAATCAGGAGATTCGATTTAGTAATGCAGGATCGAATCAAAACAATGAAATTAAGATTGATTATATTAAGACTTTATTTCCACAGCCTATTACGAGTAATACTGTTCTTGGAATTATTAACTCAAAGACTTTCTTATCATATAGAACAGCTGCCTTACTATCGTCTTTTTCAGGCGAGAACCCAAGTAGGGCAGAAGAATTAAATATGAATGCCGCGCTCGCTATGGACAGGCTATTAGGTGTTGGAGTAAAAGGTAAGCAATCTATTACAACTAGAAGGCGTCCTTTTATGGCGTCATATAAGTCTCGTATGAGGGGTTGGTAAGTGTTTTATTCAAAACGTAAACAAGATATGTATTATTGGATAAGACGTGCTATATGTCCAACTTGGTTTGAGCGTTTAATAGATAAAATTAAAGGTTGGATATAATGGCATTACGGGACCATGAACCAATTGAAATAAGTGAATTTAATGGACTCTGGAGACGTGGAGATCCAGATGATACTCCATTAGATCATTTTTCTAATTGTGAAAATATTCAATTTGAATCTGGTTCAGGATTCCTAACGCGTGCTGGAATTAATATCTTTCAGCATTTAAATGTTCCTCTTACAGGTATATTAAGAATATATAACTTTCCAACCCCAACGGCCAATACTCTTCTAGTATTAACAACGGGTGGAAATATATATCATGTAATTGATGATGTAACTGTCTTTGGGCCTATTCTTACTAAGGCTTTAATGACAGATTTCGGTTTTGCGCCATTTGCAGGCCGCGCTTATATTACTCCATTCTTTACAGATAGTAATGGTATAGAGCGCGGGCTTGAAAATGAGTTCATGTATGTATATCTTGGAGATGGATTATCTGTTGCACGACCAGCAGGTGTCATTCCTCCAGTTAATGCAGTTGGAGATACATTTGCTGCAGCATTGGGAACAGGAGCATCTGATGCTGGATTCCATATTTTTGGGGTCATATACGAAACAGATACAGGCGCATTATCAGCTCCAGGTCCTAATCCAGGGTTTGCAACATTAGTTCAAGCATTAGGTAGTGGTGTATCATTTGTAGATATTCCTGTATCTCCATCATTATTTGTTACGAAGAGACATATTGTAGCAACTAAAACTATTCCTGCCTACAATGGTGATGAAGCGGGATATCAATTTTTCTTCCTCCCTGGCGGAACTATTAATGATAATGTTGCTACTACTCTTTCTAATATTAGTTATTTTGATTCCCAACTTCTTGAAGATGCGTCTCATTTAATTGATAATTTTTCAGAAATTCCTGCAGGTGTTAATATTACGTTTTATCACAATCGCTTAGTATTGAATACTACTTTTGATGATATATCTATTGCTTATGTAAGCGCGCCAGGGGAACCCGAATCAATTAATCAAGTAGATGGAATACTTATCGCCCCACTTGATGGAAATCCTCTTACGATATTTCAAGAACTTCGAGACGTATTGTATGGATTTAAAAGAAATCGAACCCATTCTTGGGTGGATAATGGTGCTGAACCTTCTACTTGGCCTCTTACTACTATAGATTATGGATTAGGATGTCCTGTTCATGGAATTGCAACTGTTTTGGATAGTGGGGCAAGTAGTATTGAATACTTACTGACTGCTGCATATCAAGGAATGCAAATCTTTAATGGTAGATACGCCAATCCAGAATTAAGTTGGAAGATTAAAGACTTTTGGCAAGAAATTGATAGAGAACAATTTAGACGTATACAGATACTAAATGATCCTGTTAGAAAGATAATATATATAGTTCTTCCCGATAGGTTGATGTTAACAGGCGATTATAATATCGGGTTAGATCCCAAAGCAATTCGATGGGCACCATACAGAGCAGATATTCAATTCAATACAATTGCTTTGATTAACATTAACACGCTAATTATTGGGGCTGAACAGAGGTTATTATCATGATTGTTATTCCGTCTGTAGGAATGGTTGCAGCTTTAAGATCTATTTTAAATAAAACGTCTGGTTTACAAGAACCTTTTACTCTTCGTTTATATAGTAATAATCGCACGCCTACAAATAATGATGTAGTTGGAGATTATACTGAAGTATCTGGTGGTGGATATGGATCTATTGCATTAGATACTGAAGATATGACTGTAACTCCTGGGGCTCCAAGGGTTGCATTATATGATGATCTTCTTACCTATACACTCACTGGCGCGACTAATGCTCCTGGAACTGTATATGGTTATTATATTACTGATACAAATAACGTTCTATTCATTGCAGAACGATTTCCTGATCCTGTTCCATTTACACCTAATACTGGTTCTATTATTCGTGTCAAACCGCGAATCACCGGAACTTATGAAGTGTAATCATGACTCAAATTGCAGTTCCTATTTCTGTATTTAGTGGGCCAAATGTAGATGGTAGTCCTACTACTTTTTTCAATTTAATTGGAGCCGGAACTGTATGGGAATGTTGGGATGCATTAGGTGATACTGCACATGTAAATACTTCATCTGTAATAGATGCTCCTAATACTGGTGGATATAGTGTTACTATTCAATTAGGTTCTCTAGTAGATCCTGGAATTGATTCAGGACATAAACTTAGATTTAGATTAAAATTTACTACTGTAGATTTTGATTTACAACTTATTGTTCAAGCATTTTTATTAACAGATATTGCTGGTGCTCAAAATATAATTAGACTTATTGAAGGGCAAATTGCATCTTTAATATCTTCTGGCGAATTAGGAGCTGGTGGATTTAGTTCTAATTTCGTAGAAGTTGAAATTGATTTAACAGCATTAGAAATTCAAACACTTAGATCTACAGGTGGATATTCTGATTCCGGATTTCTTATTCAGGTCCAACAATTTGATTTAGGTGTAGGGGGTGCAGTAACAGGATCTTGTGATATATCATATGTAGCATTAGAAGCTCCATCTCCTGGTGGTGGAACTCCATTAGTTATAACAGGTTCTGGTGGATTCATATTTGGTGGACAAGGATTAGGAACAGATTATTTTGTTCCTGATGGTGGACTTATTTTCGGTGGTGGTGGACCTTCTATATTATATTTTGATCCTCTTGAATATATAGGTGAAGGTGGATTTATATTCGGGGGTTCAGCAGGTATAGGTGGGAATCAAATAACTGGAACAGGCGGATTTATATTTGGTGGTGGAGGAAGAGATTTTCTAATTCGATCACCTGATATTGGTGGAATATATTTCCTTGATTTTGAAGCCATTCATGATACGTTTTATCTTAGAGATGGTTTTCAAGGAACCGAAGATGTAAAGATTCCAGATCCATTTATTCAAACTGCTTATTTAGGAGACTAATATGGGTCAGGATAATATAATTCATTTTAACGCCTTGCGTGGTAGGATTAAAGGAACAGGTATATTAAGAGCGCGCTTATTCGATTTAGATGAAACTCAATCAGTTGATTTTCCTTTAATTAATATGGAAGAAATAACTGGTAAATTTATATTTAAGTTGATTAATTTTAAATCTCAAAGAGCTTGTTTAGAATTAAAGACTACCGCTATTGACGAAACAATGCGGGTTAATAAGTTAGTTGTATTTGCTAAACCTATCTTTACTGAATATCCAGGTTAATCATGCCTTTAGGTAAAGATTTTGATTTAAATAGATTACATAGCAATCTATTAACTTCAGGTTTACAGAGTAAAGACGCGCCCTTATATCAAGTAATTGATCAATTAATTCGCGCGCTAATTTCGATTGAAAAAAGCACTATTGGAGCTATTAGTGATATTAACAATAATATTAATATCATAATTAATAATCCTCCTGGTAATGATTTAAGTGGACCTGCTGGGCCTTTTGTAATTGATGGATTAGATGGTATTGATGGTTTAGATGGAGTTCAGGGTATAAATGGTGCAGCAGGTCCACAAGGTATTCCAGGAGTAACAACTACTGTTATAGTAGGTATACCGGGTATAGATGGGCTAGATGGTGATATAGGTGATCAAGGTATACAAGGTTTTCAAGGATTAACAGGAAATAGTGGAGCTACAGGTTCTACAGGTTTTCCGGGTTCTCCGGGAATAGATGGATTAGAAGGAGAACAAGGAGAACAAGGAATACAGGGATTAATTGGTCCACAAGGAAAACAAGGATTAATTGGACCCTTAGGACCTTCAGGATTAGATGGAGAAGATGGGATAGATGGAATAAATGGTATTAATGGATTAAATGGAATTAATGGAACTATAGGTAAAGATGGATTACCTGGTCCACCTGGATTAGATGCTGAAGAAGCTGAATATCCCTATATAATTCCTGGTCCTAGAGGTGCTACAGGACCTGCTGGTGGAGGTGGTGGTGGTTCAGCTACTACAGTTGTAGTTACTGCATCGTTTCCTCCATCTTTTAATAAAAGAGTAAATGTAGTTGATGGAACTGTTTCTCCTACATCTAATGTATTAGCATGGGTATCTGGAATAGTTGATGGATTACCTGATTCTGGAGATTTAACGGGAATTTATAACTTACGCGCGATTGCTAATTCAGGTTCATTCGATTTAGATATGGATTTCATTTCACCTTGGGCTGGAACAATTTCGATTGATTATATGGTGATGGCATGAGTGCTATTATTTATGATGCTCGCGGGAATGAAATTCGTGTAGGATATCCTGATACAGTTACTAATGAAACAGTAACTGACCCTCGTCCTATTACTGCTGTTCTTTCAGCTTTAAATGCTGAAATAATAATGGATTTGAATGGAGCATGTACTGCATATTTTGATGTAAGAAATACTGCAGCGAATATGACTCTTTCTTTTGAGGGAACAATTGATAATGTTAATTACATTGCATTACCAGCATTTACTATTTCAGGAAATGTAGCTGGAACCCTTACTTCTGAAGTTTATATATTAAACGTATCAATTGCAACTACAATTGTTTCAGTATATGCAGTTGGTGTAACAGGATTTAGACGTATTCGTATTAGAGTTTCAACCTTTGCATCAGGTAGCGTAACAGTAGCTGCACGTGCAAGTAGTGCGGATTTAATTATTTATAAAAAGCCAATTCCAACAACTCTTCATGTATCAGTTACAGCGGCAGTAAATACTGGAGCAACAGCTACATTAGGCGCTGTTGCAGGATTATTTCATTATATTACTAGAGTAGAATTAATTAAATTATATAGTGTAGTTGGTATCGCTGCTGGTGCTGGGGTTATTATTACTACTACAAATTTACCAGGTGGGCCATCATTTACTACGGAACAAATAGCTAGTGTTGCGGGAACTGCAACTAAAGTAATTGATTTAAATTATGCGGGTAATCCACTTAGATCCTTAGTTGCAGGAGCTGCAACTACTTTTGTAGCGGGCGCGCAATTACAAACTATTTGGCGTTGGAATGTATCATATTATGTAGGGTTATAGAAGGAGTTTAAATTATGGCACGTATTCCGAAAAGATTAGTTGGACCTGCATTAATTGCGACTGGACCTACAACTGTATATACTGTTCCAGCATTAACTAAAACTATTATTAGACAAATACATATTTCTAATCCATCTGCATCTCCTGTTACATTCACTCTTTCTATAGGAGCTGATGCGGCAGGAACTAGATTATGGTCTACTTATTCAATCCCTGCAGCCGCTGCTGGTGTGACTGATTCTGTTCGAGATATTTTCATGTATGAAATCATGGATGTTGCTGAAATTCTTACCCTATCAGCAGGAACCAATAACATTTTAAATATTACCATTTCTGGTGATGAAATCGTATTAGGTTAATTATGTTAGTTACAGGACCTTCTGCTCATTTAAGTTGGAAAGAATTAGCATGTAAAGATGGTTCTGCTTATCCATTTGAATGGAAAATGAATAGGGTAATTATATTAGCTGAAATATTTGAATTTATTAGGGGATTATGTGGGGGGAAACCTATTAAGATTCATTCAGCATATCGAACACCTGATTATAATAGATTAGTAGGTGGAGTGGTTAATAGTCAGCATGTTATGGGGCGCGCTTTAGATTTAGGCGTTCCATCAGGTATGACTATTAATCACTTCCATCAAATCATATCTGCTATTCCTATGAATACAGCTTTAAGGGGGATAGGGAAATATAAAACATTTGTTCATGTTGATGTTCGTCCTACAGAAAAGCGCGCTATTTGGGACTTTAGCAAATGATTCGGGATATTAGTTCTGCTGATTTAATTAAGGCAGCAGAAATACATGAAAAATATTATAAGAAGCAATTTGATTTACCTGATTTTAAAACTAAATTTTCATGTGCATATAGTATTATAGGTCTAGATGGAGAACTTATTAGTCTAGCCGGAGTTAGACCTATATTAGAAATGGTAGTCCTCACTGATAAGGATAAATCCGTCAGGGAGCGTTACAAAGCAGTTTATCAAATTCTTGATATGTCGAAATACGTAGCAATCAAAAAAGGATTTGATGAATTACACGCTTTCGTTCAAGAAGAACATTGGATGGATGTAATGTTATCTAGAGGTTTTGAACGAACCAAAGGACAATCCTTAGTCATTGGGGTATAAGTTTATGGCCAAAGGCGATAAGAAAAAGCATCAAGCCCAAGTTGATAAGCAGGGCGAAATATTCCAGTCAGGTATGGATAAGTTGACTCCTCAACTTGCCAATACTACTGGAACATTCATGCAGAACTATAATACTGGTGTAGGTAAGAACATGGGTTCTTATGACCAGATTATGGGTAATTATCAAGATTATTATGATAATCCTAGAGGCAGTAGAGGTGGTGGAGGAGGTGGGACTCCAGGGTTTACTCCTACTAATTATACTGCTCCTAAGATAGATTATACTGACCCATTTGAATCTTATGGTGGGTATAAAGATTTTTCTACTACTGGAGGATTTGATGAGGCAGGTAAGGCTAATATAAGAGCGCGCGCTATCGCTCCTACTAGGGCTATTTATGAACGTGGTAATGAGAATTTATCACGTCAAAGGTCCTTACAAGGAGGATATTCACCCGGTTATGCTTCTGCAATAAGTCGTAATAATCGACAAATGAATGAAGCAATATCTGATGCTAATATCGCTGCAGAATCTGACTTAGCTAGAATGATTCAATCAGGTCGTCTAGCTGGTCTAGGCGGTATGAGTAATATTGAAGGTCAACGTCTAGGCGCGCAATTCCAGAAGAATATTTATAATGCTGATTCTGATAAATGGGCTACTGAAGGTAATGCAGGTGAGAATAGATATGGGGCTGAATTTGGTTATCGTAATAGTAGAGATGATGTAGGGGATAGATTAGGCGCGCTATCTGGAATGACTAGTCTTTATGGAACTACTCCAGGTATGGCTAAACTATTTGGTGACCAAGTATTAGCTGGACAGGGCCAACAAATGCAAGGACAGGAAATGCAGGGTAATTGGGGTAATCAACAAATTCAGAATCAATATCAGAATAGTCAAATGCCCTCTAATTTCCAAGTTGCAGCAGGTAGAGTTGGGACTGGATTAAAATATGCGGGTCAAATTGGTGCAGCTATTGGGACAGGTGGAGCATCATTAGCTTTACCAGGTGGTGGATTATATGGAGCTGGTGGATTCTTGGCTAAAAATTCACCTAAAGTAATTAGTGGATTAGGCCCAACTAATGCTAACTTTGGTCAGTATGTTCCGGTAGGAGGGTATCAATAATGTTCCCTCTCAATAATAAGATGAAAGGGCAGTCACCTTTCATGACATCTACGCCTAGATCTGCATTTGTTCCATCATTTAATAGGGATAATTCAGATGTGGGAATGGATTCAAATAGATCGCGCGATTTTAATAGCACTCAGTATGTTCCTAACGCGGATTATAAAGCCCCTGCAATTGGGCCATCAGCTAATGCTATGACTCCGAGTGGTTCTACTCCAGGGGCATTTAATCCTATGGGTTATGGAACTCCTGGTATGGGACAGTTTAATCAAGGACTACCTAATCAATTCCAAGGTGGACTGCCTAATCAGTTTCAGGGTGGTTCTCCTAATCAATTTCAAGGAAATGTTCCTAATGGATTGCAAGGATTAGGACCTTCATTTACTGATTATAAGAAGCATATGGAATCTAATCTGCCTAGACAGCAAAATAATATCCAAACTAATGCAAATCGAATTAGTCAAGGATTAGGCGGATTCCGAGATACCAGTAAAAATAATTTATCTTTTATGGGACAGCCTATTAATTTCGATATGAGTCAACAGATGCCTATTAATAGAAAGGTGCAATACTAATGCCTTTCAATAACGCGCTCCGATTTAAGAATTTATTTGGTCCGTCTGAATCCTTTAATCAGGCGGTTCAACCACTTCCTATGAGACAGTCAGTCCCTATTGAAGAAGAACCGGATAATAGGGGATTAGAACAATTATATGGAATGATGGAAAATATGCCTCAAAGGGGTAGGGTAGGAACTAGAGGTAAAATTGGATCATTCTTAATGGCTTTAGGCGGAAGAAGTCCTGAAGATATTGATAGGACTGTTCAATCTAAATATCATGAGGGAATGGAGGATTTTAATGCGCGTGCTAATCCTTTATTAAAAGGCGCGCAAATTGAATCTACCCAATTAGATAAACGATCTCTTGCTGATTATCGTAATAGACAGGCTGGTTCTGGTGAAGTTAGGGCTACTACTGGACAAGTTAATGCAACTACTAGAGCAACTGATATAGCTGCTGATAATCTTAGGGCTGATAAGGCATTAGAATTAAAGCGCGCTTTAGGAGATAGACCTGAAACTATATTACGTCGTTCTCCTGGTATAAAGGATCAGTTAATTGATAAGAGAACAGGTGCTGTAATTGCTGAATATCCTGTAGGGACATTACGTGATGATGAGTTTGAAGCATTAAAACAGGCTAATAGAGCCGAATTAATTGGAATGCAAGGTGCTGTTAATCAGGCTATTAAGGCTACACCTTCTGGTGATTCACCAATTAATAAACCTTTAACACCTAGTGCAAATGCTCAAGCCATTAAAAACCGCGCTCAGGCATTAATTCGTATTGAACCTGCTTATAAGGATGTTATTACATTTGATGCTCAGGGAGGGATAATGATTGATGATAGTCTTCCTCCTGGAGCTAGAGAAATGATTGTTAATTATATTAATGGTGGAGAAGTTCCATCTGTTCAACCTACTATTCCACCACCTTCAGGAGTTCCTATGACTGGTGGAGGAAATCCTGTTAATGCATCACCTATAGGTGGAAATCCTCCGGCTAAGATTAAGATGATGCGAGATGATGGAACTACTCGTATGGTATCTCCCGAACATGTTCAGATTGCAATACAACAGGGATTTAAACAGGTTCAATAATGCCTCAGAATCCAAATGCATTATATCTCCGTATATCATCGGATGACCCAAAGATTCCGACTGAACCGGATTTTGACCCTAATGAATTTGCTGATTTTAATCCTGATGAATTTGCAATTGCTGTAGATCCTACTAAAAATGCTCCACCGAATATAGTTAATCAACCCCTAAGGGAAGAACCTTCGTTATGGGAAAGATATAATACTCCGCTTACTACAATTCCTTCTGAAATTGGTAGAAGTGCAGCTAGTTCTATTGATCCTATTGATAGTAGGGCTGATAGGGGTTATATTAGACCATTTTTAGCCGGAGCGGCTGAGGGATTAGGAGATGTAGTTAGTGGATTAACTAGCCCTTCTAATATACTTCCTACCATTGCAGGATTTGGCGCGGCCAAAACTGGTATATCAGCTCTATCTAAAGCAGCTAAAGGTTTATATGGATTAACTGGAGTTCATGGGGGACAAGAAGTTATTAGACCTGATGCTACATTAGCTGAACGCGCTTTTGGGGTGGCTGAATTAGCAGGTGGATTAGCAGGTTTAACACATAATTATACTAGACCTAAGGGTAAATCTATACCTACGGACTTACCGGAATCATTTGGCCCCGATGCCTATGCAGGTCCTCAAAGACGTTCTAAATCACGTATTCCTACAGAAGATGCTGTATTTCAGGAATATCGTGAAAGACTTGCTAGAGGTGAAGATGTAAGGAGTCCTCAGTCTAAAAAGTTATTAGAACAAAAGTCTGAATTAGATGCATCTCGTAAGGAATCTAAGACTATTGTTCGTAATGGTATTACTTACGAACAGACAGGCATAAATCCTGATACGGGATTACCTACTTATAAACCTATTAAGACTTCTGGATTAGAAAGCCCAACTGAACGTCAAGCGGGTATAGATGCTATATTTGGAGATGTTTCTAAACCTAAAGGAACATCTCAATTACCTCAACATTTAAGAGGTGCCAAACCACGTTTCAACATGGGAAATAAAACTTATCAACCTGAATTTAGTTCCGATATTGATAAGGCTTTATTCATTATCGCTCAAAAGAATGCGTCTAAGCAAGATGCTTCTTATTTAAAATTTGTAATGGATCATCTTGGTATAGATGAAGCTACAGCTAGACAATTAGGAGCAGAAACTAAGGCTAAAATTAAAGCTCATTTATCGGATAAAGAACCTGGAGTAATTAAAATTCCTCAGTTACATGAATCTATAAATAGAACCACTAATGCATCAGGCGAATCTATGGCTTCTGTTGAGGCTATGAATCGTCAGACTTCAATGAAATCGACTGGTAGAAAGTATGTTGTATTTGATCGTTCAGGCAAATCAAAAGATTTAATTGGACCTGAAGCAGTTGATTATAGAGCGCGTCCAAATGAGACTTACGGAATATTAGATAAAGAGGGGCAATTTACTGCTTTAGATAATAGAGGTGGGGAAGTTCCACTTAAATATAGAGATGTAAGATTTAGAACTGAAACAAGTGGAAATAAATTACCCCCTGAACCCCCATCACCTGATACATTTAATATATCTCCTGAACCAATGAAACCATCAGGAGGTGATGTAATTTCTCCATCTAAAGGACCGTCTAATTTTGCCAATTTACTTAATGTAACTAAAACACTTAAATCATCTATGGATTTCTCTGCCCCATTAAGGCAGGGATTACCACTTATTCATAAGAAGGAATGGTGGACTTCTATGGATGATATGGTAAAGGCATGGGGCTCTCAAGGCGCGTATGATAATATCATGAAGGGTATTATTGATGATCCTTCTGGTTATTTTAAGCCTAAAATTGATGCAAGTGGTAAAATAGGAAAATCATTTGCAGAAGAAATGGGATTAGATTTAACTGACATAGTTCATAAGCGCGAAGAAGCTATGTTATCAAATATGCTTGATAAGATTCCTGGAATTAAGAGGAGCAATCGAGCCTATACCGCGTTTTTAAATAAATTAAGAGCTGATACATTTAAATCATTAATTGATAATGCTAAAAAAGCTGATCCTTCTCTTGGTAATAATCAAGTTGTAGCTCAAAATTTAGCTAAATTTGTTAATAATGCCACAGGTAGGGGATCATTAGGTGAATTAGAGAAAGCAGCAGATATTATTAATGGCGCGCTTTTCGCTCCTAGATTAATCTCAGGTAATATTCAAAGATTAAATCCTGCCAATTATATTTTCGCGCGTAATCAAGGGGCACGATTAGAATATTTAAAATCCATGCTTGCCGTTACTACTGCATGGACTACTGTGGCAGGTTTGGCTAAATTGGCGGCAGATAATGGTATTATTAAAGATGCAGATATATCACTAGATCCTACTAACAGTGATTTTGGTAAGATTAAAATTGGTAATACCAGAATGGACCCATCTGGGGGATTACAAACTTATCTAGTCGCGCTTGCTAGAATGACTCCTAAATTTGTAGGTAAAGAAATAGGATTAAAGACAGGACAATTTACTTCCCCAGCGCGTGAAGGGGGTGGGCCTAAGACAAGTGATTATGGAACTGGATACCCACCTAAAACTCAATGGGATGTAGGGGAAAACTTCTTATTTAATAAGGCATCTCCCCCTATGAGATTTGTGGGTGAATTACTTAAGAGAAGTGGGTATGATCCATTTAATACTTCTGACCAAGTAGTTAGATTATTTACGCCAATGATTATTGAAGATATGATTGAATTGGCTAAAGATGATCCTTCTATGTTATGGATGATTGGGCCTGACGCGCTTGGAATGGGATTACAGACATTCGAAAAGGATCAAAAGGAAACTTTATTTGGTTATAAGGAACCATTTCCGATTAAATAGGGAAGAAATCATCATGAAACATACCATTTTCTTCTTGATGCATGAGAACCGTTAATCCCCACATTGCAGCGGCTAAATCATCATCTGCTTTGGAACAGGATTGAAGGGAATCTACTATATATTCAGTTAAGTCAATTCCCTTCAATCCATTTTTAATTCCTGTAGTAAGAGCGATTCTGAAATAATTACTATATTGAGTAATATGATTAATAATATGATTAATCACATCACTAGTTGGTAATCCCTTCTCCCAATTTCCTTCCCCATATTTAAGCGCGCCTCCATCAGGATTTCCTTGATCATTAATTTTACCCGTAAATCTTTGTGCAAGTCTATCTAAGGCTACTTTAGGAATTAAGTCGTATCGAAGCATTTTAGCGGAACGTTTTGCACCAGAAGGAAATTTATAAATTCCTTCTTGAGTGGGCATTCCTTCTTGAGTATATAATTGGGAATGATTCCTGACCTGTTCTGCCGTAAGTATGATTGGAGGACTTTTTCTTTCTCTTGTTACGTCTTTGTAACAATTTGATTCTTCTATTGGAGGCATCATATCCACTTCTTTTACCGGCATGCCAGATTTTTCTAACTGCTGCTTGAGTTCCTTCTCTAGCCTCGATTTCTCTAAATCTGTCATAGAGAAATAATCTAAATTCCGCAGCGCGCGCGCAGCCTCCTTCAGTTCCCAGTCTCTTTCTATCGTCATATGATACCTCTTTGAAATATCTAAAGGGAGCCATAACTATTTCTTTATTTCAATAAATACTTTACCTGCTGCAACGGCTAATTCTCTTACTGTTTTATATAAATCAACTTTATTTAAATCACTTGGTTCAATTACAAGGAGTTTAAGTAGGGATAAGGGAACTAATACCATTTTTTCATTCTTTTTATTCATATAGCCATTCCAAGACGAACTTGTTTAATTCCATTTACATGCTTTTCTTCTAATTTGTTATCATCAATGAGTGATGAAAGAGCGCGCTCATAATCACTTCTATGTCTGAATCTAACTTTTAAATGATCAGATTGAATGGATTTTTGTTCTTTCATATAATCCATTATTTCATCCTTGACTTGATTCATGGTTTTACCTTAGAATTAGTTCTACGTTTTTGAAAAATAATCCATTATTTGGGCCTAATGATATTTGGGTAATAGATAAATCTCCCATTCCACGTTTAAATAATAATGTTTCTCTATTCTTAATTGACCAATCAAATACAGCTTGGCAACAATACCCATAGGTTTCTGCGTCTACTTCATATGTTTCAGGCCATACTTTCTGTCCAAATGTATCTTGAAAATGTTTATATAATTCGTGTGATTTCATAATTTCATCAACCTTTCAATTACATCCTTACTAGTATGACCGTCGTAAGGGGGTGAAACAGGAAGTTCAATTAAATTAAACTTATCCCAATGTTCCATTTTATAATGAAATGAAATTGATTGATGTGGTTTAGTCGCGTCTAATTGAGGAATAGTCATTCCTACTATGAAATAGCCATCAAACATTGTTCCATCAAAATATAATTTACTTTTCCAACATTTAACTCTTGTGCCGAGAGGAGTAATGTATGAATCATAAATACGAAAAAGCGCGACTGTTAGGGCTAGACGCATTTCATATAATTCAGATAGGGTGTGATAACTATCTGTAACTTCTACATCTTCTCCTTGAAATGTAAATGCTATAATTTTACCTTTTGTTTCATCAAATATTTCAGTAACTGTTGTTTCATTAGGAGTAAGAATAGTTAAAATATGCATAATAATTATTTGTTTCCTCTCGCATAAGCTTCCCATGTGCATGTATTACATTCAAATAATTCTTCTAACCCTTGAAAGATAGTATTTACTTCTTTTTTACAAATTTTACATTTTAAAATTCTTCTAGGTTTTTCTTTCTTCTTACCAGTTATAGGATCGTATTCTGGACCAGGATAAGTATAATCTTTTACATTTTGAGATGGAGGAGTAAATGGTTGCTTACCCCAATCAACTCCTTTATAAGTGGAATCTTTAAAAGGATTATTTTCAAATCTCCATGACCCATTTTTATATGATTCTCTATTTACTCCTTTAAATAATTCTTCAAAAGGATTATATGTAGGATTACTTGCTGATTTATAAACAGGAGGAGGATTATTTACTACATTCTTACCAGGCGCGCTCGCTCCACCATAAATTGCATTATAAGAATCAGATGTAAAAATATAATTAGCTTCTGCGATCATTTTACACACACGTCTAGCGGCAGAATTAGCTTCATTATCATTAGGATTATTATTAGCTAGTTTGACTAGTTTTATTAAAAGAGGGAGATTCATTCGCAAGGCACCTTTTGAGATGTAAGAGCTACAGATACAGCTGCCCCCCATGCTGTCTCTTGAAATAAATTACTTCCTGCCTCTTCCTTCATTTTAGATTCAAATACTGCAATACAATGCATTTCAGTTCTAGCTTGAAACTTATAGTAATATATAGTTGGTGAATTGGATGCATGTGTAGTTTTGATAAGCCACATCTTATGTGGTGTTGGATTTTCAATATTTTGAGCAGATATCCAGGCGCAAAGTAAAATTGTAATTATGGCAACAAAAATGTAAGGTATTATTTTTGTCATTTATTCTTCCCCGCAAGATACTCTCTCATTAAATTTACCTGTTCATCAGGCATAGTATATACCATCTTATGTCCTTCAGCTATTGTATCAATCATACCTGTTGAACATAACCCATTCATAAGTTCATCAAATTCATCAGGCCCACCGTAATGCATCCAAAATTTTTTCATTAAAACATCTCGCGCCATTCGATGATCAATTTTAGAAAGGAGTTCATTAATGATTAATCCTTTTAAGGGCGCGCTTTGAGATTGACCTTTCTTACCCATCGTAGCATGACGAACATTACCTACTAACTTTTCACAAATCTTAATTGCTAGGTCCATATCATCAATTGATATCTCTAATGATAAATCCCTACTTAATGACAATAACATAGCCACTTTTAATACTGAATCTCCAAATCTATTTAAGGTTCCTGTATCATCTTTAATCTCCATTTGATGAACTTCATTACGGAATTGTTGATACCAATCATCATAGAACTTACCAGCAGGCGTATAGTTATTATTCTCATCGAACGTATCTTTAAACGCCCCACTAATTTTAGATATATCTTTAAGATATTCTGCCAATAATTTAAGATCAGGAGGATTAGATAACTTTCGCATGAGAGAATTAATAGTCTGACTTTGACTTTCATGTATAATAAAGGTGCGTGCAAGAAATCCTCCTTGAATATCCTTCTTACCGAAGAAATATTCTGCATGAGCTTCATTAATTCCACCGAACATAGTGACTGTTGGGTCTTTAAGATTGAAATTCTCCATCTTAAGAAGGGATTCCCATTCACCTACATTATAATTACGATCA
>Ga0137344_1000012_pt1 | contig 17166 bp, 28 predicted proteins | sample EasRivERMLT500_2_FD_104773 | JGI IMG/M metagenome (GOLD analysis project Ga0137344, IMG submission 104773) | Soil microbial communities from meander-bound floodplain in the East River, Colorado, USA - East River MetaG ERMLT500_2 | ecosystem: Environmental > Terrestrial > Soil > Floodplain ...
AAAACACCCGTGTCTTCGGGATCGCGTCGAAGGGCGGCTTGGCCGGCACGCGATCGTTGCAGTGCGGGCAAACAATCGCGTCGATCGACGTGACGCCCCTGGCCTCATTGAATCCCTTGAGGAACTTATCCACGGGGATTAGTTGATCGACGATTTCTTTGGGGATCATGCGTCGCCCTTCGTAACTTCTTCCTTGAACGCCATGCACTCCTGCGCGTATTTCTCAGCGGACGAAAGGTCGCCGCTATCCCGGATGTTGCAGGACGCAGCCAGTGCGCCGGCATAGAACGCGCGACGGCATTCCTGAACTTGCACCTGAGGCGCGTTGATCGGCAACACGTCGCGTTGGTAGCTCTCCCAATCGTCTTTGATGGTCACGGTCACAACGAACCTCCGTCCTTCCACAGCGGCCGTTTGTCGCTCGCGGCGCACCTTGGCAACTGGCCTGAGCCGGGGCATTGAATCGATTCGTCGCCTGAGTCGCTGACGCCGAGGTCCAGGTCGCGGATCGTCACGCTGTCGCGCACGACGGCGACGACTTCGAAAGAGCAATGGCGCGTTCCGCCCAGGCATTCGTTGTTGGCGATCATGCAGAAACCCCGAAGTATTCGAGCAACGTTTTTTCCGCTTCATCGACGCCGACATTTCCAAAGACCGGCGACTCATTGCGAACCTTGGCCCACTCGACGGCGCTAGGTACCTGCATCTCGAGTTGGATGCTCTTTGTCGCGGCGTTGTCGCACAGGTACTCCGCGAGCGCGCGGATGAATAGCCGTTTCCTCACAAGGGGATCGTTGGATTTCTTGACGGCTTTCTGCTTCATTGCATTGCTCCATTCTGTGCCGCGAGCCACTCGCGATACATGGCGTCGATCACCGTCTCCGTTCGAAACGAGCCGCTTCCTTTCGCGGTGAATGTCGGCACGCCTGGAATGGCCAAGGTGACCGTCCATTCTTTCGCCGTGGCGTCGTAGGTCTTGAGGTACGCGGCGCCGTCGGGAAGGCGGAATGCCTCGGCAAACGGAACTTCCTTGTTCAACCTCTCCGCGCGCGTAGCACGATCTCTCGCGTGTTTTGCTTGCACGGCTTTTTCACGGCACGACGGACAATCCTTGTTCGTCAGGTCGATCAACGCTCGCTCGTGGCCGCAGCGATATTTGATCTTCGGACTGGCGTCTCTGGCGGCCTTGCGCGCGGCCTTCGCCTGTTGATCGACGCTCATTGTGCAATCTCCCTTCGATACAGCGTGCCTAGATTCGTGCGTAGAAATCTACGCAATACGTAGATCGAGCTTCGCGCGAAGCTCCGTTTCTTGTCGCTCCATTTCCTCGAACGCGGACCAATCGCCGTTGAGTTCGGCCAGATCGAACGCTGCGCTCATTTTCTTCTGCAACTCGCGGAGCGTTTGCTTGACGGACTTTTCGCGCGGCTTTCCCCATCGAGCTTGTGCAGCGTGCTTGGCCGCGGCTTTACGTTCCTTCGCTGACAATTTCGCCGCCCGCGCTTTGCCTCCCTTCAATCCGCCGCGACGTCCCAACTCAACCGCAAACGGGTTTTTCGCTGGCATGCGTTGCCTCCGTCTGGCACAGCGCCTTCGCCTTCTTCAATGGCCCGCCGCAAAGATCGACATGCTGCCGCGGCGTCCCCGGATGCTCAACGACGACCACCTTGACGCCGAGTTTCTTGACCGTCGCGACCAAACGCAGCTCGTCTTGATCGAACAGGTGCGCGATGTCCTCCCCTCGTTCGATCGCCCGCTTGAAGCACGAGGGCGCCGCGTCCCAATCGCCGATGATCCGGTGAAGGTGCAAAGCCTGACCGCCTTCCAGGGCGTGCTGCTTGGCTTCTTCGACTTCGCGCTGTTGGAAGATTTTCATTCCTTTAGTGCGCTCGTTTTCTTTTTGTAGACCACCGGCAACTGCGATGTCCCAACGTTGGGGGCGACGTCGCCTTTGCTTCTCCGGGTGCGATGGTTCGGTCACGGCGCCTTTTTGCACTGCTTGGCGGTCCATTCTCTAGCGCAGAAACCAATCCATTGCTGCAACTCGCGAAAACTCTCCGGCGGGCTCGTCTTGATCCGGTCGGCAAGCACCGGCGCCCATTCTTCGCTTCCGTGCTCGTGCAGCAACTCGCTCCAATACTCGATCATCTGGCGGCATTGCTCCGGCGTCGGACCGGGAAAGAGCAGCCTCGCCTCGACGCGCGACAACAGGGCCGGGTCGAGTTTCGCCGGGAGATTCGTCGCCATCACCATGAGCACAGGAGATCGCCAGCGGTCGAGTCCTTGGAGCATGATCGCCGTTGCCGATGCGATGGCGCGGGCGCCGCCCGACTGTGCGATGGCGCGGTCAATGAAGATCGCCTCGGCCTCGTCCCATAGGCACAGCGCCGGCTCGGTCCGGGCGTTGAAATAATCCAGGACGCTCGCGACGGCGTTTTCCGTCTCGCCCAGATACGGCAGGTGCATCTGGTTGCAGAGGACGCGGTAGACGGGAATCTGCAATTGCTGCGCAATCCAGAAACACGCCATTGTCTTGCCGTTGCCTGGCGGGCCGTGGAACAACAGCCGGTCTAACGGACGAATGCCGTACTTGATCAGACCGGCGAACATGTCCCGATTCTTCCACTGATTGATGACGTCTTTGGCGACAACCTTTAGTTCGTCCGTCATCACCATGCGCGGAACGAAAGTCGGCTTGTCGAGGACGACGCCATTCGGCAATTGCGGCTTTTTGGCCTCTGGGAGCGATGTCATTTGCCGCCGGTCCTTTCCTCGATGAAAGCGTGCAGCTTGGCCTCGATCGCCTGCACGACGCCATCGGCGATGTCCAGATCCTTCGCCCAGTCCGAACCCTTCATGACGCGGTCCTGGAGCTGCCCGACTAGCACGATGTCGGCCTCGATCAAGTAGCGCATCGCCATCGCGGACAGCTTGAGCGCGCTGATGGGTTCCTTGCGCCATTCGGTCGAATTCTCGCCGTGGACCTCTTCGTCGGCGGTGTCCATCTGGTCGAACAGCGGCATGAGGTCGATCGTTCCCGGCTTGATGAACTTGAGCAAGAGCGAGACGGTGTTGTGCTCGGATTCCTTCGCTTCGCGCACGGCGTCTTTCTTGCGCTCGTATTCGTCCTTGGCGATGGCGGCGTCTCGGACGAGGACCGTGATCTCTTCTTGCTGGTCGCGCAGGATCGTGGCGAATCGGTCGATCTCGGCGATGTACTTTTCCATCGCTTGAGTTCGATTGTCCTTGGCGTTCTTGGCAGGTGCTTTCGCGGACATTACTTTTCCCTCTTGCCTCGATCAAGCTCGCCTGGTCTCCGGTACGTCCTTCCCCAAGGCCCGCGCATCGCCGGCGCTGCGAGGCATTAGCCCGACGCCAGGGCATTCTGCGCCGTTGTAGTTATGCTTGGGCGTCTTGCCGTCCTCCGTTTTCGATTCAGGGAAGACAAAGCCGCAGTGGGGACATTTGAAAACGATCTTTCTCATTGGGCTTCCTCTTCAGCCGCGCGCTTGCGAATGAATGCCAGCGCCGCCTCATTGCTCGCGTAGAAATTCGGCAGTGGCGCGTCGGGCCGCGACTTGCGCAGGATCAATGCGGCTGCGCTCGGCGTCGATGTCTTCGATTCGAGGTCGTAGCCAGCCTTGCCAGCCAAATGAACGGTCCAGCCGCCAATGCAGTGCGTTGTCTTGCATGTGTGCCAATTGTTCATTTCGAGTTTTCCGCCACCGCTGATCGCGGCCAGGATTTGGCTGTATGGTCGAGCTATTTTCGGCATTTCTTCCTCGACCATGCGTTGACTTTTTTTAAGCCGCGCGAGATCGTCGCCCGATGCCGCACCAAAAAGCCGCGCGAGAGCGTCGCCCGATGCCGCACCAAAAAGCCGCGCGAGAGCGTCGCCCGATGCCGCACCACAAAGCCGCGCGAGAGCGTCGCCCGATGCCGCACCAAAAAGCCGCGCGAGAGCGTCGCCCGATGCCGCACCAAAAAGCCGCGCGAGATCGTCGCCCGATGCCGCACCACAAAGCCGCGCGAGAGCGACGTCGTCGCTGTCCGTCCATTCGCGCGGATCGGTTCCCAGCATCACGAGCATGTCGTCGTCGGTTAGTTCTGGTTTCTTGGCCATGTCGTTGCTCTCCTGTATGCACTCAGGTCAGGCGCGATTATTTCACGCCCAAAAATAGTCACGAATTCGATACCAACCATCCGAACAAATCCGCAACAAGAAATTTGCCGACCTCACGCCCGCGCCACGACGTAGAATGAAAAGCGCACTGGAGCGCTGATGCTCCAAGAGCGCTATCAGCCAAAGCGCTATCAGTGGCCATGCTGCATCATCCTTTCGGTGGTGGGGAGTCTTCGTCCACTTCGGTCATCTGATTGAACACGGGTTGATTGGCGTTCTCTGCGTTCCACGGCTGGAAGTACAGTTGGAACTGGCCGCCCTCGTCGGCGCGCTCGACCGTCACCGTGGAGTGGGCCACGCGCGGCGGTAGCTTGTAGTCCATCACGGGCGTGACGACCGTGCGGCCGTTGACCTTGATGAACTCGACCTTGACCTTGATCGTGAGCGATCGGGGCTTGCCGTCCTCCGCGCCGCGGTCGTCGAGGTCGTGCATGATGGCGCGGATGAGTTGGTCCACGATCCGCTTGCAATTGCCGTTGTCAAGTTCGCCGAGCGTGTCCATGCACACCGGCACGACTTCCGTGGTGATCTTCTGACGTTTGCGAGCCATGGTGGGGTGTCCTTTCGTTGTTGCTCGTTCAACTTTGTTTCCGCCTGACTTCCACCTTCGGCGGACTCCCAACGGTCCGCACCTCGATCGCCTTTTGCTTCTCCAGCTCGACCAGCCGCTCGCGCGTGTAGCCGAGCTCGCAGACCTTCTCCAACGGCGTCCACTCGTCGGGGACCGCGGGCGCCTTCTTCTTCTTGCTCATGTGCCGGCCTCGACGGTGTTCGCGGCGCTCTCCTCGACGCGCTCGGCGCACTGCGCGCAGACGATCTTCAGCGGCCGGTGCCCGATCAAGACGCCGTGGTGGTCGACGCGCACCACCACGGCTTGCGTGCACACCTCGCAGTGCCGACGCGTGGCGCCGAACTGCGGCCCGACGCAATCCGTCGTTCTCTTGCAGATGAGCAGGTCCATCGGTTCACCTCGGAAAATACTCGCGCGACTCGTCCTCGCCGCGCTCGTCCTGGTCGTCCGGCCGGCTGATCGGCACGTTCTTCGGCGCATCGATGCCGATGCGGACCCGGCCGCGGCCGATGTCCACGATCGTCACCATCGCGTCGCCGATCTTGATCCGTTCGCTCTTCTTGCGGGTCAGTACGAGCATGGGTCTACCTCCGTGTTTGTGGGTTCGTGCACTGCGTTCCTAAAAAAGCATCCCGGGCTTCTTCTGCGCTGCCCGAAGTTCCCTGGTCTCGAAAAACTCCGCGTGCTCGGGGAATTCCTCGATGAACTTGCGCGCGTATCGAGACGTCACCACGTCGTTGATCTTGAACTCATCGACCTCATTCGTCTCGAGGTCGTGTTGGTATCTCATGACGCAGACGATGATTTTGGACGAGCATCTCCGCTTTCCTTTCTTGATCATCTCGAAAGCGAGCGCCTTGAAGCGGGCGTACAAGTTCGGGTTCTGCTCGTCGAATTCGGCGAACATCTCGTCGATGGTGCGGCCAGAGGTTTCTGCGAAGGTCGCCATGTTCTTGCCGAAATCACAAAATTATTTTCCCGCCAAAATTCCTGCATCCACTTCGGGCTGACTCGCTAAACCTTGCCAATTCCCAATACCACTCGATTCACTTTTCGTAAGTTTTCATCACGCGGCAACAATTGCGCGGGTAGTGTTGTTCGTCAGACCACTTGCCCTACGCCTACACCGATGCCTACGATTGCTGTTGTGCGAAATGCGCGCGCCGGACTCAGACCCGGTCGCGCGCTGAGGGCTTCCTGCCGGTCCAGAGCTACAGGGAGCCGAACAATGTCCGAGTTGAGAGCGCACAGGCCAGACGACGAAGAAACCACACCGCAGCAGAGCGACGCCGGATCGTTCCGGTGCGACCAAGCCACCATCGCCCAAGTGCTCGACTGGTGGGAGCACAACCCCAAGCGGAAACACGAGTCGCCTACAGCCGAGAAGGAGCGCCGTCGATTATACGGCCTCATGCGCGCCGAAATGGGCGCCGTGCTGGTGCTCTCGTGCCAGCCGTTCGTTCTGGACAATTTCATCCGGGCCGACCGCCGGCCAAAAGAAGACCGCATTGGTCCGGACATCAAATCCAACTGGACTCTGCGACGCTGGAACAGCACGCTGCAACAACCTTTCAATAACGCCGAGTTGCAAGGACTGATCATCAAGAATCCTTTTCGCGGCAACTCTTACCCAGAAGGCGACGACGGACGCGACTGGACCGACGACGAACTCAGGGAAGTCCTCGAAAACGCCAGCGACGCTTTTGCCGAGCTGGTCATCGGCATGCGCCTGTCAAGCCTCCGCCCGCTCGAAGCATGTGAACTCGACAAGCGGCAGATCGAACGCGATGCTCGCCGCATCAAACTCACCGACACCAAGGGCTGCAAACTCAAGAAGAAGAAAAAACACAAGGCCGAGTACGTGCCGATCAGCGATCCCCTCTTGCAGCTCTTCGACGACATCCTCGCTCGCAACCGGCCGGGACCGCGATTGTTTCTCACTCCCAAAGGGAGACCGTGGACCAGGCCTCACGCCGATTCGACGTTCTTGCGTCTTCGCGACAAGATCGGCCTGCCGGACGACCTCAAGCTCCACGGTTGCCGCCACACGTTCGCGACGCACGCGATCATGAACGACGTGAGCCTGCCATACCTCCAGCAAATCCTCCGGCACAGTTCGTCGCGCACCACGGAGCGCTACGTGCACCTAGTCGACAAGACCGACCTCCTCGTCCCCGCAGCCAACAGGGCCGTCCAGGGGATGGAGAAGATCATCAGGGCGACCGAGTACACGCCGCTCTTTGACGTTTTGGAGTAACGACTTGCGAATGGTAGCGCTCTAATTGGTCTAATTAGAGCGCCAGGAAGTGAACTATTTCGTGAAGTGAAGGAGCGCCTAAGTCAGCTGACTGGCAGGCATCCTGCTTCACAACGTTTCACTCGCCCACTCCGCGGTTGTCAAAGAGCGAAATCTATGCAAACTTTTCGGGCGCATAACTCAGCGGTTAGAGTGCGATCCTCACACGGTCGAAGTCCCAAGTTCGAATCTTGGTGCGCCCAATAAACCGTCAAAATCGGTGTCCTCCTAGTTGCGAGTTCGTCATGGCAAAAACACCAGCAGCCCAACCGACATTCAAGATCGGCGACATCGTCCGCTGGAAGTTCAGCGCCGGCCCAGTCATGCGTGTCCGATCTTCGTCACAGGGCCAGGCAACGCTGCTCGCGCCCAGTCGGCCTTCCCATGCGCACGCCGCATTGGGTCAAAACATTTCGCGTTTTCAATCGTTCAAAAAATCCCCGGTCAAGGCCGCTGGCGTCCGCTTCCCCGCATCGCCCAGTTACGAGGAAGAGCGGAGCGCCGAGCGGTTGTGAAATAGTAAGTATCGAATTTAATTACGTCAAGGGCAGTAACGAAAAAGTTGTTTTTTTTTGAGGCGCGTCTACAATGAAAAATCGAAGGGGTTCAAAAATGTGGACGGCACAGAAAATCAAGACGCTCCGAAAGCGCGGCTTTAACATGACGCAGGAGGAGTTTTCGCGCCTACTCGGCATTACGAAATTCGGACTGCGCATGTGGGAACAGGACCAGTCTAAGCCAAGTGAAATGGCCGAAATTCTTTTGGGACGGCTTGAGGATGATCTTCAAAACGGCCGCATCGAACCGAAGCCCCAGAAACAACCCGCCTAAACTCACTTCACCAAAACTCAAATCGAAGGCGTCGGCCCATGTCACGGGAGCCCGCGCGTAAGCCTGTCTCGACCATTGCTTGCATGGCAGCCGCGTCTTTATTTACGTCGTGCGCCGCGTGCCCGTGCGGCGCCGCAATCGGCTGGTTCGCCAAGGACAAGGAAACGAGCGTGAAGGAACTCGTCCAACCCGCGCCGCCACAAAATGCAAAGAACGTCGATGCCAAACCGCAGCCGGGCGACGGCGTGAAAGTTGATGTTCCAAAAAAGAAACTCGGACCGAAAAAGAACCCAGAAGAATGGGGTTGGCAAGATTTGCAGGATCATCTCGTGAGCAAGGGCATGCCGACGAGCCGCGTCAGCGTGGCGGGCGGCATGTTCTTCCTCAAAGGCGAGAAAGAAATGCACTACACGACAAAAGCCGGATTGACCGACCGCGACTACCGAGCCGTCATGTTAGAAAACGACGGCAATTTCTTCGCCATTGATGCCGGCACGGCCGCCGCGGCGAAGCGCGAAGCAGCATCCATCAAGGATGTTGATCAACGCGACGTGCTGGCGTGGGGCAGGTTCCTTATTGTCGGGACGCCAACGACCAGGGCGATGCTGGCGAAGGCGCTCAACTGACCACGCACATCTCTGCGCGCGAACCAGTTTGCGATTCCATTCCTCGTTGTTATAATTCCTCCGCATTCGGAGAGTAGCTCAGCTTGGCAGAGCGCTCGCCCTGGGAGCGAGAGGCCGATGGTTCGAATCCATCTTCTCCGACTTCGACGTTAGCTCAACGGCAGAGCGCCGGATTTCTAAACCGGATGTTGCAGGTTCGAATCCTGTACGTCGAACTTCGCCAGCGTAGCTCAGTAGGCAGAGCGGCTGTTTTGTAAACAGCGGGTCGAGGGTTCGAATCCTTCCGTTGGCCCTGATGCAATTCCCACGAACCGGTTTCTTTCCAGGGAGAACCACCGTGCTCAAGACCGCTTCCGCAATCCACATCGAAACCGACGCCGAGTATTCGGCGTTTGAAAAACTCATCGCCGACCGCGTCGCCGCGTCGCAGGGCCCGCTCTTCACCACGAACGCCGAAGGTCTGTTTGAGGCCTATCTCGCGGGCATCCCGGAGCCGTTCCGCCAGCACTACACCTGCCACTGCTGCCGGCGGTTCATCACGAACTACGGCGGGCTCGCGGTGATCGTGGACGGCGAGAAGTCGGCCGGAAAAGTCGAGTCGTTCCTCTGGGACCTGCCGTCCGTCCCGACGTTCTTCTACCCGGCGTGCCGATCGATGGCGCTGCTCGTTCGGCGCGCCAAGGTCACCGGCGTGTTCATCAACGGCGAAAAGACCTGGGGCAATCCTCGGACCGGCGCTTGGACGCACCTGTCCGGCACGCCGGCGCACGTGTTCTGCAACGCGCTCAAGACGGCGTTCCAGGAGGAGGCCGAAAAGAAGCAGGACTACATCACGCTCAAGCGCGGCCTGGAAGAGTTCCCGCTCGAAGCCGTGGTCCAGGCGGTGCGCGTCCTCGAAGCCGACGCGGTGGACCGGAGCGAAAAGACGCTCGGCGTTGCGCAGTGGCTGCTCGCGCTGCACCGGTCGATCGCGGACCTGCGCGGCTCGACGCGCGACAACATTATTTGGCTCGCCGTGGCGAAGGCGCCGGCCGGTTGGTGCCACATCCGCTCGACGATGATCAACACCCTGCTCGACGACATCGTGCAGGGACTGCCGTTCGAATCGATCAAAAAGCGCTGGGACGCCAAGATGCACCCGCTGCAATACCAGCGGCCGAGCGCGCCGCCGAAGGAAGGCAATATCGAACAGGCGAACAAGGTCGTCGCGAAGCTCCAGAGCGAGGGCGCGCTGGCGCGGCGCTTTGCCCGGCTCGACGAAGTCGCGGCCCTGTGGAAGCCCCGCGCCGCCGAGCCGGTCGAGACGAAGCGCACGGGCGGTCCATTCGATCACCTCAAGACGAGCGGCGCGAAGGGGAGCGCAGTGAAGGAAGTCGAACTGCCGCCGACGAAGATGACCTGGGAGACGTTCCGCGACACCGTCTTGCCGAACGCTCTCAGCGTCGAGGCGAACGTGCCGCAAGGCAACACGTCGTTCTACGGGCTCGTCACGGCCGTCAACGCCGACGCGCCGCCGGTCCTGCAATGGGACGGCCTCGAAGGTCAGCCGCGCAATCCGGTGTCGTGGTACGTCTGGCATCAAGGCTCGCCGGCGCACCAGTGGGGCCTGTCGCCCGGCTGGAACAAGGTCAGCGCGATCTGCCTCATGCCGTGCCACTGGCAGTCGGACAAGTTCACGCAGTTCGGCCCCGGCGTGTTCTTCGTCCTGGACGGCGCCAAGGACTCGCGCGACGCCGGCGGCGGTTTCTTTCCGGAAACGCTCCGGTCGGAATACCACGGCATCCGCAGCGTCATGGAGGCGCACTCGCGCAGCTCGAAACTGGCCGGCAAGGAAGAGCAGAGCGCGAACGGTTTGGCGCTCGGCAGTGACGGATCCCTGTTGGTCCGCGTCAAGACGAATGGTGGACCGGCGAGTTACGCGATTTCAATGTGAGCGAAATTGAAACAGAATTGAAACGAGCCAGCGGCCCCAAAAGAACCGCTGGCCCTTTTTTCGGCAATGACATCCTTGACGCATCAAGGCGCGGAAAATGATTAAGGTTCCGAGAATCCGGTCCAACGGCGCGGCCCTACCAGTTGTGGAAAACAAGTTCCACAAAGGCAACGCCGACGGCAAGCACTACTGGCTGACGCCGCCGAACCTCTACGCCGAACTGGATGCGGAGTTTCACTTTGATTTCGACCCTTGCCCCTATCCCGTGCCGGAAGGATTCGACGGGCTAACGTGCGAGTGGGGAAAGCGGAACTACGTCAATCCGCCGTTTGGATCCATCGTGCACGCGCCGCCCGAACACGTCTGGCGCCAATCAGCTCGTTCGGGCGAGAGGCGCGGATCGTACCCGACGACGAAGATCATCCCGTCATGCTGCACGGCGAACGCCTTCTCACCGAACGCGAAGAACCCCTCGACGTAGAACTGGAGACCGAGACACCCGACCAGGCACAGGCACGCAAAGAAACCAGACGCGAAGTTCTTCATCGGTTCGTTCCTCAGAAAATGTCGGGATCCGGCGGCAGTTGAAATCTTCGCCCGGCGTACCGCGTCAATCGCTTCGCGCGGTTCGTGCTCCCCCTCGCGCCGTTCCGCCACGTGGCCATGCGCGCCATCCGGCACACCCGCTCGTGGTGCGACTCGACGTCGACCGTCGGCGCCACGACGAACTCTTCGCGGTCGAGGCGGCCGCCGTAGATCGTGGTCACGCACTGCGCCTCGTCGACGACGGTGACCACCTGCACGTCGGGCAAGACCGGTGTCGTGAGAGTCCGAGTATTGGTCTGAGTCAATCTATGCCCCCTCTCTGTTCCGGCTGGGAAGTGTAAGTCATTTCACGTAGGACACGCAAATCGTGAGGACGTTCGCGTTCGCACAACCTCCATCGGTTCGGATAGAATCGGCTCCCGCCTGAATTCCCTTCCCCGTGGAGCAAATACCATGCGCACTCTCGCTCTCGTCGCAATGCTCGCAATCTCCGGGCCGGCTCTCGGCCAGACCAGCACCACCGTACGCCTGACGCTCGCCGACGGTTCCCAGGTGCGTGGGCAGCTGCTCTGCGAGTCGGTGTCGATCGCGACGCCCTACGGTCCGCTCTCGGTCCCCGCTGCGGAGATACGCTCGATCAAGTTCGGGATCCACGTCGGGGACGAGGAGGGCCTCGCGCGCGCCGCGAAGCATTTGGGCAGCGCGTCGCACAAGGAGCGGCTCGCGGCTACCCACTGGCTCACGTCGCAGGGGAGGTGCGCCGTCCCCGTCTTGAGGAAGGCGATGAAGTCGCCGGACCTCGAGGTGTGCTCACGAGCCGAGTCGATCTACGCAGCGATAACGGAGCGGGACTCCGGCGCAGCGCTGGCGCCCAGGCTTTGCACATATTTGGTCGATTCAGGCCCGCTGCACATTTTTAACATATGCTGCACATTTTTAGCTGATCGCAACGGCCTCGACTACAATTTTTGCATCGGGACAGCCTGGGGACGCTTGGGCTGAGCCGAATGTTGGATGCCTGATCCTTGGGCCGAGCTGCTGCCAGGTGCGAACTGAGAAGCGCGCCTTCCCAGCAGCCGGCCCCTTCTCAGAGGAATCGGCGATGCCGGACGACGTGCTATTGATGGTCAATCGCGCCTTTGCTGCATGGCGCTGGACGTTGCTTTATTGCAACCCGACAATTTGGCGAAACGGAGAATGCAAGCCTAGCAAATGTGCCGAGACAATTCACGACTTTGTCGCCACACTTTCGTTAAACTCGTGGAAAGAGCAGTTAACCTCAGCGACTTTTGACGCAAAAGTCAACACGAATGCCATAGCCGTTCTTCACACCGCTATGAACGGAAGCGTAGAAGACGTTGCGCAAGCCATCGTCAACATCGGAGAAGAACACTGGCCGCCTGTTTGTGAATGGTTCGGACGTGGCTTGCCAGAGTTGTTGGAATTTGAAAAACTCAAGCCCAACCCATCCAACGAGCTTTTCTTTGTTCAGTTTTCGACGCTCAAAAACTACAAGAATGACGAAGAAACACTACGCGAAATCATGGACAACGCCAGTGTTCGTTGGCCAGAGATTCGCGATCTTTCTCGAAGTGCGTTCGGGCACCAATCCTTCACATGGAAAACATTGGAGGTCTTGTACGATTGGCTGCTCAGGAAATGCGCCGGCGATCAGAATCAGCTTGGTTGGTTGAACTTGACGGAAGTAGCGAGTCTGCTGTCAACGGCCAGCAATAAGACTAGCCATCCGCCCGCCGTGGCCAAACAGGCCGAAGTGCCTCCGGTTGCTGATCTCCTCCGGCGGCTTTTGGGAATGGCTGACCGTGGCCTGCTTTCGCCAAGCGCCATCTTGCCCGAATTTGTCGATACCTGGAATTCTGCGCTTCGAGATGGGCTCGTCGTGGCCCTTGAAGGTGACGAGTGCGCGCTGACGGATAAGGGGCGTGCAATGATCGCCAAGGAGTCGTCGCCGTACACGATCGGCTGGCTTATCGGTGAGTTGGAAAGCAGCGAGAAAACAAAGGAATGGATCGAGGAAGAATACAAGCGCGAAGAAGCGAAGTACGGCAAGATCGGTGCCGATGGCTGGAGATTTCGGGCCGAGGCCTTTGGCCTGTTTCATCCTGATCCTTCAACCATGCTGGGCATTGATCGGATCGAGCATCTTTGTGACGCGGAATTCCAGGGTTCAGGTTTGAGCGTCGCTAACGTTCGTCGGTTGCGTGTGATGATCTGCAAGAATCTCAAATGGAACTCAGAGCAAGCCAAATGTGCCGATGGTCTTACTCTTGTGGATGCGGCCGACGTTCTCGAAGGCATTCAACGTATTCCCTGGCAGATTGCTATCCCTGCTGCCAACGCCGCAGCAAAAATGCGCAAGGCAGAGATGACAGCGATGCGCAATAAAGACTTGGAGCTATCTGAACTCCCGACGTCAGTCTTTCGTCTATTGGAACTACTCGACGGCAAGCCGAATGTCCCGTGGGCCGAAATTCCCGCTGATCTGCATGATGCTTGGCGGATCGCTCGAAATCGCGATCTTATTACGACAAACACTGCGGACCCATACATAGATGCCGAGCGGCACGAATGTTACCGCGATAGGTTCGCTTACTGGTTGACCGAAAGCGGCAAGAATGAACTGGCGTTGCACCGCGGACGACTAGCGGACCAAGCATCGGATGGTTCGGAAGGAATTACAGACATTTCAAACAGCGGCCCCAAAACGCCTAGAGAGGGCAAGCAGATTCTTGAACCGATGGCAATGGCGTTGCTCTTGACCATTGGCCCGAACGCGAAGAGGATCTCTGAGCAGGTTGGCGTTCCTCGCACCACATTGATGAGCTGGCCCACCTTCAAAGCGGCTTACGACAAAAAGAAACTGGAAGTTCAAAAGGAAAAGGAAAACCGGCGGCAACGATTCAAAGCCGGGGACCGTGAGGAAGATGAAAACGACGAATGACAGGTAGCTGACGGCTCGTCACTTTTCGTCACTCGCGATTTTTCTTCTCGTTTCCAGGGCAGTGGTTGCGCATTTCCTTTCGTCACTTTTCACGTCATTTTTCCCAAAGGGCATCTCTCGAAGAAAGGAGATGACCTTTGGTCACCAAGATTGATTCCAAACGTAATTGGCCACTCTACTGGTTTGCAGTTCTCGAACATGCCGTAAGAAAAGGCGACCATCAGACCGCAGCTCACGCGCAATGCGAACTTGAAAAGTTGGGCGTGCATGTGCGATACGGTCTGCCTAGGAACCAAAAAAAAAGGCCGCCGGGCGATCCCGGTCGGCCAGTTGAAGAACCCCTTAGTATCCGGGCTGATTGGTCGGTAATTGCTTGCAACGGCACCCGGCCATTCCGCCCCAAACCTCGGAGTCCATCATGGACACAATCCTTAGTTTGTTTGCGTGGCTATTTGCATTGGTCGCGGAAAAGCTCCTGCGACGCGCCGTAAATCACGTCGACAAGTCGTTGAAACCAAAACAGCGAAAACGACGCCGAAAAAGGAAACGCACGAGGCGCAAGCGTGCAAGGCCATCTTAGCTGATCGAATTGCTGGCTGCAACTCATTGTTTGCCTTTAGCGAGGCGGCGCGCGTTTTTTTTACGCGCCGCCTCCAGTACGATGGCGCGCACCCACGCCGCCATGCCTTCAGGGTCGTCAGCGGTCGCCTCGGTGACGATGGCTTTTTGTTCGGTCGTCATTGGTATGCGCAGGTCGGTGTCCATCAGGAGCCGGCCCGACTTCCGTGGTCTGCCCATCAAGATATTGTAGTCAAATAATTCCGAAAAAGTCAACGCAAAGCCGTTGTTCTGTAGTCAAGAAAAGCCTACAATACATTCGTACACTAACGTGTGCGGGTGTGTTATGAACGTCCAAAAAATGAAAGCACTTGAACTAGCTGAACGTGATCGATGCGCTCAGAATGAGGACGGCACATGGACGGTGGCCTCGCTGAACAGCAACAGCAAGTATCGCGTCGCCATCTTCCCGAAGAGCGAGTTCACGCACGCGCCCAAACACACCTGCACTTGCCCCCACTTCGAAATCATCCAGAAAAACTGCAAGCATATCCGCGCCGTGTTGTCGGTCATCAAGAATGATCGGCTGGACGAACAACGTGGCCGCGAGCATCGCGCGCGGATACCCGAAGGCGATCCAATTCGCCATCCGCGCCCGACTTACCGGCAACCGGACTGGGCAAAGTACAATGCCGGTCAGACAAGCGAGCGCGATCATGTGCAGAACCTCTTGGCGAATTTGTGCGCCACGATTCCGCAGCCATCGCGAAAACCGGGCAGGGGCCGCAAGCCGGTGCCCATTGCAACAGCGATTTTCAGTGCCGTCTACAAGGTGTACGTCGGCCTTTCCGCGCGACGCGGAACATGCGACCTGGAAGAATGTCACCGACGCGGACACATCGAGTACGCGCCGCACTTCAACAGTGTCCTCAACACGCTGGACGATGCCGCGACGACGCCGATCTTGTATGAACTGATTCGAGTTAGCGCCACGCCGCTGAGCGAAGTCGAATCGAAGTTCGGTAGTGTCTTAATATCGTGTTGCAGGCGGCTAGGGGGAAATCATTACAGAAACCTGTTCGTTCCAGGCGGCTTTAACCGCCTTCGGTATTTCTGGCTTGTCGAGCTGCTTGAGGATTTCAGTGATAAAAATTGCTCGCCCCTTCGATCCGATTGTGCTCAAGATTGTCAACATCCAATTCTTGATTTCTAGGAACGTCACCTCGTGCCCTTGGGCGAAATACTGATCGGCAAGCGCTGCCGCCTCTGAATCTGGTTTGGCGGCCTTAGTGAAGAAAAGGTAGTCCACGATCCCCGCAGGGGCGATCTTGGTGTTGAACGTGGAAACCAGCCGCGACCTGTCAACTATTCGCTCCGTGACCTCGATTGCCATCAAGATGTTGCCGTCTTCCGTTATCGTGATGTCCCCGCCAGCGCCGGAAGCAGCGTCAGAGACATTGATACCTTGGCAGTCAATGGTCCAGCCGAGATTAAAGAACTGCTTCAGTGTGTGAAAGGTCGTCACCACGAGTACCACGGGGATTCTGCCGCCGCTTGGCACGGACAGTAGCCCGGAAATCAGCCTGTCGTACTGACTGAGAGCGAGCCGCCTAATGCGAGTTAGCGGCACGACTGACTTCTCTCGCAGATCCCAGAAACAGTAGAGCAAGTAATTCAAGAACGCCTTTTTCTCCTCTTTGCTCCTAAGAGACTCCAAGCGGGCGATGCAATCCAGGAAGGCGCGATTGCCTATCGGGTCTTTGTTGCTTGACGGATACTCTTCCGTGAATTGGTAGCCCCTCCGAAACATCGACAGGTACGGCCCCTTGGTTCCAGGAATGCGTTTTTCTTGCATGAACGGATTGACGACATTCTGATCGAACATGCGAAGGCTGATAGAGGATGGGCCTTGCTTGACATAGGGCAACCTGATGTTGATGCTTGGGTCCAGCAAATGAACCAACGCGCATCCAAGAAGAGCTTCACGAAATCCCTGAGATGAAGTCTCAAAGAGGACGCGGCACCATTCCGCAAGCGAGGCATCGGCTGACGGCGGGTTCCGGCCTTGCAGCAGATCCGCCTCAATCGACGCGAACGCATCGACAAGGATTCGCCTGGCTTCGGCTCTATCGATAGGCATCGATCCCGTCCGCTAATAGTTCATCCAGAGTGATTCACACCGAGATTTCTTGATCGAGTGGCACTGCTTGCTCGGTGCGTCGAAGCGTCGCCATCCTTTGTAAAACTCGTCCATAAGATCGCAACGATAGCCGGAAACGGCGGCCTTACCCTGGACGCCTTCCAGCGCCTTTGCCAGCGTAGCGTGTTCATGATCGGTCATCTCGAACAGATATGCCTTTGAGTCCCCGCGAGTCCCGTGCAGGTATGGAGGGTCGCAATAAAACAGCGTGTCCTTGCTGTCGTAAAGGCGGATGGCTTCGATAGCGGGCCTGTTCTCAATCTGAACGCGGAGAAGCCGCTCGGCGATCTCTGGGAGCATTTCGACGCTGCCAAGCCACCGAGACACGACGCCAGACATTCCGGCGCGGCTTGTGTTTTTGCAGTTGGCCCATCGGCCTAAAGATGCGGTCTGCGCGAGTCCAGTCCGCACCTGTCTCGCGCGAATAAAAAACCGCCTTGCTCGCTCGATGTCTGTCAGC
>Ga0137344_1000013_pt1 | contig 16509 bp, 31 predicted proteins | sample EasRivERMLT500_2_FD_104773 | JGI IMG/M metagenome (GOLD analysis project Ga0137344, IMG submission 104773) | Soil microbial communities from meander-bound floodplain in the East River, Colorado, USA - East River MetaG ERMLT500_2 | ecosystem: Environmental > Terrestrial > Soil > Floodplain ...
ATGGAGCAGACGCGATCTGGCACGCAGCAAGCAGAGCACTGCGCATGGTCCCAGCAAGCACCCAGTCGTCAGCAAAGACCCAGACATGGTAGCCTTTCGATCGACTGCGCTCGATCCAGCCCCTGATCCCAAAGGTTTCAAGAGCCAGGTGCAGGTTCTTGGCATGGACGAGGGACTCTGACTCTCCCACGTCGATGTCCACGCATCCCCACTTGACGGCCCAGGCCCCAGCGTCCTCGTGGAAACCAGAGATGCGATCGCCTCCCACCATCGGATAGACACCAACGGGTTCTCCTTCCCCTGTCAGGTGTGCCTCGATGAACTGTGACCACATCCAAGGCTGAGGTAGACGAAGGCAACCACCCTCCTCCGCGCCCAGAGCAGAGCGGTTGCCCTCGAATAGGACCTTGAACGTGCCCTTGATGTCAAGGTCTTGGGTCATTCGATCACGACACCTTCTCCACAACGTAGACAGGCAGCCCTGCGGCCTTGGCCTTGGTAACCATGTTGTTCGTGCCTCTGCTTTCTTCTAGAGGCTTGTCAACGAACGCGATCACCAGCTCGGGCTTGCCCTCGTCCAGCATCTGCTGGTTTCGTAGAGGCCCTGCGGCCTTGCCGTGCTTGTCCCAGTTTGCTGGATACTCCTCTACCTCGCAGCCCGCGCTCTCAGCAGAGGCGCCTGCTTCTCGATCGGCGCCGTTAGCGGCGCCCTCGATGATCGTGATGTTCTCAGGACTGTCCCAGCCAAAGTTGCTGATTAGACCGTAGATGACGGTGCCCACCATGTCGCGGGCACCGTCTTCCTTCCACGTCCTACTACCGCAGATGAGGACTCTCATCCCACTGGCACCGCCTCGGGCAGCTCCTTGTCCAGGTCCAGTTCCTTGGCCTTAATCACGTCTACGTCCCACTCCAGGCTGTTGGCAGGCTTACCTGCCGTAAGCGCAGTGAGGATGGCCCTCAGAAGCTGGTTCGTCTCGCTGATCTGTAGATGCAACTGCGTAAGCATCTCGTGATCCACGTGCTTAGAGGAGCCGATGTAGCTCTCCTGTGCGAACAGACCATCAGCTAGGGCCACGATGTCCTCCGACGCGCCCGTGGCAACCTCGCTGAAGGCGTCAGCCTTGATGAGGTTCTGATCTACGCCAGCCGCATCAGCGGCCAGCATGTCCAGTAGAATCCTTGCTTGATCCATCAGTTCTTCTCTCGTGCTTGGAGCAGCGTCCGTGCGCTGCTGGTTGGCTTCCCATCCCTGACCTGATCCACCTGCGTTAGCGTGCGGATGCAGCCAGTTTCTGCCACCATGTACAGGTCAACTTCACCTGTCTTCATGGGTGGTCGCTTGTTCTTGGCCACGTTGACTGTGACCGTGTTCTTGTGTAGGACCTCGCGCTCGTACTGAGTCCTCGTCCTGTCATCCCTCTTGCGAAAGACCTCCAGCACGATGATGGCCTCAGCCTCACCGCCGTAGCGCATGGTGTCCATGCCCCCAGCGATGCCACGCTGGCCCTCGCCCCTCTTGCCCTGGTGCATACACAGCATGGGCACGTCGGCCTCGTTAGTCCAGACCTTCATGCCTTGTGCCTTTGCACTAACACCCTGGAAACCAGAGTCGCCAGGCAGTAGCTCCAGGTAATCGTAGACAGCAACGTCACAGCGCTCGCCCCAGAAGTCTTCGGCCTCGTCCAGGGCGTCACCCATCTGCTCCAATGTCAGGCCAGCGTCAATGACGATGAGATGCCTGAAGTCTTCTTCAGCAGCGTGGGCCACGATCCTCAGATACTCTGAGTCCCTAGCCTTGACCCTTTCTTCCAGCAGCTCAGCGCTGATGCCGTAGCGCACTGCCACCAGCTTGGCGAGCACCATCTCAGGTGTCTCGTCAGGGGTGTAGATGATGCAGTGCTGGTTGCTGTTGTTGTGAACTGCGTTGAGAACCACCTGAGTCTTACCTGACCCAGCACGCCCAGTTACGAACGTCAGTTCCCCCCGAGCATGTCCGCGTGTCTTGACATCAACGCCAGAAAGTCCGAGGTAGAAGCGCTCGTCGTTCTGGACCTGACGGACGTAGCTAGCAGCAGTGTTGCCAAATGGACGGATGTGCTCATAGCGACCCGTGAGGGCATCCGCTTCAGCTGCTGCACGCGCCTCACGCTGCTCCTCAATGCGCCTACTGATCGCCTCCGAATCGAGCTGTTCTGCCAACTGCGCCTCCAACGCTTGCGTCGTGAATCGTACAGAACACTGAACAGTTCACGCAGAGTTGCCTCCTCGGCCACGTTCTCGATTGTGAACGCCAGCCAGTTAGCAGCTTCCTTCCTGCGTGCCTCCTGGGTGATTTCCCAGGACTGCCACAGCGTTACGTTCTTCTTCTTGAGGTAACGCATCGTGGCGCTGGTGATCTTCGTCTCTGGATTAGTCAAGTCGATCATCGTTGACTCCCTTGAACATGACAAGGGCGGGGACAAGCCCCGCCCTTGTCGTGGGTGTTGGTAGCTCAGTCGTCCACCCAGAACCCGACGCCCTTGTGCGTCTTGTGAGCGAAGTCGTGACTGTTGGGGAACTTCTTGTCCCCACGGTTATCCCAGAACTCACGCTGGAAACCAGCGTTGTAACGCTCACGCGCCCAATCGCTGTTGGCGTTGTACTGAGCCGTCTTCTCGTCGCCCTTCGGCAGCGTCTTGATCTGCTGAGGGTCATACGGAGGACTGTCAGGGACGTTCGAAGCGGGCACAGCAGCCTCGCTGTCGGTCACAACGACCGAACCAGGGAAGCTCTTGAGCACTTCGTGCAAGGTGCCCTCCTCATCACGCTCGAAGTTCAGCTTAGCCTCCTGGCCAACCAGGGCCTTGGCCTGGTAGGCAGCCAGTCGGGCAGCCTCGAAGAACTGCTCGGACGTAGCGTCAGGCGGATAGTCGAACTGGACACTGATCCCGAACTTGGCGTTGTTGAAGTCGCCGTAGCTGATCATGCGCTCGAAGAAGAACGTGCCCTTGAAATTGCTTAGAGCACGATTGAGCACACCACGCAGACGGTCTTCTGTGACCTCATCCACCTGGTCGGGAGTCTGCTCCGTTGCCTTCGTCAATTGATTGTTCCTTTCTTGGGAAGTGTCTTCCCTTGCAGATGTCCCACGCAGGACACCAGACGGGTGAACATAGAGCCTGCTGATCGCGCAACGGCCACACAGGAAGGGGTGACTCGATAAGCGGGCAGACGGATTCCAGTTGGTGCTTGAGCCATTCGATGTGGTTCCAAGTTCTGGGCGCTTGTAGCACCTGAGGGTTTCGCCCAAGTGGATTAAGTGCTACGTACTCAAACGGCACTTCATCCGTCTTGGCGAACAACCCCTCATGGTAGGCAGCAGCAGCGTAGAACGTGGGCTGAATGCCCCAACGCTTGAGTTTCCAGCCCTCACCCCCGTACCCTGCCTTGTACTTGTCCTGGTTGCCCGTGAGCTTCCAGTCCTTGATCCCCCCAGGGACCTCAGCGTAGTCTACCCAGCCTGCGATGCGTACCACCCTCAGCTCGTTCTCATAGAGCACGAAGTCGAACGGGTGCTCGATCCATCGGCTGGCTCCCAGGGTTGGGAGCACATGGATGTACCAGCTGCTGAAACCAGCAGTGACGTGGTTGATGGCTGTCTTGCGCGTCTTGGGCTTGTCCCAGACGAAGCCCTCAGTCTCGCTCAGCTCCTGGAAGTGAAGCTGACCTTGCGCGAGCGCCTCTTTGTAAGACATGTTGTGCAAGAGCACACACTCGGCAGCGGTGTGGAGCGCGGTCCCACGCGCCATAGCTGACGATTCGGGCTGGGGATATAGCCCGAGCATGTCCAAACGTGCCATCTCAGGGCACTCCATGAACTCGTTGAGCCAGCTCTGGTGGATGACATGCTCGTACCTACCATCCTCACGAAGTTCCATTCTGCTCCCTGAACTCTGCGTACGTCAGGCCACAACCCATCTTGTACCCGTGAGGCCTACCATACTTGCCTGACACGTTGGGCGTCAAATCGTTCTCGTGGAGCACACGGTAGATGGACCTGTGAGCCAGCAAGAAGCCTCGCTCCTTGGTGATCTGACGGCTGATCTGTATGACGCTCTGGCCCTCGTTGTGCAGGAACAGAATGCGCTCCTTGGGCACGGGATCATTCAGGTGACTGCGAGCAGGCACACCAACAGCGCGCCTCATGGCGCCCAGAGTGTGGTTGTCCATCCTGGGGATGCCCAGCTCCTGAGCGATAGCTTTCTCGCCCTTGCGCTGCTTGAGTAGCTCGATGATCTTCTCCAGCTTCTCACCTGCGTCAGGGTCATCCCACCAGCTGGGCAGGAAGTTGATGCCCTGCGCCAGGTCGTAGTTGAGCCAGATGTTGGCAGCCGCTAGGATCAGGTCCTCACGGGTGACCACACCAGTCAGCTCACGCGGTGGCTTATCGAAGACCATGCCCTCGGTCTTGCTTACGTCTACGTCACACAGACACTTGGGGTCCATGTGATCGCCACACCCACGCTTGTCCTGGGGGTCGAGGTACTGGCTTAGGAACTGCTCGCCCTCGAACCTGTACTGCCTAGAAGCCTCGACGTAGCCCACACTGGTGTGCTTACGTAGCTCCATCACTTGAAACTCCCGAACTTGCGTGGAGCAAGTGTGCCTGGAGCAATGTACCCGTAGACCCATGACGCCCCGTTGAACCTGAACGGGTTGCCTATCTTCACGACGCTGTGCTCGCCTAGAGCAACTGCGTCTACAGGACCCATCACGGCCCAGCCGTGTAGTGTCCACTTGAGTCTCAGTGGGTAGTCGAGCGTGTCCTGAAACTCTATGTTGTTCGCGTACTTGGGCACTCCTGAAACCTCTCTCCTAACGATTAGAGCAAAGGAGCCAAGCTCCGATTGGAGCCTGGCTTGGCGGCCCCCCTTCGGGGCCGCCGTTCAGCTCGGGATGGGCTGCACTTACAGCGTAACATCCCTTGTCAAGTGGCCTCTGACCTGGACTTTCTCAGCCCATCGACTCGGCGTCGATGTGCTCCAACGTTGCTCCAGGATCTTCGAACCTGGACAGCCACTCGCGTAGCTCGTTCCCACCTGCTCTAACGTAACGCATGGTGGTCTTGATGTCCCCATGGTTCATCAGACGTGACACCAGGTGCAGAGGAACCTCTGCTCGCAGCAGGTTTGTGACTGCGCTGTGCCTGAGTTGGTGCACTGTGTACGCAGGGATGCGTAGGTCCACACAGAGCTTGCGCATCTTAGCCCTCAGCAAGGTGGAGGCTGAGGGTTGCCAGGGCGTGAGCTTGGTGTACTTACGCTTGACGTGCATCACTACGTCAGTGAACTCGTCAATGTCTGGCAGCAGGTGTGGGAGCTTGACCGCGTAGACCTGGGCCATGCCCAGCCAGTCTGTAGTGTCCTTGCCACCACCCTTACGGGTAAAGCGGATCAGCTTGTTAGGCGTGATCTGGTCGCACTGTAGCTCCATCAGCTCGTGTGAGCGCAGGCCACAGTAGAACCCAAAGCCGAGAGCTGCTCTAAACCTTGGAGGTAGGTCTGACTCCCAGATGATTTCCCAATCCACGTCTTCGATAGGACGCCCCTCTGTACGAGGGACCTTGGGAAGCATCAGGTTCTCAGCAGGGTTCTCAGCCAAGACGTGACGACGCGTCAGCCACTTGAACCAGGCGATCATTACCGTGGCGTCTAGCGACTGAGTGGCAGGCTTAGGCTTGCGCCTGTTATTGTAACGTAGCCGTTGCGTGAACGCCTCCAGCTCCTCAATTGTTGGATCAAGGGGGTCAACGTCCAGGTCTGATGTGAAGTCCAACCAGGCTCTGAGCACCTGGTTGTAGACGCGCAAAGTGCGGTCAGCGCGGCCCCGTACATCACGGAGCCACACCAACCAATCGACCATCAGCTGTTCAGGGTCCACGTTAGCCACCTAACTCTAGGCGAACGTGTTCCTCTAGGAACGTAATGCGCGTGCCAGCAGCTTCAAGCTGATCAATGGTCAGGTTCAGCTCGGCTTCGGCCGAGGCCAGTCGCCTCTTGAGCTGAGCATTCTCGCGCTCTAGCGCAAGTGCCTTGTCCTGCCAGTGTATGGCAGACTCTAGCATTCCATTATCAAACACGACTGCCCCTTCCTTAGTGCAGTACGGCGTTGTAGTAGTAGCCAAAGGTGAAGAACACCAACAAGCCCAGGAACATCGCGGGCTTCATCCATCGTTCAAGGGCAGAATCTCGCCCCTGTGCATAAGGAGTCTGTCTCCACCAGCCTTTGGTTGGATCGTGATTGTGCTTGAAGTAGTCGGACATGATTCCTCTTTCACCAGTAGGACGAGAAGGCCCCATCACCCTCCCGTCCCACTGATGGGCGTCAGGAGGCCGAGGCCACCAACCCGCGGCGATGGTTGATGGTCCGCCTCCATGCGGCAGCAAGCAGGTTCTCATGCGTCCAGGGATCGTCGGGTCCAGTGTCAAACCCGAAGCGCCACGACTCATGCGGCTCTATCCCTAACGCTCTGACACCGTGCCAGAATCCTGTGTGCTGAGGGTCTGCGCCTTGATAGACCCAGCCCAGCACACACTTGCTGCACACGTGAAACACGAAGTCATCAAGCTCGACCAGCTCGAACCAATCGCTTGGCCCTCGCTCATCCAGGCGGCGCACGCCTTCCTTGACGCGCCCCTCAATCTCTGCGATCAAGGCTCGTGTCTTGAACTGTTGTTGGCTGATGTCGCTCATAGTGACGCAGCTTTGATGCTGCCACCTACGCCAGTGAAGCAAGCTCCAAGCAACCCTGCTGTGAAAGCAGAATCCCAGTAGCCAAACTCCAAGCCCAGGTTGCCAACGGCCAGCATGAACAGCCAGCCGTTCACGAAGAACACGACTACGCCCAGAAAGACGATCAGCCCTACCAGCAGTAAGATGTCAACCAGCTCAGCGAAGAACGCCACTAAGCCTATGACGACAAGCGCCAGTAGAACGATCACGCTGATGGTGTTGCCACTCATGCCATCAGCTCCTCGTACACCAGCTGTTCAGCCAGCTCAACGTCACCCCTGTCATGCGCCTCGTACGCATCAACGAATCGCTCAAGATCCTCAAGCGAGTTGACTGTCGAGTAGAGGTCGATGTCCAGGGGATTGTGTGCCCAGATGCCAAGCAGGCGACTGGCCCTGTCGGCCGCAGTGACCACGCGATGCTCACCGAACGTCCTGATGGTGAGGCCCGCGTCTTCGTCCGCCAGGTTGGCGACGAGGAACACGTCTGCCATGCGACCTGAAGGCGGCTGAACCGTCCACTGACCACCAGCGATCTGATCAACGATGCCAGCAAAGCACATCCCTGACTCACATCGCCAATTGGCTTGGTCCCACTCGTTGGGGTGGTTGGTGATGTACTTGAGCGCCTTACGCGCCAAAGCAGTGTTGAACATAATAGTGCCTCCCAATTCGTAGATAGACGCGGGGGCAGGGTGCAGGGGATCTGAACACCCCGCCCCACGCGATTGGGTCACGTCAACGCTGACGTGAGATGCTTGGCTTCCTCGGTGGCAATGGCCTTGTCAAAGGCGTCGATCACGTCCTGATACTTCGTGCGATCGTCGTCGTTGAACGTGGGAACGTCGTCGTAACGCTCCGTGTAAGGCTCTTCGTCAGGGTCGTCAGGGTCTACTGGCTCGTAGACCTCCAACTCTGGAGCAGCCAAACGAAGTGCCTCGACCGCGCTCTCATACACCAGGTAGTGCTCGTCTTGCTCGTACATGTCCTCATCGAACACCCATATGAGCTTGGAGCTGTTACCTGAGCCGTATGCTTTGCCCAGGTGACTGCCGATGGTCACGATGCCGATGGCCCCAGCTGCACACACGGCCCAGCTGTTGCAGTAGGCGTCGTCAGGGTCCAGATCAGGGTTCTCGTTGCAGAACCAGTTGCCCTGCGTCCAGCGATGCTCGTCCTTGAGCACGCGCTTTGCCTGACGTAGAGCATCCAGGGTGTTGGTAGCGCGCCCCTGGAAGCCTGACGGAGTGAAGACCTGCCACTTGTCAGGCATCGAGCACCACCTGAGGGTCAGGAGCCACAGCGTGGGTGATGCTGGTCACCAACGACTGCGTGACTGCCTGCACTGCCTTGGCCTCAGCCTCAGCGGCTGCGGCCAGAGCGATGGCCTTGCTGAACGCCTTGAGCACGTCGGTCCGAGTGGTGTAGCTGCTGTCGTTGAACGACGGCACGTCGCCAAAGCTACGACCTGCGGTGTTGTTCACGCCCAGACGCAAGAACTCCAGCGCCTTGGTGTACACGTCCCAGCCCTCAGGAACATCAACGTCCTCATCCTGAGGCCAGATGATGCCCCAGCTCTGACTGTCCTTGGGAATCTGGCACTCCACCTTGACGTAGGCCTCAGGATCGAGGATGCCAGAGTGGCGTTCCACGAGGATCTTGTCCTCAGCGGTGACCTCAGCGCGTTCCTTCCACTTGAGGCGCGTGGTCTTGCGAGCGGCGCCCACGGTCACCATGAGAACTGCTCCAGCTGCGCAGACCTGCCAGTCGTTGCAGAAGGGATCCTCAGGATCAACTTCAGGGTGCTCGTTGTTAAACCACGCCTGCTTGACCCACTTGTCTTCCTCGAACAGAACGTTCTGTCCGCGAATCAGGGCCTCTACGGGCGTGGTCGCAGGCCCTTCAAAGCCTACGGGGATGTGGGGACGCCATTCAATGGCGACCTTTGGGTCTGTGGTGGTTGTCAATGGATGCTCCTTTGCTCAGATGCCCAGGCTCTTGTCTGGACAGTAGAGGATGATGAAGAACACTGCTAGGAGGATGACCACGAGAACGGCTAGCCACCCTGGTCCGTTAGGCATTGTCTGCCTCCTTCACGAGATTGGCTACTGTGTGCGTTGCCTTGACCTTCCCTCCCTTGTTGGACTGACGTGCAACGTCATGCGCGTGTAGTGCACTCTCTGCCTTGACAATCACGCTGTATACGGGCTTGTCTTTGGCCTTAGGGAGTCGCGCATAGAACTCCACCTTGTACGACCTTTGCATCAGAAGATGCTGTCCTCGGCGTCATAGTCGTAGTCGTCGTCGCCGTCGTTGTAGCCACAGTCAGGGTCGCCACAGCTGCATGTAGCTTCACGCTCTCTGAAGGTGGTCAGGCTGTCACGCTCGCCAAGGTGAGCGACCATCGCCTGAAGGTCTTCGTACGTGTTGTCGCTGTCGAACAGCCTCGATGCGTCAGAGATGCCGATTTCGAAGATGTCAGCAGCAGCTTCCTTGGTCGTCACGTGTGGGCCTAGCTGACCCGTCTCAGGGTCACGCTTGGCCACCAGCTCACCTGGGGTGACATCCTCCCAATCGCCATTACCCATGACCTTGAAGATGGGCACATAGCCGTTCTGGAAGCAGGCCAGACCAGCCATGCAGCCAGTGACGCCACAGGCAGGTTCGTAGGGATCCTCCAGGATCATGTCTAGGACCTGGCGCGTAGTGAACTCATCGCTGATGGGCTTGAACCAGGAGGTCTGATCCCAGAGGTCCATGTGAGTTCTGATGTAGCGCAGAGTCGCGTTGAGCTTCTCCATGTTTGCCATTGCCTGCACCCCTTTCCGTTGATGTACGCAGACAGCACAAAGGCCAGGGGTTCAATGGCCCCTGGCCCCTGTGGGAATGCGCAACCATACGTCTTCGTGGTTGTAACTCGCGGATTCAGTTGTTCAACTCAGCGCGTGTGCAATGCCCTCACCACCTTTCTCACGCACCTATCCCAGAGGGGCTTACATCAACCCTTGGGACGCCTGTACTTACGCTTGAGTGGCTGACCGTACTGCCTGTGCCACTCAGCGTACTTGTTCTCAGCGTTAGCCCCACCCTTCTTCATGGGCAGGTCCAGCTTAAACTTAGGAGGATCCATGCTGCACCATCCTCTCGAACTCAGCCCTTGTATGCCCGTGGCTCCTAGTGAGCTTGACAGGCTCCTGGGCTTCGATCATTGAGCCACTGAACACAGGATCGAAGTGCGCTGTGGTCAGCTTGATGTTTGCCAGGTCAACGCTTGTGGCGATAGCATCCTGGCATGGACCCTGGGTGCCGTCCTTGGAATGCGCAAGGCCTAGAGCATGATATAGCTCGTGGCATAGAGCATTCTTGAGGACGTTCAGGTTCCACGGGTTACTGTCAACCCACACCATGGCAGCACGACCGAACATGTGCCCACCTGATCCCCACCCAAAGCCTGTGATCGCCCCATTCATCACTCTACGCTGGATGACAACGCAGTGTGACAGGGACAGACAGCCCGACGTGGGCAATTCGTTAGGCACGTTGAGCACTGTGTTGATGTAGGGCGAGCGATTGGCCTGTTGCATCCCCGCGTTCACAGCTGACATGAAGTTGCCATCAGATGCGAACTGCGCAGGGACAATGACCTCTATCTGTCGCTCAAGGCTGCCCTGCACGTTCTGCTGCCAGTGCACATACGCTGTAGCTGGGCCTGGGTCGCTGTCAATGGGTTCTGACGAACGACACGCGGCCACGATCAGGAGCACAGGTAGCAGAACGAGTAGGAGCTTCTTGTTCATGGCACAACCTCCCCTGGGTAACACTGATGGTTACCCATCTGCTTGCAACGCCACAGAGGATCATCCTCTTGTAGGCGCTCTGACGTGTTGTAGTCGAAGGCCACCACGCGTTGGGGTGGCTGACGCTGAGCCAAGCCAATGCTCAGACCAACCACCAACCAGCACATGATGCCTAGCTTGAGGTAGAGCCTCCACGTCTTCACGACGCTTCCTCCTCCTCGTACAGGTGAGCCTTCTGAGCTTCTCTGATTCGCTTGGCCATGGCGCTCAGCTGCTTCTTGTTGAGCTTCTCACGCCCGTTGGTGCCGATGATCAGGTGGTTCCACATGTGGATTGGAGCAGCACCAAATGCTCCATCCAGACGCTGACGCCTGAGCGACCTTGCGTCGTAGAACTCCACACCGTGTGTGCGCCTCGGTGGGCGCTGGTAGGGGCCTGAGCGCTTACCAGCCTTGGCTGTGTCAGCCATACGTGCTGTGGTGGACTGCTTGCCTGTCTTCTGCTTGACAGCCATCACTCCTCCTCTGCGATCCCGCGCTGATCTGACAGCGCAATGAGTAGGTCACGTGCCAGCTCCGTGGCGTAAGGGTCCACGTCCAGCTCGACATGCTCGACCGTGTGATCCGTGCCAAGAATGCCGAATCTGATTGTGACGTAGCCTTCACGCAGAGCCGCATGACCGTGCGTTGTTTGACGTTTGACGCTAGGCATGCCAAACACCACCCTCATCATCAACGACCCACACATCAGCACTAACGTACGAAACACATGGGCACTCACGCAGGTACGAAACGAGCGTCACGCGCTCCTCGTGATCGAGGCTGTCGTTCAGCTCCATCAGCTCGCGCATGTCATCACGCACATCGCACACGCAAGGACCTGGATCGTCCAGATCGGCATTGCACCAGGATGCGTGCACAACAGCGATGAAGCCGTTGACTGGAAGCTGATACTCAGGCTCATTGCGCCTGAACAGGCGACCAATGACAACGCTGACAGCCAGGCTGATGCCCAGCACCACGAACGCCACCGCACAGATGAACACTAGCAAGTCAAACATTGTGATCCCCTTATGTGTACGCCCATACTCAGGGTGAGCAGGGCTTTCGTCGTTCTCGATTCCAGCCTACCGAACCTCGTCAACAGGGTCGTGACCAGGGATTCTCGGTCGTTCTCACTTTCTCGAACACAGCGTCACGCTCGGTCACACGCTTGCGTGTGCCCCCGCTCCACCCACCGTCTAGCCCGTAGTCCACGAGCTGCCAGTGCCCACGCTTTGCGTTCCATACGCACTGGTTAGTGCCTATATCAGCGAGGTTAAACGCCTTTCTAATGGGGTCAATACAGGCTGTCTTAGCCCTCCTATCTTCCTCATTGTCAAGCGTGTTATCCCCGCTATCCACGTAGTCTTGCACGGTCATAACGCAAATACGCTTGTCCGTGGTCACCTTGCGTGTGCTGTAGTGCCTGTGGCTATGCCAATATGCACTAACATGTATGGCACGTGTAGGAGCAAATAGATGCTCTAGCTTGTGACCCTTCACGCGATCATGCCAGAATGCCCATTCGTGCCACGACTGCACGGGCGATTCCCCATAGTCCAGTTTGACCACAAAGGGCTGATCGTGCAGCTTGAACACTGAGCGCGAGCTATGGTCTAGACGCTTGATGACCTGCCCATTGTGCTCTAGTGCAAACTGTGCAGTGTCTAGGTGCCACTCTGCACGCAGGCGCTTAAGCACCTGAGCGCATCCACGCGCTGTACGTACTGTGGCAGTCTCAGGAAATAGCGTGCCCTGCAAGGTATGCTCCAATCGTTGTGTAGGGGACGCGACAAACGCCCATAGCGTGAGCCATGGGCGTTGTGCCTGGGATTCTTAGGTTGTGCTGATCAGTCTAGGTTCCACTCACCAGCATTGTTACGTACCATGGCCTGGCTGTCCACGCGGTCAAGGTCAGACCAGAGGATACGTGCTGACGTGCTCTCGGCGTGACGCATCACCTTAAAGCCACCCTGCCTAGCGTCCATCCAGCGTGACCAGAGCATATCCGCTCCGACCCCGTAGACGATGCCCAGCGCGTGCTGCTGTGCTGTGCCAGCGTTGACCAGCTCAGACTGCATGGCGCGATAGCCCTTGTGTAGGGCAGGGATTCTACGCTCTGGGCAGTGACGCGCCAGTTTGATGATGCGCCCATACTGCCTACGTACTGCCATGCTAACCTCGGCCTCGCTCACGCGATCCTCGGCGCTTGTGAAGCGTGCAGCGTTAGACGTGCCATTGATCAGCGCGTCAGTCTCCGCGTAGTGGGCAGCATCCTCACGTGCCCACTGTTCGGCCCTGTAGGCTCTCACGATGGCACGCGCCTTGCATGATGGGCAGGTATCAAGGTTGTGAGGCCCACCAGCGTGGCCACGCTCTGCCAGCCATTGAGGCCGTTCCTCGCCTAGCAATTCACGCACGTGGCTCTGGTCGAGGCTGTGACGCGTGATGCTCTGGTGTGAGCCATCCTCACGCGGGCTTGTGATGGTGATGGTGATAGGCACTAGATCCCCTTTCTAGATACGCGAGAATGCCCGCCCCCGTAGGGGCGGGCAGACTCTGGTGGTCAGCTGTCCTCGCCGCGCCGTGCTCGCACGACGATACGCTCGGCGTGCGTCTTCAGCGTGCCAGTGCGGCTGGCGATGGCGTCCAGCTCAGACGCCGAGGCCTTGCCTTGCAGGTAGAGCACCATGGCCTTGAGCTTGCGGTCATCGACCAGGCGGCTGGCGAAAGCGGTCAGCGCTTCCTCGTCAGCGTCCGTGGCGTCTGCCACGTACTCAGGAAGCACGTAGCGCTCGCTGGGCGCCTTGGCAGCCTTGGAGGCCGCCTTCGGCGTGGCAGCGATGCCAGCCTGCTGGGCCAGAGCGGTCAGGCGATCGCTCGCCTTCGGCGTGGCAGGCGACTGGGCCTTGCCAGCCTTGCCTGCCCGTGCCTTGGCCATGCGCGCCTTGGCCTCGTCGCTGCCCTTGGCAGGGATGCCCTTGCTTGCGGGCTTGACACTCACGACCTGCTCGGGAGAGCTGGTCTGGACTTCCTGGCCGCCCACGTGGGACAGTGCCAGCTGGAGGGTTGCTCGCGCTTCCTGGTACTCAGAGGCGCTCGCATCTTCGGGGACATGGATGATCAGCACTGGACTTGCCTTCCTGGCTGGCAGGCACTTCCTGCCGCCGATCACCACTATGGGCCGTCTCGTCAACCTCGTCAACCCTTTCGGCCGAAATGACCCTCTGACCAGGGCATTCTCACCCATTCTCACTGCCCAAACCAGGGGAACATGTGTTCGATTTGGGGCACTAGGGCACGTGTGCTCCAACGTCACACCAGGGCAGCCTGGCACCTGATAGCTCAGGCCCAGGCCCATGCGTGCGTGGTCTATTCCCTGCGGTCACACACCACATGCGTGGTCTAGCTCTACGCCCATGCACCCCTGCGTGTGTACGTACTACACACCGCGTGCGTGTGGTAGCTACTACGGGCGCGTGTCACGCTCACGTAGCGTGGGCATGTATGCGCGTATGTACGCGCGTGAGGTTGGCTAAGTTTGGTGGGAGAATCCAGGGCAAGGGCAGGTTGTCGGAGCTGAGTTGACGGGTGTGGGGGGGGTGGGGGCGCGCGTATGTATATATATATAACGGTACTTACGCATGTGTGTCAGGATTTCTGGGTCCTTCTCTCTGGGTCCCATCTGAATGGGTCCTTCTACGGACCTAATCCTGGACGCGAAGAAGCCCCGCCGAAGCGGGGCTTTCGCTCTCATGCCCATCACTGTGTCGAGCAGAACGTCGCTACATGACGTTTACCCCCATGACAGGGAATGAGTTACTGTGCCTCACAGACTTGGGAACACCTGACCATTCAGAACTGGCGCTTCACGGTAGGCAAGCCAAACCGATCTACAGGCCCACGAATGGGCCTTAGCCTCCCGAACGTTCTGGAGGGTTCTCACTGTCCTTTGTAGCGAAGCAACAGCAGAGACTACTAATAATCTGAGCCTGTCTCAAATCCTGTGCTCTTGCCTGTACTCATGCGCCTTGCGCAGTCGCTTCCAGTGGATCTTGGTGGACTGGCGCCTGACCCGTGGATCCTGCTGTCCTGGGTAGGTACACTTGTACGTTGCCTCTGCCCCGCAAGCGGGGCATGAGACGAGCCTGCACTCCTCCTTGGTTAGGCTGGTGCCAGGCTGCTTGGCCAGATAATCGGGCAGGGTCTTGTTCTCGGCCATGTCTAACCATTCTGTGGAGGGGATGCCTTACAGGCATCCTACCAGGCTAGGGAAGGATCACACCCTATCGGGTGTGCTCCAAGACCAAGCCCACCCTCCTAGGGGTGCTACTAATAAGAATCCTCTGTCTCAGAGGTCTGACCTGCCCTGATGTGCTCCAGGCCCAGCTCAGGGCACGTATTGAGACGTGCCGCTCTTATTAGTGATGGAGCACACCAAGCTGCTAGCACTGGTTCCCCATGTCGAGGATCCTACCAAGTGGCGCAAGGAAGGTGACCGTTGGGTCATTCCTGAGCGCCAGAGCGAGTTCCTCGACTGGCTGCTGACCCCTCGTGGCGAGCGTGAGATTCAGACGGTCAAGGAGTGGGCAGAGGGCCACGACCTGACTCCAGCCACAGTGTCTGGCTGGAAGGGTGATCGTCGCTTCCGTCGTGAGTGGGAGGACCGTGCGAACTCTAAGAACCTCTCCGTGGAGCGCATGCAGGGTGTCATCGACACGCTGTATCAGGCAGCCATGGACGGAGACGTGCAAGCGGCCAAGCTCTACATCCAGGAGACGGAGAAGCTACGTCCACCGCGTCAGGTCACCGCTGACGCTGACGTGGAGAAGCTGTCCGATGAGGAGCTGGCAGACGAGCTGAGGCTACTACTAGGGGACGTGCGTGGCTTTGGAGAGTCATTTGCAGGCGAATGATCGAGGACGACTGGAGAAGCTCAGGCGAGAACTGCTCTGGAGGAAGTGCAGGACCGACAAGAAGTGGTTCATGCGCAACTACTGGAGCATCAAGGTGCCTGGGGTTGGACGTACGCTGTTTGACCTTCGTGACGCCCAGGATGAGGCATTCGATCATTGGGAGGACAACAGGTACTCCTTGACCCTCAAGGCCCGTCAGATCGGCTGGAGCACGGGGATTACGGCCTTCTGCTGGCACGAGGCGTTCTTCTACCCCGACCGTGAGATTCTGTTCGTCAGCAAGGGTGAGCGTGAGGCTCAGCTGCTGCTGGACAAGGCCAAGTACGGGATGCAGTTCCTACCTGACTGGCTGGTCATGCGTGGGCCAGCTCTGACCAGCGACTCCAAGAGCACACTGACGTTCTCCAATGGTTCTTCTCTTATTAGTCTGCCTAGTGCTTCTAACCCTGCTCGCTCTTTCGCTGGCTATCGTGTTGTTGTGGACGAGTGGGCCTTCCTTCAGAACCCCGAGGAAGCCTGGGCCTCCATCGAGCCAGTAGCTGACGTTGGTGGTAGGATCACGGGTCTGAGCACGGCTAACGGCTGGGGCAACTTCTTTCATACGCTGTGGCTGGGCGCTGAGACGGGTGAGAACCAGTTCAAGACCATGTTCCACAGCTGGCGTGCTGGTGGTAGGGACGATGATTGGTACGAGACGAAGAAGCGCACGCTGCCTAGCTGGCAGCTGGCGCAGGAGTACCCAGACAATCCCGATGAGGCCTTCCTGAAGTCGGGTAACCCCGTCTTCGACCTGGAGGTTCTGTGGGAAATGGGGCACAGGACAGTAACGCCCAAGGTGGGCATGCTAGTGACAGGAGTCGCATGAGCAAGAAGTACGAGCCAGGCAAGTCTTCGCGTGACATGAAGCGTGAGGTCAAGGACAAGGTAGACAAGAGGGCTGCTGAGATTGAGAAGCAGCGTGACCAGGGCGGGAAGGGAACGA
>Ga0137344_1000014_pt1 | contig 16348 bp, 20 predicted proteins | sample EasRivERMLT500_2_FD_104773 | JGI IMG/M metagenome (GOLD analysis project Ga0137344, IMG submission 104773) | Soil microbial communities from meander-bound floodplain in the East River, Colorado, USA - East River MetaG ERMLT500_2 | ecosystem: Environmental > Terrestrial > Soil > Floodplain ...
GCGGCACGCCCAATGCGGCATCGGGCGTCGTGTCGTTGACCCCCGTGACCGTCGTGTTATTGCTGATCGTTTGCTGCCGTTTCAGCGCCGAGCCATTGACCGCCGTCCGATAGACATAGCGCACGGTCGTCCCGGCCGGGCCGAGCGGCACGTTCGCGATCGCCGCGGCATTGGCGACGGGCGTCGTGTTGCTCCCCGGCTGCGTGCCGGTCGTGGCGTAACTCGCATTGCGGTAACTGACGGTCGGCTGGCCGGGTTTGTTGTCAACAATGGACAGGGAGTGGAAGACACTCCCGCCCGCAACCGTCCACTGCCAAATCCAGATCGTCCGCACGCGCCCATCGGTCGAGCACGGCACGGTTACGATCACATTCGCCGACGCCGAGGGATTCAGCGGATCGTTATTGCTGACGGTCGTGATGTTTACGGTATTCGGACAGAGCAGCGTCGTCTCGGAATTGTCGACGTAGCTGGTCTTGGTACTGTAGGAATACGTATAGCTTTGGAGTTGCCCGATCGGCTGATTGCCGCTGATGTACGGCGCGAGCGGACTCCCGGTCGCTTCATTGCGCAGCGTCAGCGGCGCGGTCGGATTGGGCACGCCGCCCGGCGACAACGTCAGCGTCGTGAGCGGACTCGGCACCGTTTCGCCCGTGCCGGTGCCCCAACTGTACGCGTACTTATAGCTGCCCAACGCCAACCCGGCGCCGACAATCGCGAAGATCGTCGGCGCGGTCGTCGGGGCGATCCCCGGCCCGACCACGGCGCCGCCGCGGGGCGGAATGAACGTCCCGGTATACGGGAGCGGGTCGGTCGGCGGCAAGTCCGGCCGCTGCGCAATCAGCGCGGTGCCGCCGCCCGGCGCGAAGTAGGCCGCATCTTCGACACGCTCAAGCGGCAGGATCGTTTCCCCGGCCGCGATATCGGTGACGACCGCCGCGCCCCCGCCGATGCCGAGGATGCGTGTCCGGATCTGGCTGTCGTCGCTGGTGCGCGTGATCGGCGGCTCGTGTAGGAAGGTGCCGGTCGTCACGGGGCCGGGCGGGTCGGTCTGGTCTTCCTGGAAGAAATGCAGATCGTAATCTTCCCAGTAGAAATACGCGCCGACGAGTCGCGCCACTTGTCGGAGCGCATCGTTGAGCGTCGACGTCCCATCGAGCGCCAGCGACACGGGCGGTAACCCGGGTTGAACATGCGTCGCCGTGAACGGCGCGGCCCAGAGCTGGACGAGGTCGGTCACGATGGTGGACGCTGACACGTTCGGCCAGACCCCAAACGGCCGCCGCCGATTCGCGAGCCAGGTGTCGTCGATCGCCGTGTACGGATGGACGTCGTGTTGCACCTGCCCGGCAAAGGTGACGCGGTCGGTCTGAATGGCGCCGACGAACAGCTGCCGCTGGACGTCACTGTCGATCGTCACGCGGACACGGGCGCCACTCTGCGGCGCCGGGGTCGGCGCGAACAGCTCGAACGTGCAGGTATTCGGGACATCGTTGAGCGCATCGCGAATCGTCATGGAGCCGCGGCGATAGCACACCGGGACGCCGTTGATCCACAGGAAGACGCGCGTCTTGCGCAGCGGCTTGACCGGCGCGGGCAGATAGTTCAACCGGAAGTTATTCAGCCGGGCGTTGCCGAGGACGGCCGCGGTCGTCGCCATCAGCTCGCCATCTGCCGCCCCTGCAGGACGGCCTTGGTGATCTGGTCACTGACGCGACGCGCAATGTTGGCTTCGGTGTCGACGATGTGGAACACGTTGTTGACGGTGACGCCTGCACCATTCGCGGCGACGGTGCCGCTCTGACCGGGGACGAAGAGTTCCGGGCCTTCCTCGCCGACGAGGTACGGCTGCCCCGCGCTGACCGGGCCGCCCGCCGCGCGTTTCTGGAGGCCGACCGCGCCGACACCGGCCATCTGGATAAATTGGCCCGCGGCCATCGCCGCCGCCATCTGCGGCGTAATCCCCGCCTGGCCGCCGCTGTACAAGGTGTTCGCGGCCGCGCCTTGCGCGGTGCCGCCGAAGAACGCCGCCAGCGACGGGTCCGACACCAGATCGTGAAGTTGCTGTTTATAGACGCCGACCTTCTGCGTGGTCTGCTCGATTTCGTCGCCTTTGGCTTTCACGGCGTCGCGGGCTTTCCAAAAGGCTTGGGTCGCCTTGTCGGTCGCTTCGGCTTCCTTGAGCAGGTCGTCGGTCAGCGTCTTATTGAGCAGGGCTTCCCGGTCCGCCGTGGGCAAGCCTTTTTCCTTTTCCTTGTTCAGGGCTTCGATGGCGACGGTGTAGGCCTCGTACGCGCCGGTCATCTGCTGGACGCCCATCGCGTTGAGGCCGTATTGCGCGTTGAGCGCCGTCTCCGCGGCCAGCTCCGCCTTGATGGCTTCGTCCATCAGCGCACTCGCCGCGGCGCGTTCGGCGGCGCGTTGCTTTTCGAGTTTGATCGTGTCGGCGGTTGCCTTCAACACGATGTTGTTGATGATGTCGGCGTACTTTTCCGCCTCGGTGTTGCGCCGTTTCATCTCTTCGATCTGCGCCTTGTCGGCTTCGATCAAGAGCTTCGCCGCGGCGACACTCGCGCCGGTCAGCTTGATGTTCTCGTCGGTCAACTGATTAAACGCGTCGAGTTCGCGGATCTGCGCTTTCTGCGTGTCGGTCAGCGGCTCCAAGGCCTGGGTCCGCAGATCGTTGAGAATCTTTTTCATGTAGGTCGCGTTGTCGATCTGTTTCTCTTCCTTCGGCAACACGATGTCGATGGCCTCGGCGTGCGCCTTGGTCGCGCCGGTCAGCAGCCCCCACAGCGCAACAACCGGTGCCCCCTCTTTCACGAGCTTTTCGAAGATCGCTTGCGTGACCATGCCCTTCAGGCGGATCTCGGCTTTGCCGAGCGCGCCTTCTAGATCATTGACGGACTGAATCGCGTCTTTGGAAATCAGCGCATCCTTCGGAACGTTGTTCATGTCGGTGCGCAGGTTCTTCAGCGACGGCGAGAGGGTGTTCGCGAGCTTGTCGCCGAGCGCCTGCGATTCCAGGGTCGTACGCAACATCGGGTCTTGCACCGTGGCGACGGCTTCGCCCCATTGCAGGAAGGCTTCCGCGGGTCCGGCGGCTTTGAGGTTCTCGACGCTGAGGCCGATCCCGGCAATCTGCTGATCGAGTTTGCCGCTCATCAACGCCTGCGAAAATTCGCTGACGCCCTTGGCCATCTGCTCCGTCGTCGCGCCGACGCCCGCGCCGACATAGCCCAACTTCTGTAAGTCGTCGGTCGAGATGCCGGACGCGGTCGAGAGATCGCCCAGCGCGGCGGCCCCGTCGGCCAGGCCCTTGACGAACCCGATCACGGCCTCAACGCTGAGGCTGACGCCGAACGCGCTGAGCGCGGTCGTCGCCAAGCCGATCGCATCCTCGAAGCTGACCGTCGCTTGATCGGCTTGCTTGGTCGCGTCGGCAATCGCCTGGATGCCGGGCGGCACGTCGATCCCGAGCTTCCGCATCTTCTCGGCGGCTTCATTCGATGTGGCGCCCAGCTTGGCGATCTCTTTGTCGGTCAGCTTGGCGACGCCCTCGACGCCGCCGAGCGCCTTCTCGAGCAGCATCGCTTCCTGAATCACCTTGCGGCCGCTGAAGTTGTCGACCATGCTGTTGAGTTTTTTCTCAACCGTCGACGCGCCCTTGCCAAAGTCGACGAGCGCGACTTCGGCCTGGTCGATGGCTTTCAGGAAGCTCGAGAAATCCGCGGTGAACGTCGCGTTAACGGGCATCGGTCTGGATCATCTGGAACAGTTCGTCGACTTCCTCGGGGGCCAGGCCGCGCAGCTCGTCGAGCGTCCAGCCGCCCATATAGCGGCACATCACGAGTTCGTTGCGGAGACGGGTGCGGTCAACTGTTTTTTTTCCTCGGCTAACGCCTCGTCGTGCGCTTCCAGCGCGGCGGCGATTTCACGGGCGGTGTCGGCGTCGAGGTTGTTGATGGCGGCCGGACTCACCGGGACGGGTGTCCCCTCGGCGTCGACCAGCGACCAGGCGAGCAGGTACGCGCCCATGCGCGCCCGGCCGATCAGCGTCAGGTCGAGCACCGGCACGGTCCCGGCGCCGAACTGTTTCCGCATCGCGGCGTACATGTCGGTTTGTTCGCCGTACGACAATTCACGTTTGACGTCGATCCACTCGCCGTCGGTCAGCGGCAGGCGGACGATCTTCGGTTGGACGAAGCGACAGCGACTCATACGGGCACCTGATCGGTGACGGTGACGTGGCCGGTGAGGTGATCGCCGACGATCGCGACGTCCGCGATCGGCCACTCCCACGGCCGCCCCTGTTTCGGAATGCGCACGGTGAGCGGGCGTTGCTGCAGGCGATAGGCGTCTGCCGCGACGACGCGCCCGGAGAAGACGTCGCCTTCGAGCGTCCAGCGGCCGAGGGTCGCCGCGGTGTAATACACCCAGCGCACCTCGGCCACTAGCCCGCCGTACTTCACAACCGACCCCAGCTCCCGTTGGCGTTGAAGTTCCCTTCGATCGTGATCGCGCCCGCGATGTCGACCTCGATCGACGCATCGAGCCAGGCCGGGCCGTACCAGTACTTGGTCGGGACGTTCTTGGTCGGGTAGAGATACAGCTTGCAGCCGTCGACCGAGTCGGCCGCGAGAAACAGCTTATCGTCGGCCGCATCCCAAAAGCCGGAGAGCGTTCCGGTCAGATCCTTCATCGAGGCGACGTAGGTGCGGTTGGAGTCACAAAAACTCGTTGTCTCGATTTTCTCTGTCGCCATATCCAGGGACCATTTGCTTAAACAAATTACGGTCGCGGTCCCTGACGCGCTCGTCGACATGTAGACGACTCCGTCTTTTCCGGCGTACTTCGGCATGGTCTGACTCCTGAAGAAAGGCTCGACAGTCTGCGAGCACAGTGGCCGCGCGGGCCGTCCAGGTGGACGACGCGACACACGCCGGTAGTTGCGCCGCGACCTGGGCGCGCAGGGTGGGGTTCGCCAGCCAGTACTCGATCTGGCGCCCGGCGTCTTCCGGCCGGTCGAGGATCGGCACCAGCGGGCCGAACACCTCGGCGATTTCGGCGCGGGCGTCGCTCAGGTGAAAGACGCCGCACGCCGCCAGCTCGTACGCCCGCGGGTTGAGCGACTCGGCGCCGTCGGCGTGGCGGTAGAGGTTGAGCCCGATCGCCGCGCGCCGATAGAGCGCCGCGGCGACCGGGTTCGGCACCGTGCCGCCCTTCACGAACGGGCGGAGCGGTGAACGCCTCGCCAAGGCCTCCCAGTGGCCGTACAGGCCGAGATCGATCCCGGTCCAGTCCACCGCCTCCAGCCACGCGACGCGCTCAGGAAACGCCGACCCGACGAACACGACGTCATGCGCGGGCTGGTCCGTATCGCCCGGCTGGAGGCCAGGCCGATGGTGTCGGGGGTGCCAGCCGTGCGGGAGGTACGACCCGTTGGCGAACGCGCCGACCGTCGCCCGTTCATTCGTCCAGCACCGGTCGACGTGTCGCGCCAAAGCGACTTCGTTGGCGAGGTCGTAGGGCGATTCAGTGAAGAGCGCGGCGACGCGCAGCCCGGCCCGCTGCAGCAGGATGACGACGTCGGGATGGAAGAACATCGCCGAGACGACGAGCACGAGATCGACCTGGTGCCGCAGCGCCATCGCCAGCGCGTCGGTCGAGGCGAGGTAGCAGATATCCGCCGGGGTCGGGCGGCTGATCGCCGGGTCGGCTTTCGCCGCCTTGCGCCAGGCGGCCTTCAGCCAGCTCGCGGCCCGTTCGATGCGGCCGTCGAGCCGGTAGCGAATCACCTCGACGCCGTGTTCCTCGAGGCCGTCACGTAGCCCGGCCTCGACGTCGGCCGTCGACCACGAGGCGCCGGGATGCACGAGCAGGATCTTCACCGCGGCTTCCTCGCGGTCGCGTAGATGTCGCCCGCCGATCGGTTGGTCGTGACCCGCACCTGATCGAACCCGGCGAGCCAGCCCAGCAGATCGTTTGCCTCGACGTTGCGGTAGTACTCGCCGGGCCGCAGCGGGCCGCCATCGACGGCGGAGTGTGGCGCCCGGCCCGCGCCCGCCGCGGTGACGATCAGCAGGCCGCCCGGCTGCAGCATCGCGCCCGCATTCGAGACGATGACGGGCGCCGTCACGGCGTGCTCGAGCACTTCGCAGCAGACGACGCAGGCGGGCGCGACCGGCGGTTGATACACGGCGGCATCGGCCACGACATCGACGCCCGGTCCCGGCTCAACGTCGACGCTGACATAGGGCGACCAGAACAGCGACCGGATCGAGCCGTTGACGTCGCGGCCGCCGAGTTCGACGACCGGCCCAGGCGGCACCTGTCCGGCGCTGACGATCGAGGCAACAAAGCGATACGCGGCGGGATGCATCAGACCGGCTCCGCCAGGACTTCGTAGAGGCCGCCGTGGTACTGCCACACGACCGCGGCATCGTTCGGATCGGGTTCGCCGTGTTTGACGCGCTCCAGCCGTTGCACGCGCACCAGGTGATAGCCGACCGCGGTCAGGGCGCCGCCCATCACGACACGAATCCGATCCGCGGCGGCGTCGACGGTCGCGGGCGTCGACTCTTTCGCGACCGCCTCGATGCGGTAAATCGGATGCTCGAACGCCGCCCGGTTTTCCTCGTAGGTGTCGACTGCGCTCGCCAGCTCGATCGCGACAAACTTGGTCCGACCTTGCGGCGCGACACTCCACCAGATGCCGTCCGGGAGCAGCGTCTGCAGCGTGGCGTCGGTCAGCGCGGTCACGAGGGCCATGTCCAGGGCACTGGAATCGCTCATCCCGACACCGTGAAGCCCGCGTTGCGCACGAGCGCGATGAGCTGCGCGGTCATGATCGCGCGTTCGCGGATCGACGCATTGATGAGGCCCGCCCCGCCGTGATCCGGCATCCGGCCGCGGTTCGCGTTCTTGTTCGTGCGGCGGTGCGGGCGGCTCCCGTACTCCCACATCGCGGCGTGCTTGGCGCCGCTGCGAACTTTGGCCGTCACCGTCGTGGACGTGTTCGTGACCTTCACGGTGATGCCTTTGTCGAGCGCCCCGCTCCGGTCCTTATTGGCGGCCCGCGCCTGGCGGGCTGTCTCGTGCGCCGCCTGTTGGACAATTGCGCGGGCGTCGCGGTTGAGCGCGGCCGGGAGTTGCGCGAGCGCGTTTCGCAGGTCGTCGGTCCCCTGCAGGAGGACGCGGACGTTCATAGCACCTCCTCGCACGCCAGCACGAGGTACTGGTGCCGCTCGTCGGGATCGCTGACGCCGCTGACCGTAAAGCGGCGATCGCGGCCGCTGTCGTGAAACACGATCGTCGACTTGACGGTGACGCCCGCGAGATGCCGGATCGTGACGATGTGCGAGGCCGACGCTTGCATCGCGGCGCCGATGGCTTGTTCCATGCGGCCCGCCGTCGCGGGCACGACTTCGCCGGGCACGTCCGCGATCGGCACCGGGGTCGCCGTCCACCCGCCCCGGCCGTCCGGGACTTCGACGCCAGGGCTCTGCAGCGTCAAGGCGTGGCGGAGTTGGCCAATCTCGCGCATGTCACGCCACCACCGTCGGATCGCGGTACATCGACAGCAGCGCATAGACGGCCTGCCAGATGGCCGGGTCGGTCTGATCCATCGCGTCGCCGCGATGTTCGTAGTAGTGCGTCATCAGGAGTTTGATCGCCTGTTTCACCGGCCGCGGCGCCGTCACGTCGGTCCACGTCGCGTCGGCGGCCGTCGTCAGGTAGGCGACGATCGCATCCTGCGCGGCGTCGCGCTGCGCCGTCACGTCCGTGTCGTGCAGGGCATCGGTGATGTGCAACTGTAGCTTCGCCTCGACCAGCGTCACCAAGGGCGTCGTAATGACGACACGCGAAAACTCGAGCGTCATGACTCCTCGGCGAGATCGCCGACCGTCGCGGCGATGGCTTCCTCGGTCGGCGGGACCGGCGGCGGCGTGGGCGTCCGATCGGCGAGCTGCGACACTGGCCAATTCTGCTGCTGCAGGTACGGCAGCTCCCCGCCCGGCACCGGCCCGAGGCCGTAATACGTGTACCGGACTTCGTTGGGCGACATGCCGGAGACGATCGCGGTTTGCGCCGCCTTCGTCCGTGTCGCGGTGTCCATCCAGCTCAGGAGCGTGTCGTCGAATTCGACCTTGAGGTAGAGCGGCAGCTCGAGGCCCGCCGTCAGCCCGTTCGCGATGCTGACCATGTACGGCTCGAGGCAGGACTTGTATTGCAGTTGCGAGGCCTCGGCATTCGCATAGGGCGGCTGCTTCGCCGAGTTCAGCAGCGAGATCGGATACCGAAAACACTTCGCGATCGTTTCCTCGGTCCACCCGAGTTGTGCGATCAACTGCGTGTCGGCGGCCGACGTCGGCATCGGCACGATTTGCATCCCGAGTTCCAGGATCATCGTGCCGCTACTCTTAAACTTGATCGCTTGGTCTTTCACCCGTTCCGCTGAGAGTGGGTCCAGCTTGGTCGGCGCGACGAGCGCAAACGGCGAGCGGCCGCCATTCGCGAAAAACCCGGTACTGCTCGACTCGATGGCCTGCGCTTGCGACACCGCGCCCGCCACGGCGTAGAGCGGCGACACGCCCATCAACTGATGGAAGAAGCAGTTGATACGAACGTGGATGATCTCCCGCGCGGGCGCAATCATCGGCGTGTCGGCCGGGACGATGCCCGCCAGGTCGTTGGGTTGCAGCTCGTAATACACGCTGCCGTCCGGGGCGACGAGCACCTTGACGCGCGCGGGGTCGAGCGCGTAGAGCGCATCAACCACGCCGCGCGCGTCGCGGGTCTTCAGCAGATACGCATTGCCGTGGAGCAGCAACCCGAGCACGACTTGCTCATGGAACTGCTGCGCGGTCTGGTAGCGGTTCGGCGTCCGCAAGACGGGCGTATAGGCCGAGTTCGTCGTCTCGGTCCAGAACCCGTCGTCGTCCGCTTCGAGCAGGAGCGGCGGCGCGATCTTGGCGATGTCGGCGCTGATCGCCGAGACGCACCCGAACACACTCGGATTGCCCAGCGCCGCTTGCGCCGTGATCGACTCGTTGCGCTGCCACGCGCCGGTATACGGCTCGCGGATGATCGGCCACCAGCCGTCACGCCCCGTCGACACCGGCGCGGCGCTCGCCACCTTCGAGAGCGACAGCTCGTAGCCGAGCACGCGCACGGGCGCGCCCTACTTTCCGCCGTTACGGAGCGGCGGCGCCGCGGCCTCGCCCATCGCGCTCGCGCCCGTGGGCGCGGGCCATGCCGTCGCGGTGAGATATTTCACGGCGTTCGCGTTGGCCTTCGCCCAGTTGACGAACCGTTCCGCGCGCAGGCCGACGCTGTTGGTCTGCCACAGCGAGACGTACACGGTCGTGGCGTCGGCCGGGGACGCGGGCGCGCTGTCCATCTGCAATGACGCTTCCTGCGAGGCGTCGATCTCGATGCCGCCATCCGCGTAGAGCACTAGCGACGGCTGGAGCGCGATGACGTTGCCGCCTGCGGCCTGGCTGGTGATGAACGTCAAGCCTTTGTAGTTCCCGCCCGCGACCGTCACGCCGGGATACTGCGGCGAGCCGTCGAGATTGCTGCGGAACGACAGCGACAGCGCGTTCGCCGCGGACAGGATGAACGTGACGCCGTCGACCGCGATGTTGTTCGTCGCGAAGTGGGAGATCAGGCCCATGATGTCGGCCATGGGGTTGGTGGTCGCCGCCGCGGTCGGCGCCCCGTTCGTGATCGACGCCGGGTTCACACCAGCCACGGCGGCGACGGCGGGATCGATGAACTGCGCATCGAGGAACTGCGCAATGCCCGCGACCATGTCCTGGCGGACGAGCGCCTCGGCTGAGGGATTCGAGAGCATGATCAGTTCCTTCGTCAGGACGATGATGCCCGCGGCTTTCGAGACGCCGAGCGACGTCGACGTAAACGCCAGTTTGGTCACCGGCTTCGGCTTCGCTTCCCCGACCCATCCGTACGTCCCGCCCGCACTCTGCGCCGGAACTTTGGTATTGAACGGGACTTCACGCAGGCCGGGCACCTTGCCGAGAATGGTCGCGGGCCGCAACAGGGCGATGAAGTCGTTCGCGATGTTCTGATTCACCAACGGTTGCGCCCAGGTCGCATCGGTGACGGTGCCCGGTGCGATGGCGGCCTTGAGATACAGCGCGACTTCCGGCGTGTCCTTCCACCGATCCTGCGCGTAGGTGATCGCATTGACGCCAGTCGGCAGCATGCCGCTGCGATCCATCAGGCGCGCACACGCGGCGCGCACGAACTGCGTCCCGATCGGCACGTTCGCGCGCACCGAGACGGTCGCGTACGGCGATGTCGTGGTCGGCGTCACGACGGTCGGCACCGGCGTCGCCGTCGAGATTTGCAGCTTCTCGTGATCGCGCCAGCGTTGCAGGTCGGCGTCGATGCTCTTGACCTGCACGGTCAGGCCGTCGTGTTCCGTCGCCTGCTCCGTTTCGAGGGTCTGCCCCTCACCGGCGGCGGCTTCCATGATGCCGGTCATCCGGGCGGCGAGGGCGGCGCGCTTGTTCTCGAGATTCTGAATGTGTTCGGCAGTCGTCGGTTTCATCGGCTTGACTCCTGAATGGCCGACGACGTCGGCCGACTTGATGCGCAGAATGGTCGCGTCGCGATTCGCGGGGACCGTCACCAATGACAGTTCGCAGATTTCGCTTTTGACAATTTTGAGGATGCCGCCCTTGAGGTATTCCAGGCCGTCGGCGAGCGGATGAAAGCCAATCGACACGGCTTTCAGCAGCCCGCTCCGAATGTGCTGTTTCGCTTTGGTGAGGTACGGCTCGTCGACATCGGCGAGTGTCGCCTCGAAGTGGATCGCGTTGCCGACCTTGGTGAGCACCGCCGAACCGATGGGGCGTTCCTGGTCGTGATGCAACAGCAGCGGCACCGGGTTGGTGAACACGGCGCCATCCACGTCGTAGATGCTGTTTTGCCGGTCGAGGGTGGGCGTCGCCGCGATGCCGCTGAGCGTGCGGCACGTCGCATCCGCCTTGATGTCGAGGGTCGCGGTCGCGTGCAGGACGTCGGCCATGTTGGCCGTTAACCGTACGGGGGAATGGCCGAGATGTCGATTTTTTAATTAAATATTCGGGTCAGTCGCGCCGGGCGAGCAACCGGCGCAGCCAGTCCGAGAGCGTGACGCGCTGCGTCTGCGCCTCAATGCGCAGCTCCTCCAGCCGTTTCGCCGAGAGCGATAACTGGACTTGCACGGCCGGTTCTTCGCCGTCGACGTACGGGCGGCCGACGCGACGCTTCGGAGTCTCCATGCCCCGCCTCCTGGCAACCGAACGTTCGGAGCCTCCGAACGTCACACGACCGTTACGGAATACTCCGGCACCGCGACGCCCGCGTTGGCGTCGAGCCGCGCGATCGCCATCACCAGCGCGGCCGCCCCGTCAATGCGTTCCGTGGAAACTTTCTTCGACAGGCGCAGGTTGCCCGTCGCGTCCGTCTCGACCGCGATATTCGAGATGTTCCACCGCAACACCGGATGCCCGTCATGCCGCAACCGTTTCGACAGGATCATCTGCTCCAGCGACTTGGTCGGCGCCGACAGCGCCGCGAATCCCTGCCGCATCGCCACGCAGGGAATCCCGTCCTGCTCCATCAGCCGCGTGACCAGGTCGGTCGCATTCCACGGGTCGAACGCCAGTTCGCGCACGTCGTAGGTCGCCGCCCACTCGCGCAGCGTCACGCGAATCCGTTCATAGTCGATGACGTTCCCCGGCGTCGCGATCAGCGACTCGTCGCGCAACCACTGGTCGTACGGCACGCGGTCGCGCCGGACCCGTTCGACGAGGTTGTCCTGGGGAATGAAAAATTGCGGCCGCACGTCGAACCCGGGGCCGTGCTCGTCGGGAAACACCGCGACCAGCGCCGACAAGTCTTTCGTCGAGCTGAGATCCATCCCGACATAGCAGCGGCGGCCGCGCAGATCCGGCGGCGGCTTGCGGCACGCATCCCAATCCGCCAGCGCAATCCAGCGCGACGCCTGCTCCGTCCACTGGTTCAAATACATGCGCCGAAAGTTATTCTCTTGCGCCGGGATCTCTTTCGCGCGCTGACACGCGATCCGCATCTCTTCGATCGAGCGAAAATCCCCCAGCGCCGGGTTGGCTTTTTTCCAGACCGCCTCGCTCGTCCAGTCCGCGCCCTCCGGCGCCTCGAAAATCAGCGGGAGGAACGTCGGGTCCATTGACGGGTTCTCGCGCACCTTCAACGCATGCGAGTACAGCTCCCACAGAATCGAATGCCGGTCGTAGCCCGCGGTCGTGATGATGATCATCAACGGTTGCCGCCGCGCGCCCATCGACGTCGCCAGCACATCGAACAGCTCGCGACTCTGCGCCGCGTGCAGCTCGTCATACACCACGACCGACGCGTTGAACCCAAATTTCGAATAGGCCTCGGCCGAGATGGCGCGGTAAAAACTCCCGCTCGGTCGATGCACGATCCGCTTGTACGAATCGACGATGTAGCAGTCGCCGTCGAGCTGCGGGTCGTTCCGAATCATCTGCGCCGACACGCCGAACACCAACGACGCCTGGTCCCGATCCGCCGCCGCCGCGTACACCTCGGCGCCCGTCTCGCCATCCGCCACCAGGCCATACAACGCAATCGCCGCCGCCAGCTCCGTCTTCCCGTTCTTCCGCGGCAACATCAGCAACACCGTCCGGTACTGCCGCAACCCATCCTTCCGCTTTTTAAAAATCTGTTTGACGATTCGCGTCTGCCACGGCCGCAACTGGAACGTCTCCCCCGCCGCCGCGCCTTTCGTGTGCGTCAGCCGGTTGATGAACCGCAGCGCATCTTCCGGCGGCGCCGCTTTTCCGGTCGCCCCCTGGAGCCGGGTGGGGGCCTTCCGGTTCCAGCCCCCGCGCCCGTCCAGTTTCTTCGGGATGAATGGTCCTTGTGGCATGGGTCAGCTAGGCATCAGCCGCACGTCACTGCCTAAGCCAGTTTCGGGCGAGTTGGCGCGAACCTTGATCCGCGCCCCCATCGTCCGCGGTGCGATTCGATTCGTGTTTTCGCATCGTGACAGTCGCGACACAACGCTTGTGTGTTGGAGTCAACATCGAGGCCGCCTTCGGCGAGTGGGACGATGTGATCGCGAATGGTCGAGGCCCGCACGATGCCGTGTGATTCACACACCACGCACAAGGGTTGACGTTGACGTAAGCGCGCGCGCAGTTGTTGCAGTTTCCATCCACGGATGCGGGGCGGATGGGCACCCTGCCAGGCGGGACGTGGGGCACGATGCCCGGCGCAGCCGACGCGGCCACAGTGGCAGGCCCGGGGCGGGTAGTTCGGCATTCAGGCTTCATCCCATTCGCCATACTCGCCCTCGACCCACGCATCGCAAGGTTCAGCTTTACCGGCGTCGTACTCGCGATAGAACCGATGCATCCACGTTCGATAACTCGTCGGATCAAAGGCACAGTACCGATTCTCGATCTCGGCCTGTGCGGTATACACCACGTCCCTGCACGCGGCCATGTTCGCTAACCCGAAGGTTCCACACGCAGCGTAAAGATCACCGAGCGCATCTTGAAACGCCTTAATCGTGGCCTCTCGATTCCTGCTAGGTTTCATGGTTCCACGCAGAAGACCGGAATCAAGCATTCGTGACACAGGCGCCCTTGCCCGTTGGCGTCGTCGAGGATGTCGAGCGCGTCGGCGTGCGGGTAGCGCCCGGCTTCGTCGAGATGCCGCGTGTAGCCTCGGCGATCCGCACGCCACCAGGCGCTGTGTTCGATGCTCCAGATTAGGTACACCGTGTCGGGCATCATCGGCTGTTCTCGGCGCCGATCAGCGCCAGGGCTTCCGCAATCGAGTAGACGGTGACGACCGGCCAGCCGAGCAGCGCCGCCTTCCGTTGCGCCGCGGTGAGCTTGCCGCCCTTGGGTTGTTTGATTTCCAGCAGCAGCACCTTGCCGCGGTAGGCGATCAGCAGGTCGGGCATGCCGGGCAGGCTGAGCGGTTGCACCAGGGCGCCGCACTTGCGCAAGCACTGGACGATGGGCGCTTCGTTGCCGTCGCGCTTCGCGCTATAGCGTTTCAGCGTCACGACTTGGCCGCCTTCGTTCGTCGGCCTTCGTCCACAATCAGGGCGGTACATTCGGTCCAGGTCGCACAGCGGGGCGTATGGGGGCAGACGCTATTCCGACGCGGCGCGTTCGCGCCGCTCTTCTTCTTAGTTCTAGATCCGGATACGGATACGGATATAGGAGGTCGCCCGTTGTTACCGGTAACAGCGGTGGTAACGGGAGCGGTAACGCGAGATCGATATTCGCGTTGTTTTTCGGCCCTGCGGTGCGATTCGGCCAGCACTTTATCGAGCGTTTCGTTGTGCCAAAACCCGTCCGATTTGAGTTCAAAATGACGCATGATTTGTGGCTTCACTTTGCGCCATCGAGTGGCGTCGCCACTCGCTTTCGCCAAGATTCGTTGGTCATTTGGCAGCGCGCCGCCGCGTAACGTCGCCTCGTCGAGGAGGTTCCGGTAGGCACCTTGTTGTTCCAAATTCATGTTCATGAACGCGGACGACTTGCGCCAGCGGTCGATCCACCACCACAGTGCTGAGAGGCCCATGCCTCCTCCTACACACCGGCCAATAACGGCGGCGCCTCAAACGTCCGATAGCGGCGGCGCCAGTCAATAGGCGTCAGGGAATCGGGGTCCAGTTCAAACCGTAAGAGCGACACTAGGTCGTCAGCCGTGATCGGCCGCCGATCCCAGGCCAGCCGGGCACTCGTCGCCGGGTCGTCGCCCGACAGTTGCAGCAGATGGCCGCCGAACATCTTCAGCCGCACGTCGCGCCCCAGGCACCAGCTAAAGGCCAGCGTCAGCGGGTCGTGGTTCGTGGCATGGCGCCCTTGTTTCGGCCGATGCATGTTCCGGCGGCGATTGCGCAGCACCTGCGACATCAGCGACAACGTGTCGCGCTGTGCCGTCGTCGGTTCCGCGTCGTGCGTTTTCGCCTCGATGAACATCAAACACTGGATGTCTCGAGACGACTTGCCGTCGATGCAGAGCTTGTAACGGTGCAGGAGGATGTCGCAGTCGAAACGGACGATGCCTTCGGTGACGCTGTCCAGCCGTCGTTCGTTCCGAATCCAGCGTTCGAGCGCCGTCTCGGCGGTGTGGCAGCGGCCGCAATGCGGACACGCGACAAGGCCGCCATAGGCGCGCGTCATCTCGAAACCTGCCGCAACCGTTGCCGCGCAATCCAGACGGCATCTTCGTCAATGTCGCAGGTGATGTACCGCCGGTCGGTCAGCTGGGCCGCTGCCGCGGTCGTGCCGCCGCCGCAGAACGGATCAAACACCAGATCGCCGGGCTGCGTCAGCGTCTCGATGTAGTACCGCGCCGACGCGATTTCCTGCTGCCAGACGTGGTGGGTCTTCTCGGCCTGCGGCGACTCAATGACGTCATGCACAAACCGCAGATCGTCGCGCGACCGGAACGGTCCCTTGACGAACCAGAGCAGCGGTTTCCAATGGACGATGACGCCGTACTCGGTCATCCGCGCGAGGTTGCCGCTGGTGTAGACCACGGCCAGCGGCCAGAAGAACGTGAGGCCGGCGGTCTGCAACATCGCGATGACTTCGGGGATGCGATGGTGCGCCGTGTACGTGATCAGGCTGGCGCCGGGTTTCAACACCTTAGCCGCGACCGTGCCCAGGTCGGCGTAGATCGGCAACGTCGCGTCGTGGTACGGCGGGTCGGTAAAGATCAGGTCGACGCTACCGGCGCCGAGCGCGTCGGCGACCAGCGTGAACGGCTGGTGTTGAATCGCGGTGTCGATGTCAGCCGGCGGCGCCGCCTTCGCTGCTGCGGCGGCCGCCGCGCGATTGACCGCGCGATCCGCCTGCGCCTGCTCGCGATTGACAACCCGCTTCGCTTCTCGAGACGGGTCAGTGTCGGCCTGAAACCATGACGGTGCGACATTTGTCGCAAGCGTCGGCGCATCGGCTTCGTCTAATGCGACATTTGTCGCACCACGTCGCTTTCCCTTGTCACGGGCAACGGTGATCTCTTTCGTACCGACTAGGCGTGATGTCGCACGCTGACCGGCGCCCAATTCAGCTAGGCGAACGGACAATTTCTTGCGCTGCGCGACGCCGATGCGGAACTCCGCAAAATTCAGCGTGTCGAGAAAGTCATCGATGTGCTTATACCCGCGCCCGATCTTTTTCCAGCGGTCGCCATCCAGTAACCATTCCAACTCGCCGCACGCACGCTCGAACGTGTAGCCCGAGATATGGACGGACTCGAGAAGACGACCATGCACGGTGTCGGGTGTCTCGGCCTTCTGAAC
>Ga0137344_1000015_pt1 | contig 15667 bp, 31 predicted proteins | sample EasRivERMLT500_2_FD_104773 | JGI IMG/M metagenome (GOLD analysis project Ga0137344, IMG submission 104773) | Soil microbial communities from meander-bound floodplain in the East River, Colorado, USA - East River MetaG ERMLT500_2 | ecosystem: Environmental > Terrestrial > Soil > Floodplain ...
TAACGAGAATGATGGAGCGTTAGAGTAATTGGTTATCTCACCTGACTTTCACTCAGGAGATTGCGTGTTCGAATCACGTACGCTCTACTATATGGAAGATTGCCAGAGTGGTAATGGGTTGGCCCGCTAAGCCATAGCCGAGAGAAATCTCGCGGATGTTCGAATCATCCATCTTCCGCATGTTGAATTGTTTCAAATGTAATAAAGAGTTAGAACCTGCCGTTAAAGACAATCCATTCAAGGAAAACCAGCCGTATGGTGGTACGGTTTTTACCTCTCATGGACACTATGGCAGTACGGTATTTGATCCACCAGGCTTGGACGGCAGCAGATTTCTAGAAATTACCATCTGTGACGAGTGCTTGGTAGAAAATAAAAAACAAGTTTTACATTGTCTATATACACCTGTCCCTGGAAATTATGAATATGCACAATGGACAGCACGCTTAGACGATTAAAATAGAACCCGGTTTTGGTAGTTTTTCCGGAAAAGGACCGTGTTTATACTCCCCCGTGTACACGGTAGTCCCTTGGAAAAAACTACCACTAGCCCTTATAGCTCAACGGATAGAGAGACACTTTCCTAAAGTGTAAGCTGTAGGTTCGAATCCTACTAAGGGCGCGCCAGGGTATGCCAACGGTAGAGCAACTATATTCAAAGTATAGTGGTTGAGAGTCCGAATCTCTTTCCTGGTACTGTGACCGAAGCCGGAAGGCATTAGGCGCTGGCCTGTGGTGCCAGTTTTCGCGGATTCAAATTCCGCCGGTCACCCGGATTTATGTTGGGTCGGATTTCATTGTTTATCGAGCGAACCCTGAGATCGTACTCTAACACCAGACAGTTCATTATGTGGGAGCCGCAAGGCGTTATAACCACGGTGGATAGTTGTTATAAAGTGGGGTGCAAAAACGATGGGAGATAACATATCCAACATGAAAAACACATGGTTTACATCAGACCTGCATTTAGGACACGTAAGGATTATAGAACTTTGCAATCGTCCATTTGCAGACGTTGACGAAATGAACGAAGCAATCATAGAAAACTGGAACTCAGTTGTTGACCACATAGACATTGTGTTTGTACTTGGCGACGTAGCACTAGGAAAAATAGCAGATTCACTACCTCAAGTCAAACGTTTAAACGGCACTAAGTACCTAGTTCCTGGAAATCATGATCGCTGCTGGTCAGGAAATAAAAAGGTTCGTGAAATCGATACTCAGAGATACTTTGAGGTCGGATTCTACATTCTTCCTGAAAATTTTATCTCGATAAACGACTGGCGCTTGTGTCATTTTCCTTATGTTGGTGATTCGCACGATGAGGATAGGTACAGATCTCATCGACCTGTATCCGCAACGGAAGATGAATGGCTATTGCATGGACACGTCCATGAGAAGTGGAAAAGAAATGGGCGACAGATAAACGTAGGTGTGGATGTGTGGGATTTTACACCTGTACATATTGACGAGATTAAGGATTTGATGCTTATAAACCAGGCTCACAACTAAATACCTGTTCGAATCATTAGTGATAGATAAGGTATATGATGAAGCCTCGTAGGCTGATTTCTTTAGTTATTAGTAGTTTATTGGCAGTCGTTATCATTGGATTTCAACCGTCCACAGCGCAGGCATCTGTGCAGGTGGAACAATATACAAGTAATGTACAAACGGCTGAAAAAGCTGACGTTTTTTGGGGATCTACAGCAAAATCGGCAGTTGGTGGATACTGGTTTAGAGTTCCATCTGGTTCTACTCTGTCTAGCATAGCATATAGAATATACAGAAATGCTGGCCTGTGGAGTTTGATATACAATGCTAATCGTACGAGAATTAGCAATCCAAATCTAATTTATGCTGGTCAACTAATTTGGATACCAGTATTAGGTACAGCATCGGCAGCACCAATATCATATTCTAGTACATCGACACGAGCACAAACTGTAATAAGATATGCACTGGCTCAGGTTGGTAAGCAATATTGTTGGGCTGGAAATGGTCCATATTGTTTTGATTGTTCTGGACTTGTTAAGGCTGCGTTTGCTCGTATAGGAATATGGTTACCACATCAATCTGGATCTATGCTCAGGTACGGTGTAAGAGTTTCAAGAAGTTCACTACGTCCAGGGGATATAGTGTGGCCTCAATATGGGCATGTTGCTATATATCTAGGAAACAATCGAATCGTACATGCGTCAAATCCTAGAACTGATGTACTTGTCAGTAGCCTCTATGGATTCTACACTGCAAGAAGAGTTATAAGATAAGATATTGTTGGGTCGGAGAGAACATGACTAGACATAGTATGGAAATTCCAGAATGGATGTGGAGATCCTTCCAAAAGCTATCTGGAACTAAGATCCCTGCTACCCATGTTAGAAATGTACTATCTGAGTATTTATTGGGTAAAGACGAAAAATTAGCTGATAACATGGTAGAAGATGACGAACCGTTTGAGGATGAAGTAGAAGATAACACACTAACACTAAAAGATAAACCATCTCCAAAAGATAGTGGAACACTATTTACTACATCTCGTAACCAAATGTGTGTACTATGTAATAGAACGTTAATGAACGCAAGTCCAGCAGTTATTTTCACCGCAATGAACGATAAGAAGTATGTTGTTCATCCAAAATGTTGGGACGAATTAATTTAGATAATTTGTTGGGTCGGAGAGTATTGATTACCAAAGAGGTAGCTTAACGGGCAAAGCGGTAGCGTCCAAGCTACGAGTTGACGTGTTCGAGTCCGTCCCTCTTTGCTATACAAGATTTCAATATTCAATTCATATCCAGCATTCTCAAAATCCTGAAAGGAACATCATGCCAACGGTTAACAAAACTCCTCCAAACAACCAGAATGTTGTTCGGAATGTTAGATCGCCAAAAGTTTTCCTGAATATTACTGAGGAATTGGTCGCCAAGAGCACTAAGAAAGACTCTTCACACTGCATGATCGCTGAGGCAGTGAAGGAAGCTTTTCCAGGTGCGCGATTTGTTTCGGTAGATCTACAAACAGTTAGGTTTACGGACCCTGATCCTAAAAGGCCATACCGTTATACTTATCTGACACCTAGACGAGCACAAGTTGCTCTGGTAGATTTCGACCAGGGACGAGAAATTGAACCATTCAAAATCCAACTTCGTGGTGGAGCAGTTACACCGATTCGTACTAGATCTAATAAGCCTAAGGCTGCCGCACCACCAGTAAAACCTACTAAAACTACTAAGAATGGTAAAGCACAAGAAGAAAAGCCATCTAAGGTAGCTGCTAGAAGAACCTTACTTCCTCCTCGTACTGGCACAAATAGAAACAATATACCAGAAGTCGGTGGTGGTCAAACTCCACCACGAGCAGCACTATCATCACCAAAGGTTCCACGAGGCACACGACGTGCATTCGGATTACGTTCCATGTCCGCTTAGCGGGCCGACGCCTAGAAAGGCAAACACATGTCAAGCCCATACTCACGTTTTCTATCAGCAACTACTCCACAATCAGAACAAGAAGATTCTCGTCAGGTTGCTAACTCAGCAGGCGGTTTCACCTTTGTCGTCGATGACCAGGCACGCCTAGAGCGATTCCTTATTCTTGGTACTGACGGTGGAACATACTACATTGGTGAGCGTGATCTAACAAAGCAGAACTACCAGTTTGTTGTGGAGTTGATCGCAAAAGATGAAACTCTTGTTTATGACGTTACTAGAGAAATTTCTATCAGTGGTCGTTCGTATCGTAATTCGACTGCGATCTTCGTCGCGGCGTTGATGCTTACACATGCTAAGGACAAGGCTCGCGCACGCGCGCTGGTAGCAGATGTTTGTCGTATCTCCACACATCTATTCGAACTAGCAACATACATCGAATTCTTGGGTGGATGGCCTCGTACCAAGCGTGTTGCCGTTGCAGAATGGTACACATCTAAGACTCCTGATGCCCTTGCATATCAAGCTGTTAAGTACCGTCAGCGTGAGGGTTGGACACATCGGGATTTGTTTAGACTGTCTCACCCTAAAGGTGTGAATTCTGGACTAGGTGGATTTATTCTAGGTAAAGATATTCTTGGAGAATTTCCACCGATCATTCATGCATTCAGGCTAGCACAAGACGCCAAAAATGTTAATGAATTGCTGGCAGTTCTAGACAGTGCTCCGAATCTACCTTGGGAAACAGTTCCAACTCAATTCCTCAAGAGTCCTGAGATTTGGAAGAAGCTATTTTACAATGGTCAGGTTAATGGTCAGGCGCTTGTGCGTAATATCACTCGCTTGGCTCGCATTGGTGCTTTTGATGATATGGTGTTCGCTCGTGATTATGCTAGTAAGCTTACTGACGAGCATATGATTCATCGTACAAGGCTTCACCCGATTCAGTACCTTTTGGCTGCGGTCGTTCATGAACGTGGTTCGAAGGACAAGACTGGTTATGGTAGCTACAAGAAGGACTGGCCTACTGTGCCAGTTATTGTTGATGCTCTTAATGCAGGTTTCCGTCTAGCGTTTAAGTATGCGGAGCCTTCTAACAAGCGCACAATGGTTGCTCTTGATGTTTCAGGTTCCATGTCTAGTGATGCCGAAGGTGTTGATTTGAGTTGTGCCGAACTTGGCGCTGCCATGTCAGTTATCATAGCCAAGAGCGAACCTTACTACTCAATCTACGGATTCAGTGATGGTACTACACATCACGGCGGCGTCGCTTGGGGAACATACAACAACAAACCAATTCTGACCGATCTTGGCATTACGCCATCCATGGATCTAGCAACGGTGGTTCGTAAGACTGCTGATCAGAACTTTGGCCGTACCGACTGTGCGCTTCCTATGCTTTTCGCAGCCGAGCGTAAGCTACAGGTTGATACCTTCTTCATATTCACAGACAACGAAACATGGTTTGGTAGCATTCACCCACATGTGGCATTGCAACGCTATCGTCAGTCTTCTGGTATCGACGCAAAGCTTATTGTGGCTGCGGCTACCGCAACGCCATTCACCATTGCCAATCCTACTGATCGTGGTATGCTTGACGTGGTGGGTGGAGACTCTAACCTACCTAAGCTTGTAACCGAGTTCTCAGCCGGGCGAATCTAAACGTAACTCGCGGAACGGCTATCGCCGCACGACCAAAAAGGATAGCCACCTAGCTCTCGTAGTCCAATGGCAGGAGACGACGAACTTAAAATTCGTACAGTATGGGTCCGAATCCCATCGAGAGCACATGCCAAAGAAAACATACACAACAGGATCAAACAGTGAAGGTCAATTAACGTTCACCACATATAAGGTGTGGACTGAGCGCAGTGGCAACCATACCTTTCCAACATTAGAACTAGCCAAAAATTGGCATAAAGAAAATGAAGGTGAAAGATTGGATAAGATAGTAACCACAATTATTATGGATGGATGGAATGACATTTAGCCGACGTATCCCAATGGTAGAGGAACTAGTTTTAGAAACTAGAAGTTGAGAGTTCGACTCTCTCCGTCGGTACGATAGGATGTCTTACTCCTACTCTCACCAGGCATCCTATCCAATTGGCCGCTAGCATAACGGTTAATGCACTCCTCTGATAAGGGAGATTATTCAGGTCCGAATCCTGAGTGGCCTACGATCGTGTCTGGCATATGCATGAGCGTCCACAAGTTTACTTCTACACGGACGCGGTAGAGTAACAACGAACGGACAAAAGCGTAACGTGCGCAATATGCCACAACGGGATATAGGGAAGTGGACATCCCACCTGTTTTGGGTACAGGTAAGCGTAGGTTCGAATCCTACTATCCCGACGCCGAGGGTAGTCTATCTTGTAAGAATGTACGGGCCGCATAAGTACATAACACGAAGGACAGCGAAGGACCAATCTAAAGTTGCGGATTTGCTTAAAGATGGCGTGGGTAAGGTTGAGATCTTACCAACTCGGCACCATATGGAGATACAGTCGTGAAACATAAAATCTCAGAAAAAATAGTTTGTTTTAGATTAACTCAGGAAGACTATGAGACTCTAACAATGCTGGCCGAGAAGTACAACACAACGGTATCCCAAGTCGTAAGAACTCTTATACAAAAAAGTGTAGAAAAGCCAATAGATCCAGGATACCATCCGGAAGGATTAGCATGGATAAGTTTAGAGCAAGAGAAATAAAGCTTCCTGCTAGACGGCCTAGTGGTAGACTAGGATGTAAGTGGACACATGAAATTCACCGTGATAAAAATGGTAAACAATATTGCTTACGTGAATGTTGGTGCGGCGACGGAGATTATTGTAATTCAGAAGATCACACAACAGAACACAAGAATGGGTGCGACTGTGAGTATACCTACGACGATAGTTTGGATTAACTTATCATACGCAACCTTTGGATTAGTTGTAAGAAATGGTATTGTAATACAAGCACCACCGATAGCTCGCTGGACAATTGGAAAATCATCTTACTCCGTAACTAACTATTACAACAACAAAGGTGCAAAAATAGAATATAAACTATAAGGGGGATTAGCTCAATAGGTAGAGCGCCGCTCCTGCAAAGCGGAGGCAGTCAGTTCGAATCTGACATTCTCCACGCCACGTTTTGCTAGCTTTTTCGGATCTGGTACAAAAGGGGTTCCTGCTGTTGTCATAAATTGGGATGGGGTCCTGATCGCTTTGACATGCTCCGGATGAAAAAAGCAGCACAATAGAAAGGAAACATACATGACGAGCGTAATGGAGAGACTTATATGCAAAGTATGTGGACACGATTCTGACGAACATAAATTCGCTATACCTATAAAATGCAAAAAATGTCCTAGACAGATTTGTCAATCAGCAAAGGAGAATAAAAAATGACAGAACCTGTAACCTGGATGAAGCACAAGTATAGTGTCCACAAACCTGTAGGTGGATATAGAAGTGGGCACAATGATAGTGCAAGGAAAACCAAAAAAGTTGGCAACAAGTTTCCTTTTGTCAACCCCCCACAGGGTAAGCGCACACTTGTGATAGAAGGTTACACTGGTAAGCGTCGCTGGAGATGGCTATGATTGCTTGGCGATATGAAATTGATAAACGCAAAGATAAAGCAATCATGTGGATTGCCTGGCATCTGCCAAAACGCTTGGTGATGTGGTGTTATTACCGCGTCGGTGCTCATGCAACTCAAGGTAAATATGGAAACACAGTAGTAACAGAACTGTCTATGATGGACGCCATTCAGCGGTGGCCAGAAAAATGACATATAATCATTCCGAAGCGTTTTGCCTAATGAAGTATAGATCTGATGATGGCACGGAAGAAGAAATTATTTGGAATAGTCGTGATGGTGTAACACCATTCGTGCTATCGCTACGATCTGGCAAGACAGCACAACATGTTGACTGGCATGAAGATCGTTGTGTGCCAGACTATCAACCGAAACCAGGCGAAAGAATTTTCATAGATCTGACACCTGAAAAAGCAGAGGAATATGCAAAGCGCAATGTAAAAAGATGGCGTAGACAAGGTGCGCAAGGTGTTCCATCAGTCAGAGAAATGGCAAGATCATACATGAAAGATGGCGCACCGGACATAAAAGAAATAACTGAATAAGGGTGTGATGCTACGGTGGCGGCGCTATCTGTAAAATAGTAGCCTGGACGGTTCGACTCCTCCCATGCCCACGGAACTTTAGCTCAGACGGCAGAGCGCTTGGTTGAAGCCCAAGATGCATAGGTTCGAGTCCTGTAGGTTCCACGCAAAGAATGGAGAGAAATGTTATTTCTAATTTTACTTTTTGTAGATGTGAAAAATCTCATTCCTGTTCACGTTCAATGGTGGTGGTATTTACTCGCCGTAGTTGCAGAATTATCAATCCACGTAGAAAGGTAGAATGATATGGAAACTGTTATAAGACTAGTCGCCTTTGTCGGCGCCCTCGCAGCAGTTTTATATAGTATGGGATATAAAATACCAAAGCTAAAAAACAAGACAGGTCGCTGGGAAGTTCATCCTTGCAAGTTACCTGATACAGATGGTAAGAGAGTGACTGCTAAGGGCCACATCTGGCGTTGCCATTGCGGGCGTCGATGGAAATACTTAGAAACCACAGAGCTAGAGGAGTATCCACGCACAGTAACAAACTTCTGGACAGAACAAACTCCGGAAATGGATCTAGCTGATGCGGAACGTGAGCTAGCAGAGGTAGAAAAATTAGCCAATAAGAAACAGCATAACATATAATTGAATATGACGTCATAGCATAATGGTCAATGCACTACCCCGTCAAGGTAGATTATGAGGGTTCGAATCCCTTTGGCGTCGCATGAGATATGATGATGAACTAGAAAGATTAATGAGGGAGGAACTTGACATGTCAAATTGGGAACGCGGTTTCACCTACAACTCTGATAATGAAGATATTCCAAAAGGACAACAAATGGTAGCATCGGCGGTAACACCGCCAATTCCACCCGCTCCTCCCCCACCGCCTACATCTTTGCACGATGAACTAACACACTTACTCAACATGCACAATGCAGAAAACGGATCTAACACGCCAGATTTTATTTTGGCTACATATTTAGTTTCATGTCTTGCCCTGTTCGATCATATTGTCAATGAGAGGACAAAATGGCATGGTTCACCTGGTCAGGGATAACTCGGCTGTTCTAACATATTGTAGCCTTCCCGTTATAGAAGGCCATATCGAGTATATCACATTTGCTGATGCAATGAATGCATCAAGTTTTAAGGCTTTCGATTGTGTAGATTGTCTTAAGAAGGTCAATGATTTCGCTAGGCATCCTCGTCCACCGGAGGAATAATGACAACCTTCGGTTGGGATGATAGTCATTGGGGTGGTATACCTACAGCGCGTGATGGTATAGATTTTTATACACACAAATGTGCCGAAGGACATCATTTCTACAAAGACACAGAGTACAAACAAGCAATGACTAGTGCCAAAGCTTTAGGAATTCCAGTACTAGGTGCTTATTTTGTAAATCATCCTGGCACGGTGGTAGATCAGGTCGATTGGTTTCTAGAAGTAGTTAAGGCAGAAACTCCATGGTATAAAGACGTTCCGTGGATATGGCAGATAGATGCCGAAAAGTTTCCGCAAATGGATCGTGCTCCTAATCTAGCAGAAATCAATGCGTTCGGTGATTTAATTTGTAGTAGAACTGGAATGCCAGCTAGCAGTGTTATTGCATACGCTCCAAAATGGTTGTATGGAAATACACTTGTAGGCTTGAAATACAAACTATGGGCGTCGAGCTATGTTAGTGGCGTTGGATCATACGAAACTTTATACCCTGGTGATACCAGCGTACGTTGGGCTCCATATTCCGAACAAACTCCAATAATACTTCAATACTCTTCAAGTTCTTTAATAGCTGGACAAGTAACGTGTGATGCTAACGCATATCGTGGTACGCTTGACTCTTTGATAAAGATGTTAGGTGGAGAGGATGGATGTCTTATGGTTCTAAACCAAGGTTTAGCGCACGGTGGTCCTATGGACGGACTTGAAGTATCTTCTCGATATCCAAAAGGTGTACTAGTAGTCGATCGGCCGAATAACTTAGCATGGCTCTATGATTGGAGCGAAGAAGCAAAAGAATTTTTCATTCGTTTAGGTTATGAGAATGGTCAACCACTAGAATATGATGCTCGTATTCGCGCAGCGGAAGAATTTGACTTCGATGTAATGGCATTGCTATGACCAGTCTTGCTCCTGCCACACTTAAATGGTTTTACCAGGAATGGGAAAAGCTAGCCGATTATCCATCAGCGACATTCTCCGGTATCGTACCCGACGCGGCACATTTGGCTCGCGGTGGATACCATGTTTCAATTGAGGATCTAATAAGATTTGGCAATGCTGGTGACTATAGTAATATTCGAGCGCTGGACAAATCTCCACCAGTTACCAAACCTGACGGTATAAAACAATCTGCTGCTGTGGATGAATCCTTATCAAAAGCGGACATGGTAAAACTGTATGGACGTGTTAAAAAAGTTTTCGATGACAAAACTGATCCGCGTAGAAAATGGTTAAGTTACTGGAACGTATGGAATGGCGTTGCAGGTAATCTACCTGATCGTTTTAACTTTCAATCTGACACAATGAGCACAACTGATATATCTCACGAATGGCATAGCCACAACGATTGGCCGCGAGCATACGTAGACTTAGATCTTAATAGTGCAAACTGCTGGACGGCGGTACGAGCCGCATTGAGTGTTGTTAAGGGCGAAACTGCTGCCCAATGGCTTGCTAGTGAGGGAGGCATTTCCGATATGCCATCACGGTTTACATTCCAAGGCTTTACCGATAATCCACCAACCGCAACACCTGGCGGTCCTAGTCGAATTCACATCACTGACGGTTTGCGTTACATCATTCAGCAGTACAGTGGCACTACTGATAAGCTAAAGACATCCGCTGGTTTTGGTCCAGTGGTTAATTTGACACCAACGAATACAGGATTTTCCACGTATGCGATCGCGTCCAAAGTTTACTGTGGTTCTCCTGATCCTGGTGAGTTCTCAGGTGAGGTTACTGTACCTCCGATAGACATAGATGCATTAGCAGCCGCAATCGTAGCAGCTTTACCGGCAATGCCAAATGGCATTACAAAAGAAGATGTAACAGAAGCGTGTTTAGCAGCACTTACAAAGCTACAACTCAGTGTGGAGTTGTAATAATATTCCCGGGGGCGGGTCGTTGACGTAGTTGATTCACCCATTGTCGCGGCCTGTTTCCGGGTGCAAAAAGGAGACGAAATGAATGAAAAGCAAAAGTTCTTTAGACTATTAAAGATTCTCTACATGTCACTATATGCAGATGTTTTCCTATTTACATTTTATCTACTGCTTGTTATAAAATCACCAGGAAATAAACTCTTTCTTATTGTATTGATATTCAGTGTATTGAGTGGAATTTTAACCTTGATGTTTAACAAAGATCCTCTTCTTAAGAAAGATGAGACTTGGGAATTCCTTCATTCGTCGTCTAATCGGTAGGACGCATGGCTCTGAACCATGTAATTGATGTTCGAATCATCACGAGTGAGCTGATCCCCTATAGTTTAACGGAAAAACCTACGACTGTTAATCGTATGATCTTGGTTCGATTCCAGGTAGGGGAGCATGAACAAATTATACTGTCGAATATGTAAGAGAGTGTTAAAATCTCGAACTGACAAGCTACCTAATCACATGAATTACCGACTTAGGTTAGGGCCACCATACTATATTAACTGGTGCATTGGATCAGGAAAGAAAGGAGCTTGACATGAACAATATCTGAGTCCGAGGAGGACATTGTGATAACAGTTCATGTCATGTTTCATAAAGATGGTGACCACCTAGTAATAATGAAAGAACCATGGTGGTCAAATATTTACGAATGGATATTAGATCGCTTCTGCCCATGCTGTGGAGTTAGAGGCAAACTCTTTGAACATTTATCAGAACGAGTACAAGCTTTTTGGTGGCATAAGCATCAAAGTTTGTCTAATGTAATTTTCAATCATCAAGAAGAATTATACAAGGTTCCCATCGAGTCAGGATGTGCAGCGCATCGCGCTATACGTGATAAAGATTATACATGTTGGCGCGATGATTGTTCGCATTGCTGGCATCAAGGAGAAGATGCATATATATGGGAAGGATAAAAACTGAGGTCGTAGATGGTATCAAGATGGAAATATTTCTCGATACCGTCATTACAGCAGAAATAGAAGTAGATGGAATAAAGTCAAGATATGATGTTGAAGAATATGGCGTTCATGATCAAATTCTTACACTAAAATATCAATGTGAAGATGAATATTGTTATTGTGAGTTAGCTGCATCCTGGCCTACACCATTCCATTTTCAGAATCTAGATATATGGGATATGGAAGGAGATGATTAATATGCGATAGTCGTCTATCGTAGGAGTTAATCATGTCTCGTACAGATAAAGATATGCCGTATTGGGTACAAGCTGAATGGTTTAAGCCAGAACATTATTTTCGTTGTGTCAACGCGCCCGGTCGCTACTTCACCCGAAGCCACACCTGCGACCTACCGCCAGCACCCGTCCGTAGCCAGCTAGGACGGCCGTGGCGGGCCAAACATTGCCATTGGGTAGAGGTGTACACCATGCCGTATCACTTTTATTCAGGTGAACCTAGAAAGTGGGAACGTCAATCATTACACCGTAGGACCCGCGCTCGTGTAAAATTGCAAGTAGAAGAATGCATTAGAGAATTCAACACTGATGGTGAAGTCGACACAATTCCAATAACAACTCGTATACCAGAATGGTTTTGGTGGTGGTGATATGAGTGTCTTGGACTGTAAAGAATCACTTTATGGCATTCATGATACTGCACGCGATGGAAAATGTCACTGGTGCGGGCGCCGTGTTGATAGCCCATATCCTAAACCAACAAGCTTTGGACATAGCAAGCCTGAAATAGATACAGCATATGAATATTATTACGATCCCGATTTCGGATCTGACAGAATGGATAATTATTGATGAAAAATGCTATCGAATTTGTAGGAACTGTCGTTACTTGTGTTGTGTTTGCAACCATAATAACATTTATAACACTATCCGTAATGGCAGGTGCAGTAGGGCCATAAGCATTAAAGTGATGCTCGATACTTTTAATATCGAGAAGGCGGGGCGGTACCGTCATGGCCTACGGAAAGGAATTAAAATGCAATTTGTTGAAGATTTTACTGAATTCAAATTTCAGGTAGCTGAGCGAAGGAAGTCTGGTGTTTCACCAGCTATAGCAACAGGGCCAGAAGATAGAGAGTCATGCTTTCAATTTGAGTTAAAGTTTTCAGGTAACGCACAAAGAATTCTTGAAGAACTAGAACGTGTGAGCGCGACAATTCGACGCGCTGTACGCGAGCCATGAGTCGTCGGCTAAAGGAAGGCCACTGCACTTTGGATGCAGTTATCTAAGTTCGAATCTTAGCGACTCAGCGAAAGGAGAATAATGGGCAGAATAATCGCAATAGGTATCATAGTAATTATACTAGTAGTAATTTTCATTCTTTTTCTTATGTACCTTAGCAGAAGTGATGACAAAGTTAAGGGCGATCTCACATTCAAAGAAGAGCGTAGACAACGAGAACTACTAACAGAAGCAGCGAAAACATTCGCCTCAATTGGTCAAGGTTTTGATATAGACAACCTAGACATCTTAACTGAGACAACACGCACAAACATCAATGAATGGTTAGACGACTATAGAAAATATAGGAAGGAAATCGAGAGTGCGTAAAGGTATAGTATTACTATCAATAGCAGCAGCGGGCGTTCTTATAGCTACATCTGGATGTTCGGAGATTGCTGATCCTGACAAGGTTGGATTGTACTACGATCAAGGTCAGATAGATGGTTATAAGTTCGGACACTGTATAGATCCTGGTTCATCTGACGATTGGGTTGCCAACAATTCGGTGGTCTGGTTACCAGATAATCTAAGAACTTGGAACATCGCCGCAGAAGGTGGAGATACCAATGTTCCAATCACTGTAGCTAGTAAACCTGAACCAAATCAACCATCTGGCGTACAAGTAAACGTATGGTCACAGACAAACCTAAGACTGAATACAACATGCGTTGATAAAGATTCAGTACTTGTTAAGTTCTGGGAAACGATCGGAAGACGTTACGAAGCAGATAAAGAAGCTGGGTGGCGGACAATGCTACTCAACACTGTTGTTCCAGCTCTAGAAAAGGCAAAGCGTACCGTCGTACGAGGATATTCTGCTGACTCACTAGTAGCCGGAACCGTACTAGCAGAGGTTCAATCTGCTGTTTCTCAAGAATTTGGTAAGGAACTTGAGAGACTGACTGGTGGCAAGTTCTTCTGCGGTCCCACGTTTATTCGAGGAAGCGCAGATTGCCCTCCTGTGGAGGTTATCGTCAAGGACGTTGACTACTCAGACCCAGGAATTCAAGAAGCTAGAAATAACAAACAAAAGGCGCTCGAACAGGCTGCCGCGCAAGTCGCCACAGCGGAGGGGCAGGTTAAGGCTGCCGCTGCACAAAGCGAACTATATAAGAATGCAGCATGGGTGGAATTGGAGAAGGCTAGACTTGAACTTGAGAAAGTCAAGGCTTGTGCTGTCAATCCAAACTGCACTATCGTTTTAGGAACAAGTGGTAGCGCGCTCATTCAAACAAAATAGGAGGTTCTGATATATGTGCATGTCGCCTCATGAAATGTCATCGCAACGTGTAGAAGAAATCGTTCAAGAATTCAATGAACTCTTGGAAGATTCAAAACTTTCATACTACCACAACTATTACCGTGGACAACTTGAACAGTACGAACAGCTTCTTAAGGAACGTGCGGAAGCTGGTACGTACTAAGCACAAAGGGCGAAAGCCCGAGGGCCGGTAGGCAAACTGGTTAATGCCGCCATTCTTATAAAGTGGTGATTGTGAGTTCGAGTCTCACCCGGCCTACGTGTATATAAGCATTGAGAAAAAGCGAGAATACCAAAGAATTTGGATTAGTAATAGAGTAGCCTCATGGTTGTCAGATAATGGACCATGTGTGTCTTGTGGTTCTGATTTTGATTTAGAACTAGACCATAAAGATCCAACATTGAAAACCTTGGCAACTTATCAAATATTTAGTTTATCTCCACGTAATCCCAAAAGAATTAAAGAACTTGAAAACTGTCAAGTTTTGTGTAAATCATGTCACAGAATAAAAACTAACAATCAACTTCATAGCGATAAAGGTCATGGTACGTACTCCATGTATCATACATATAAGTGTAGGTGTTCTCCATGTAGGAAAGCTAACAGCGACTATATAGCTAGAATGAGACATGAATTTAAGATAAATGGAATTAGGACTTGGTAGAAAGGATGAAAAATGCCTAGTGTGTTTAGTGAAAACAAGAGTGGTAATTGGGTGCCAGCAATACCACTACCACTTTATGTTATGTTCAAGGTAAGATGCGAATGTAGTGTAAAATTTTGGACTATAAAAGGATACCAAGGACACTATGCATTAACTCATATACTACCAAGGATATAAAATGAGCCGTGAAACAGTTATTAGGCAAGATGTACAGACCGTCAATGTTTATGACACAGACATCAAGTGTGATAAGTGTGGTAAAGTAATTAGTTATGTTACCGAAGAACCTAACTATAGAAACGAGTTGTTAATCTATCTCAATCCGGATGAATGTATACACCAGCAATTCAGACGTGACTACTGTACCAAATGTTTAGTACCTATTTGGGATAAAATATGCGAGGCAATAGATGCCGAGCCCGACGATGATTCAGGATTTAATGACGACGATGAAGACTAGTGTTAGATAGAGCACTTTTGTGGATGTGCGGACTGATGTTCGTGTGGATGATAATTTTCGTAGTATTTATATTGAATGGATGAGAGCAATGGTAATGTATAAGCAATCGTACGAATATGACAAAAATGAAATCATAACTAGAATTACTAAAAATCGTAATCGTCATCGTGACATTTACGAACGTGCTATGGAAATCTATCGTGAGAGGGCAATTGAGCAATTAAACTCTTTCGCTGATGATCTGAAAGCTGGGAAAAATCCAAAGCTTTACATAAATCTTCCGGTGCCAGAAGATCACACTAAAGATTACGATGCAATGTTGGACATGCTTAAGTCCTCAATAAATACAACA
>Ga0137344_1000017_pt1 | contig 14613 bp, 29 predicted proteins | sample EasRivERMLT500_2_FD_104773 | JGI IMG/M metagenome (GOLD analysis project Ga0137344, IMG submission 104773) | Soil microbial communities from meander-bound floodplain in the East River, Colorado, USA - East River MetaG ERMLT500_2 | ecosystem: Environmental > Terrestrial > Soil > Floodplain ...
TGATGGAAATGCATCTGGAGCCCGAAGACAATAAGCCGGGTGCCATGTTGCTACAACATTTATTCTATCGTCTTCTATGTATGGTTTAGCTGGACCAACTCGTAGTTTTGAGATTTTGCGCTTTGGGTCAATCAGTGCCGAGGCAGCAGTGCCTCCGACAGCTATGATCGCGGCAACGCCGCTAGCGGCGATCTCAGCGTCAAGCCGTGGCTTACAGGCGGCGACCGCAGCCTTAGGTGGATCATCATTGTTTTCTGGTCTACACAGACAGACGTTCGTTACCATGATTTCTGAACGTTCATAACCATGATGTTTGAGTACTTGATCTAGTAATCTACCAGATGGCCCGGTGAATGGTATACCACGCGCGGCTTCGTACGCACCAGGCGCCTCACCTATTACCGCCAGCTTAGCTGTCGGATGAGAATTTTGGGTTGGTACGAAAGGCTCGTGTTCGAATGGGCATTCCTCGCACCTAGCAAGAGGATGCTTTCTCAAGTCACTATCCCCATTCGTTAATGTAGTACGAGTGTATTTCACATTTACAAGTTATACGGTGGCACATAAAATGATAGTCTTCACAAGTACAATCTGGTAAAGGTTCACGTTCTGGTACTTCTGGACTTGAGCAATCTCTTGGAGATATATGTCGCCACTGCCCTTTTACTTCTATTATAACGCGCCTGCAATTTTTGCAGATTTCCCGACGTTTTATCATATATAGTTCCTAAATAGAACATCAGTGACAACGCGATAAATCCAATCTTTATGATTTCGTGCTTCAATAATCGATAGCCAATCCAGTGAGAACTAAAGTAGAAATACCTCTGATAATATCTAGATGGAAACATGGAACTATTCCCAGGTATTAAAGCAACAGCATGTGTTGACATCTACACTTCCACCTTCACTCTTTCCGCTGACGCGCCATAAAGCACATCACTGTTAGTGTAAAGATCTACAGTTACCCATACAATTGTTTCTCCATCTGCATATACATCACGCACAGAGTCAGCTATGGCTCGCGGTAGATCTGACAGCGGTTTGTCGAGATTTTTTAGTACAACGGCGTCGATCGTGTCTTTTAGCTCCTGTGGGTCTAATGAAAATTTATCTAATGGCCCGTGAACTTTAACTATTATTGTTTGTCTTCCACTGTTTCTTCTTACGCCAAGGTAAGACATTATAGTACCTCGATGAATCTAGGTTGCCCAGCTAGTTGAACCTGGATGATTAATCTGCGTTGTAACATTGTAGTGAATATCAAATCTGCCTTCTTAGAATCCATCCTGAACCGCTTCATGATTTCGGCTCTAGCGAGTCCGATTCCTTTCGATGATGCTATTAACTTGAATACCTGATCGATCAATCTCTCATCCTGACTCTTACCAATACTACTTACCATCTCTGTAGCATACGTTCGCCAGTGTTGAGAATAATATATAGCGTGGTTTATATCTTGTACCGTGACTGTTATCTCTTCTCTCCTTTGCACGGATGCAGCAATAAGTATGGCTGCTTTCAGTGTCGATTTAGCAAGTCTATCATACACTGGAGTCAAATGCCACAGTCCACTATCCAAAGCAGTGGTTGTCATTATGGTTTCAAATTGGTTATATCTATCCCACGCCTCGTCTGTAAGTTTAACGTCAAACTGTGGCCTCATTTGTCCTGCAAATGATCCATCCGCCATAGAAACAGATCGTGGACCAGTGTAATGGACGAGTATGTCGAGCAGTTCACTCTTTATAATTTCTCTCGACTGAGTGTGTATAGGTTTAGGTGGTCCCACTGGACGAATATTGGATGGATCTGGCTCTGCTGTTATGATGACAAATCTTGGAATGAAACCACTGTTAATGTGTTCCTCATTCAATAACATTTCCGTTTTAGATTTGATTCCACCAGCATAGATTATGAATCGTGGACTCTTAACGTGTATTTCTTCTTTACGGAGAAGTCTCTTTAGATCCTTACCATCATACAATTTGGTAAATGCTTCTGACATTCCGGCCATGTAATCCTTATGTGATATAGCTTCGAGCAAACCAGTAAATTCATCACGAAAGTATATTGAGGATCTTTTCTCTCTGTCTTTCAAAGCACTCATAATACCTTCGGATGAACCATCAGTTGCTAAAATTGCACCGGGGTCCGTGTCCATTATTAGATCCCAAGCAAGGTCCATTGCAGTTGACTTTCTTGTTAACGTCGTGTCCGCAAGAATCATGAACCACATGTTAGGAACCACATTGCCGAACGATGTAGGTAGCATTGCTGTATTAGATATAGTTGAACTTAAAAGAATAAATGCACTGGCTTGATGATATTGAATTGATGCATCTGTAACGTTTGCAGCCCACTTTATATATCTTTCTACAAAGGTTTCTCTTGATTGAACTTTTGCTACTTCTTTGTCCGTGAGGAATTCTGGAAGTGAGGATGTCGATGATGTAATAAGATTGTGTTGCTGTATATACTCTATAAATGATTTTGAAACTTCCTGCCACAAATGTATTTCTGGTCTACCATCACGCTTATATTTATTACAAGCAGCTCCTCTACATACGGCGAAAACTTCTTCTAATGTCATTCCAGCTTCTATGCAAAGTTTTTCAAGCTTCCATAGCTTGCCACTCCATTTCTCACCTTCGTCCTCAAAATCTGGTGGAGTGCTATAGAGCCCAAATGCTTGTGGATTTAGAGTTGACCGATATCTTTGTAGTATGTTGACTGCATCTTCATCAGGGATGTCTGGAATTTCCGGTATGGGTTGATTGTATTTTTTGAGTGCTTCATATGATGGATATATTTCAAATTCGGCTGGTCTATACAATGATGTTTCTGTTGATAGAACTACTACTAACGGTGCCGTTGTCATATCTCCATACTTATAGTTTGGAGTGTATGGCACTCTTAGTAATTGTGTTAGATCCCATCCACTTTTATCAGCGCCTTGATCGGCATGGAAATATGCTATTCTTTGACATATCATTTGTGCTTCTATAGGATCAATTTCATTCTGTAGACGCCAAAATGCTTGAAATCGACCAGCGCTGCTCTGTACTACTATAGATGGTTTGACCTGCATGTATTGTGGATTACACGTATCAAGGTCTGCCCACAGGGCAGTGCAGGTTTTGACGTTTTCTTTTACTCTTGGCCCTTTGCCATCTTCGCGTCGATAGTTCTTGTCTTTCAACAATTGAGGACAGAAATATACGTGTGTTAACGTCTGTGATCTTGAATCGACGGAAGCACATATCTGATCTAATTGTGTTGGGTAGTGATAGAATTCCTCATCCATTGTCTTATTCAGGTGATGCTTAAATGCTATACAAACAAAGCCTTCACCTTTTTGGAAAATGAGTTTGAAGAAATCACGCCGCCGCTCCTCAGTAAGTTCTACTGCATCTTGGAAGGTGGCGTATGTTGACATAGACACCCCCTAAGATATGTTCGAGCAGACCTATTATTGTACAATAATAGGTCTGCTCGACGGGCGTGAGTTACGGAAGGAGTGAAGTGTTACCAGTTTTGGGCTTTGCGTCAGCCGGCTTCTTGTAACCCTTTACCTCGAAGCGCTCCTGTAGATCCTGTCCGTCCTTGGTTTCAGCAGGACGCTTGAAACCTTTAACAATCACAGGCTTACCGAATAGAGTATCAAGATTTGGTACGATCAGATCGCCAGTGTTTACCTCATGACCCAAAGCCTTTAGAAGTTGGGAAAGTGAGTACAGGGCACCATCAAAAAGCATGACCGTCGCGTTGATAGAACTTCCCGCGTATGGTCCTTCTTGTACAACGAACTGGATTTTCCAGTACGGCTTTCCTTTGTTCTTCTTGTCAGGTCTTACTGTTTCAGTACTTCCGTTAACGATATTGCAGAAATACTCTCCAGATGGAAGAATATCTCTGACTTTAGACGTTGCTTCTTGGTCGGTAAGATTTACTTTAAGCGGGCTGCTCATTTGTCTTTATCCCCTTCACCGCGTTCCATATTACATTCATTGTAGGATTTGGAATCGTTAATGGCAATAAGTCAGTTCGATCTTTTGCGACTTCTGATTCCGTATTACCGCATAGAAGAACTCTTATGTAGTGACCGGGATTATTTGGTTCCTCCTTTGTATATAAGTAAGTAACAATATCAAGAAATCCTGCAACCTCGTCGGCAACTTTTCCTGAAAGGGAAGGCTTCCTTCTGATGGCTCCGGTGTTCATGTTCTTGTCCGTTTTACAAAGTGTAGTAAAAATTGTATTCATTGGCAAGTCTCTGAACAGTCGCACAAACTTGCGAGTCTGCTCAATGTTTATGTTCCACTCCCTAATTCCAGGAACGTCGGGGTCACGATCTTCATACTGATTTACGAGTTTCCTCATGACAGCATCCATTGACATCTTCTGACACTCAGTAAGACTGTCAATGACAATGGTTGAGAAATCGTGTAATCCAGCGTACAGTTCGTCATATACTAATGACAGATCAGACCAATTTTTGACCCGTACAACCTCAACGTCTGGATATTTCTTACGAATAGAGAGGGTTCCACCCTCGATATCTATTATTAGAACTTTGCGCATTTCAGCGACATCATCGGCTGAACCTGCGAGTGTTGTCTTACCAACTCCGGACTCACCATACACCAACATGTTAAAAAAAGGTGGATGTTCGGTCACTTTTTGGATTGGTAGACCTGCAATGGTAGCTAGAGACACGTCATATCCTTAGTGTCAAAGATGTCCGAATTGCATGGTTTTGACATAAATTTTTCGCGATCTCTAAGTCTACCATTGCAGGCCAAGCCGGGGCAAGGGGGCTGCGTATATTTACGCTTGTGGATTGTCTCGGACGGGTCGTGATCTTGTTACAAAGGTTTCAGGATGAGCAAGAGTTTCATCTAACTCTTTCAAAAACTCACCCGATGGAATTGGTTTAGGCTCTAGTGTAATCTCGGATACGTTAGACCCTGAATCATATGATAGGTATTCAAAATCCCATCTACCAGGAATAATCAGTTTAACTTTGCTCGTCATCTTCGTCCTCATCTTCTTCTTCGTCTTCCCAATCTTCGTCGTCTTCTATTTCATCTTCTAGTTCAACGGCATCTTTATCTGGCTCAGTCATTTTAACTCCTTTATGTTGACAATTGCACCATGTGCCACCTTGGCACTTTTGGTGTAGACCATTTTTACAATCACTACAGATCACGGTTTCTCCAATAATATACTCTCACTCTCTTTAACCATTCTTCGATTTTATCTGTATTTGGCTGACTCGGTAAAGGTGTAGATGTTATATCGAATTTGTGTTCGTAGTGTGCCATTATAGTTTTGGCAAGTTCTATCTCACCGGCAGCGACACGCTCACCAAACGCTATAAATACTTGTGGATAGTCAAGTTTTACTCTGTGTCTGCCAGTTTTATAAAGCATATATCCAGAGAAGAGTAGCCTGTACAAATGCCGTGCGTGCTTAGCTGTTCTATTACGCAAATCAGATGAAAACGTTCCATCCTGTCTGGATTCTAGCCGTCTAAACTGTTGTGTGGCGTAGCCTAGAAATGCATCCTTCACTCTATCAGAGCTTAGTAGTGATGAACGTATATCGATAAGATTGTCACCTAAAGATGTTCTCGTTTCATAAAGATTTTCTGGTAACCACACAAGTTCCATGGCCGTAGGGTTACAACTAAGAGCAAGTCTAGCCCACTTTGCGCATTCATGTAGTGTTCGATCTGGATTGTTAGTTACGTATGAATCTTTCGGTGAATGTAAACCGTGAAATGATTCAGTAGGTGCGGCGAATATGCCTAGTCTATCCACGTCTGAATCTGGTCCAGCTAGACCGTAGGCGTGTGATCCTACTATACCTTCTAGTACCACGTCCATTATGTGTTAACCTGAACGATAGTCCATGCGGCTATACCGCAACAAATCAATATGGATAGTAGTGACAAGCCTATAATGATAACAAAATCCCATCTAGGCTTTCCCTCTGCTGATAATTCCAAACCAAGAGGTCTAATCGGGTCTTGAGAGTTTGACATGCTCCTCCTCTTCTTTAGTAAGATAACGCAATTGAACTATTACTTTCGCCATAGTCATAGTGGCTAAAGTTCGTCCTCTCATTGGATATGTGTTTATAATGGAAGTGACTTTGTATGGTAAATTCGTTCCATCTAAATTTAGAATCACATATTCATCAACCCTTGGAGGAGCATCTAGCTTATACTCTGCTACAGTTCCAAACTCAATGTTGAATTTGACTATCATTCTTTTTTCTCTCTTCTCGTTCTTCTTGAATTTCCATTTTCAGAACATGTGCGCCCCAACCAATCCCGAACCATAGAGCACTGAACACCATTAACCAAAATAGATTGGATTGAACTGTCATGGTGCATACCATCCTTCACGCGATGAAGGTTGACCAGCCGCGATATAACAAGGTGTACAGAGAAAGTGACCATTTCTAGGATTCAATGTACCTTCCTCTTTCCAAACATAGTCATCGGGTGATAGATCTTCACCTGTATATTCGGGTGAGTATTCAGATAACTCGTTTGGTGTCTTTTCACACCCTATGCAGATAGGTGATGGTCGTGTCATGGCTCCCCTAAATCAGTGCGTTGCGCAGCACGTTTGGCATAATTATCGTGCCATTCGCTCATCGTTGAATATTCTCCCAGTCTCCAGCGAACGGTGTCGTACCATCTGCGTAAACGTTTTGTATTACGCTCGGCAGCTAAGATGATTTCTTCTGTTACCAACTCATCAGTGTAACGGTGAACACCATGAGGACATCCGCCGTCACACCAGACCATATGTAACGCATCTAACTCAAGATTTTTACGTCTTAGCGCTTCGTTGAAATTCGTCAACTCGTGAGCTTGCATTTTTACTTTCTCACGTAGTTGTTTAATCTCACCTTGCTGTTCCAGCATTTTTTGTGACATACGTAAATTCTGCTCGGCAAAATTCTCACGCCAATTCATATCTACTCCGTAGATGGTTGCTCGTCTTCCCAGTAATGATACTTTTTCTTTTCGAACATGGAAGAAAGAGTATACGTGTAGTCCTCAGACATGTTTTTACCAATGCAAGGCTGTTTGAATAGGCACCAGTTGCACGAAAACCTGCCCGGCTGTGGGTATACGCGAGGTGATCCGGTCATGTCCATGGCTTCCCATGAAATGTTATTTCCGGCACTAGCAATCTCATGAATGTTTCGGTGGATCTGATGGCGCTGGGTAAAGCGCGGACCATCGGCTCGTAGCCATTCAAGGTAAGAATCGTAGAGTCCCATTTGCCAACCGTCCATGTCGGCATGTCTTACTGTTTCCATAAACAGCTTTTCGTTCGTGAGAAACTGTCTGTCTGTGGAGACTAGCCTTCCTTTGTATTTCTTCTCTAGCACTCTAGGATATTGAGGATATGCTTTCTTGATTTCGACGTAAACAAATCCTGATACGTGAATTCCTAACTTTGCTAATGCCCAGCAGTATGATGTAATCTGATCATCTAGTGTTAAAAATGATGCCTCCGCATCTTCATCCAACATTCTTGCAGTCGTTTTCCAATCGAAAATCCAGTAACGCTCTAGATGATCCTGTGCCAGCATGTCAAGGCGCCCACCGTAGGTTACTGGTAACCCTTTCCATGGCTCAAAGATATCAACACTAGACTCTGCTCGAAGTGTAATTTTCTTATTGTTTGCCGCGTTTGTCCATCGTTTCCAACATTGACTACACTTGCACCACAGTTGTTCCATTGTATCAGGATCAGTCAATTCTACTTCGAATGGAACTTCTACCCGCACTGGTGTAAATCCACGATCATATCCTGGTGCAACTTCATTACAGTAGTACCGAATCATATTGAGACCAAGTTCAATCCTGTTTTGGTAATTCTGCAATATTTCTACATCTGGATCTTGGTTCAATTTCATGTAGCGTTTCATCTGTGATTCGCATTCACGACGAAATGCCACGAGCGCGAGATCACGACGTACGTAGTGCTCGGCTAGCCACGTACGAGGCTCGTAATAAAATTCCATGGCTTTGTGGAACGCCACGCCAAATTCAAGCGGCTCAGCAGTGACGATTGGGTAATACATATCACGATACACCCAATCCCAACGTCTACGACAAGCACGAAATGCTTTACGTTCAGATGTGTGGAGTTGGTGCGTGAGTTTATTATCCATGTACCATTTTACGTCATTCATCAGGACACGTTCCGAATCTTTCTCGCACAAAATGTCAGATTAATGTTCATTAGGGAGGGCATGCCATTCCTCCACCTTTCCATCAGCAAAAAGTATAGTTATGTTTTTCTTCATCTTCTTTGCGTATCGTATAGTTGACCACGTACCAGATCTAGGATTTTCATTTTCTAGTTTCAATGGAGCAGCTATAAGTAGGTCAGTCTCGTCAACTATATCTTTGTTGCGATCGAGATATTCCTTCGGGGTTTTCATAGAATGGCAGTAATCAAGAATGTATTTGCTAGTGATAAACTTTTGGTCTATCGGAGGATGTCCGACGATTTTGTATTTGATAACGGACGCGATTATGATTGTGCTTTCATCATACCCCGTACAGCAGCCTTGGTGAAGTTCGGATCCATTTTCCCAAAGATCACTCAGAATTCTATACGTCATGTCCAGTTGAGCAAAAGCAGGCGTGAGCCGCGTACCTGTTATTCCTACCTTAATCATTTTCAGGAATCTTTTCTATCGTCATCCAATGAGATGTAGAACAACCATTACAGGTGTATGCAAGTTCAGTTGCATTAGTTTTAGAATGAATTGATAGATCTTCAATGATAAGATTAGTTACAGTTCCACAATCACATAGCAATTTGAATATAGGATGCCCGTCAGAATCAATGATACTTTCTAGGCACATAACTTCCCTATTCATAGTGCTCCTTCAACAGTTTTGCTATATCCTCATCGCTTAATGTAAAGCAGTTGCACGGTGTAAGTTCTGTAGTTTCATTAAAGTCGATTTTTCTAAGGTATATAGAGAATCGCATCATCAAATCACACAACGACAGCATTGCTACTTCAATTTTCTCAGTATCAGTAAGACGTGAATCTTCATTCATCAATGCCCATGATAGTGCATCACGAACCTGCTCAACAATCATCGCTCCTAATGCTGGCGGAGGATGTTTATGGGCATCCATAGATTCATGAAAGTTTTCCCAATGTTGACGTAACAATAAAAGTTCAGCTTTATTCATCTAGTCTCTCCTCCACTACGGGTTTGATCGTAGAGGCGTTGCATAGATTCGTTTATTGCATCAGTCTTATCTGGAATTTTTGGAAAGAACTTTTGTCTATCAGTATCTGGTTTGGCGACACTACCATCTGGGTTTACTTGTACAAGATACACTGTGTCATACCATCTGCACCTAGTAGTCTTGCACCGAATAACATGAATTTTGCTGCCATGTGGACCCTGGCGCTGACTTTCATCAACACCAGGAGCCTCACATATAGGGCAACGCCGAGCCTCATCAAAGGTGGTGTCTGTCACCCTTTAACAACTCCTCAACTTGTTCTTCTAACTTCTGAACCCTTAATCTAAGTTCAGCAATGTCTCTGGTGTAGAGTTCGTCTTTTCGTGGTACTATCTTCATTCCAAGGTTGGCGCTTGTTTCTTTGAATTCTAGCATGATCTCGTCTGTTGGATAGTAGTGCAGAATGTATACTGCATTTCCTAATCTTCCACCATGTTTTATGATATCAACACAGCGCATTGCTTTTAGTAAACTCATGGACACATTCTGTTGTGAAGTTGAAAACCCTAATTCTTTTGCTATCTTGTGAACAAAATCTGTATAGATTTTAACCTTACCTGTTTCGGAAGCAGGATATCCATATTGTACTAGTTCTGACGCTTCTACGGTTTTTGATTTTTCGTGTAGTTTCTCATACATCATCTGTGCATATTTATATGTGGTTGGTATATTCATACTGGCTTCCCCACTGGCTTTGGCATTTTTTCGTTTGATCTGAATACGAGCACCTGACGACGTTTACCTTCAACAAAAAGATTCCATGATTTGATGTACAGTGCCAAGTGCTCACTGGCATCACGCCTTTGCTTTTCAAAGGTGGTTGCTGATCTAATCATGTGATTTCTCAGTGCAAGTCTAGGATCATCGAATGCTAAATCTGCACCAGTGTACACTCCATGAACAAATTCCTCGTGTGGACCATCTGGATATGCATTTTTGCAAACGAAATACCCAGCCATGGCTGATGATTTAATCATGCCGACAGATGAGATTTGATATCCAACTGTCATATATTTTTCCAGTTCGTACTTCTCTACAATTTCGATAATTTCTTCTGGTGTAACTCTAACATACTTCCACACCTTTTGATCGAAATTCATGAAAAGATAAACTAGTCTGGCTGTTGCTGCAAAGGTTGCAGAATTTGAATAACCAGACATTGCTAGAATTTGATCGCTTGTTCTCGTTTTTCCCCTATCGAGATAGGGGAAAACGGCCGGATCTAGACCGTATGTGACCTGGGATTTTATTTTGAGTTTTGGATCAGATGAATATTCTTTATCGCCATCCATTGCCCCAATAGTAGCGGCTTGCACCAATGCCATGAGTCGCTGCTGTCCATCAACAAGGTGACCGTTTACATCAAACCCAATTCCTTGATGAGTAAGATGCCATCTACCCTTGAGCATCTCTACAGCATAACCATTGATTAGTCTAGTACTAGTTGGACGGTTAGTTCCGGTCTTGCCAGCTTCGAATGGAATGTTGTTTTCAAGGTAGGCTCTTGCCTTGGCAAGACCAATATCTTCTGTTTGCGTTTTCAATTTCTACTCCGTTGCTGGATATCTTTCCATTAGCCAATATATTGTGGTGCGTTTAATTCCAGTAAGTCGGGACAGCGTAGTAACAGGCTGTGTTGATGACGCAACCTTCAATAGTTGGGCAACTGTACCTTTAGCATCGTTCACTTCTTCTTCCGCAGTCCGTAATCTGTTAACCGCCTCCAAAAGTGATAGGTTTACGTTCATAATAATCACTCAGACTCGTAATTAAGATGCCATGTAGAATCTTGTGGTGAAATGTAATATCCGCCACCGTCGCCGCCAGACGCGATAGTGATAATTGGGGAGTCGTCGACGGACATAGTCATACCGCCACCAACGCCATAAGCAGCAGTGTTGGTTGTTGTGTTTGTCCACCACGTTACATGTTCATTTGGTCTGTATACTGGTGTACCTGTACTTGGCGGGAGAGCAACCCAAAGTCTTTTCATGGCATCACCGAAATCATTTAGATACAATTGCCTCAAATCAGTAAAATTTGATTGCTCGACAGGTTTTTCTTCTGGAATGAGATCACTGACATCGGATCGTGGATATTCAGCAATCAACTTTTCCATGGTTTCAAAGACTGGAATTTCATATCTCTCTGCATATAAATCAATAATTCTCTTATTGATTTCACAGTTCTCATATGTCAGAGCTACAATCTCAGCATACTCTGCACGCAGACCACGAGTGCCCAATATTAGCTTACCGTGAACATCAACGGCACCGAAGATTGCTGCACTGCTAGAGACAATGCCATCTAAATCATCAGGATCATACCTGCAATAGAAACCACATGTATGATCTTTATTCGGTACAGTGTGCTTTACATAATTGTATTGACTAGTGCCGACGGTACATCCCGCCTTATTTACACCAGGCTCCCAGCCACCATAACCACTATTGATGGCGTGTAAAACTAAGTAGTTGTAATCTAAGGACCATGCGCGGTATCCGCGCAAACTGCCAGGAAACAATTCGTTTCCGGAGTATTCACTAGGCATCTACCGTCTCCTTCTCATCTTCCTTCACAGGAGACTCAACGGGAATTTCTACAGGAGCCTCTACTGGCTCAAACACAACTTCTCTAATCGTCTCGCCGATATCCATAATAACCCTCCTTTCTACGTATAGTGGGTTGATAGGGACTCGAACCCTACTCTCAGGATTAAGAGTCCTGAGCATCACCATCAATGCTTTCAACCCATATGTCGGCAGTCTATCAGTTAGACGGCCAACTGTCAAGATGCCGACATCCATCGATATATTTAGATATTTGGATCAAATAATACTATCGCCACTATTTCTTCTAAGTTAATTGTATGTAACTTTCTTTTCCAACCTTCAGGAGTAGACCAATTCAATTTTGTTATCTCATTTGTTAATTGATTTCTAAATGTAGAAAATTCATCTACATCTGCTTCGATTTGAACACCATTCTTAAGTGTTATCTGAACTCTCATTTTAGAACCAATCGTAGTACGACCAGCGGTCTAGGTAATTGATAAGTGTTAGCTTTTGTTCTAGTTTATGTTCGTGCCACCACATATACATTCGCCCGGACCTACCATTACCATCGATGAAAGGATGAATTCTCTCGAACCATACATGCATTTTCTTTGGCTCGTGATCTTTCCAATTTTGCATGTCTTCTAACCACTCATCGACTAGTTCAGGAACATAGCGTGGTGCCGGACATAATCTATTTCCTACTGTAACACCGAACTTACGCAAATGACCGGCATCTTTCGGAGATAGAAGGTTCGCCATAATGAGTTCGTGAGTTCTAAGAACAATTTCTAATGTAAGATTATCTTGTTCGCTTATATAACTCCATGCCAATAGACTTTGTTCGATTTCTTTGGGATCTTTGACGTTTTCGATCAGATTTGATTGTTCAATATGCTTACGCACGATCAAACTCACCCTTCTTAACACCATCGAGGAATGCGTTCCACTCATCCTTAGTAAAGTCAAGCTTGCTTAAAATGTTCCGTGAATTTCTCACATGAACACCATCGTTGAAGGCTACCTCGACACAGTTACCACTAGGGTTAGACTTAGTAGCTTTCTGCCATTTCAAAATCATCTTCATCTCCTAACAGGTAGTAGAACTCTTCCATGATATCGCCGTCCCAATCTAGTTCTTGTTGATTAACAAGACCTAGATTCTTATTGTGCCATCGCATATAGTTCGCCTTGCTGGGTTTTTGACAACCAACGTGGTTCCAAAAAACCCCGTTCGGTGCTCTAACCCAACCCTCATTCTTATATATTTTTCCTTCTTGAGCGCACGTACACCATTTTTCAGTCACGCGCCGGTAGAGGGATTCGAACCCACGGCCTCGATCTTAGAAGGATCTTGCTCTCTCCGCTGAGCTATACCGGCAGTCATCATGAAAATGCATATATTACAGCTACTATCGATAGTAACAATGACACTAGCGAAATTATAATTCCGACCTTTATCTCACGTCTTGCTAGCCTTAATCTTTCCTTATCATCCATTAGTATACCTTATTCCTTGTCGCTATAGCCCAAATTATCCATGGAATACCAGCAAAACCACAGGATAGGATAGTCGCAAGTGCGAATGCTGCGTGCATCTTAGCTCTTGGGTGTAATGATACGTATGTCACGTTCTGTTTCATGATACCTCCTTAAAATGGTGGTGGTGGTGATATGCTATATTCCATAAATGTAAAATAAAGGATTGATTCCCAATGCACTGAGATTACTTGGTGGAAAGGCTGATACCAAATCTCCTTCATGTTGAAAAATTGGAACGTTGTAGTGTGATCCAATATGCTTCATGTATGAGTAACTATATTTGTCATTGACTAATAGAGAAGTTACCCTAGCGTATTGACATCTGAATCCAGTTCTCGCTAATATAGTCTTGCCCCAACCAGTAATGGAACCTATAATGTAGATATCTTCGGAACCATACATGTTTCTTCTAAGGTTATCTAGTGAATACTTTGCGTAAAGACCACATTGGCATGGGCGATGTGGAGTTTCGTAATGTTCATTGAAAATGGAATTTTTAATGTATTTTTTCTTTGGCCTACACAACTGACATTTAGCCTCAACTTTTTCAACTTTCCATTTTACATGTTTATTCATAGAATAGAGGTATGAACCAGACCCCCATGGAATATTTTTCCAATCTTTCTTGTCTTTCATGCTGTGTTCTAATGCTGTGACGTGAGGAGCCCAAAGCCTATAACCAGTTATCTTTCCTGGTACTAGTAGTGTCTCGTACATATTTGTCCAATCTTGTAGGTTAGGGCAGGAGTCCCCCTTGAACCGTTATATCTTCGAGCCCGTGATCTCAGGATATAACCAAGTTAGAACACTCCAACCCCATAATCTTCGATCGGGGGGAATACCTAAACACAGCGCTATGAAATAGGCCCCAGGGCGCCCGTCGATCGAGCCTGGGTAGGAATCGAACCTACTCACCACCCTGATTTGATCCCGAGTCGAACGGGTACTCGCCAGAGCCAGGCTAGTCATGACTATTCTTCTTCCGCGTAATCTACAACATATGAATTAACTGTGCCGAGGAACCTATCTTTCCATTCCCATTCATCCCTTACAAACTGACGAAATCTTTCATTGTCAAGTTCGATTGTTGTATTTATTGAGGACTTAAGCATGTCCAACATTGCATCGTAATCTTTAGTGTGATCTTCTGGCACCGGAAGATTTATGTAAAGCTTTGGATTTTTCCCAGCTTTCAGATCATCAGCGAA
>Ga0137344_1000025_pt1 | contig 13019 bp, 23 predicted proteins | sample EasRivERMLT500_2_FD_104773 | JGI IMG/M metagenome (GOLD analysis project Ga0137344, IMG submission 104773) | Soil microbial communities from meander-bound floodplain in the East River, Colorado, USA - East River MetaG ERMLT500_2 | ecosystem: Environmental > Terrestrial > Soil > Floodplain ...
GGCAGGAATCCTGGCAATCGTAATATGGGAGACATTCCTACACGAACAATCCAAAATGGACGAAGTACACCAAGTCGCCATAATGGTAATGAACAACTCAATCATGTAGGTATAGTGCGAAATCAGGACGGGTGCCTGGTTTCGTGCTATCTCCACATGAAAGGGGTATATGGAGATGAAATACCACAATAGCCTGCGAATCGGACAAATCAGGAAATGGAACAGATATATCACAATGCTCGAAAAGCAGGCAAATAACCCAAAGTACGCAGCACTCAAGATCAACAACCGAAACGGACATGTTACGCAGAAAGGGCAAGTCGGATGAAATACGGCATCTATGCAATAGTCGGACAATACGTCGTAATGCTCGCAGAGAGTACAAAAATGGCTACAATCTCCAAAGTCACCACAAATCCGGACATGTCAGCCACATTGACACAAGTCGGAAATGAGATGACATTTGAGCTAGCTCTGGGCAGAGCACGCAAGCTGGACGATATCGACACATATGCCACATATCCGACAAACCAGGACGAGGATGACGTTTAGGTGTAGTTGGTGTGATTCAGACATAACGTCTGAATCATGCCATCCGTACCTAATCTGGGCGGAAACGGACAAGAAAGGACAAACCTCATGTACGAGGACAGTCACCTCGAAATGGACTACGAGGACAGATACCCCGAATACTACGATTCGGACGTTTGGGACGCCGAGGACTTCTCAGAATATTCGGACGATTCAGGAGAATTGTACGATCCGGACGGAAGGTTCGTCCCGGAGCAATTCGTACAAGACTCAGACGTTACGGACATCGAGCACGAATTGGACACCTGGGTCAATTCGCCCGTAAGACTGCCATTCGGGTTAATCTTCTCATAAGGGTGCATTTTGGTGGTACTAGGGCAAATCGGATTTGTCCTAGTGCTGCCATGATCCACTCCGAGGATCACAGCAAAACGGACTAAGGAGACAAACATGGCAATGTCACGCAAACACTACAAAGAGTTCGCAGCACTCATTAAGGATAATTTGGACAATTATCCCGAAGACGTCGATGCGGACATAAGGTCAGCAATCAGTGCAATTGCCTACGATATGTGCAGAGTGTTCAAAGCGGACAATTACAACTTTGACCGCGATAAGTTCATAGATGCATGTCTCGGACGATAACGAACATGCGCTACGATACGGAACGAAACGCGCAATTAGATTCAAACCTCCGAAATACCAAGAAAGCTGCAAAACGCCGTAAGATTCGCAGAACGGGATCAATCAGGCAAACATCACGAATCGGACTTATATACGCAAAGTCCACAGGGTGCCAAATAGCGGACGAAGCTACCGAAAAGCGGTTAAAATCCGCTCCTCCGTCCTTATCCGTACGAATGGGCGGAATGCAGTTCAAATGGTAAATTGAGGACATGTACCCCGAACGTGCCAAAGTGGACATCATGTCCATATGGTACGTTTCGGGGTATATGTGTCTCTAGGGAGGTTTGTATCTATATTATATGCGGCGGGTGCTATCGCCCTAAAGAATTGGCCAAATCGTGAAAAGTCGGGGGCCATAAATAACAGTGTTGAGTGGAAAAATTTCGTGAAATAACTGTGAGGGGTAGGGAGGGAAGGGATAGGGGAAGATTATAAAGGAAGGGAAAAAGACAGAGGAGTGGGTAAAATGGGAAATAAATTTCCTCGTATTATCTCTTCTTAAATGTACAGCCGTACCCGTACCCTCTCCAAAAAGAGATCAACTAGCCTATCCCTCAAAAGTTGGGACACATCCCCACACACCCACCCAACCACTACTTGTACTCCCACCTCCAATACCCTTGTACTATTTAACGTGTAATTTTAGTGAATATAAGGAAACGAGAGAGGAAGTCTCCGGAAGTTGGGACATTCACGGGCATTCGAGGCGACCGATCGTGCTGAAATATCTTCTATTTAAGCACGGAGTTAAACTCATTTCTTCTTATAGACGATCATCACCTATTCGGAGGGTGATCCACAATCACAATAAATTTTATTGAGATAAAATGTCCGTTTAGCCGGACTACAATTACTCTCAGTAACCGTGATCTATACGTCCAGTAACGACTCAAAATATAAGAGAGATTTTATTGAGTCTTGACTAGATGGGTCGAAGGTGCTAGGGTCAACGGTATGACAATTATCCCAACACAAGAGGTATTGGCAATTCGACATGTTCACGTAGGATTTCATCCTATAGTAATCGACCTGCCAGAAATGATGGGTATGGAGCTAGCAATATGGCTAGAGGCCATGCTCGTACATAAACAAGTAGATTCATTCTCAAATGTTCCAGACATAGCATCTATAGGAGATCCAGACCTAGCACTACGAGCGCGACTCGCCGCTGAGCGATGCTATAGACCGGCACTAGTTACAAGACTTGGCAATCTAACTCCAAGAGGAGAAGAATTAGCAGTACAAGCCAATCAAATTCTGCAACAAATAAGAGCATACGACTATGAACTAACCGACCCTAGTAAGTGGACAAAGATTAATGAGATGATTATAACAGCCAACTTTTCTAGGCGTGCGGTGCAACTTTTGGTGGTCCTAAATCGAGCCATAGAAACAGCGATTAAAAATCACGAAACAGGTGCGGACGAAATAATCAAAAGATTCAACAAAGACAAATTTATCAAGAAGTACACAGCAATTAATGGAAAAACCGTAGATACGGATGCAGAAGAATTATCACAAGAAGATGAGCCAATGACCGCGTTTACAAAAAGAACAGAAAAGCACGAATTAACTGATTTTACAGGTGAGATTTATCATCAGACATGTTTTGTACCAACCGCAAAGTTTAATCCTAAAGCTAAATTCGACATGGACATTTTAATAAAGTTTAGTCTGCTAGATGTGCGGTTTTTACGTCCTGTTGGGCGAGGCCGACCGCGAATGGCGATCAAGGTAAGCGATCTTGGAACAAGGTTCCTAAAAGATCTTGAAGAACGGCAACTCGTATAGTGGCACTCTGACTAAGGATGTGGTATCATGGAGGTAGGCCGCAGCACGCGGAACACATAAGAGAAAGAGGATCACTAAAATGACAAGCGATGTTGACATTTTCGACGGACTCGCCTCAAGCGATTCCGACGTTACGGACGAAACGTCTGAAACAGAAACGGACAACAGCGACACTCAGGAAACTCCTGTTGCTACTGTATCTGAGGTTCCCGCCGGTGCAATGAGCGTTACAGAATTCGCCAGCGAGGTTTCCCAGCGACTCATGCGAGAGAAAATTGTTGCAGGTGAGGAATTGGACGGAACGGAATACACTATTCCGCAGGCCGTTTACCAAGCCATTAAGGCGCAGCGTAATCCTCTCCCACATGTTCTCGTTAAGGACTCAGATTCTGAGCCACGTGTATATGTTCTTTTCGATGAAGCTTTCGCCGCATGGCGTGAGCGGTTGGCGAAGAACAAGGAACGTGGTACTGGCGCGGGCGTGCGTGCATCTAGCCGTACTCCTGAGGATTTGCTTATGCTTTTCGGTGACGCCGTTAAGCGTGCGTTGTATGCGATTTCCCGTAAAGAACTTTGGGATTCCAACTTGGAGCAGGCTAACAAGCTTTCCGCCAAGTACCGTGGTTTCCTGTCTGAGGCAGGCGTAGAAGACTCGATCGTTGACGTGGCAATGCTGGAAGCTGAAACAGCTTACAAGGCAGAGTCAGAGGCGAAAGCTGCCGAAAAAGCAGCAAAGAAAAAGTCGGAGAAGGTTCCGGCGTAAAACATGATAAGTCTGAAATGACTCAAAACTAGCAGTGATGGGGCACCTTCGGGTGCCCCTATCTGCGTTGATGGCAGAACCATATACCTAAAGGGTATATAGTTGTACTATTAAACGGAAGGAAAAATAAGATGATTATTTTTGGTGTCTATAAAAACTCTGACATGACTGAGGGTCGCGGACCTATGGTTCTCGACAAACTTTTTGCTAACGAGAACGACGCCATCAAATACAGGGAATCACAACTCGGCGTAATGGGTAGACCATTACACCTGCAAGATTCCGGAGATTGGTGTATTAAAACACTTGAAGTGACTGACAAAGTAGTAGAAGTGGAAAAGGTGTTTCGGCTAGACGAGACCGGAGAGAATCCGGAATGGTACAATCTATCCGAGGCGAAGAATGAATTAGAATTTATCACAAAATTTCTCGACACCTGGCCTGTGGAGAAATCGCTCACGATAACGCGCGACGTTTAATTGCGTTTAATCGTGTAGCTCTATGAGCTATGCGGTTATACACAATTAACGAAAGGAAATAAGATGGAAGTACAGGTTAGATCTGAGGAAACAGGCACTCGTAACTATTCAACTTTCCAAGAGGCGCTAGATCAGGCCGAGATAGACATTTCAATTTGGAAGATATCGTTTGATATAGAGACGGGTGAAAGAGTCAGGCTAACTCGCAACGGCAACGGATTTTTCGAGTATCACTCTGTTTTCGACAACACAACTATCAGTGTTTACAGGCGAACTGGCGAACGGGAGTAACATGAAAAGAATTGTTATCCGACGCACCGTCACACTTACGGATTCTATTCCATTTGACAAAACCTTTTATCCCGATTGTGACACGCCGGAAGAAGCCGTAACATACGAGCTTGAGCAAGAACTAGGTGAGAAGTTGGCGCTTTTTTCAAGTCAACTAGATAGTACACCAGAAGAGCAGGTCGACTTTAGTGAGGTAGTCACAATAGAAAATCAGCCTGAATAATTGCGTTTGATCGTACTCGATCGGTGATCGAGCGCGGTCATGCACAATTAATTCAAACAAAGGAGAAAAATGGAAACACTAGAGCGAGCGCGCATTAAGGTAATAGTCAAGGCAATCGACGATCTTGAAGATATTGTCAATGAGTATGGACATGACTATATCTACGAGGCAGTTTCAAGAGAAGATAACTCTTTCAATTTCACAAGCTGTTGGTATGTCAAGGATGATCAACCCGATTGTCTCATTGCCAAATTCCTATTCCGTCGCGGTTGGACAATTGAGGAGCTTAAAAGCTGCGAACGTATGAACGTACATGCAGCATCGCAAAGGTTCCCGGATAGACTAACAAGGGATGAGGTCTCCATTCTCATGGCCGCTCAACAGGCTCAGGATAACGGCAAAACATGGGGAGTGGCACTAGATAAGGCAAAGCTGGAAGCTTTCTACCTGATTCGACAACTCCACTCACTGTAATTGCGTTTGATTGGGTAGATCTCAGATCTATCCTTTCATGCACAATTAACACAAAAACGGAGGTTAAAATGGACAACAAATGGAGAGACATCGTAGCAAAGCTTATGGCGAAAGCCGAAGATCCTGCAACCTCGCAAGAGGAAAGGGATTCTATCAATAGCAAGGTATCATTCTTGATGGTTAAGTATGGTATCGAACAAGCGATGCTCGACGCCAAGGAAAAGACACAAGCGGAAATTGTTAATGTTACCTATAACATTAAGCCTCCATACGTCAACCAAAAGAAGTCGCTGCTATACAGCATTGGCGTGGCGTTTGGAGTAGTTAGTGTAAGAAGCGAAGGTAAGATGGTTATGGTAGGGTATCAGGATGACGTAGAAAAAGTCGCCATGCTCTACAACTTGTTACTGATTCAATTGCACAACGGATTAGCCACAGCAGAGAAACCATCATACGTTCATGGCAAGACATTCAATGTGTCATGGACAACCGGATTTGTGTATGAGGTTTCTAAGCGAGTAAAGGAAGCTGCCGCAAGAGCAAAAACAGATGTTAGAAATAGCACAAGCGGTTCCGGTATGGATCTCGTTCTACTCGACCGCCATACTGCTGTCGCACACGCGCTCACAGCAAGATTCCCACGGCTGGGAAGCACTTCCTCTTCTACGTCTGTATCTTCTGCGGCCGGCTACAATGCTGGTAAATCGGCTGGCGCGCGAGCAGATATCGGCAACGCTAGAATCAGTGGTGCTAGAGGAGCGATCGGGAGATAACATGGAATGGGTGTGTTTTCTTTGCATTATTCTACTGTTTCTTATAGCAGTCGCTCCGAGAAACTGATTGCGTTTGATCGTGTAGATTCTCTGAATCTATGCGGTCATGCACAATTAGAAAGGAGCAAGAAATGAAGATCGACAAAAGAACAAGCGAGGAGAATTGGAATAAAATTTTTCACTCTAGACAGGGTTATGAAAGACGGATGGAAGATTTAGCAGAAGAATATATTTTCGATTTGTCTGAAACTCTTAACCTCGATGTCAAAACCGTGAGAAAGTTATGGGATGAGGCAATATGAAACAAGAAGTTAAGGCGCTAGTGATTAGCGTGGATGGAACAACAGAAATTAAAACGATCAAACAGGATCTCGATACTCTTCAAGATCTAGTATATGGAAACCTCGAATTTGTATCTCTCGATTACGGCCACCTTTATTGCAACGAGGACGGCTATGCTCTAGGTTTATCTCCTAATGCAAAAGCCGACGCCCTTGCAAAATTGGCAGGATGGTTTCCGATTCCAGGCGATTACCTGAAAGGAACGATTGTGTTCCTAGGCACCGATTACGTTGAGGGAAATGAAGACGATGTACCCGATCAGATTCTTGAGCTATGCAACACGCTATAAGTATATACAAGGTAGGGATATTTAGAAAGGCTTACTGTTGCTCCTGTGGTATCACCATTTATGGTAGAACATTTCCAGGTGAGCAGCTAAAGCAATGGCATATAGCACAACAAATGGAGCAAGAAAGATGGATGCAAGAGATGTGGTATAATCGTTATCACATCAAGGGAGATATATAAATAGATGCATCGAAATCAATCAATGTGTCTACACTGTAATACTAGGCGCGCTCACGCGCTCATTTAACCCACCCTCGCGCCACGCTGGCGCGAGTTAGTACCTAGGTTGGTATGAGGCTATAGGCCCTTGCCAGGACGGATATTCCGCGCTAGAATATGATGAGTAAATGCCTTTGTTTGTACCGATTTAGGAACAAATCGGTACATTCATGAGCATTTACCTACAAAACGGACTTAGGAAAGAAGGGAGGAATATAAATGACACAACAACTTTTGCAAGGTAAAACTGTAGAACTTTTTGACTTTCAAAGGGAAGCTGTTGAGAGATTGCATCCAGTAAGAAACATTCTTATTGGCGACGAAATGGGTCTTGGAAAAACAATTGAAGCAATTGCCATTGATCTAGCTCGTAGAGCAAATTTCCCAGGTTATAAACTCAAAACATTAGTTGTCTGTCCGCTGTCCATGATTTCCACCTGGACAAGATGGTGGTTTAACATGGCACCAGACTTGAAAATTCTACCAATCAACAATAAAGACAGATCATATTTTATAGATGAGGCTCTTGCCAACACTTATGATGTGTTTATCTGTCACTGGCCTGCATTACGATTGATGCCAGAACTATCTACCGTCGAGTGGTATCACGTTATCGCCGACGAAGCACATGCTCTACAAAATAGAAAGTCAAAGCAAAGCATTGCTCTAAAGAAAATCAACACCAGCTACAAGTCTGCCTTAACTGGAACACCAGCATTTGATAAGCCAGACGATTTATGGAGTATTCTTAATTGGTTGTACCCGAAATACTGGAGATCATATTGGAAATATTTCGACGAACATATAATTTCCACAAATTACAATGGATACAAGACAATCGTTGGAGTAGCCAACGCTAAAAAACTACAAAAAGAAATGGAAGGCTTCTATGTCCGACGTAGAAAGCAAGAGGTAATCTCTGACCTACCGGATAAGTACTACACAGAAATTTCCGTAGATCTAGACCCTAAGCAACGTCGTGCGTATGAATCAATGAAGAAAGATATGATGGCATGGATCGGACAGCATGAAGCCGAACCTGTCGTTGCACCAATTGTTATTGCTCAACTAACAAGGCTACAACAGTTTGCCTCAGCGTTTGGAGAATATGACGAAGATTCCGGCAAGATGCTTTTATCGGAACCATCGACAAAGCTTGACGCTGTTATAGACATCATCGAATCCACAGGGGAGCAGGTTGTAGTTTTCAGTCAGTTTGCTCAAATGATTAAGCTTCTACAAAAAAGGCTTGAGGCTAAGGGTATAACATATGGAATCTTCACAGGGTCAACTCCAGCTAATGTTAGAGGACAAATTATTACTGACTTTCAAGCTGGAAAAATTCAAGTCTTCGCTGGCACAATCGCTGCGGGCGGCATAGGGATTACCCTAACCGCCGCATCAACAGTTATTTTCATTGATAGAAGTTGGTCTCCGTCGCTTAACATCCAGGCGGAAGACAGACTACATCGTATTGGTCAAAAACAAGCGGTCCAAGTCTTCGATATTATTGCCAACAACACGATCGACGCCGCCAGAATAAAGCACATCAATCTCAAATGGTCGTGGATCAAGAAGTTGATAGGTGATGAATTGACAAACGAAGAAATGCAAGAAATGGGAAGTGAGGCATACGATGATTGAGTTCTTGTTTATAATAGCTATTCTTTATCTCATCATCGCACCGTCTGCGCGATATAGATATAGGCAAGTCGATGACAAAATGGCTGATGACTATGAACCTCCATCTTCCTCGCTTAATCCTCCGTCGAACATTGATGAAATAGAGCGATACGCAAACAAAGGACGGTGATGCATGTACATACAGTGTAAGGTGTGCTCAGAAATTTTCGTAGTCAAGACACGGAGAGGCCGACCACCCACCCGCTGTGGAGATTGTGAAGGAAAAGCATTGCCCGTCGCAGAAGTAAAGCTTATAGATGCGAATGAAAGAATGGATAGATTAGAAATCATGCTCAAATCTAGGGGAAATCACATTTCCCAGCATAGAAAGGATTACGAATGAATCAAGAGGTAAAGGAACTTTGGTCAAAAGCATTAGAGTCCGGAGAATTCGAACAAGGAAGATACGCACTCAATAGGCAAGATGCAAAGTTCTGCTGTCTTGGTGTTTTAACTGTGTTAGCCGAACGTGCTGGTATGCATTTAGGCAAACGCGAAGATGAAAGATCCGGTAATCATGGTTTGTTCAGATATGGATTGGCTGGACAAACAGGATTTCTTCCTGGCGAAGTTCTTGCCTGGGCAAATCTTATGTCAGAAGATCCGGCTGTTACATATAAGGGTACAAGCGAATCACTAACGACGCTCAATGACAGAGGAGTGCAATTCAAAACACTAGCAATATTAATTAGGGAGCAACTGTGAGTTTGATAGAAGAACTGGAAAAAATTATTAGTCATAGTGCGAAGGAAAAAGCAAAAGATACTTTACGCGAAGTTCTTGCAAAAGATATAAGCGATGAAGAGAAAGCAGAAGAATTGTTTGAGATGATAACGAAGCTACTCAAGCTGTCTCTAGAATTTGGACGTTTAGAGGGGGCAGTAGCCGAAAAATTGGAGATGGCTACAAAATCTGTTAATCCTACAAGAATGACGTTTTAGTTGTCTTGCATGGTAGAGATTGGAAAATCTCTGCCGTGTTGTTCAACTAAACTGTCAGAAAACTGACACTCAAATCGCACCACGTAAAAAATTTTAGGGGTGAGGCAAAATGCCTATGAGATGTATCATATGTCATTCGCCAGAGAAGGACGGCAAAATTGTACACAAACGTCACTGTCCTGACTGGCATAGACCTAACCATACGACAGTAGAGAATCTTAGGATTCCATCTATCACATGTCCTGTATGCTTGAGGACATCATACAATCCAAACGACATTAAGGAGGGTTATTGTGGAGCCTGTCACGAATACACATCCAAACTTTGAAATTAGATGTGGCGCTGAGCGTCCGCGTATGGAATTCGATACATGTTGTTTACCTCTAGATCATAGTGGAGACTTCCACGAAGACGAAGATGGTAACACATGGTCGGTTAATTTCCATGATTGGGCAAATAGTAGGTCATGACTAGGCCACAATTACGTCACTCTGACGCAAGGCCGCCAGTGGGAAGAACATGCGCACATTGCAGACGCAAGTGTGATGATTTCGCTGGCGGCTACGCCAGAGTAGACAACAAACCACTTTGCCACCCTAATGCTAAGGGTAGGCCAGACTGCTATCATTTGGTTACGGTATGGAAACATACCATGCCTTGTGCAACTACGACGTGTTACGAAAATGGACTAACAGACAAAGAATACATTGGCGATACAAAACTCTTTGAAGGGACACCATTTTGAAAAACTTGAATAGGAGAATAGAAGTCTTAGCTGATATTGCTAAGGATCAGGAAGATGACGCAACAGCATTCGATGGTAAACCATTTACTGGTAGAACCGTAGCTGAATACAATGGTAATCAAGGTGCTGCCATCGCAGCCTTGGCAAACGTTATGATTTCTATTCTACAAGACATTGCAGAAATAGAAAGTGCACTATCGCAAATAAAGAATGGAGAAATATAATGCCAACGGCTAGGAAACCTGTCGAACATACAATTACAGTAATAATGATTTCAGACAAGGAAACAACGAATACAGTAAGATTCAAAGAAGTTCCTGAAAAAGGTAAGGCTCCAATACTTGGAACTTTGTACGTGCCAAAATACACTCTTGAAGAACTTGATAATCCAGATGCAATTGAGATTACGATAAGGGGGAATTGAACATGAAAAAAGGATTCTTTCAATCAGATAAATTTCCAGACAAAATCATTTTCGAAGTGAAAGCAGATAAGGTTGAAGAAGGATTACACAACACAATGTTAGTAGAGGTTTCGGCAGCTAGATTTAGAGGTGCAATCGTAGCGTATCTCAGGAGAGATCTAATTAGCAACATAGAACAGATGAACGACGACGAATTCATAGCGAAGATCATCAATGGAAAGGTGCTCTGACCTGCGCAAACAAAAAGCTTGACAACGTACCTCGTGCGGAGTACTCTTGTGACAGCGGGCCGACGCTCGGCTACGGACCTTTGAGAATTCCATTCTTTGCTGACTCCTTGTTGCGCCCGGAGGGTTTTGTCCATTTTACCTTTGCGCGGTCGCAATAAGGATGCCTCAATGGTGGCCGTCCGTACCATCGTTGTAAGGGAAAGCCTATCGCCCTAAGGCAATAAAGGATAGGCACAAGCACCTATGGCGTAGCGGTAGCGCATTACTTTTACACAGTAATAGTGGTGGTTCGATTCCATCTAGGTGTACGGATTTGCTGGGGTAGGTGCTAGAGGCTATCATTTGGGGGATAGCGGCAAATCTTTCAAGATAGCGGGATGGTGTAACGGTAACATACGGTGTTCATAACTCCGATGCTGTGAGTTCGACTCTCACTCCCGCCACTGAGGTTTTCTTGTTATAGGGGCGACAAACTAGGAATAAATCGTCCGTCTGTCCTAGCAGAAAAGCGGTAGCCTGCTGGACTACCGCCAAGAAAACCTCACTAACTTGTTAGGGTCGGAGACTATTGGTTATCTCACTGCAAACGAATCCGATGGTCGATCACATATCTTAACACTATAGCAATATCCTCTTGCGGATAGGAGGTTGAATGAAACCAAACAACAATGATCTAATGCGGAGGGAAAAAGAGGGCAACAGAAGTAGGCTAAAGGCACAACTAGATCGGATTTATAAAAGAGATCACGGGTTTTGTCATAGATGTAGACTCAAGGTAAAAAGAGTAGACGCATCTCGTGACCACATTAAGCCGATTGGATTGTGTACAGTAGAAGAAGCTAGATCTGATTCCAACGTATTACTTGCACACAAAAATTGTAATAGTGCTCGTGGCAACGCTCCATTAGACATGGATAGATACGCATATCAAATGGGTAAAATTGATAAAAGATTAGCTGGGCACTTGACATATAAAATTGGCGATATATGGCAAATTTCATAACTTAGTATGGGTCGGAAGACTTTGGGTTACCTTATTGGAAAGTATTCCCCATTGTCGTAAACATATCCATACCACTTAAACTTGCGGGTCGGATTGAGTTCGATTATCAGGTTCGATTCCCGTAGGCCCCACCTAAGGGGCCTATACCATCCATGGTAGGATGGACACGTCGCAAGATGTGTAAACTCGATCTCTAAAAACACATCCGCAAGCACTATTTTAGCATGGGTCGGAGAGTTTCGGTTATCTCTGCAAAGTAATGGTAAGGGGTTTAGAGGCCCAAAACGATTCTCACAGCATATCCATGTTCTACGTGGTTGCTACTGAATCTGCCAGTACAGTCTGTGGTTCGGACAATCCAATAATCCTAGTGACGGACTCCGGCATCGCGTCAGACCGACCACTATAAGCCCTTATAGCTCAACGGAACAGAGCACTAGTCTACGGAACTAGGTGTGTAGGTTCGATTCCTACTAAGGGTACGTGAGGATCATAACCTGGACTCCAACAGTGGTTATGAATAAGTGGTAACCAAACCGTAACGACAGCAGCCCGAAAGGAAACCGCGTCCTCATACATAGTCCTCGGGTCGGCAGTATTCGGTTATCGCCTTTTAAGCCGCAGGTCGTAGGTTCGAATCCTACCATAACATACGTCGGTATGTCATGTAGCTCAGTTCGGATAGAGCAGCGTCAAATATCCGATTATGATAACATATCCGAGACTTAAATTTTGGGTTGGGTCGGATGATTTCGGTTATCTCGTGCCAGAGCGGCGACCAAATCGCTGTTTCCGATTTCGAATAACATATCCAACTTGTGCCGTTGTATCCTAATGGTAAGGAATCTGTCTTCCAAACAGAGTATGCCAGTTCGATTCTGGTCAGCGGTTCGTGAATGACTACGCTAAGGCAATAGATGAAGCGCGTAAACTGGTAGAAAAATTGTCACCTGAACGACGTGCTGAAATAGAAGTTCGCATGAAAAGAGCATACGAGTGGGCAGAAGATATAATAACTGGACGACGCGACCCACTAGATGGGATTTCATTTTGACCCTATGGCCGAGTGATATAGGCGGTGGACTGCAAATCCACATACGCAAGTTTGAATCTTGCTAGGGTCTCATGTATA
>Ga0137344_1000034_pt1 | contig 11781 bp, 15 predicted proteins | sample EasRivERMLT500_2_FD_104773 | JGI IMG/M metagenome (GOLD analysis project Ga0137344, IMG submission 104773) | Soil microbial communities from meander-bound floodplain in the East River, Colorado, USA - East River MetaG ERMLT500_2 | ecosystem: Environmental > Terrestrial > Soil > Floodplain ...
ATTTATCCGGATATATGCCTTTCTTTTTACCCCTTTTTCCCCCCTCTAATACCCCCATCCTACCTACATATCCCTTTTCGTCGCATTCCTGAGCGTTTCCAGGTAGTTGAGTTCCGCTATAACACCCTGCAATAATCACTCGTATCGGAATGATACTGTGGGTGAAAGCGCTACACTTCACGCAATCTTCACGAGATTGTCACAGTGTGGGGTGAAGAGATTTCCACCCAACACGCATAGGTGTTGATGGCAGACCCCCCCACCGGGGACCCCCACACAGCGGGGTTTTTACAGAACTACGACTTCTACCGGCAGAGAGATTCCCCTTACCCCCTGTGTGTGGTTCCCCTCAGTCACCGACCTGGGCCGCTCCGCGGCGCACCACAACGCTCTTGACGTCCCTCCATCCATCCGCTTACCCTGATGGACGTGGGGGACGATCCGCACATCTCAGCGCCCACCAACGAGGCAGCCTCTGGTTCCCTCCCCGTTGGTGGGCCTTCCCCGCCGCGCACTCCCCATCCCGGCAAGATGTCCCTGGAGACCGGGAACTCCATCGCGCGCATGTACGTCTCTGGCGCCCCCCTTTCCATGATCGCCTCCACCTTCGGCCGCAGCGTCTCCGGCATAAAACTGGCGATCGAGACCCACCTCGCTCCCACCATCGAAGAAGTCCGGGGCCAGGTGATGCGCGAAGTGGCGATGCATCAGTTCGAGATGCTCGCCATGCTCCCCCTGTGCCGCAGCGTCGTTCAAGGAGGTCTCTCCTCCGCTGACGAGCGCACGCGCCTGGACACCGCACGCTGGGTCATCGAAGCCACCGTTCCCAAACCTGTTTCCCGCAGCGAATCGGACATCCGCCTCACCGGCAACGTGAACCACGACGTAAGCGGTGTGCTGGAGCAGATCGGCACTTCCCTCGCAGCGATCCGCTCCGCGAACAACGGCCGGGACCCCCTTGCAAGGGTGAAGACCGGCGCTGACGCCCTCCCCCGCTTGATGATCCCCCCGTCCCCCACCGATGATGCAGCCTGAAGCGAACTGGTTTCCCAACCTCGATAGCGATCGTTACGCTTTAGGGGGGACACATAAAAGTGTCGAAGGGAAGCACACCCATGGGATGGGGGTCATCGCTGAGCTGATCGAGGGGGGTGATCCCAGGGACATGAACCCAGATCAGGTGAAAGCCCTGCGCGCCTTGATGGAAGAGCCCACCGGGCCGGGCCTCTGGATGTTCGCGGTGTACGTCTGTGGGCTGACGAAGCTTACCCACACCCTCCACTGGGAGATGTGCTCCTTCCTCAGCCGCTGGGGCGAACCGGGCTGGAGGCGCCTCATGATGATGGTGCCACGTGGTAGCTTCAAGACTTCGCTGGGCAGTAAGGCTCTTCCTCTTTGGCTTGCTACTCGCGATCCCGAAGTCACTATTGGGATCTTCAATGCCGCGCAAGACCAGGCGAAGAGCTGGATCGGGTCGATCAGGCAGATCCTCGAAGGCTCGCACCTGTACCACATGCTGTGGCCAGAGCGATTGCCACCTGGAGTGCACCACTCCGACCGCGACCGTGGCCGAAGCGTTCCACGTTCGTGGAAGTGGGGTGATACGGGTCTGCTGCTTGTGCGGAACAGCGTGGCAGTTTCGGAACTGACCTTTGAGCCCTACGGCATCGGAGGCAGCTCGACTGGCCGCCATTACACCCATCGGGTGATGGATGACCTGATCGGTGAAACAGCAGCCCTGTCCCCTGTGCTGATTGAGGATGCAATCCATTTCGTCGATCACGCCCGTTCGCTGGAGCGCCCACCCAACGGTGGGTGTGAGCTGGTGAACTGCACCCCCTGGGCTTACCGGGACTGCTACTCCCACCTACTAACGAAGTGGCCCAATGACTACCAGGTCTACCGTCGTAGCTTGCTGGAACATCCTGAAACAGGCGAACCGGATGTCGTGGTTGGAGAGAGCATCTTTCCTGAGAGCATCGGCACGGATGCTGCGCGCGCGATGCACGAACGCGACGCCTACGTCTTCAGCTCCCAGTACCAGTGCCTCCCACAAAGCGGCCGCGAAACCAGCTTCGCGAAAGAGTGGATCCGCCCCATCCATCTTGTGAAGAGCGGGGGAGAAGCCTGTATCCTGATCCCCCCTGAGCATTACGACCCGGAGCGCGTGCACAGCTCTTTGGCTGGAGAGAAGGCACCTAACCTGATCCCCCTCCACTGGTGCGATGGGGCGATCCTGGTGGACCCTGCCCCTACGAAGAAGGGCGAAAAGTCCCAGGAGCCCCGAGCGAGGAACGGGTTGGTGGTGGTGTTCCAAGACCCCTGGGGCCGCAAGTTCACGATGGAAGGGGTTCCCCTCAGGGAAGACCCCGTGACCGTGATGGAAGCTGTGGTGAAGCTGGCGCGCTTCTGGAAACGAACCAAGGTAGGCATCGAAGAAGTGAACTTCAGCAGCGTTTACGCTCCCCTGTGGAACGCCCTGCTCAGGCACCGGCACCCAGACCTGAACCTGACCTGGATCCCACTCACCCCAGCCGGGGTGGATAAAGACACCAGGATCAGGGCACTTCAGGGCCCCCACCGCGAGGGGTTGTGGTATTACTACCTGGAGCGGAGCGGGTACGTTGTCCAAGAGCTGCTGGAGTACCCTAACTCCGAGACCCGGGATCTTGTGGACGCCCAGGCATACTGGGAGAAAGCGCTCCACCGACCAGAGACTCCTGAAGAGCGTGAAGCCAGTTGGATCAGTTCTGGGGGGCAGGGAAGGGACCAGTGGACCGGGTACTGAGTTCTTCGGCTCGGGGCCGCACGCGCGGGGTTCCCAGACGCGCGTCCGCGCGTCCCGCGCGAAGGCGCTCTTGGCTCCGGCTCGTTGCTGGGGCGGTAGGTGCCCACCCCGGACCGATCACGCTGTGCAGCCTTTCGGCGCTTCCGAAGTGGGCACCCGCTCGTTGCTGGGTATGGCAGTACGCCCACCTAGCAGTTCCAGCGTAACATGAAGCCCCGAGAGAAGTATCTCCTCAACGTAGTCCCGATCCTGGACCCGCGCAGGTTCATCAAGCCCGGCCGCAGGATCGAATGGTCAGTCTCCCTGCGGGTAAGGATGAAGTTCAGGGAGCTTCTCCACGAGTTGGTAGACCTGGAACAAGAAGTGGAGAGCCCCGGGGTGAAACAACGCATGCTGAGCCTCAGGGAGGACATCAGGGCCTTGCCAGGGTTCCCAAAGCGGTATGATCCTGACCGGGACCTGATCGTCCCCGTAACCACCAGTGAGCAGAGGTAATCCCATGAACGAGCAAGACAAGCTGGATCAGCGGCAGGAGCGCAAAGACCATCGGGCTGAGCTGAAGGAAGCGCGGATCTCCAACCCTGTACCCTCCAGCTACAAGGTGCGCTGCACCCAGGTGGATCAGGCGGTTCTCCTCCTCGTTGAGGTTCTCAAACCTGGAGAGCGGTTCGTTCTGGGCGCTGAGTACATGATCGACGCAGTGCGGATCGAGGATCCCAAGTGAGCGCCCAACTTCCCGGCATCCCGATGGGCCCTGAGCTGAAGGAGCCCGGTCGCCGCAAGGTATTCACCCACGTACCGAAGCTCCATGAGCTGATTGCGAACGGCGGTTGGCCTGGTGTGGTATACGCTCAAGTGTGTATCCACAATCTCATGCTCGCCCGGGAGCGCGCGGAGAAGCCCGCGAACCTCCGCCCCATCCGGGACTCTGTGCCTTACTCCATCAGTGGCCCTCTGGGTGAAGTGGGCATGGCCCTCGTAGGTTGTGGGAAGCCGATCATCGGTGCCGCCCCAGAGGCAGGAGCGCGGCTCTTTTTTACCGACGGTGAGGTGGGCAAAGAGACGGGCCTGGAGGTGGCGTTCCCGATCTGGTTCAGGCCCCAGGAGGTGACCAGTGGCGAAGAAATCCCGGTATCTCAAGGAACAAGTGGGGCAAGGCAAGGTCCGCAAGGTGATGTCCGAGTTCAAGTCGGGGTCCCTGCACAGCGGAAGCAGCAGCGGCCCCAAGGTGACCAGCCGCAAACAAGCGGTAGCGATAGCGCTGAGCGAGAGCCGAAAGCGTAGGAGGTGACCACATGCATCGTCCCAAGCCCAAGCTCGCCAAGAAACCCCCCGCTCCCAAGGGCAACATGCAGATCATCGGTGGGAACGTGATCCTGAAGGATCGCCTCCCCCACAAGGGAAAGAAGTAGCTGTGGTCCAAGGGCAGGATCTCACCTCCATGCTTGAGATGATGCGCCGCCAGAAGCGCGCTCAGCTGGACATGATCTTGCAACGTGGTCAGCAACAGAGCGTAACAACACCTCTACCTATGTTAGGGGGCGGAGAAGGCAGCAAGAGTGGCACTGGGGGGGGTGGCGCTAGCATCGGCGGCCTCGTTGCGGCAGACGCTGCGGTGGGAACTGCTCTAGGTGCAGCCGGGGTTACGGGTGGTGGTAGTGCCCTCGCGAGTCTGCTGTCGCTGCTGTCCAGCCGCCGCTTCAAGCACGAAGTAGAAACCCTCGGCTATGAGGGGGGTCTGCGTTGGGTGACCTACCGCTACCTGCCTGACATGGACCCCGCCCAAGAGCTGAGGGTGGGTCTGATCGCCGAAGAGGTGGAACAGGTTCGCCCTGGGCTGGTGTTCCACGACGCAGGCGGACGGGCCCTTGGGATTCACTACGGGTTGGTATGACGCTCATCTTCCCCGGACAACGCCTGCTCAGGGACATGGACAGCAGCACGGTCCAGGAGCTGGGCCTTGAGCTAAGGGAGATGATCCGTGATCTTGAACGCGAAGCCTCACCGATGCTTCGAGGGATTGCTGTGTGGTGGAAGTGGTACGAAGCTGCACCCCGTACCAAAGAGAAGACGTTCCCCTTCGTAGGCGCCAGCAACGTGGTGGTCCCCCTGATCGGGATCGTCTGCGATGCCCTCACGAGCAGGAGCCTCTCTCAAGCAACCGCAGCGGCTCCCACCTACTGGACCACCCGCACAGAGAACGAAGGTAAGGAAGCCGTCGCAAGGAACATGAGTCGCTGGATCAACTGGCAAGCCGACGGGAACAGCTTCAGCCTGAAACAAGTGCTTGCAGAGCAACTCCTCGAAGCGTATGTGACCGGCCGGAGTGTATGCGCTCTCCACTGGCGCAGGGAGGTGCGGCCGATTTTCGTAGGGCGGACCCCCATCGGTAAGTCCCCCCGAGTTACCCGTTCCCAGGCCACATTCAAACGCGGACCTCTCGTGGAACATGTACCGAGGGAACACCTGCTGTGGGACACCCGGTTCCGCGTGGGTGATGCCCCTGCGGTGGTCCGAAAGTACGAATACACCTGGGCTCAACTGCGGGACCTTGCGAAGCTGGACGATGCGTGGGACCGCAAAGGCGTGGAAGATGTGAGGGCTCACCCGGGCTGCGACGGGGATGATGCAAGCAGGATCCAAGCGACGAAGGATCAGCTGGACCTCAGGGACCGGGACGGGTTGGACCACCAGCTCCACGATGTAAGGGAAGTGTGGGTAGATTGGAGCATGCTGGGGAACCGGTTCGAGGTACCCGGCGAGGAGGAGTGGGGTGGAACGCAGGTGCCCCTGGTGGCCCACCTTCACATGCAAACAGGTAGGATCCTTCGCCTGGTTGGTATGCCCTACCTACTGCCCTACAAGCCCTTCATCGATTTCAAGTTCAGGGCAGGCCGTGGTGTTGCGAAGCGGCTGGAGATGTTCCAAAGCATCGGCACCAGCGCGATCAATCAGGAGATCGACGCTGGGACTCGCCGCAACGCCTTGTGGGGAAAGACCAGGAACGCTCGGCATAACAAGAACCCCATCGACCCCTCCAAGTGGATGCTCGTGGAGTCGATGGATGAGGCGGAAGCGTTCGTGTTCCCCAACCAGACCCAGAGCAGCCTTGCTTTGTTCACGGTAGTGAATACGTTGGTAGAGCGTTGGATGGGAGCCAGCGACCCCTTGATGGGGCGGGACACCCGAAGTGGCGGTCACCCTGCTCCTGCCACCTCCACCCTTGCTCTGCTGGAACAAGTCAACGTGATGAGCGCCGGGACGGATGTGATTCTCCAGGAGGAGCTGAGCCGTCTGGGTGAGGCCATCGCTATCTTGAACCAACAGTTTGAGGACAACAGCAACGGTATCCTTGAGAGGGTGTTGGGCCCCACTGATGCTGCGGCGGTCCAAGAGTTCGTGTTCCCTGAGGAGCCCATCCCCGGCAACTATTTCTTTAATGTCGCTGCACTGAGCAGGACCGAGAACCCTGATGCTCAGATGCGCCGTACCTTGATGACCGCCCAGGCATACCAGAACTACGGCGCTCTTTGCGCCCAAGGTGCCATGATTATCGGGAATCCCCAGGCCCCTCCCCAGGTGAAGGCGGTCTGGGCAAAGCTCATGGACGGTTACGGACAACTGCTGGTGAGGTTCCTCGATGCGTCCAACGTGGACGACACGGAGAGGTTTATTGTCCAACTCGAACAGCTCGGAGTCGATAGCAGGAACGCCTTCGCCCAGTTCACCCAGCAAGCAGCCCAGGCTGCTGGAGGAGGGGCGCCTGGCGGAGCTGGTGGCGGTGTCAATGGCGCCGGGGGCCTGGTCGGCGCTGGAAATGGTGCTGCGCGCGGAGCTGGCTCTCCATTTACGGGAGGCGGCATTCTGCAATGACCCGGAGCGTCGGTTGGAACATCGTGGGGCTTACCGTTGGATCGAGGAGTTCCTGAGCGGCGTGGTGATCGCAAGGTACGCTGAACAGGCGAGAGAGCGCCTACACATGCATGAGACACCCGCAGGGGTTCCTGAGGGTGGTAGTGAATGGATGGAATCCGACGGACTGGAGGAGTGACCTGTGGACGACCAAATCCTTCCTGGGGAGCAGCAGCCTGCTCCTGTTGCACCCGCGGCCCCCGCGGTGGCAGACCAGCGGCTAGACCGCCTGGAACAAGCGATGATGAACCTCGCCGCAACGGTGGAGAGCGCAGCGACGAGACTCACCGCGGCACCCCAGGGCCGCCCTCCTCAGACCAACGAGGACTTTCTCAACGAGATGGCTGGGGACCCCCAGGGCGTGATCCAAAGGGTGGCTGCGGACACCTTCAGGAAGGCTGCTCAAGAGACCCTGAACCCCGCTGTGATGCGGGTGCTGGACACCGCGAGCCAGCAGATCCTCGCCACAGAGCAGATGAGGGTGGACACTGAGTTCGGCCCGGGGACCTTCGATGAGGTGTTCCGACCCCACATTGATCTCGAGCTTGCCCAACTGAAGGGGATCAACCCCCAGGCTGTGGCAGACCCTGGGACTGTGAGGGCGCTGGTGGATCGCAGGTTCGGCGGGGAGAACTTCGACAAGCTGGCCAACCGCAGGATGGGGTATCAGAGGGCGATGGAGCGGGGGGCGTATGGATTCCCTGGGGGAGGGGTGCCGAGGCTGAGGGGCGCCCGGATTGGCGAGGACGAGCTTCCCCCGGATGTGGAACAGTTCTTGCGCGATACGGATAAGGTGACCGGGGAGGAGACCGACCGAAAGCGGTTCGGGAAGCTGTTCAACACGGGCCGGGATGTGGGCCCTGGACGCCACCGAACGACTGTGCTTGAATACGCGAAAGCGATCGGCGCCGATGCCGATACAATCAAGTCACTTGGAGGTTGAGGCCCAGGCGTAGAGGGAACGGGGTCTCCTGCAACGGGAGGCACCCAGTGATTAGCGGCGGTGGCGATCGTAGTGAGCTGAGGCCCCTGAGGCCCGACGGCAACGTCGATCATGATATGGCAGGCCACCATATCGTGGGCAACCACAAAGGCCAGTATTCCGCTTACAACATCGTGGACCCCCGTCCAGGGACGGTCCATCAGTTCGGCAACCGCGGCGACGTACTGGGTGCCCGTCAGAGGGGCTGGTGGGTAGCCGACCCGGAGAGGGACGGTCGGCCTGCCTACCAGCTCATGGGTCTGTACCAGAGCGACGGTGCTACTCCGGTCACTCCTGACGACATGCCCTATGCGGGGATGGTTCACCTCGTCACCACCGAAGAGAACTTCCGCCGCTTGATGGATGAGCAGCAGGCGGCGAACCGGGCTCAGCTGGAACCCGCTGGGCTCGACTTCCTCGAACGAGCGAGCATGGACGAGTTCAACGTGGGGCGAGGTGGCCGCGCCATCGCATCCAGGTTTGCGACGAGCGACCACGGAACATTCGTGGTCCAAGGTGACAACACGATTCTGGAGCACCTGACGCCGGGTGGGATCAGGCGCGAGGAGGATATCTAATGGGTTACTGGGACATCCGGCCGTTCTCTCACCGCCGTGGTGGCGTTGGGACCGTTCACCGGGCTCCGATGACTGCTGCACAGGGCTTCCTGCCTGGGGAGGTCGTGCAGACCGTCGCGGCAGGCACGGTAACCGCGCTGCACAAGGACGGGAACCAGCTACTGATCGCTGACTGCGCGGCTCCGTTCACCTGCGGCATCGCGATCAACGGCCCTGGGGCCGCGGCGAGCGCGGAGCTTGTGGCAGCCGATGGCTGGGGAAGGCTCTGGATTCATCCCGACAGCGGTGAGACCTACGCCAACTCTTCCTACAAGGGTGGTGCGTTGGGCAGTCCGTTGATCTGGTACGTCCCATTCGGTGACCAGGATCAGCTCTTCATCACGGACAACATCTGGGCAGCCGGTGGGGCTGGTGCCGGGGCAGCTCCTACGGGGGCAGATCGCGGCGATCAGTTTCAGCTGAGCTACGTGAGCGGCACGACCCCCGACCTGGGCTGGGGGGTCGAGCGGACCGCCGGTGTGGCTGGAACGGACTTCGTGGCAACTGTCGTCGATGTGCTGAACGCGCGGGGGGAGTCCGTCAGCATCGCTGGCACGGGAGTCTCCTTCGTCTTCTGCGTCACGATCTAGGGAGGCATCATGACCACGTTCACTGCAAACACCCCCGAGGCGATGGAAACCCGGGCGAAGGAATACTTCTTCAAGAACTTCATGCAGCTGCCACTGATGTTCCCAAAGTGGATGAGCAGGCGGCCTAGCACGAAGAGGTTCGAGGATCGGATCAGGGCAGCAGGCTTTGGAAGCTTTGCCGAGAAGGCTGAGGGCGGCCCCCTGGCCTTCGACGATCCGGTGGAGGGGCAGCGCCGCCGATCGACCCATACGGTGTTTGGACTGGGGTACCGAGCCACTTGGGAAGCCATCGAAGACGACCAGTGGAACATCCTCGACCAGATGCCTGGAGACCTTGGGGACGCTGCCCGGGACCACCAGGAGCGTATCGCCTGGGCAGTGGAGAACGATGGGTTCGCTGGAGCCACCTTCCTTGGTCTGGACGGCCTGAGCCTGTACAACACCGCTCATCCCTCTATCCGGCCTGGAGTGGCTGCTCAGTCGAACACCCTGACCCCAGCGCTTGCGTTGGGTGTGGCGGGGCTGGAAGCTGCGATGAACGCTGCGAGGGTGACCCTCAGCGAAGAGGGCCGCCAGATCAACGTGATGCTCAGGAAGCTGCTGTACCACCCGAACCTCCAGCACACAGCCTATACCCTGCTGAACACCGAGTTCCGTCCTGGGTCGGCGGACAACGATCGGTCAACAGTGGTAAGCACCCGGAGTGGTATCGTTCCGGTGGAGGATCAGGGAGTCCCCTACCTCACCAGCCAGAGTGCTTGGAGCGTCCACAGCACCGGCCGCAAAGAGGCGATCCTGTGGTACGACCGGGCACAGCTCTTCTTCGAGCGAGGCCGGGACAGCATCACCATGGACCAGCTCCACTGGGGTGCCTACCGCGCTCACCCTGCTATCGCAGAGTGGAGAGGCCATCTAGGAAGTAACTTTGCTTAGGTAAATCAGGTACTTAGAGTCTAAGATGCCGATGACACCGACAGAGCGTGGTAGATGGGCGAGGGAACAATGCCAGCTTGTGGCTGCCTCTCTTCCCTTTGGTGGCGCTTACCTATCTGACACACAGAAGTGTCTGCTCTACGGACGCTTCTACAAGCGGCGTGTGAAGCTGGACCTGAAGGAAGGCCGCCGTGGCCCGCGTACCCAACACGGGTCGTGGTCAGACTTCATGCGGCACAAGCGGGCCCGCATGTACGGCATGGACGGGGCAGACCTGGAGCACTTGGAAGGTGCCCAGGGCAATGTCTGCGCGATCTGTGGTGAGCCCGAACAGCGCATCTATCGAGGGAAGACGCGCCGCTCGTTGGACATCGACCACGATCACGCGACAGGTGAAATCCGTGGTCTGCTTTGCTCGGCTTGCAACCGAATGCTCGCAAACGCGCGGGACAACCCAGAGGTGCTGCGCAAGGCTGCGGGGTACTTGGAGATGCACACCAACTTCGCTTAGCCCACTTCACACCTAACAACGTCGGCCGGGGCCTGTGGGCGGCCCTAACCAGCGGTTGGTCAGCCGGCGTGGAGAAACCGCATGAGCCTCGGAACGGGTACCCACTGGCAAAGCCCCATGCTCGGGGCCGCCGATCTGTACGAGGATGTGCCCGTGGACATCCTCTCGCGGTCGCAGCGTCTCGGCTACTTCCAGGACTTCATCGAGCTGGGCAGCGGGAGTGCCGCCGCGGCAGGGCACTTCAACGTCCAGGTCATCGTGAGCGGCACAGCGGATGTGGCCGCCAACGTGCCCAACGGGATCTTTCGCCTTGCGGCGACCGCGGTCAACGAGGGGGTGGGTTCCGCCCAGACCGCAGGCAGCGCTGCGGTCGCGTTCGCGCCGGCGCAGGCGTACCTGACGGCAAGTGTGGCCGATGCGCTTGATAGGTCCCTGAACCGGCTGATCGCGTTCGGTGTTCGTGCTTCGGTGTCCGACTTCTCGAACTGCGATTGGTTCCTGGGGCTGGGTGGCCAGGACGGGACGTTCATGGATGCGACTGGGGTGTTGCTGACCACTGGTGGAGACAACCACGTAGGTTTCCACCACCTGCTGGCCGACGGGAACGATGTGCGCCTCTCCTCGGCTGGAGCGGGGGTGGCCAACACGCAGGCAACCCTGCTCTCTGCTGCGCAGGTGCCGCGCGCGGTGCCAAACGACGCAGCAGTGGATGGGGTGATGTTTGAATACGGCATCCGGATCGTCGGCACGCAGGACGTAGAGTTTTACATCAACCGGACGCTGCGCCATCGGCGGAGGATGGCGAACGCGCTGGCTTCGACTCTGCTGCCTACCTTCACCCTGATCGCGAATGCTGCCGCCATCACCTACGACATCGATTACTACTGGGTGAGCCAGACACGCTAGGGGAGTCTGCCATGAACCGCTCGGCTCTGATCCTTGGGCTGATCGGGGCCTTGGTGGCTCCCGCAGCCCGGGGTGCAAACTGGCTGAAGAACTGCCAGGCCACCGCTGGTGCCGCGTCTCAGTCAATCGGCCCGGGCAGCTTCGCCTGCAACATCCCCACCACGGCGACCGACAACAGCTCTGGACTCCTGGACGTTAGCGGCTGTGAGAACATCGACATCTTGTTCTTCCCAGATGTGGATGGGGATGCAGTGGCCTCTGGTGGAACCGGGATCATGCGGAGCTGTCCCGCCAGCGGTCTGGCTACTGCGAACGGCGGCGTGGGTGAAGCGGCTTGCTGGGCAATGGAAGGACTCACCTTTGATGGTGTCCCAACCACCAACAGCGAAGCCATCTACGGCATCGCCGCCAACTGGATCTTCTGGGAACAGATCGCCTACACCACTGTCACCGAGCCCATTCGAGTGATCGTACGATGCAACGGCACTTGGCGCTGAAGCTGTGTCTGGTCCTGCTGGTGGTGCCGTTTCTGCTGGGTGGCG
>Ga0137344_1000038_pt1 | contig 11129 bp, 12 predicted proteins | sample EasRivERMLT500_2_FD_104773 | JGI IMG/M metagenome (GOLD analysis project Ga0137344, IMG submission 104773) | Soil microbial communities from meander-bound floodplain in the East River, Colorado, USA - East River MetaG ERMLT500_2 | ecosystem: Environmental > Terrestrial > Soil > Floodplain ...
ATCATAACCTTTTCCTGTAGCTCGTCTTCTTGTAGAATTGTATCTGTTTTGATGAGCTCATACTTTTCCATACCGTTCTCTGACCAACGTCTAGTAACGAGGATATTGACCTCTATGATCTCTATATCCTTTTTCCCCATTACTAGGTAGACGTTGGCTGTCCTGCCATCGGGGAGCTGGACTGTGCCTCCATAGACACAGCCCTCCCCAGGAAGTTCTTCTGCGTTCATCCAGAAGTCGTCGGGTGGGTCTAGCTTACGTTTCGTCTCCTTCTCGGGAGAGGGGGATGTTGAAGCCTTCGTCCCCGCTTTGGGAATCTGCTGTTTCGTCGCTTTCGTCATAGTTTATGATCTCCTGTACGAACCTGAACTTCTTGGGTGAGTTGTTGGTTGCCGCTATGACTTGCATACCATAGTTACGGATAAGGTTGGGTTCCAATGCTTGGATATGCTTGCTCAAGCTCTGACCGTTGTCCCATATCCATTGATAGTGTAGCTTCATGGCTATTTGCTGGAAGATGCCATTAAGTTCCCCTGCTGTCTTCCACTTACCAGCTTCTAAACCACCTGTTCCTCTTCCCTGCCGCTCTCCCGCCGCCCTATCTTCACGCAGCCATATATCTAATACAGCGATCATGGGGCTGGATTCATGCAGTAGTACCTTCTGACGGTTGGTCATCATTTCCAACCCTTTAATCAACTGCTCTCCATCTAGTACTCCACCTGCATTATTTGTACTGTTACTCATACCCCGTATACGGTTGCAAAATACGGTAAAGTCTGCTAACCTACTTTCTGTGGGAGCAGGTGCAGTTTTTACCGCCCGAAGTTCTCTTACCGTTTGATTAAGCATGTTCATGTTTCCCATCCATATGCCATCTAAGTTCTGGAGAATCTTATTTTGCATAGCATATTCTGGCGTGGGATTCTTGATGGCTGCCAACTCGATCGGTAAGAGACGGGTGAATAAACTTTCCTCTGCAAAGGGTAAGGCAGTCGCTGTGAGTATAACAAAGCAATCAGGTAGTATTCGTTGTACTTCGTTGGTTGTATGTAACTTCCGTAGTTCAATATGTGTTCCTGTCGATATACGGTTAAGGAGATCTACGAGCCAGTAACTCTTATTCTTCTCAAGGTTATCAAGTACAATGAACTTGTGTGAACCCATAGAAGCACGGAGGCTGTCTGGCTTATCGGCCACTACACCATTGACGTTACTGTGCGGCCCTTCCAGAACATACAGAAATCTACGTGCTGCCGTTGTCTTACCAGCCCCCGGATCAGCAATGATGGTGAGTAGGGGACGGGTGGGCATAATGTCGGGGAAGAAGGTACTTAGAAACCATGCCTTTATGAGTTCCCGTTGCTGTCCTGGTGATACACCTGTTGCCCCGATACCGAAGTTAAGATCATTTATCAAGTAGTTCCAGGGATTTAAGGCACGAGCTCCCTTTTCATAGGCTTGATCTAAGTCTAGATGTAAACTACTGTCACGGTTTCGGAAGATTATATCTTCTTCCCCGTTTAAGTGTTTGTGACCCCATTTATCGGGATAGCTTTCGTCGCCTGTGATTACATAGTTGTAAGCTGTGCCAAGATTGATGTATAGCTTATCCCCATCCCAATAGCTGCGATTGTAGGCTTTCATCCTATGAGCATTCTCTAATGCGCTGTGAAAGACGCCTCTAGCTGTACTTGCCCCGAAACCGTCGGCTGTATTCAATCCAAAAGTATTGTACAGAATACTATCCCAATAACTGTCTTCCATGCTATGTACATGATGATTGGTCTTGTCAAGCCAGAAGAGCTTATCGGTAGCTGTGTCTTGTATAACTCTACCTTTTTCCTGCAGATAAGCTAGAACAGTGTTAGCGGCAGAACGGCTCTTTAGATAGGTCACGCCCTTGTCTAAGCGGATTCTATCTATTAAAGTCATGATGGGTGTTACGCTTTGTCTTGAGATAGCTTCAGCCAGTCTACGAACGGCTGTGCCAGGAAGCCTATCGGTAAGAGCTTGTAAGCCCAGAACTTGACCGCCATCTTTGAACTTCTCGTAGGTATCTTCTACGCATTGTAGTTGGTTGCGAAGATCGCCCCCTGCTGCATTGTTGAGCTTTTCTACAACCGTCATGGCATCTTCTAGATCCCATCCAGCTGTAGCTAACCAACCTGATAGATATAAAGCTAGGTCGTGCCGTTGCCCCTCTACCCAATATCCAGATAGTGTGGCTACGATGGTTTCCATCGGGTCATCAAAGTTCTCTAAGCAAGAAGCAAATTCTTCAAGAGTTGTAGATTTCTTGAGTTCCTCTATGGGGTCTTTGGATGCTCCGTTTTCCCATTCACCTTCTGGATCTATGAACCTACTTCGATTTTTGGTGACGGGATGTGCTCCCAGGGGTAATTTCACCAAATTGCCTAGAGGATTGCTTTCTGTAAGCTTTCCTTGCTTGGGGAATACTTCTATATGCGGGTCTCCGCTGATTTTGCCACCAACAGCTTCGCGGATCTCTACGGCTAAAGCACGAACGTTTTCTGCGAGAATTGGCTTCTTGAAGAACACCCATACATGATATCCCTTGTTGCCACTGAACTCTACTAGATAGGGTATATCGCCTAAGAACTGACAGAGCTTTAGAGTTAGATCTCTAGCTTTCTGCAAGTCTGTTGAATCTATATCAAAGCACATCCAAGTGATGGTATTGTCTTCTCGGAGCTGATAAGCTCCTAGAACCATATCTCCCATTAGATGCTTTTCTACATCCGTGTTTTTGGGAATTTCCATAACAGGAGTGTAGATGGATTCTTCCTTGCCGTTGCTGTTTGTGCGTTTTCCTCCTTGTGCGTAGTAGATGCTGGCTGAAAAGAACTTTTTGTGAAGAGTATCTGCAAGACCCGCCATTACCTCACCTCAAGTAATTCTGGTACTCGTTCTTCTAGAGCTGGGCAAATCTTCCGCTCCGTATAGGCTTTCCAGTCTATATGGGCTACTTCGATGTGACCTTTCCTTTTCTCCATTGTACCATAGCTTCTGCCGACCTTCGGCTCCGCACTAAAGGGCAACCCGAATATATCCTCAACTTCCATAACCCTGAGTAGAACAGGTATAGCTTCCTCAACGTATTCGTCTTTGATCTCAAAGATAGCCTCGTCATGTACAATGCTCAACACGCAGCCCCATTCTTGCATGGATAGTACCTTGTCAGCTCTTACAATGGCTAAGCTCATGATCCCTGCCGCACCTCCCTGAATCTGAGCGTTTGCACCCTTGTACATCTTGAGCGGGTCATCTTCACGCCAAATGCGCCCATCCCAGTAACGTATGAAGCCCTGCTTTGTACCCTTCTTAATTACTTCGTTGAGCCAGGGTTGAATACGGGGAAAGGTCTTCCAATACTGTTGGGCGATACGCTGTGCTTCTTCAGGTGTTTTGTTGAGTTTGTACTGCAAGGAACCAGTGGTCATCCCATAGATAAGCCCAAAGCCAATCGCCTTAGACCATTCACGATGTAGGTCATTTTCGTCGGGGCCACAATCACCCCATACGCTAAGAGCTACTCTCATGTGAATGTCCTCGCGATTTTTGAGGGCTTCCATCATTACGGGTTCCTGCGCCAGAATACCAAACATTCGCATCTCTTGTTGTCGATGATCAATGCTAACGAGAGTGTGTCCTGGTTTGGAGATGATGGCTTGACGAAGGTTATACTCACCTGTCCGTACTCCCCCGCCGCTAAAAACTCCAGTATCTTCTCTTGCTCGGTGACTGGAAGGGATGTTCTGTAGGTTAGGTCTACTGGAAGAGAGCCTACCAGTTCTTGTACCCGTGATATTAAAGCTTCCGTGAATGATCCCATCATCATCAGCTATCCCTCTATATTCGTCCAAGAAACCGATAAGTTTAGCGCACTCCCGCATTTCAAGGATAAGTCCCCCCAACGGGTGCGCCCCCTTTTCCATGAGAATGAAACTACTGGTACGATATTTGTTGTATTTGTTGACGTGAGCCATTCTAGATCTATCCACTCCGTCTGCATCAGCAAATGGATTCTCAGGCTTTGCGATGCCCATGTCATCATATATCGCCTTCGAGAGCTGGGGGCCGCTTTTCCAATTAAACTCCTTTCCACAAGCTTCATACAAATCCCTTTCTAGGATTGATAGGTTGCTGGACAAGATCTTCTTGGCATTGTTCATAAACTCATAATCTAGCGCAAGCCCATTACGTTCCATCTTCTGCAATACCCGCAGGTATTTCATCTGCAAAGATAGAATCTTCGTGAGCTTGTAGTTTTCCATTTGGGGCATCAACACCGTTGCGAGTTGTTCGGTTACGATGGTGTCATTTACGCAGTAATCTGCTAAATTTTCTAGCGACCAATGCCAGGGCATAAGACGTAGCTCTCCCTTACCGACTTCCACATGCTGTCTTTTGCTTGCAGTTTTGAGGAAGAATTGCTCTGCTGCGTCTAAAGATTTCTTTAATCTGGAGTCATAGAGATGTACCATTACAGCAGTATCCAGAATCTTGCATGGAAGTTCCCATAACAAGAGATCGAGGAAGTGGCTGTCGAACTTCAAATTGTGGCCTATTAGCATGGTGTCGGGATCATTAGCCATGTAAAATACTGCATCTTTGGCTTCTTGTACCAGATCTTCATCTGGTATAGCCGTGTTGCGGGTCTTGTGAGTTACTACATATTCAAATACCTTGCTACCGATGCTACTTCGACTGTAGTCTCTACGACCAAGCCACATTTTCTTTCTTGTGGGTGTTCCGTAAGGAAGTTGATCATAGGTACAAGTAGGGAAATATCCGCTTATATTAAGATCTGGACAATAAACGCTAACACCTATGATCATGTCGTCCCAATAACGAAGGCCCGTTGTTTCCGTGTCGATGGCTACTCGATGACCTTTACAGGCTCGTATTTCATCGAGCGTTATGAATTTCATTAGTTCCTCCCCGTCCCCATCCTCATATACTCATTCTCGTCCATAATGTATTCAATGTCATAGCTATCTACATCAAAGTCCATAGAGTAGCAACCATCGAATAGGAACCACATTGCTAAGATGAAGCGATTACAGGTCATAAGTTCATGATCTGTAAGACGTCCCACCCCTCGGTTAGCCCGAAGGGTGGTGATCACGTTGTCTACTAAAAGCTTGATCTCACTACCAGAAACTACTTGTGGCTCTTCTGTAAGGCGTAGTAAGAAATCTATGTCCAGGTTCCTCACCCTAATACCTTTCTCGACTTGTAAATTCTGTTTTCCTCGATCGCCCACTCTAGAGTGCAATTGCCTTCTACCTTCTCAAATCCTTGATACGTGCATTTGTGAGGTAGTCCGTTAATTCCTGGGCCTGTCTTTTCGCAGCTAATTTTCACATGCTCCTCGAGCCACGGACAAACACTGATGAGCTCTTTCTTCATAAGTCCCATCAAAGCGACCATCTCTGGATAAAATTGCTGACAAGCTCTATAGCTGTACAGAGCTAGAAATTCCCCTAATGGATAGGCGCAAATGATATAGGTTTGCGTCGCAATGGGACACACAGTCCTAGCGTCTTGCATCGGGATACCCATTGCTGCTAACTTCCCGTAGGCTTCCCTAGAGGCATCGATAGACTCTTGCCAGATTTTATAAGCTTCTGGGTTATTAGATATTTCTACGGGAACTCTGGCATTGAATGTACCCATATTCGCATATCGCATGGATTGCTGAGCAAAGGATGCTTTACGGGTTCGTACGAGTTGATGAGTAACTCCCCGACTAACACCCCCCACTTCGAAGATAACTTGCATCCATTCGAGACTTTGATTCAAACCCCCACGCAACATATCTTCGGCCATTGTTTCATCGATCTCCTCATCACCTACGATATTGCCCCGCACAGCTACCGAGGCTTTGCTCATAAGTTTAAGGAATCTTTCCTTACTTGGATAATCTAGAATTTTTACTTCTAGATTAGCGTAATCTTCGTCATTACGCCCCTCTTGTCCTGGAGCAACATTAAATTCGTTGCTCCCCTGTCGTGACATTGTGCTCATTTGCCCTCGAAGTTGTTGTCGTGCAAAACCATCAAGCTGATGGCTGCTTGGTTTATGATGTCGCGTAACTTGTCTTCGATTTGCTCGACATATTTCCTGCCGTGATCAGGTTCATGGATGATCATATTGCGAAGGCGGAATACATCTCCAATGAGAGTAACTGTAGTACCTAGAAGACCAAGTTGTTCGAAGGTGTTTTTATAGATACGATTGCGGTCTTCAAAGATCAGCTCGCACGCATGTAGCTCTTCTCGATACATAGCTAGGGCTTTGGTAAGACGTTCTTCTTCGGTGGATGACTTAACATCGTACTTTAGTTTTCTAGCTTGATCTACTGTTTCTCGGTCACGATTGGGCATCGGTAACTCCATCTGTTGGTATGGCATGATTACTTCTTTCTTGATAGTTTGTCGATGTGGCTGGAAATGTCCCAGAAAGGATAATCTGGGAGAACCATGAAAGTATCTGCGGCTAAGTACATCGTTTCGTTGTAGGGTTGGGAATATACGACTACGGGAATTCCACAACCTTCGTAACGACGTATCAGCGTAGGATCATCTTCAATAGCTACGACTAGATTGTTGGCGGCCAAGTTGGATGCGGCAATCACACGGGAATCATAGCCGAAGTGTAACTCATGGACGAACAGATTGTGATTTTGAAGCCACGTCCATGTATCTGCCCATATCCTCTTGTAGGTTGTGTAAGGTCTGGCCGTATAGACAATCACGTACCAGTTCAGGCGATATAGTGTGCTGACCGCTTGAGCAACTGTGTCTATGAGCGGAAGGTTATGATAGCCACCTTCTTGCTCAAATTCTATCTTGGCTTGATTGTAGGCTTGATAATCCCAACTGTTGTTGAGATCCAAATGCAGCCCAATCTGATCTGGGTTGATAGCTAGTATATCTTTCCACTTGCTATCTGCTACCCAATTCAAAAAACCCTTACGGAAATCGGCAACCACACCATCCAAGTCTAGCATGATAACATTACGACCTGTGACTGTGGGCCGCATCTCCTGCGATAGCAATTGATGAAGTATCAGGCTCTTCTCTTTTACGGCACTCAGCATATCTTGCTCTGTATAGCCCATGAGCTGCCACATGCTGAACACATACTTGGTGATATCGGATAATTCGTCGGCAATGTTGGGGCCAAACTCCTCCACCCGTTTAACACGATGAGTGCGCCAGTTGGTTTCATCTAGTAGCTCTGTGAGTTCTGTCATCGTGCCAAGTATGTAGTTAATCATCCATTCAGAACTGCTCATGCTGCGTTCTGACTTAATTAGATGATTGTAGTCTTCCTGCTGTTTCCATACATCTGAGAGATTAATATCTTTCATAGCTTTGCTAGAAACTTTGCAGTATCTCCTCTTGCTTGATGGCTTAGATAGCCAGGAATGTAACAAGCGAATCTACCAACACGAAACAGATTACCTTCCCTACGATCAGCCCAATCAACAGGTGGACAATCTGGGTGTAAATCAGGAGCCATAGTGAACTTTCCATTACGATTGCCCCTATCATGCTCGTAGCGTAGGATGGCCTCTTGACTTGTGAGATGAGCGTACTCGGTGTGAATCCAGCCAGGAGTTACGGTCTGCCGTACCCAGGGAACCGATTTCAATCCATTGTACAGTACGACGTAGTCTTGGTTATCTGAACGGTTGCTGTAGACAGGGAAGCTGGATAGAAAGCCTTGTGTTCTACGATCCTGCATCTGTTGTGGGTTGGAAAAGGTGCAGATTACAGCATCACGTTTCTTCTTCAGGCTGTGGAAATCGCTGTCATTCATCATGGGGACTTCAGCTTTACGGGGTATCATCCCCCATAAGGTAATCAGTAATTCTTCGGGCAAGTACAGCTTCTCGGTTACTGAATTTATTGCCCCATCCCGAAAACGTTTATGTGCGCTGGTAGGACGTATGTCATCCCATTGGTTCTCTGAGTAGCCATCGCATGTACCTAGCAAGACGCTGGTCACTTTCTTGTGCGGCCAAGGGATAGGAGTAGAATACATGAACACCGCACCCGCTGGTGTGGATATGGTGTTATGTAGAACTTGAACCTGATGGGGTTTGTACCCTGCGTCTATACATCCCCAAAAGGCATAGATGGCACTTAGACCGCCACCTACGATGGTAACTTTAGGCTCGTCTTGCATATCTCCTCCTTGCCGATTCGGACATTTTCTGCCTAGTTTTATCAGAATGAGAATATCCTTCGGTAGTACCTCTTCTCCCTTTTGCATCCATATCTTTTACATTATCTGTATGAGTACCTACAAATAGATGCTTAGGATTTGTGCATTCGGGATTATCGCAAGTATGGAGAACGTGTAATCCTTCGGGAATATCTCCAATGTTGAAAATATAACTTACCCTCGATGCAGCTAGGGGGATTTTTATATTTTCTGGCATCTTCTGAATTGCAAATTTACTTACTCCATTTCTATCTATATATCCCTTCCATCCCCAACACTCGCCAGAATCTCGTTGAATTACTTTATTCCAAAATCTCTGAATAGCGAAAGGTAAAAACTTGATCTGATCTTTAGATTCTATTGTACCCTTCGCCATGTTATTTCCCTTTCATTTCTTGAAAGTGCTGGAACTTACCCATGTCTGCCGCATCTCGAGCGTGAGTACTATCTACTTTTGTACGCTCTATAAAGCCTTTCCATCTACCAGGAATCATAGTAACTGTTCTGAAACCAGCGTTCTGATAGAACTTTAGAAGTTGCTCATAGATACGATACTGGTCGGCATTGTAAAAAGCAGTCTTGGTGGGTGGGGTTTCTAGTACGATGGTGGTGGGTTGGGACATAAGAATGAGAGCTCGGAGAAAATCTTTGTTATCGAAAGATTTAGCTTCTGTTATCATTCCCCATACAAATTCACCATTTTCCACGTATGAAATACCTGTGGACTCGCCAGGATCAAATGCTAGGATCCTTGAAACGTCTTCGTTCATGATAGCTCCTAGAATAGGGAGATGGGGGAGCGGTAACTCCCCCATCCCTAGAGGTGTGGTGCGGGGTTAGAACTTAACGTCTGATTCGTCCATCTCCTCTGGAACTGAACCAAGTGTTTCGTCCTCTTCCCAGGAGCTAATGTCGTTCTCGTCGAACCCATTGGGTTCGGGATCTGGCTCGTCATAGCTAGAGAACGTGTTGCTAAAGAGGTTCTCGTCGCGATTGGCTTCTTCTGCCGTCAGGGGGTTCTTGATAACGTTCTTGGACTTACCTTGATAGGTATCTTTGGTGATTTCAGCCCAGAACAACTTGCCCTTCAAGCTACGGGAATTCAGGTTTCCTTCTTTCGGTGCGCCAACTGCATCCAGGAACTTGCTAACCATGAAGCGTGCCTTTGGGGTCATGGTGAGCGTGTGCCAGATGGTGTTGCCAGTCTCACGCTTGTTATCGTCCAGAATTTCGCACGTCAGGTTCACGTAAGCGTTACCCTTCTGGCTTGTACGATCTTCAACTTCAGTGACACGGCACAGGTATACGCCGTCAGCGACAAGTCCAACTCGGTCTAATGGAATTTGCATGGTAGATTAAGCCTTTCCTTGATTAACAACTTGCATCATTGATTCGTAGGTATTGCGAATGGGTTTCCCCAACTTCCCTGTCCTGTCTTTGGCTATAAAGGCAGGAGTATCACCGAACGCTATAAGATGCTCAACGGGTGCATCCTTCGTTGCTTGCTTCGTATAGCAATAGCCAATCTGCTCTATGATACGACGAACATCTGGGCCAGTCTTCTTGCCCATAAAGAGCGGCAAGAGCTTGTCCTCTGGGAATTCTCGTTCCTTGCACCCTGCAATGAAGATTACATTGTAGGGTAGCTTGATGAACATACGCACTAAGGTCTGCATATCTCTGGCGAGCTTGCCGTAATCACCTTGTGTCGGTTGATCGTCATAAATACGGTTGACGTTGTTCTGCTTAATGGATTGCTCAATGACCAGAATTTGCAGTTCGTTGAGACTATCAACTACGATAGTCTTGAACGGTGCATCTGCTGGCTTGATGCCCTTCACTAAGTTAAGGAACGATCTTACTTGCCCAATCTCAGTAACTTGTTGAGCTGGGTCTTTAGGATAGCGTTTGATGTTACGCTTTAACTGAAGTAGGGATCGCATACCGTCTTCAAGATCAAGAAATAAAGGATCGGGGAATGTACCAGCAAAGTAGGTCTTGCCGCTACCACTGTCACCATATACTAGAATCTTCCAGCCTTTGTCTTGAACTGTAGCTTCTTCCCAAGCCCCGAAAGGGGACGTACTGGGTTCTTTGCCTTGTTGAGTTGGTGTTGCGATCCGCTCTGTGGGATCTGCCATTGTTGTTGTCCTTGTTTACCAATCGGTTGCCGTACACAGACAGTAGGAACCCGCATCAGTTAGGCGGTGATCTTGTCCTTGCTTTCATGTTATTAGCTCCATAGATTCATGGCTTGTGCAGGATAGATACGATAGAACTCATAGTCTTCTGGTACTACTACCCGATTGTGCTTTTGGGTTTCCTTCTGGAAGAAGGCTACGGCCAACGAGCTATCGGGGAACTTAGCAGCTAGATAGTAGCCTACTAGGATGTTAACGATGCCTGTGCCTGTGGGAACTATGCAATCCCTATCAGGGTCAAACTTCTTCAGCGAAGTTTCTATCTGGGTTGCAATCAGGGTTAAATCTGTATTGTATCCATCAGTCACGAACTCTACGCTTTTGCAATAAGGCTTCAGTGCTTGGTAGCGGAATCCTGGCTTTACGCAAAAGGCTGTGAAGAATACAGGGCTTTCCAGCTTTTGGATGGGATCGTTTATCAAGGGTGCTCTCGTCTGCATGTTAGGGTCTCGATACTTTCTTCTGAGCTTCCGACATTTTCATTCGGGTTTCTTCGCTAATGGGGGGTCTAGTTTTCGCTGACTCCCGCATACGGTTACGAACTTCTTCGCTACGAACATATCCAGCGGTACTGACATTTCTACCTTTTTCATACATATCTTGCAAGTTATCTTTCTGCGTTCCTAAAAACAAGTGACTAGGATTGCAGCATCTGGATTCATCGCA
>Ga0137344_1000039_pt1 | contig 11092 bp, 7 predicted proteins | sample EasRivERMLT500_2_FD_104773 | JGI IMG/M metagenome (GOLD analysis project Ga0137344, IMG submission 104773) | Soil microbial communities from meander-bound floodplain in the East River, Colorado, USA - East River MetaG ERMLT500_2 | ecosystem: Environmental > Terrestrial > Soil > Floodplain ...
GCTGCCGATCGCCGGCCGCATGGTCGCCTATACGTCGATCAAGGAGCAGCGCTTCCAGGCCGCCGAGGGCGTGGTGCGCGCCGGCAACCGGCGCGAGCTGCTGCACGACGTTAAGCTCCGCGGCGAGGACATCTCCTTCACCCTCGCCATGACGCTCGACGGCATCGGCTTCGTCCGCCACGTCTTCCAGGGCAAGGTTCGCGGCGACGCCATCGAAGGTACTGCCAGCGTGACGCTGCCCCCGAACCATGACCGGACCTACCAGCTGCCGTGGCACGCGACGCGGTCGGCGACGTCGGCGTATTTCGAGCCGACGGGGACTGACGTCCGGTGACGAGATACGGGTGACGAGGTGCGGGTGACGAGATAAAGGTGACGAGAAGCAGCGCGCCCCGCTGCTCAGACTCCCCTCTTCATTTCGCCAGGCCCAGATCGGCCAGGAACGCGCGGGCCTGCACGTAGTCGCGATCCAGGTACTTGCGCGCGTCGCCGCTGCGCAGATACTCGCTCTGACAGAAATTCGTCTCCAGCTCCTTTTTCCACTCGTGTGATTCGACCATGCGCCGCATGGCTTCTTCCCAGTAGGCAATCTGCGCGTCCGTCATGCCTTTCGGGCCCCACAGGCCGCGCCAGTTCGACACCACGGCATCGTAGCCCTGTTCGCGCCAGGTCGGCACGTCGGCAAGCAAGCCGTGCAGGCGCGTGGGCGCACTCACTGCAAGCAAGCGCACCTGCCCTTGGCGCAACAGGGAAGCGGCAAATGAAACCGAAATCGGGACGACGTCGACGTGACCGCCCAGCATCGCAGTACTCGCCGCACCGCCGGATGGAAAGATGACGACGCGCATTTTCTTGATGTCTATGCCAGCTTCCTTAAGGGCGGTCGCCACCCCCTGATGATTCGGGCTGCCGAGACTGGACGAAATTCCAAAGCTTAGCGATCCGGCATCCTTCCTCAGGCGCTCGATGAGATCCCTGCCGGTGCGCAAAGGCGAGTCCAGCCTGACGGTGACGGATATGTACTCGCTAAACAGGTGGGCGAGCGGCGTGAATTCCGCGTGGCTGGGCCCGTGCCCGGCGATGTGGTTGGTAAGGAGCTGTTTCGCCGAGAGCAGCACGTAGTGGCCGTCCCCAGGATGTTGATTGAGATATGCGCAGGCGACGCTGCCGCCGCCGCCCGGCTTGTTAACCAGCGTGACCGGGACTTCGAGCGGGCGGCGCTCCTGCATGATGCCCGCCATGATGCGGAGTACGCGGTCCGGGCCGCCCCCCGGCGCGTTCAGGGCTATGAGCTCTATTGCCTTCTCGGGCTTCCAGGCGGAAGCGGCGTCCACGGCATTCACGGCGAAGAACGGAGCCAGCGCCAGCAGCGCAGCGGGTATCGGGATACTCATCGTGGTTCTCACGGAACCTCCCATGCGCATGATTGGGAATACGACATAGTTGAGCATCGGGGCCGCGCCAGCGTAAGATGCCCAAGTGATCACCTCGATAACCTAGAGGTTTGCACTGTGCGGCTCAGACAGATCGAGGACTTTCTGGCGGTAGTGGAAGCCGGGGGCATACGCGCTGCTGCCCGCAAGCGCGGCGTATCCCAGCCCGCCATTACGAAGAGCGTGCGCCGGCTTGAGACCGACCTGGGGGCGCAACTGGTGCAGCGCACACCCCAAGGCATCCTGCTCACGTCTTCCGGGCGCGCGTTCTTCGAGCGCGTGCGCGTGGCCCATGCGGAGTTGCGCAGGGCCGAGGATGAGGCGGCGCAGCAGGGCGAACTTCGCGGCGGTTCGGTGGATTTCGGCGTCGGCCCGGTGGCCGGTGCGCTCATCGTGCCCGAGGCGGTCACAGCTTTCCGCAAGCAATTTCCCGACGGGCACGTCCGCATACTCGAAGGGCTGAAACAGTTGGGTCCCCTCGTCAGGGACGGCACGCTGGATTTCGCGGTGGGTGCGCGCCATCACGTCAAGTCCGACTCGGCCCTGGCGTTCAAGCCGCTGTTCATTCACCAGCTCGTCGTGGCGGCGCGCAAGGGGCACCCGCTGCGCAATGCACGCTCCTTGAAGGATCTGGCCGGCGCTGATTGGGTGAACTTGGTCCCTCCGGCTTCCGCGCAATCCCCGGTCGAGCGCGCCATGGCTGCGGCCGGCATACCATTGCCGGGCCGCGCCATACAGTGCGAGTCGTATCATGTGCTGGTCGCTCTCCTCACGCGAACAGACATGCTGGGAATACTGACAGCCAGGCTGCTGGGAAGAACGCTGGCCGGCGATGCCCTCGAGGCAATACCGGTCGCGGAAAGACTTCCCGCATACACCACGTACCTGATCACGCGCACGGGAATTCCGCTGAGCCGGCCCGCAGCGGTCATGGCGAAAATGGTGCTTCAAGCCGCACGGCGGCTCGCAAAGACCGCGTAGTGAAACGTGGCAAGAGCCTGTGCTTCGCGCAGCGTCCTGTCGAATTTCAGCCCATCACCTATCACCCATCACTCATCACCGCTGTTCCGCCCAGTACGCAGCCTGCTGGCGGAACAGGCGCTTGGGTATGACGCCGTAGACCATCAGCACGTTGTTCACCGCCTCGCCTATCCGGAAATCCACCGCGAGGCTGCACAACGCATAGGCTTCCGTCGCCGACAGGCCTGCCCTACCCTTCAGGAAGTCCACCGCTTCCCGGATCGCGTTCTTGAGCGCCTCGTCCAGGTTCGGTCCCATTCCCATCGCGTAGTGGTTGGCCGCGTCCTCGGCACACGGCCAGTTCATCGCCTTGCCCGCGCCCTTGTGCACGATCAACTGCAGCGTCGGCGTGAGCGAGATCTCGATCGCCGTGCCGTCCACCTCACCGTCGCCCTGGCACGCGTGGCCGTCGCCGGTGTAGAACAGGGCGCCGTCGTTGAATACCGGCAGGTAGAGCGTGCTGCCCGCGATCAGGTGCTTGAAATCGATGTTGCCGCCGAAAGCGCCGGGCGGCTTGGTGCTGACGCGCTTGAGTCGGGGCGGGGGTGCGACAGCGACGATGCCCATGAACGGCGCAAGCGGGACTTCGACGTCCCGGGCAAACAGCGCGACGTTGCGCTTCAGGTCGAGATGGATGATCTTCTGCTCCGCCTTCGTCAGCAAATCCGGCACGAAACCCGACCCGGGGCCAGTCGCGTTGACGCCGTACGGGACGCGGATCTCGACATCGAGCACGCGCACTTCCAGCATGTCACCCGGTTGCGCGCCTTCGACATGTACCGGCCCGGTCAGGATATGCGGTCCCGCGCGGTCTTCACGCCTGACCGCCCTGTAGATTTCCGAGGCATCCTTCAGCACCTCGCCGGGCGCGACGCCGGCGGCGCCGAAAAACGCGACGGGATCCCTGGGCGTGTTGAGCCCCTGGTGCGTTACCGTGTCGATGCGGACGGTCTGCCCGGACTTCACGCGCAATACCGGCGCGCGATCCGCGGAGATCCAGCCCCAACTCACGGTCTCCGGCGTCGAGCGCAGTGTCGCGTCGCAAAGGCTCATGGCGGAAGTCATTCTAGCCCTCCCACTCTCTCCAGCCATTGAGCAAGGGGAAGTAGAGGCCCAGGCGGATCGGGCGGGGGTCGAGGCCGCGCAGCAGGGCGGCGTAGCGTTCGAGTTGCCTGCGATAGCGTTCATGCTCGCGGTCGAGGTAAGCCTCGACGTCCGCGCCTTCGTGCGTGCCAGTCTTGTAGTCCACGATCCAGCGCACCCCCTGCTCGTCCACGAAAGTCCGGTCCATGACGATGTTCACCACACCGCCCGCGTCCGCACCGGTGAGCCGCAACTCCGACTGCGCGTCGGCGCGGGGAGCAAGCAGCCAGCGGCCGCGCTCGTCGGCCAGCGTTTGCGCAAGAATTGCCGCTACGCCCCCGGCCGCGGTTTCCAGCGCATCCAGCGGCAGGCCGGCCGCGACAAGCTCGTCCCTGAACACGTTCTTCAATGCATTGACCCGGGCCGGGTCCCAGCCTTTGAGGCCATCGTCGGCGATTCGCTGCAGCCAGCGATGCACGACGCTGCCGATGTGCCGCGCCGTTTCACCGGCCCACGAGAACTCGATGGCGTCCCGCCCGCGCACCGGATCGGCGGGCGGCGTCCAGCTGACGCGAGGCGGCGCCGGCGGCGATTGCCAGCCGGATGCGATACGGCGCAGGGACTGGTTCAGCGCACTCTCGAACACCGGCGCTTGCGCCTGGGGGACGAACGATGCCGCCGCCGCGGCATAGGCCGGTTCAACGATGGGCCAGAGCTGGCCCAACAGCGTTTTCTCTCCCGGCGGCTTCAGCGCGGGCGCGCCAACATCGTCCGTTGACCAGCGCACATCGCCGAGCAGGTGCAGGCGTTGGCGCGCGCGCGTGGCGGCGACGTACAACAGCCGGCCATTCTCGAAACGCTCCTTTTCGGCTTCCAGCTTTCGCAGCCAATCGTAAATGCGGTCGTCCTTCGCACCAGTCTCCCGGATCGGCGCGAGCAGCAGGTCGGCCGGCCCGTCTTCGCCCGCAGCCGGCTGCTCCAGCCACAGGAACAACTTGCTGTCGTCGCCGCGGGACCGGCGGCCAAGGCCGGGAACGATCACCGTGTCGAACTCGAGCCCCTTCGCCTTGTGGATGGTCATGATTTCGAGCCGTTCGTCGGCCTGCAGGTCCGGCAACGCGTACAGGTCCGCGAGCCCTTCCTCGAATGCGGCCGGGTCGGCGATTACGCCAGCTTCCTCGCGCGACTCCAGGTAATCGAAATAGATCTCGGCGTCCTCGAGATCCGTCGTATCTTCGACGCAAGCCGGCCCCGAAAGCGCGAACCACGCTCCGGCGGCGCGCTCGCGCAACGAACCGCGGCACCGCTGATCGAGGCATGCCTGCAATACCGCGCGCACCCTTTCCAGCCGCGCGCGGCCGTCGCCGGACAACGCCCCGACGCGCGTATCGTCGTTCATCAGTTCCCACACCGTGCGCCCCGCCGCGTCACCGGCCAGCGCGTGAAGGTCGGCGAGCGTCAGCCCGCAGCACGGCGCGCGCATCAGCGCCAGCCAGGCAAGGCGGTCCGCCGGGTGCGAGAGCGCGCGCGTCAATGCCAGCAGGTCCTGCACCACCGGCCGGTGGCCCAGTTCCTCGATATCGATCGCGCGGAAACGCTGGCCGGCGTCCTGCAACTGCGGCACGATCTCGCGCAGGTGGCCGCGGTTGCGCACCAGGATCGCGATCCTGGCTTCCGCGTTCTCGCACCGCGCCTGCGTCACGATCTCGACCACCCGAGCCGCCTCGGCGCCGCGGTCGTCGTTGAAGAACGGGTGCACGCTGACCGCCGCACCGGGCAGCGCCCCGAGTGTCGCCGCCGAAGCGGTGTACGGCACCGAGCCGCTGGCAATGTCCTCCCGCTCCGGCATGACCCGGGAGAAAGCCGCGTTCACCCACTCGACGATGCCAGCCTGGGAGCGGAAATTAGCCGACAGGCTGATCGGATCCATCACGACCCCCGCCAGGCCCGCGGCGCGCGCGCGCAGGAACAGTCCGACTTCCGCTTCACGAAAGCGGTAGATCGATTGCATCGGGTCGCCGACCGCGAACACGCTGCGCCCGTCGCCACGCTCCCAGCCTGCGGTCAGTTTCGCGATGAGCTCGTACTGGCTGATCGAGGTGTCCTGGAATTCGTCGACCAGCAGGTGGCGTATGCGGTAGTCGAGGGCGAGCGCGAGGTCGCTCGGCGCCCCGTCCCCGCCCAGCGCCAGCAGCGCACCCTGCGCGACCTCGGTGAAATCGACCTGGCCGCGCGCCTGGAACGCGAGCTTCAACTGGCCGACCGCGCGCGGCAACAGCCGCAGGATGGCGCCCAGCACTTCCCATTGCTCGTCGCTGTAATGTTCAGGGGGCAGCGCGCGCATGTCGGCAAGCGCGGCGCGAAAAGCCGCTTGCGGCTTGAGCGTCTCGATCAGCGCCAGCGCGCGTTCCTTCCAGGGCTGCGCCGGCTTGCCCGCGGGAAAGCCTTCGCTCTTCGTGAGCCGCTGCCGCCAGTCGCCGTCACCGGTCAGGAACGCGCGGGCCAGCAAACTCCAGTCTTCAGTGCTGTCGGGGAATCCGTTGCCTCCGAGATTGCCGAGAGCAAAGCCGGCGACCGCCTGCAGTTCCGCCAGCGCGACTGCGGGCACCAGCGCGCGCACCCGCTCGACCGCATTGCGCCTCGCGTTCCGCAGCGCCGCTTGCAGTTCGTCGCGCTCCCGGCCGTGCACGTGGCGCAGCCAGTGATCGCGGCGCGCCAGCATGTCGGCAAGCAGCGTCTCGATGCGCCCGACGTCGTTGTCCAGATGGGTGAGCAGCCGTTCGACGTCCTGCGCCACCGCGTCATCGCTTTCGACCTGCTCGACCGTCGCGCGCGCCGCCTCGAGGTACAGCTCGGACGCGTCCTCGATGCTTTCCGGCTGCGAGCCGAAGCGGGACAGCATGGGCATCTGGCGCGTCAGCGCCGCGCACAGAGAGTCTATGGTCTGTATGCGCAGCCGGGCCGGGTTGTCGGTGACGTTCCACGCGCATTCGTCGTCGCGCGCCAGCGCGGCTGCGGCGAGCGCGAGCGTCGCCTTTTCGTGACCGCTCGCAGGGACCTTCCCCGCCCGCGCATCCACGAGCGCCCGCAATACCCGTTCGCGCATCTCGCCGGCAGCCTTGCGGGTGAAGGTGATGGCGACGATTTCCTCGGGATGCTCCACGGTTGTCAGCAACAGCAAGTAGCGCTGGATCAGCAGCTCGGTCTTGCCGGAGCCCGCCGGCGCCTGCACGATGAACGAGCGGACGGGATCGAGCGCGCGACGGCGCGCAGCGAAGTCGGGGATGCCGGCGGTGGTCATTCCGCGTCCTCGTCGAGCGTGTTTTCGAGCCGCTCGTAGATGCGGCAGAACGGCTTTACATCGCAGTAGCGGCACGTGTCCGGGTATCGCTTCGGATCGACCCGGGCATCACCGGCGGAAAATTCGGCGGCGATGCGTGTCAGCCCGGCGCGCCAGGCCTCCACCTGCTGCGCCCAGGATGGCGCCGCCTGCCTGAGCTTGCCGTCCGGCAGCGTGCGCGCGTCCGGCAGGATATCGGCATCGCGGGCGAGCCCAGCAAACTTCATGTCGCCCGTCCGCACCTGCGCGAAGGCCACCGCCGCCGCGTCCGGCTCGGTGCTGACCAGGTAGAGCGGCAGCTGCGGCTCGTCCGGCCGGTCTCCGAGCATGGCGCCGGGCGCAGCGTTACCGGTCTTGTAGTCGATCACGATGCGGCGCCCGTCGTCGGTCTCATCGACGCGGTCGAGACGCGCATTCAGGGAAAGCCCGCCGATTTCCATGCGGCGTTTGTCCTCGGTGGCGAGGACCGTGAAGCCGCCGCGCTGCTTCTCCAGCTCGAGCCACGACCGCGCGAGCCGCACCAAGCGCCGCTTCTCGATCTCCGCGAAGCGCCCCGACAGCACCGTCGGCCGCTCGCGCCGGATGCGCGCGACCGCCTCTTCCGCCGCCCGCGCGAGCAGCGCGCCGAGTTCGGCCTCGCCGGTCCCGTCCAGCGCGCTCTTCGTCTTGATATTAGCCCAGGCCTGCGCCAGGACACGGTGCACCAGCGTGCCGCGCTCGAGGGCGTTCAGCCCGGCGTGCGGTTCCTCCAGACCCTCGGCGCCCAGCCGGTGCAGCGCAAAAGCGCGAAACGGGCACGCCGCATGGTCCCTGATCACCGCCGTGCCGCCGCCCACCGCCGCTCCCGCCGCCAGCGGTGGAGCCTTGGCATCCTCGCCGCTCTCGAGCTGGCGCCGGCGGTGGACTGCGTCGCGATAGCTGGCGTAGCCGGGAAGTGCAAGTTCCTGCTCGGGCACGGCGCCGATGAGAGGGCTCGCCTTCAACTCGCGGTCGTCCTCGTGCCGCGGGTAGCTCAACACCACCTCGCCGGCGCGGCACAGCCATTCCCCGGTGAGCCGGCGCGAAAGCTCCAGCGAGCCCGCGGCGGAGCCTTGCGGCAACCCCGCGTCGCGCTGCAGCGCCACTGGCAGAAACGGGTTCGGCCGCGGGTCGGGTGGCCAGGATTCGTCCGACAGCCCCATTACCCACAGGTGGTCGAATTCCATCCCGGTGGCCTCGAACTCGCCTAGAACCTGGATCGGCACCGCCGGCGTCTCGGGCTGAAACAGCGTATCGACCGCCATCCGCCGCAAGCGCGACACCGCGTCGCCGTAGCCGGCGCGCGGCAGGACGCGGTCGAGCGCCGCGAAATCGGCGAGGAGTTCGTGCCATTTGCCATGCGCCTGGAATTCGACCGAGTCGAGACCGCGCTCGCCGGGAAAGCCGATAAGCGCGAGCGCTTCGGAAATCCCCCTGGCCCAGGCGGAGGGTGATTGCACGCCGAAGAGGCGCGCCTTGCGAAACCCGGCGAGCGCGGTGAGATGCTGGACGAGGATGGGGCACCCCGCATCGTCCCGCGCGATCAGCGTCAGCAATCGGTCGAGCGTGACGACCGGTTCGGCGCGCTTCCTCAGCCACGCATCGAGCCGCGCGCGCCGCGTGATCTCGGAATCCGCGCCCCCAAGAAACGGGGAGCGGATCAGCCGGCTCGCGCGCTCGAAGTCGACCTCTCGTCCCGCCAGCTCGAGCGCGAGGAACGCAGCGTTGACGAGCGGATACGAGGTCAGCGCCTCGCCGAGGGAAATATTGAACGGCAGCACCGGATGCCGCCGGCCCGGCAGCGCGTAGTCGGGCTCCATGACCGAGCTGAAGATGCGTTGGATCGACTTGCGATGCTTCGCCAGTTCCGGCACGACGACGCCGATGCGCGCCGTGGCGTCCGCCTCGAGGCGTGCCCGCGCCCAAGCCGCGGCGCGGCGTATCTCCTCCGCGCTGTCCGCGCACGCCAGGCGCAGGCGCTCGCCGCCGCGCGGCGCCGGGCCCGCGCCCGTCACTTCGCACCCGGCGACCGTCAGCGCCTCGAAAAAGTCCGCCTGCTGCGGCATAACCCGATCGAAACCGTAGTGGATCAGCGACTTCGGCTTCCTGATTTCCGCCTTCGCCAGCAGTGAGGCAACCACGTCCGCCAGGCGCGCGCCGTCGGTATGCCGCTCGCGGCGGGTGATGTTTTCGTAGCGCTGCGCCCAGTTCTGGAACGCTTTGCCGTCTTCATTCAGAGGAAATTTATTGAGGCGCGGCAGCAGGCCCCAGGCGTGCGCGAGCTGCCACGCCTCGCGCGCGAGCGCTGCCGCCTCGGGGACGGCGAGCAAAGTGCCGTCCGCGTCGCGGATGATGCTTTCCCACAACGCCTGCTCCTGGGACGGGGCCAGCAGCAGCGGGAGGCCGGCAGCGTGGCCGGAATAAAGCGCGTCGCCGTAAGCGCGCTCGACGAAGGCCGACAGCGGCAGGATGTCCGCGGTCGGCCAGGCCGGCTTGCCAGCCTGAATCTGCCGCGTGTCGTACTCGTGCTTGAGGTGATTCGCGAGCCTGCGGTTCGGGGTCACGACCGCGCAGCCGGCTTCGATCTGCTGCGCGAGGTCGGGGCGCATTTCGACGCGCTCGGCGATCAGCTATTTCTCAAGAAGGTGTTCCTTCTTCTTGACCTTCGCCCACTCATCCGCGTCGGCTGGCGCCGGTATCTTCTCGATAATAGTCTTCCACACCTTCGACAACTCGGCGTTGACCTTGGTCCAATGCTTCTGGTCGTCGGGGACATCGTCCTCGGCAAAAATCGCCTCCACCGGGCACTCCGCGACGCACAGGGTGCAGTCGATGCATTCGTCGGGATCGATGACGAGCATGTTGGGGCCTTCGCGGAAACAATCGACCGGACACACATCAACGCAATCGGTATACTTGCACTTAATGCAGGTCTCGGTAACAACGTAAGTCATAGTATTGCCTCGGAAATCCGGTCCGGCTTGAATACTGCGGGCAGAGTCCATATCTTAGCAGACGCGCCCGGTATTGCCGATGGCGCGGGCCGGGAAATGGCCCTATGCAAAGCGGGGAAATTTCGCTAGCATAATGGGGCAAGTCTCGATAGCCACACCTTCCGTGGCGCTTTCCGATTGATTCCCGCAGGTAATTGCTTCATGAGTCAACACATCCATTACGTGACCGACGAGACGTTCGATCCGGAGGTGCTGCAGTCGCAGACCCCGGTGCTGGTCGATTACTGGGCCGAATGGTGCGGCCCGTGCAAGATGATCGCGCCCATCCTCGACGAGTTGGCGAAGGAATACTCCGGCCGCCTCAAGGTCGCGAAGCTCAACATCGACGAGAACCAGGCCACGCCGCCCAAGTACGGCATCCGCGGCATTCCCACCCTCATGCTGTTCAAGAACGGCGCCGTTGAAGCGACCAAGGTCGGCGCCTTGTCCAAATCACAACTTACCGCTTTTATTGACAGCCACATCTAAGGTCCCCGACTTTCCCCGCACGCTTTCGGGCGAAACGCGCCCGCTCCCCGATCGGACAACGGTCGGCCCGGACGCCGACGTCGTTCCACCCTGTTCTTCCCCCGCCTCAACCCACGAAGGGTCGCAGTTTATGCATTTATCCGATCTCAAAAACCTCCATGTCGGCGAGTTGCTTGAAATGGCCGTCAAGAACGAGGTCGACGGCGCCAACCGCTTGCGCAAGCAGGAACTGATCTTCGCGCTCCTCAAGAACCAGGCGAGAAAGGGGGAAAGCATCTACGGCGGCGGCACACTCGAAGTGCTGCCCGACGGTTTCGGCTTCCTGCGTTCGCCCGACACGTCCTACCTCGCGGGCACCGACGACATCTACGTCAGCCCATCGCAGATCCGCCGCTTCAACCTGCACACCGGCGACTCGATCGATGGCGAGATCCGCACGCCCAAGGACGGCGAGCGCTACTTCGCTCTGGTGAAGGTGGACAAGGTCAACGATGAGTCGCCGGAGAATTCCAAGCACAAGATCCTGTTCGAGAACCTCACGCCCTACCACCCGACCGAGCACCTGAAGCTCGAGCGCGACATCAAGGCCGAGGAGAACATCACCGGGCGCATCATCGATATCATCGCTCCCATCAGCAAGGGCCAGCGCGGACTGATCGTCTCCCCGCTCAAGGCCGGCAAGACCGTGCTGATGCAGCACATTGCCCATGCCATCA
>Ga0137344_1000049_pt1 | contig 10420 bp, 17 predicted proteins | sample EasRivERMLT500_2_FD_104773 | JGI IMG/M metagenome (GOLD analysis project Ga0137344, IMG submission 104773) | Soil microbial communities from meander-bound floodplain in the East River, Colorado, USA - East River MetaG ERMLT500_2 | ecosystem: Environmental > Terrestrial > Soil > Floodplain ...
GGAAGTCCAGAAAACATCAAGAACTTGGCAGAAGCTATTGGCTTGGATGGTTTCATTATTCCAGGTGAAGCAGATAGACAGAAGCAATACGAAGAAATTAGGCTGTTAATTAATTCAGAACCTATTCTACAGCCTCCAGACCCAATGATGGAACTGCAGAATGCTGCACAGGGTCTGCCACCATTAGAAGATACTGAAATTCCATCTGTAGAGATAGACCCAGATTTAGATAATCATGATATTGAAGCTGAGATTTGTCGTACTTATTTGATTGGTGATGCTGGTAGAATGTTAAAAATTGAAAATCCTCCCGGCTATAAAAATGTATTGCTTCATATGAAAATGCATATGATGATGATTCAGCAGGGGATGATGCAAGCTCAAGCCGCAGCACAACCTGCTGCGCCAGATGGAACTAACCAACCATTAGCGGAGAATCGAAATGTTGCTACAGAAGCTTAATCTCAAGCCTTTCTTTCATCCTACTGATGTTGGAACTCCGGCTGGCGCTATTGAAGATAAAGAACTATCTAAAGATGATGTAATCGAGCTTCTTGGTGAAGAGACTCCAACTGAAGAGGCTCTTGATTTAGTAGATAAAGATAAGAAGAAAGATAAAGAAGATAAAAAGGATAAGAAAGATGACAAAGAAGAAGGCGAAGAAACTGAAAAGTCTCTCGAAGATGAACTCGAAGAGGAACTCGAAGAACCGGACGAAGAGAAGCTAGAACTAGCTACACCAGTTCGCCGTAGAGAGATTCTAGCCAAGTATCCTAATCTCTTCAAAGAGTTTCCAGCTCTTGAGAATGCATATTATCGTGAGCAGGCTTATTCTGAAATTCTACCAACGATTGATGACGCTAAAGAAGCCGTTGAGAAGGCTACATCATTAGATAATTATGAAAAAGAAATTATGAGTGGCTCCACAAAATCGTTGCTTTCTGCCATCAAAGATGGTGATAAAGACTCATTTAATAAGGTTGTAGATAATTATCTAGTAAATTTATTTGAAGTTGACGAAGGTGCGTATTATCATACAATTGGTAATATTATTAAGGATACTATTATATCAATGGTTAAAGACGGTAAAGAGAGTGGAGTAGACGAATTGATTCAAGCCGCTGATGCGGTGAATCAGTATGTCTTCGGAACCAAGCATTTCACTCCAAAACAAAAACTATCGCGGGAAGAAACTAAAGAAGATTCTAAGAAGGCTGATGAAATAAGTGAACGTGAACAACGACTCACCAAGCATCAGTTTGAGAATGCTGAAAGTACAGTTACTTCCAAGATTGATAAGGTTCTAGAAGCTACTGTAGGTAAGCATATTGACCCTAATGAATCAATGACTGACTACGTTAGGGGTAAGGCTTCTAAGGATGTATTAGATACTTTGGAAAGAATCATTAATGAGGATACCAGATTCAAGAATAATCTCGATAGGCTCTGGGAAAGAGCTTTTACAAATGATTTCGATAGCACGTCTATGGACAGAATCAAACAAGCCTATTTGTCCAAGGCTCAGACGTTGCTTCCAGCATTGATTAGAAAAGCTAGAAATGAAGCACTAAAGGGACTCGGTAAACGAGTTCATGATGATGATACAGAAAGAAAAGATAAGAAAGGTCCTTTGCCTGTCGGTCGTACAAGGAGTTCCTCACCTCCGTCGAGTGGGAAGACAGACAAGGATAAAGCTAGAACAATTCCGAAAGGTGTATCAACTCTTGATTATCTAAATCAAGATTAGAGTGGTGAGGACTGTAAAATGGCACTTGTTGAAGCCCAAGTCACAGCACTTGAGCTGGAAAGAGTAATTCCAAAGATTCGTACTCTCTTTGAGAGAGACGACAAATTCTTTGCTAATATTAAAAAGCGAGATGTTGAGAAAATCAGCAATCGCCAAATGCGAGTTCCACTTGAATTGCGTCCAGGTGGTTCTTTTCAGTATTTCAATCCTGATGGTGGAGACCTGGGACGTGGTGGCGGACCAACCTTCGATAAGGCTGTTCTATCATCTGTATTCGTCTCAGAGAACATCGAATATACCAAGCTAGCTCAGTGGGCTACCGATGATGATAGGAAGTCTATTGTCAACGGTGTTCGTAGGCTTACTGCAACTGCATTGGATGAGATTAGGCGCCAGCTTGATTCTCAGATGATGCAGGCTGGTGATGGTGTTATTGGAGTTGTTACTACTGACACACCTGCTGGTGGTTCCAATGTTATTACGCTAACTACTGATGGTTTTGGTGCTAGGTTGATGAGATTTGGACAGACTGTCCAAGTCTTTGATACTACTCTAGCAATTAACCGTGGTAGCGGTGTAATTACATTCTGGGATGTCCAGAACAAAACAATTCAAATTACTCCACAGATTGCGGCTGTGGCGCCAACTGATAAGATTGTTACTAACGGTATCAGTGCTCCTACTTCGCTTCCGGCTTTGTTTGGTGTTCCATATCACCATTCAAATGCTGCTACCGGAACGTGGCTTGGATTCTCAAGAAGCACTACACCGGAAATTCGTGCTAACCGAGTGAACGCTCTCGGTGCAGCACTAACATTGCCACTCCCACGATTGGCAATCAACAATATCGGAAATCGTATTGGTATTGATAATGACTTTGCACCTAATGCATGGATGCATCCTGCTCAGAAGGCAGCTTATGAAGAGATTGGACAGCTTATGTCCACTATCTTCAAGAAGCCATCTGAAGAGGGACTTAACGTATACTTTGATTCAATGCAAATGGCTGGCGCACCAGTTAAATGCTCGTTCAATTGGGATAAGACACGTATTGACTTTGTAACCGACAGTGTGTGGGGCCGTGGTGAAATTCTGCCACTTGGCTTCTATACAACTGATGGACGTAATATCTTTGAAATTAGAGGAGCTAGCGGTGGCGTGGCGACTGCTGAGATTTTCTACATGGTTGTGGGAACTCAGACATTCGTTAACAATCCTGCTGGTTGCTCATATATTGACGTGCTAGCTGTTCCATCGGGCTACTAATGCCAGGGACAGTAACGTTGACTGGAACTGCTGGAGCAGGACTCGCTGTTACAGCAGTTCCATTTCCAAATGTAAGTCAAGTTACAATTGATTTCGATAAGAACGTAGTTCATATGGTTCAAGATAGTGTCAACAAGCCAGGAATTGCTGTTGCAGCCGCTACGACTGTGACAGCAACTAAAGTTGGCAATGTCTGGACACTGGTAATTAGTTAATGCCTGGTACAGCAACAGTTACTGGTAAAGTTGGACCTGGAGCCACTCTAACGGCTGCTGTTTTCAACAATGTAACATTCTTCTCAATTGATACTAATAATGAATTACTTGATATTATGTTTAATAATGGTTCTGGTGCTGAGAGGAGACAGATTGATATCGCAGCAGCCACAACTATTCTATGCACTGTTTCAGGTAATACATACACATTAACAATTAGTTAATATAGGAATCTAGGAGGATGGTGGATGATTCCAGGACTACAAAGTAAAATCTCAGAGAGTGTGGTAGCCTCTGCTGATACAATATTTGCTAAATCTGATTTGGTCAGAGTTACAGGTGCAACAGCCATTAATACTATCCTATCTCCGTTGATGGGTAGTAGCATGGTGATATTTCTTGTCACAGTAGATGGAGCGGTCGTAATTGGAACTACTGGTAATATCTTGGTTGGTATTACCACGGCCGTCAATCGAGTGTATGTTTTAACTTGGAGTAAAACAGTCGGTAAATGGTACATTGGAGCGGTTGTTTAGGAGTATCTGATGCCTGACCTGAATTTTCAGGATTTGTCGACTGTACAAAATAATGCACAAGGTGGTGTAAGAACAATTGCATCAGCTGCTTTAATAACACCAACGACAGCTTTCTCATTTATTTCTGGCACTGCTGCCATTGTTAATATTACACCTCCTGTTTCAGGATTTCATATTTTATTTTTCTGGCCTTTGGCTGCATTCACTACAACAGCTGCCGGTAATATCACGACAGTGTTGACTGCTGCTATTGGTTCACCGGTAATTGCATTCTATAATCCGCTTACAGCTAAATATTTGCTTGCTGAAATTCCAGTAGCAGCGTAGTTAACTGGGGGCTGCGCATCCAGACAACGCAGATTATATTAGGAGGACAAATGGACGCTGGAAAGCAAGCAACGGAAAAAGTATTGAATGAAGCTGCTAAGAAAGAAGAAGTAGCTATTAAGAAAGAAGAAGCTACTGCCAAATCTATGCCTGTTGTAAAAGAGCATCTCAAAACCAAAGCTGAGGAAGTTCACGAGAAGATTCGGAACATTCTAGCTGAACATAATAATATGGAATCAGATATTCCTTTTGGAAACGAATATTGGAAACTTCTGAACGAATACAGAGCTTTAACGGCTAAGTAAATGGAACTCACAGAACCAATTGATTCAATTAATAAACAATTGGTAGACCATTTTGGTACAGATACCATTACTGGTCTAGCAATGTGGCGTGTAGTCTTCAGTGAGGACCAATTCGAGAAAAGACTTGGTACTTATGATGACTTCACGCCAAGTGGTATTTATTTACGTACTGTAACTGAGGTTAGAGAAGTTCCTAAATATAGACAATGGATAAAGCGTAAGTATGTATTAGAAAATTTAGTTCTCATTCCAGATATAAATAAGAAAGAACTACCAGGTGTGGTAATGTCATATGAGCCTATATTTGTATTTGAGACTGGCTCAGGCAAATATCTACCTCCCAAATTTGAAGCGTCTAAACTAGTAATTGATACAATTAATTCTGCTAAGGGTCATAGTGATTTGGCAAAGTATAAAGACCCAGATGCTGGTTTGATTACTTCTGAACATATTGAGAAACGAGCCGCTGAGGTGGATAAACTTCAATCAGAATTATTTGGTAATGAGAGTCTTGTTGGCGATGCAATAGCTCATGGTGAGGCGATAATCGTCCCACGTAACTACGAAAAGAAGGTGAATTAATGGCTGGCGGCTTTCCACTGATGTCAGATATTAAACGTAGAACTAATCGCGCTCCTGTTAATCCAATGGATAAGGCCACTGTAGTTTCTATTTTTCCAAGAGACGTTCCAGCGGAGAATAAGCCAACCATTCAGCCTGGCGTATTTAAGGTTGAGTATGGTACTTACGAAAAACCATCATGTCTAATTATTGGTCCTAGCTCATGGTGGAAAGAGATTGATGAAAATCAGCCATTATTGGAAATTACACATTCATCTATTGTAGTTGCTGATTCAATCGTTAGAGATTGGGCTAATGGTATTATTGGATGTGATATGGGTGAAAATATGCCTGGCTGGTTCTTTCTTCCAGGTGAATGGACTGCTGCTAAGCTAAAAGCTGAAAAGCAAAGTATGCTTGATGAAGCTAATCGAAAGCAGAGAAATTGGTTCCAAGTTCTAGTCAAGATGGCAGATGGAATGTGGGCTAGAAGTAATGGAAATCCATTAACTATCTCAGATGAAATGCGATTAGCGGCTCGCGAATTGAATTTAGTTAATAAAGATTGGCTTGCTGACGCACAGGTTATGGAACTTGTTCGTTGCAAGGCTTGTGGTCATTTGGGTAATCCATTATATCCTGTTTGCTCGAATTGCAAAGCTATTACTGATACAGTTAAAGCTAAAGAACTTGGTTTAACATTCGCGCAATGAAACACGCTATATTAAAGGTGTCTCCAATATTGTTTTTAGAAATGTGTAAACATGGAACAGCAGCAGCAAAAATTGTAGCTAACGCTGTTCCAGGAGACGCTAAGTTTATAAGAGCTACTTATATTGGCACTCCTGGAGATAATTATATTGAATTAATTATTGAAAGTTCATCTTTCAAAGAAATTCCATATGGAAATACAATTCCTCATCTCCCAAACCCAGTCTTCGAGAAAGTAAAGTAAATGAGTACGACTTCATTAACAGCCGCACAAGTAATGGATAAAGCTGCGTCGTTAATGAATGACACCGCCAAAACTCAATATACATACGTGGCTCAATTGCCATATCTCAACATGGCGTTTGATGAGCTACAAGAATCATTTGAACTTAATAACATTCCAGTTACCAACCAAACTACACCAATTGTTATTCTAGTACCAATTGGTACTATAGCTATTGGTCCAGTTGATGGTGTTGGTATGACCGTAGCACCTAATTATCCAATAGATTTAGTTGAAATTCAAGGATTATACGAACGTCTAGCTGGTAGTAACGAACCATTTGTTCCTATGGCTCAACGTGAGTTTTTACCACATGCAATAGATAATATTCCAACGGAGGCATTACAATATTGGATTTTTCAAGACCAACAAATTAAACTTATTGGAGCTTTAACTCCAAGAGAAGTAAAGATTGATTATATTAAAGCAATCTTTCAAGATGATTTAATTTCATGTAGCATTATTGGTGTCATCAACGCTAGAAGTTTCTTATATTATCGTACAGCGGCTCTCTGTGCTCAGTTTATCGGTGAAAATGAAAACAGAGCTAGTGACTTAAATAGTTTTGCTGAGCTAGCTTTAGATAGAGTTACTGGAATTGGTGTAAAAGGTAAACAATCTATTGTTACTCGTCGTCGTCCTTTCATGTCATCTTACAAGCGACGTAGCTTTACATAATGGCTAAACGTCGTTCTGATAGACGCAAAATTGAACGTCGTGCTGGAAAACGTGGTGTTACTGTGCGAATTAGTGATACACATCCAGAAGATATAAAACGTATTAGACGTGGACAATTATTACGTAAATTAAAATGAGAGACCACGAGCCGCTAGCGATTGCCGACTTTAATGGTTACTATAAGAGAGGTGACGCTGAAGACGTACCTCCTGACCATTTTATAGAAACAAACAATGTTCAATTTACATCTGGAACTGATTTTAGAACTAGATTCGGCATTGATGCATATCAGATTCCGGTTTCTATCGCGTTAGACGACGTTCAACGTATTCATCCATATACGATGCAAAGTCAGCAGTCATTACTGGTACTGACTACTGGCGGAAACATTCATCACGTTCTATCTCCTACTGTAGTCCATCTTAATATTCTTCAAAAAGCATTAATGACAGACTTTAATTCTGTCTCATGGGCTGGTAGAGCTTACATTACTCCATTTTTTACAAATTCTAATAATCAGGAAGTTGGACTGCAATCTGAATTTCTTTACGTATATCTTGGTAATGGTGTTCCAGCTCGAAAATCGGCTGGTAGTCCTCCTATTGGTTCACCATTAGTAGTTACTGCAAGCGGAGTTGGATTTAGTGAGCTTGGATTTCATTTATTTGCAATAGTCTATGAAACGGATACGGGATATCTTACAGCGCTTGGACCCGCTGTGTTTGGTTCTGCTACTTCTGTTAGTAATACTATTGGTTTCGATATATCTAATATCCCAATTTCACCAGATTCTTTTGTAATTAGGAAGCATGTAGTAGCTACTAAAGCTATCTTAAATTATAATGGCGACCAAGATGGATATGAGTTTTTCTTTGTTCCTGGTGGCGACATGCTTAATGCTGTTACTACCAAACATGTTGATTTCTTCGATTTGGACTTACTCGAAGAAGCATCACGTCTCATTGACAACTTTAGTGAAATACCTGCTGGCGTTGGACTTACTACGTATCATGGTCGTTTGGTACTTACTACAACGTTTACTGACATTTCGATAGCTTACGTATCACATCCTGGAGAACCAGAAGCTTTTGACCAGATAGATGGAATATTGATTGTTCCTTTAGATGGTAATCCATTAACTAACTGTCAAGAATTTAGAGATGTTCTATATCTTTTTAAGAAGACTAGAACTTATGGATATTCTGACAATCAAGACATTCCATCAACTTGGACATCATTTATTGTTGATGAAGGCATTGGTGCTCCTGTTCACGGTGTTTCTACTGTATTAGATTCAGGAGGTGTCAATGTTGACTTTTTACTTATCGCTGATTATAGTGGTATTATGTTATTTAACGGTGCTTATACTAGACCTGAACTTTCATGGAAAATCAGAGATTTTTGGTTTGAACTCGACAGAACACAGTTCAGAAAAATTGAACTAATTAACGATTCAATTTCAGAAACTTTGTATTGTGTACTGCCAACAGGTTCTGTATTAGTTGGTAACTATCAAAATGGAATGAATGCTAAAGAAATTAGATGGTCTAAATGGACGTTTGATATTCCAATAACAACTATAGAACTAACGAACACAATTACAATTATTTTAGGTTCTGCTGGTTCTAGTCAATCTGGATTATATGTCGTAGTTGTAAATAAGACAAACGATACCTTGTACGACCACGCTGATGTTGTCACTGTAGTTAAGATTCCAGACCCATTAGTTCGATTTGCATATACTGACGTGAGTGAAGGTGAGAATATTATTCATATTGGAAGTATAAGAATAAGAGCTGTTGGAACTGGCAATTTACTTCTTAGACTACTATCTTTAGATGATATTTTAATTCAAACATTAATTCCAGTTCCAATGACATTGGCTACTGACCGCCAGCCAACTAGGCTATGCAATTTTATGACTCAGAGAGCTAGTTTGGAGATAAAAACATCAGTTCTAAATGAAACTTTCAAAATTAATCGCATTATTCTATATGCTAAAGAAGTCTACACTGAATTTCCATCAGTGCAATAATGGCTTTTCAAAAGGAACCAGAACAGCCACAGTATGCAGACCTAATTACATCTCTAGATAATTCTAGAAATCAAACTAAAGATAACGCATTATGGCAAACTATTTATATTCTATTACAAAGGCTGACCAAATCCAGAAATATGTTTTTGAAGGATTTGAAGGATTTAGAAGCTTTTGTTGATAGACTTAGAAATATTACATTTGTAACTCAAGATGATGAAACAATTTTTCTACCAAATTCACGGCGACTACTTGAAAGTCTTGGAATTGATTTAGACGATTCTATTTTTGGTGAGATAACAATTAGACTAACTCATTATTGGACTCCATTAACTGATGGTAGTGAAACAGCCGCTGAGTTGATATATGCAGCTGGTGAAGCAATAGCTGTTCAAGCTCCAAACGATTCTCCATTTAGGCCATAATGCCACTGAATCCTCCACAAGACTTTCGCGGTACTGACAAGACACATCGTATTGGTATATCCATTGATAGACCAGAGCCTGCTGATGTGTTACCAGGAACTTTATATTTTTCTACTGATACTGTTACATTAGAAAGGTCAAACGGAGTTATATGGGAACCATTTGGAGTACCTGGTCAGGCTTTACTATTAGATTTTTTTGATGTCGAAAATCCATATGGTGAACAGAATGAATTTGGTATTCCCATTGCAAGTCCATATCCCTAAAGAGGTAAAATGGCTGAATTGATGAAAGTCGGAGCTAATTGGGGTGGAGTTGGTGTATTTCAGCCACTCACAGCTGGAATATCAGGTGCTCAACGTGTACAAGACGCTCACGCACGTTGCTTGGATGCTGTACTTTCTGGACGTGTATGGAAATTATCTGGAGTTGCGCTAGCTCCTACTGCATATGTAGGAGCGGCTGGTGGAACTCCATTAATGGCTGTTCATAATCCAGTAAATAGCAATAAAATATTTAGTTTGCTTGCGGTTGCTGTAGCTGGTAGAGCACAAGCATCAGCGGCTGGGCAGACAGGTCTTAATGTGTGGAGTGGTCCATCAGCAACACCTACTGGAACTGTTACTAATCCTACAAATGCATTTTCGCTTAATGCTAGTGGTGGTGGAGCAGCTGGTATTGGATTTTTGAATACAGCATTAACAGGTTCAACAGCATTGGCATTAGCACTTCCTATTTGGGATTACTATTGGGCAACAGCCGCTGGTGCCATTAAATCTCAAGGATTTACAGATATCGGTGGATTGGTAACTATAGTTCCTGGAAATCAAATGTCTGTTGGATTAACTGTAGCTTTAACTTCTGCAACTTATGATGTTGCAATGTACTGGGAAGAAGTTCCATTCCTTGTAACAATTTAGGAGAAATAAATGCCACGCACACCAAAAAGACTATATGGTCCAGCACTAGTTGCAACTGGACCAGCTACAGTTTATACAGTTCCAGCAGTAACCAAGACAATACTTAGACAGATACATCTTCAGAATCCATCTGGCGCAGCAGTTACATTTACATTATCAGTTGGTGCTGATGCGGCTGGAACTCGTCTTTGGAGTAGTTATAGTATCCCAGCAGCAGCAGCTGGTGTGACTGATTCAGTAAGAGATATAGGTTTATATATTCCAATGGAAGCTGCTGAAGTTATTCAAATTGCAGCTGGAACTAATAATATTCTAACTATTGTTATCGCTGGCGATGAATGCACACTTGGATAATTAAATGGCTAGTAGATTACAAGATGTAATTCTTCGCGGAGTTTCTGGAGCTAGACC
>Ga0137344_1000050_pt1 | contig 10357 bp, 18 predicted proteins | sample EasRivERMLT500_2_FD_104773 | JGI IMG/M metagenome (GOLD analysis project Ga0137344, IMG submission 104773) | Soil microbial communities from meander-bound floodplain in the East River, Colorado, USA - East River MetaG ERMLT500_2 | ecosystem: Environmental > Terrestrial > Soil > Floodplain ...
CGGTGTTGTTCCCAATCCTGGGAACCAGGGCCATCAGCCTGTGAACCACCTCCATCTGATGCTCGGCGGGCATGTGCCAGAAGCCGTGGGCCGGATCGCTGAGGTGATACAGCAACCCAGCCTGCGCGCGGGTGTTCGTCCTTACGTGGTCGGTGTTGGCCTCTGCGTCGCGAAGTAGCTTGTCGAGATAGGGCCAATGGCCCAGGACCGGCGACGCCGCGTCTGACAAGTGCCGAACCCCCGGTCAGCAAAGTCTAGCTGAGCTTGCGCAGTCCCTTCGGATTTTCGAGCGACCACCTGCCCCAGTTGTGCCCCACCTTGATGTCCACTGGTAAGCATACGAGGTGGTTGCCCACCTCCACCGGCATCTCCATCGCACCCTTCACCACCACCACCCAGTCATCCACCGTTCCCTCAGGGATCTCCAAGAGGAACGAGTCGTGGTGTTGCAGGACGATGGGAGCGCCGTGGCGGTGGAGGACGTTCTGGGACCGGATCATGATGCGGGCAGCCCCACTCTGCATAGGGATGTTCTTCAGCTCCCGGTCAAGATCGGTGGACCAAGGGGAACTCAGGTAACGGTAGCCTCCCAGCAGCAGGGGGAAGCGGTGGGTGCTTCGCACCTCACGGGCCACCTCAGCCTGCCACCTCTTTACCGCAGGATGGCGAGCATGCCAGCGCTCTTCCGCCTGGGCAGCCTGTCTTGGATCCAGATGAAGGGTACTCGGCATCTTCCGGGCGCACGCGGGACACGGGCAGAACAGCTTCTTATCCCCACTGGCGGCGGTCCCGCCATACATCTGCCGGTATAGCCACGTCTTCGCATAGCCCCTGAAGGGGTGGGTGTTTTCATGGGAATCCCACTGGGCTTGGGTGAGGTTGAACAGGTCCCTCGCGTTCGCTGCGTGTGGGTCACCGCCTGTCTCGAACACTTCGATGGAGGGCTTATCGTCGCTGTAGTATGCCAGCAACCGAGCCTCCAGCTGTGAGTAGTCCGCGCACATGAAAACTTTTCCGGGGGGTGACACAAATATGTGTCGGGCCTCCTCGGGCCACTGTTGCAAAGCCGGGTTCGCGTACGCCAGCCTGCCTGTCTTCACATGAGACAGCTTGATGACCGGCCTCACCCGGCCATCCCGCTCAGCCTCGACGGGGAGATACCTGGAAAGGATGGTGAACAGCCTGGTGCGGTGGAACAGGTCGAGGAGCACCCTTCGGTGAGGCTCGTCCTTCACCCTGAGGTCCCTGAGCACCCTGGTCAGGGATTCCTGATCGACTGAGGGGCGCTGCTTCTTCCCTGTCAGCTTGGCGGGCCTGAGACCCAAGTGCTGGAATAGAAACCTGGAAACCTGATCTCGGCTGTTGGGGAACTTTCCGTCATAGCCGAAGTCTGTAGCGATTGCGACTTCCTTGATCTGGTCGTCTGTATCACCCAGCTCGCGCCGCAATACGTCTCGGTACTGGGCAAGCGCAACAGCATCCAGACAAAGCCCCCGACCGGCCATGTCCAACACTGCGTGTTGGAAGGGGACTCCGTACTGGGCCCACCACTGTTCCTGCCCGAGGTCACGGGCTTCCTCCAACAACCGGGGCAGCAGCCTGGCTGTCCAGTAACAATCGTGTAGGTTGTACCTGCCGCATGGCTCATCTTCGATGTTGAGCCACTTGTGGGCGGTGTTCGCGTAGCCCCAGCGCGTCACAGATCAGGCTCCCAACATTTTAGGGAATCCTGGCAGGTATACACAGTTTTGTGCAGCTCACTCACTTTCGCCGGTCTCCTCAGTGGGCTCACTTTCCTTCTCATCAGGGATGTCCTTCCACCGGGGGGCCCCACAGAACAGGGTGGCGTTGAAAGCAAGGCCCTTGGGTAGCTCTGCGTGGGTAGCATGGAGGAGGGCTGCGGTGTCGATAAGGGGGCCAGACACCGCGAAGCCCAAGGTCTGAAGCAGTGGTAGGTCATGCTGGATGATGAAATGGCCTACCTTGGTTACGCTGGAATCGCCCAAGATGGAGTCCAGTAAGGTGACCACTTCCAGGTGTTCCTCGAAAGTGGGCCACCAAGGGGCCCCACCTTTGCGGCGGAACCTGAAACACACACCTGTCCCAGGTGCCAACGTATCCGGGTACATCCGCACCATCCCGCAACACACTAGATGAGGCCCGGCGTTCTCAATGTCGAAGGCCACTATTTGGTCAAACTCCCTGACCAGCTGAGTAAAGGTGCGTAGGTAGTCTAGGGTGGGATCTGCAACGCAGCCGGGTGGGCACAGCTTCGTATCAACCAAGGTGGGGTTTGGGTCCTTTGCAAGGCGCTTCAGGTAGGCAACCTGGACCGGAGCGAGATGCCACCTGCCTCGCATCACTGAGGCAGGGTGGACCAAGGGGGTGAGGTACCTCACTTTGACTGCGCCCCGTCGAGCGCGGCCCGGATCGCGTCGCATATAACTCTGGTTGTTGCTTCCCCATTCCCTGTGAGTTCAGCCCAGCGCTTGCGTTTGTTGTCGTCCCATGGGCCGGCGGAATGGAACATCAAGGGCAACTCCAGCGCAGCCCGCAGGCGCGTACTCTGTGCAACCACCGCATCTAGGCGCTTCTGGAGCCCACTGACAATGCGGTCCTCGTCTTTGCAGAGAACAGCGATACGGTCGTCGGCGCACGCGCAACCCGGGAACCCAAGAGGGCACAAGCCCATGTTGGATACCTGTACACCGTATGGGCATTTCCAGTCGATGTTGGTTTGAACGAGCCCGCGGAGGATTCGGTTCTCGTTTTCCAGAGCCTCGAGGCGCTGGCGCAGGGCGTCGCGCTCCTGGATGAACGGCCAAGCCTTACCGCCCTCTAGCGTGAACCTGAGTTGCCCTAGCTCCCGCTCCAACTCCCCGATCCCCGCCGCGGTGTCGATCAGGGCGGCGAGTTCATTGAGCCACGTATCGCCCAGGTTCTCGTGCTTGTACTTGAGCACCGCCTCCGCAGCCTTCATCGCGCGCGGGCTAGTCGCCATCGGTGGCCTCCAGCGGCAGTTGCGCTATGTCACCGGCAAGCAGACCAGCCGGGACAAAGCCGCGCTCGACCATGTAGTCACAGACGCGCTGCCTGAACGCCTCGGCCGCAGCGCGCTCGGCAGCAGCCAGCTCCACCAGCGCCGCATCGCGGGCGCGGCAGCGACGACAGTCTGGAGCGTGATAGCCACTGGCCGTGGCGATCTCGTGATAGCCGACTACTTCCGAGATGCGCTCCGCGGCCTCGCGGTGCTGGGCGGTCACGGCTTCCTCCGGGCTGCGTCGATGGCAGCGCGCAGTGGTCTGTGCTGTTCTTGATTCCACTGCTCCAGCCAATCCAGCCGCGCCTTTTCTTCCGCGAGCTGTTCCTGGGCGGTGGCGAGGGCGGAGCGGAGGGAGTCTCGTTCGGCCAGTGTCGGCAACAGTGCGTCGTGGCAACGACACCATCCGTGTCCGGTACCGATAGCTTCTAGCGCCCTGCTGAGGTGTTCGATCTCGTCGGCGGCTTCGAGAAGTGTGGAGTTCACGGCTGCACGAGGCGTTCGGTATTCACGCAGCCTCTCTACCAGGGACGAGCGGGACGGGGCGGGGTCGGTCATCGCTTGATCCTCCAGCACGGCACCGGCCGCGCATTCGATCCGCTGCGCTCGATCTCGGCGCCGAATGAATGGACCGGATGTGCCGAAGCCACCAAGACTCGCGAATCGCGTCTTCTTGCAGTAGGGGCAGGGAATGCATCTTGGTCGCCTTGTGGTACGGGGGGGGCGTGGCGTCGGTCATTGGGGCAACCCAGAGTCAGGGTCAGGGCGCTTTCCCCAGCTCGCACCACAGGCCCCACAGTTGGTGGCTACTGCGTGAACCGTCGCCTTGCACCTGGGACAGTGGTGACGCTCCGGGAGAAGCTGGGACAGCCGCTTCCTCAACCACTTCACTTCCTTACCCAGGTTGTCTACCAGCATCGCGGCATCCTTTAGTTCCTGCCGCAAGGTGGCCCACTCCATCTCCAGGTCGTGGACGCGGGTTTCAAGGGGGTCTTCCTGAGTGGGTTTCACGGTCATAGCAGCAGCAGCTCCCATACCGCCTTCTGGCCGAAAGTGGCGGCGAGGGCACGCAAGGTGGGGTAGGCAGGCAGTCGGTGCCCACGCTCCATCAGTGATAGGTGTTCCTGGGAGATCCGGCTGCGCTTCGACAGCTGCGCCTGCGTGATGCCTGCATCTGCGCGCAGGCGCCTCAGCGTGCGGCCGAAGTGGAGAGAGGTGCGGGTGGGCTTCACTGCGGGACCTCCAAGGGTGGCAACTCGAATCTGTGGGTCACCCCAGCCAACCTTTCGGCCGCCTCACCGCTGGGGAGGCCGAGGAGGAACCGGGTGGCCGGGGCGCCCACAGCAAGAACATGCGCTGCCGCAGGAGCGGCGTTGATCCAAGCTGCCCAGTGGGTTTTGTAGCAGTACAAAGCTTCGGAATGGGTAGGGGGTCTGGAGAGCTTTCCCATATCCCCACTCAACCTGACCTGGGGCAACCAACACTGGACGATGTTTCCCAGGGTTACGTCGCGGGAGTCAATCCCAGCCTCTTCCAGCCACCCTCGCAACATTCTGCCGCTTGGAGCGCCGGGGTAGAAGGGCCGGGAGAACTGAGCTTCCTGTTCCCCCGGCCCCTGTCCCACGACCACGAACCGAGCCGGCCGTAGCGAGGGTTCGGGCGGGACAAAGCCAATCCCATGATCGTAGGCGGGACAACCCTCACAAGCGGTGGGCTTCTGGTTCACAGGAGCCCCCCTACCGCGAGAATGTCCCGGTCGGTCATCACCAACAGGGAACCACCGAACTCTTCCTCATCCTCGGCGATTCTCAGGCTCACACCGCTGTAGGACTTGAAGAGGACATGGAATCCGAGCAACACCGGGGCACAGACAGCAGTCCTGATGCCACCTGGATGGGGTGCTTCAGCGCCTGCGGTAGGCCCCACCCCAATGATCCACCCAGCGCCCATCTCCAGCTTTTGCCGCTCGGTCACGCTGCGGGGTTTCCACAAAAGCCCTTGTTTCTCGCTCACAGGTTCAGGAGCAATCAGTACTCTTGAGCCTGTGGGAATGTGTTCCCACACCGCAGGGGGAAGCTCCCGACCCAGCCGCTCGTAGAGCCTGGGCCTGAGGCCCGGAGGCAGCATGGACCCCAACAGAAGACCACTGCTGGAAGCGTTGCCAGTGGCCTGGGGGTGAGACACGGGGTCCATGCTGCGCACCGGATCGCTCATTCCTCGTTTCCTCCCTTGCGGCGCCTCTGGCGGCGGAGCACCGCCACGATCCGCAGGTTCAAGTTCCACAACAGCCCGGCAGTCCCCACCACCATCAGGGCGAGCAGGTCGGTCGCATCTCTACCGAGTAGCCACTGCACCGCGAACGCTGCCAGCCCGGCGAGGCACACCAACAGCAGCAACACGTTATCCAGGGTGGTAGTGGCGACCACTTGAGAGTCGGTTCCGGTTGCCATGACTACAGCCCGAACACGTCGTTGACGGCGCCGGTGTACCAGGTGTCGGGGTCGTCCTTCGCCTGCTTGGGCTGTGCCACCTTGATGGCGCACTCCAGGCCCACCAACCTGTCGGTATCAAACGTCAAGTTGCCGTTCAGCTCCTCGCCGGTAGGGGTGAGGCCGAGGTTCTCCATCCAGGCGAGGTTACGACTGCCCATGTCCGGGAGGGTGTTCGCTTGGGGGCGAGACCTTGCGATGACCGACTTCCCGTCGTGGATGACCTGGAACGCCCACACAGTGTAGGAGTCCTTCTCGCACTGCTTGTCTTCGAAGGGGGCACTGGGAGTCCCGGCCTTGGCAAGCTCGATGGAGTACACCTTCACTTGAGCTTCGTTCTCCTGGCCCTTTCCGTAGATGCCGGCTTTGGGAAGGTAGGCCCTGTCTGCGCTTCGAGGGTTGTAGCTGACCTGGGGCATTTCGTTGGGTTCCTTACACCTTGGGTTGAGAATCCCAGGCTGCCACCAAGGCATCCCAGGAGTTGGGAACATTCACAGGAAGCACCTTGCGACCGCCGTTGCCGCCGATCCCATCCTTCGCTGAGTACAACCTATCCGGGGCAACGGTCCACATGATGTGGTCGGCGCCGGTCACCTTGTTCACTGCACCCACCTTTTCCAACTTGGGGTGGGTCCTCGTGAGGAAGATGCAATCGAACTTTGCTCCGAAGCTGCGCCTGAATCCGCCGGGGACGGCGGGGTTGATGGCGCTGATGCCGGTCATCTTGCCTTCGGGATCATAGACAGCTTCTTCCTGCTCATGCACGGTCACAGCAATGTGGTAGCTCGGCTTGCCCACCAGGGGTTGGGTGGACCCCAGCAAGTCCAGTAGCTCTGTGAACTGATCGCTGGCCACGCCAGTCCACCTGGCCTGCTTGAGGTTCCCATCCTGCGTGGTGGCAGCAGGGGCGGACATCGCCTCGTTGACGACGTAGGTGCCGATCACCGTGTAGCTGTCGAGAACCACGGTGGCTGCGTCGAACTCGCGGTTCTTCACCTTCCTTACGAACCACTTGTAATCGGCCCAGTTCTTCAGGGGGTACAGGGTGATCTTGTGGCCCTCGGTGATTCTGCCCACCGGGACGCTGATATTGCTCTCGCTGACCCCCATCACAATCGGTTGGGGCATGGAGCAGGCGAAGTGGGTCTTTCCGCTCCCGGCGGGGCCTTGCAACAGCACGCTTACCTTTGCATGGGCGGCGTTGCTCGCATCGATAGGCTGGGGCTCGCTGAGCTGGCCGGGTCTTCGGATAGTTCCAGGGGCGGTCACAGGGGGGTTCCTTTCGCTGTTCTTTGCTGTTCTATGACAGTTTACTCACCCTCGATGGGGATGTCAACAGCAGGGATTTCACCAGGGGGGCGGGCAGGGCGATAACCGCCAAGGCTGCCGCCACTGAAGCCCATTCTGCAAGGGCCAGAATACTCACACTCTGAGTTGAAGGCGTAGCAATGGCCGGTGTGCTCCCCGGTCTCAGGGAACAGGCGATCTCGCAGCGCGATGGGGTCATCACCTGCCTCCAAACCGTGTTTCCAAACTCCTACAGACGCATCAATCTCCCGGAGGATGGAGACACAGCGCAGCCTGAAGCGCTCAAGCTGGTGGGGATCACGGCTTACGTCACCCCTCACGACCGGGGTGGGGAACACCGATTTCCCCCCAGGCGCCCAGCCCTTCAGGTGATAGCTGACGATCAGCTTGTCCCAGGGGAGCCCTGCCAGCTCTGGGGCGTTCCGCATGACGAACATCTCCCCGGTGAACTGACTGGACTTGGGGAGTTGGTTGATGTAGCGCTCGACCCAGCTGGGAGCGGCGCTCTTCGTCTCCAGGCCCACGAGGTAGGAGTCTTGCCACATCGCCACTGCGTCCATGCGGCAGGTGTACACGTAATCCTGGTAGCCCAAGGGGACTGCGAACTGTAGCTCTACGGCAGGGGTTCCATCGTCGAAACAGAGGATCTTCTCGTTCGGCCACAGGGGGACATGCCCTTCGGGGCCATAGAATCTGTGGAATGCCTCAGCCCAGCTCTTGACCGCAGTGAGGGCCCAGCTCATGGCCTCCTCATCGGCGAACTCAGGGCGACGCAGTTTTGTGTAGCCCCCTAAATGTGCAAGGGCCTGCTCGTGATCGTACTGGCCACAGTCCTCGCCATCCTTGATGCCGCTTCGGTACCACTCCTCCTTGTAGGCGTGGAGCATCGAGCCCAGCATCAGGTTTGCCCCGGGGCCCGTCAGACCCCGCTTGCCAAGCCTCAGGCCGGAGTAGGGGAGATCCAGGCCGGTGGAACCGTCTTCGTGGGGCCACAGGTATCTGGCAAACCACTTGCGGCGGCAGTTCAGCCACAGGGAGAGGTAGCTGTTGCCTGTAGGGGAACCGTCAAAAGGCTTGGGTCTAGGAACGAACACGGGGATGCTCCTTATCGTACTTTCTGCTGTATTCGGCGTGATAACCTGGGTGCCTCAAGCGCCACTCGCGGGAAAGCCGCAGTTGCAGCTGGTATCTACAAGCAGCGCACCTGCTGCGGGGGCGGCCGAGGGGCCTGATCACCAGCAGCTCCCCACAACCCACACAGGGGACTTCGTTAGGTCTTCGTTTCATCAACAGGGTTCCTTGAAGTGGTGGTGTCCCTTGCGGCAGCGTTCCTTGCAGCAGCAGCGTTCCTTGTGGCAGCCTGAACTTCTGTGGAGGTAGGGGACTTGCTTCGACGCTTGGGGACAAGCTTGGGGCGCGGGGGTGGGATCGTTTCCCGGAGCTTCCACGCAAGCGCTCTCAACCGAGAATCTGTGGAGATAGGGGAACTCACCGCCGCGCCTCCCGCGCCTCCCAGAACCTCGGCGCGTGCTCTGTTCCGTGGAACATGGGGACTTCAAAAGGATCAGCATCTGTGGGATCAGGGGAACGGGACGTTACCGCGCGAAGGGACGTTACCGCGCGCAAAGCGCCATCTTCTGTGGATTCAGGGGACGGGAAATGTTCGAGGGCGTAAGCCTCGCAGGGAGGGCATAGGTCGTCGGGTTCCCCATACACTCCGTAGCAGGTCCCGCACGCATCGCAGACTTTCATCGCGGCCTCTTCCAGAAGCATGCGCCGCAGAGCAGAAACCCACTTGCCAGTCTATACCAATCGGCGGGAGCAACTTCGGTTTTGCAGGACGCACAACGCTTGTTCATCGCGGCCCCCGGGGCATGGGTACGTAGGCAAGGGGCTTTCGCTTGCGCCGCCACGGGCCCAAGTCGGCGCGGTCGATGCGGCCGGCGCAATACCCAAGGGCCAGAGCGAACGCTGCAAGCATCAGGAAAGCAGTCATCCGGGGTTCCTCCAAGCGCTGTAATATGACACCCCTTCCCAGGAAGTCAACGGGGGTGCAACCCCACGGTGGGTAATATGTAGGGTTGTGTGGGGTGATCCTACCACAAGCGTGGTGCAGATCCTTACGGCAGCCTGACTTGTAGCGGCGGCCTGTATTTTCGCAGCGTCTGTTGACATCCCTTGCAGCTCATGTCATATTTCTAGTCGGAGGTATCAAAACATGCCTGATTTCGTAGACACAATGGCGTATGCGGGTGAGGTACCCTGGCACCGGCTCGGGAAGCACGTCGGGGATAACAACGTCACCGGAGCGGAGATGATTGCAGCCGCGGAAATGGACTGGACGGTGAGCAAGGTTCCGGTGTACTACGACTCTGACGGGAACGGTGATTTCAAACCCGTTGCTGATCAATATACTTTGGTGCGTAGCGACACACGCGAAGCGCTCGAGTGCACGGTAGGCGCGAGGTATGTGCCTTTCCAGAATCGGCAACTGTTCGATTGCATGGAATCCCTTCGCAGCGTGAACGGGGACGGCGTGAGGTTCCACACCGCGGGCTCGCTCATGGGCGGCCGCAAAGTGTGGGCGCTCGCGCAGCTGGCAGGTGAGCAGCGGATCCGGGTCAACGGGCACGACGACGTGAGCGTCCCCTTTATCCTGGGCTACTCGGCCCACGACGGAAGCGCTTGTATCACGTACCGGCTCTGCTCGACGCGGGTCGTTTGCTGGAACACGTTGAGCGCAGCGCTGGGCGAGGCGCGACGGCCGGAGTACAAGGTCCGTCACACCCTCAATGCCGAGGATCGCATCGCAGAGGCCGCACAAGTCTTGGGACTGGCATGGGCAGGTATCGAAGAGCAGACCACGCAGCTCCAGGGCCTCGCTGATACCAGGATGGACGTACCCTCGTTTGTGCGGTTTGCAGCGCAGCTGCTCACGGATGAGGATGACGGAGACGCGGCTCTCAAGGTGATTGCCAAGGCCGAGGGTCGGTCCAAGGCGCAATACGAGCGGAAGGGCGGGGAGCTTACGCGTCTCTTCTTGGGCGGGCTCGGGAATCACGGGGCCAGCAGGTACGATGCTCTAAACGCGGTGACGGAGTACGTGGATCATGCCCGCGGGCGGGCGCAGGACTGGAAGACGATGGACGCAGCGCAGCTGGACACGAGCGTAGATAGCATGCTCTTTGGATTTGGCGAGCGGACCAAGGTACGGGCGCGGGAGCTACTGCTGATCGCAGCTTAGGTGCCCCCCTCTCGCCGTGAGTGTGACACGGCGAGTAGGGGTCACTTAAGACCCTGGAGGAACCAATGATGACTTACCGCGCACGCGGGGAGGAGTAGCCCATGTCCGACCTCGTTCCCCCGAACGCCCGCCGCCGGGACAGATACTTCTGGCACTGCAACGCGTGCCACGCGCAGAACAGTCTGCTCGATGGTGAGTGCCAGTTCTGCGAGTGCGATGGCCTTGAGTGCAAGCGCGACAACTGCTCGGCGCCTGAACACTTCCACGCGGACCACG
>Ga0137344_1000051_pt1 | contig 10315 bp, 13 predicted proteins | sample EasRivERMLT500_2_FD_104773 | JGI IMG/M metagenome (GOLD analysis project Ga0137344, IMG submission 104773) | Soil microbial communities from meander-bound floodplain in the East River, Colorado, USA - East River MetaG ERMLT500_2 | ecosystem: Environmental > Terrestrial > Soil > Floodplain ...
CTGAGAATCTAATTGCCTACGTAATTCATCTAACGTATCAGCAATCATCTTCTTGGGCGCGTTCTCAATAGCTTTCGCATCGCTATTAGTTGCCCATTCAGTTAATTTAGTGTATTCAATTGCCTCTGCAACGAATACACAACTAACTACAGCCTTATCCCACGTTGGGCCACCACCACGACCTAACCCACCACCGTCTGCATTATAATACTTGAACTTACCACCAGGCCGTAATGCAATTGGCACACGCATCTGACGAGCTGATATTTTCTGAACTTCTCTCTTTTTAATATTAGAGAAAAATTTATCATCTTGTTCAAATGCTTTTGCAATCTTAGGAACGACCTTTTCAAGCTCTAATGCATTTACATTAGATTCAACAACTGCCATAGTTAATCTCTCATTAAAAAATCATAGGTGCTTTCACCCGGTTTTATAGCTGAATCAGTTGATTTGCCGCCTGAATTATTTTGGGATGCGGATTTCCCTACTGGTAATCTACCACGTTTATCTTTCCCGTCAGGTTCGGCCTTTATATTAAGACCTTCTAATGCATCCGTTCGCGCTTTAGCTAGAACAGGACGTAATAGAGATTTAGCTCTTGCTAGATAGTTTGAGCGAATTTTATTAATTGAGTCTTGACTAAAATTAGCTTTAAAAGCATTGGCCCAAAGTCTATCATTAATAGCGCGATAGCCTTTGTCATTAGCAATTAAATTTTCTAAAGATTCATAAGCCTCTCTTACAGCTTGCTTACGAATAAAAGGGGTCATTGCTTTATTAGGATCAATATTGGTATCAATTGTAGCTTTTAATACATTACCTACACGAGTATTCAGGTCAGATAAAGTAACATGAAATCTTTCCTGAACAAATTGATCTTCCTTCTGTTTAATTTCATCAACTTTTTCCTTAGGCTTAGCTAAAGTAGAAGGAGGAGTCCATTTAGTTGTAGCAAATATCCATTGATGAAGTAAATGAGCCGCGGATTCTAGAGCATCATTTTTCGTATCACGCGCTTCAGCATACATACGCGATACGGTATCTTTGAATAAGTTACCTATAACATGATGAAATGCTCTCTCATCAACGCGCGCTAGAGTAGGAAGATAGTCATCTACTAAACGATTAAATGCTTCGACATCTTCTTCTTTAATAGCAGTAAGAATGGATTCAGTCTTACCATCCATTGCCTCTGTGTATAAAGTATCGTATGCAGAAGCCTTTTCCATAGCTTCTTTAGCATCGTCAATAGTAGGGAGAAGTTCTGTTAATTGTTTATGTTGAGATAATGCCGTCTCAATAAACGGAAACTTCTTATATAAATCAGGATAAGCCGCAAGAATTTCTTTACGATTTACAGGAGTGACAATATTAAATTCATCGTCATCCTTAATCTCTATTTCCGGTTCTTTATCTTCCTTATCTTCCTTCTTAACTTCTTCAATCTTTTCTTCGACAGGAAGTTCAAGAGGCTCATCTTTATCTGTTGGGTCATCAGCAAAGATAATTTCTTCAGTTGTTAATTGTGGTTCAACGACATCATCAGGCATTTACTTGTTCCTTTGGATTATTGCTTGGTTTTTCTTTATCTTTAGATTGACCTTGCTGTCCACCCATCATAGCTTGCATCTGCATTTGTTGCATCTGTTGCTGTTGAATTATTTGTTGATGAGCTTTCATATGAAGAAGCACATTACGATATCCTGCTGGATTCTTTACTTTTTCATATCTACCTGCGTCAGATACTAAGTATGTTCTACAAATAAATGCCTCAATATTATGATCATCTACATCAGGATCAATTGGAACTGAGGGTTGTTCTTGTGGTTCCATCATCTGAGGATTAATTTCTTGCCCTGATTGAACTACTTGTTCTATCATATTAGGATCAGGAGGAACCATTAAAGGTTCTGATGCTAATAGTTCCTTAATTTCTTCATACTGCTTCTGTCTATCTGCTTCACCAGGAATTACAAACGCATCTAATCCTAATACTTTCTTAAGAATAGGTAAATTTTCAGGACTTGCAAGAGCTTCCATAATTTCAGGATTATTAAGCTCAAACATTTTCATTACAATATCTTTAATTTGACTATATGTAATGGGAAGATTTTCATTAGCTTCTAACTCAACATTACCAATCTTACCCTGAGTTTCAGCTTTCTTAATATATACATTAAGAAAATCTCCCTGTTCTCCCTTTGTAACAAACTTTTCATCTTCTTTCAAACATTCCATATAAGCAGGAATGACTTTACCAAATATTTCTTTCCACCAAATAGTAAACATCTTCCAAGTATTCTGAAGTCTCTGTAATGCTTGGGCGCGAGACATTGAATACTCAGAAGCAGTCTTAGAACCATCTATTTGCCCACCAAATAATGAAGGAAGCGCGCCAGTAACTAATTGACCCATTTCCTGTATTTGTTGAGCAAATGGCATTACTTCTTGAGAAAGAGTAGCAGTCTTTATCTCAAAAAATCCTTCACTAAGCGGCTTATTAAAATTAGCCTTAGTAGCCGTAATAGCCCCAGGTGTAGCTTCCGTCTGTCCATACTGGTCTATATTCAAAACCGCAGGAGATACGAATGTTTGAGGAATTCCATGCTCGATAGTCTGTAATACTAACGATATTAATGTATTTGTAATATCCTGAACAGATACTAATGACTCACCGAGAGGATCATGAATAAGATAATCAGATAAAGGATTTTGAGTAATAGTCCAGCAATCATCTAATGATTCATTCTCTGCGGAAACTACACTATCATTAATCTTAATTACCTTTATACCATTAGGATAATCTTTCTTTAATTGTTCAATATCCTTCTCATCAGTAAGAACATTTATCATTTCTGGACGAATCCAGTAATTATTAACTGTAACAGTAGAATCGGGATACTCACCCCTATATTGAGTATTTAAACGCCCCCACTGTTCATATGGATCATCAGGACCGCGCCCACCCCAATTAGGTCCTAATTTACCAGTCTTTCTTAATTCAGGATATCTATCAATTGCACAAGCGTAATGTGTTTCATAAGAGAATCTAAGATAAGGACAATCCTTCTGTAACATTGCAAAATTAGGGATCTTAACATATAGACCACCATAAACTTCAATGCACTGTCTTGTTTTAGGTTTAGTAGTTTCACCTACTAATTTCCTAATGACAAATACAGATTTCTCCATGTTTGGGTCTAACTCAGCTGCACACTGAGGACACACAATCATGTTTTCATTTTGAATCAAATTTTGTAATTCAGCATCTACATCATCAGGTTGGAATTGATCTTTTACTTCGTTCGTAAATCCTTGATTCTGGCCTTCTATATCTTCAACTAATTCTGGCGGGGCTCCAGCCATAACCGCATCATCTATTTGCATCTGACAATGCGGACATACATACTTTTGTTCTTCTTCATCTTTATAAGACTTTTCTACATAAGTCCCATATGATTTATCTTCTTTAGGATATGCATAAGCGAATACCGGACCTTCAGTGCAATAAATATAAAGCGCGTGTAACCATACAAGACTTACATTATTATGTCTATAAATTAATTGCCCTATTTTATCCCCGGCTTTCGCGGTTTCCAAGTCCAAGGGATTAGTAGCATCATCAGGATAACAAGTGACAGGAGGAACGGTAATAGAAAGAGCAGCAATAATAGACTCAAGGTAAGCTCTAAAGACATTAATAGGCTTATCATAGTAGCTACCTTGATTATCGCCTAATACTGAATTAGAGTCAAATACTCTCCAATCATGTGCCGTTGACGACCACCATGTCTGAGAGAAACCTTCCCAAAGTAATTTAAAGTATCTATACTTACGGATTTGTCGCTCGCGCGTAACACTATCCTCTCTATCTATAGCATCAAGGATAGTGCCTAGCTTTTGCTTCAAATCTTCTGTAAGATCAGTGTTAGGCATACTACCTTGGTTTGCTAAGTTCTCTTAACTTATTAAAACCTGACATCATTTGATCAGCTTTACTACCAGATTCTACAAATCCAAATTTCTTCTTTTTCTTAGGTTTCTCATCAGGTAGTTCAACATCCTTACCTGGCATATTCATAGATGATCTCTGACCTTTAAGACGTTGGGATAATTTATCTAAGAATCCCATTGAAGGTCCAATACTATTAGGCATGGTTTACTTCTCCTAATACTTCCTTTTCCAATTCGGCATTACGTTTATCAATATCTGCCCGAATAGCCTTTTCTTTATCTAACTCTAATGCCTTTAATCTATCTTGTTCTTCTAAGCGCGCTCTCATTGCAGGCCAAGGAAGATGCTTAGGAGGAATATGTCTAAGTGGTTCTTCTTCTTGCTCAACAGTTTTTTCTGCTTGAATTATATGAGAAGAATTCAATACTCTCGCTAGTAATTGTTTTTTCTCATAATTACTCTCCGTTAATTGACTACGAAGAGTTTCACAAGATTGACATATCTTACTTTCTCGAATTAATTCAACACAATGCAAACAATGAGGATTAAGTAGGTGATGTAACCACTTGAACATCTCTAACCTCCTTAATTACACCCATTTTACTTATATGACGATTAAGATGTTTAATGAAATCATCTTTCCTATTAGCTAATTGTTCAGATGTTTCATCCTTACTGGCAAATATGATTAAATCACATTTAACAGTAAAACTATTTTGAATTAACTGAACTTCTGCTGACGGCATTAATGCCTCCTACGTCCATGATAACGATCTATTGAATTGCTTGTTGGTTTTGCTTCGATACGTCTCATATTCATGTAGAATGAAGTATAATCTTGTGTTTTTTCTAATGATGCTAATAATTCTTCCTGTTTTTGCGCCTTAGCCATTTCTTCTTTCGCATCTTCCATGAATCTATCGGCTGCATCCACGATATACCTAACAACATCATAAGGATCATCGCCATCATATTCCGCCACATCTTCTGCTGCTTTACCAGTAGTTTTCTTCTTATCGTATGATGCAGCTTTAATTGCATCAGTTAATACTGGACATCCCGGATTACCATGTCCTGGACCAAATATTTGTAACTTAGGTAATCTTTCAACTTCCATGGGATTAAAGGAATTTAAATATGCTTTATATTCAATAATCCCTTTATTACGTAAAATCCAGAAAGCGCGCTCTTCATTATAAACCCGCGCTATTTCATCCTTAATAGGAACATACTTACTTTTCCATCTAAGGTATTCATGAAGAAGAGCTTTAGTTGCAAGCCTACTTCCGGGCGAGTTAGCCGTTAATTCCACCGGACATTCTAATGCAGTCTCAATCTGTTGCTGGATTGTATGATCCTCTCCTCTATTTTGTCCGGCTGACTTACATACCCTAATGAGTTTAGGTTGTTCCTTTTGAATATACGGTTTAACGTATGCTCCCCATTCTTCAATTTTAGTTTTTCTCCAATATAACTCACGATAAATATAAACCCTACGATAAGGACTGATAGCAGCAAATCCGACATACGTAAGGGCTGAATACCCCCAATCAATAACAAATATACGAGGCCACCAGGAAGGGATGTCAAAAGGTTCGATAACATGAATAGCTTCCTCTGGTTCATCAGGATATTTTCTATCTCTAAATTCCTCAAATACCTGTCCAAGATATGCATCCCAGTCGCCATATAATTTAGCGCGCTTTTCAGCTTCAGGTAGAGCCTGTAGAGATTTAACGTAATCTGGATCTAAGTATTCATTGTCTATCGCAGTAGCATGAATATAAAATCTTTTATTCCCACCCCTACCTTCAATAATAATATTATCATCCGGATTTAATGGATGGCCTAATTCTTCATAAGGTTTAACAAATCTTTGTCTTACCCAACTATGTCCAATACCACCACTTACTGCGGCGGACCTAATTATAGCTGGTAATCCTGAACCTAATGGAGCGCGCGTTCGTTCAAATCCAATATAAAGGTATATGTATTCAGTAAGTGTAGTTAACTCTTCAGGAGTGAAGAGATTAATTTCCATCGAATCATATATATGAACATCATCTTCATTTTCGCAATGACCTAAAAAGATCATTGCTCCTTCATTACGTCCACCTAATTTAGTTGATGTTCCTGTTCCATATTGATCTTCTCTTGGAAAGGTCCATAACATATCTGTCTGATTAAATGTTGCCCCGAACTTTCTATATATATCTCGACTTCTTGGCATAACCTCGCGTTTTAATTCAGGTGATGTCCTACGTAAAAATACCTGTTTAAAACGCGGATTAAGATGCCACTTACGTATAATTGCATAAAGGAGGAGAACGTCAGTTTTTCCTGAACCAGCGCCTCCTCCTAAGGTTGCTTCTTTAATCCAAGTTGGTAATGCTAGAAATGTAGCTTGCTTCCTTGTCGGTCGCCATTCATTTGGATTGAGACTCACACTTGATTACTCCACGATAATAATATGAATCTAAATATACACGTCTTTCACATGTGTTATTATTTGTATCTTTCCATATTTCAGCCTCAACAGGACCTACGCGCTCTACTCGAATTAATTTATATCGAGCTGAACATCCTGATAATAAAACTATTAAGATACAACCCAAGTATAAGTAGTTCCTGAAATTGAACATGTTACTGTTGCAACCCCCGTTAAATCATAAAATTGTTCAAATGAACCAGGTTCAGCTTCATTCCTACTAATACCTAAAGTTCCATTAACAAGATTAAATACTAATCCAGATACTCCTGTAATTACTTGAGCAGTAACCTGAACACCCGCGCCTGTTTTTGCAGTAAGTGTAACTTGTCCAACCATAATAATTTACTCCTAAGGAGAAACATGAACTGGAACATTACCTGTTGCTTCTGCTGTATTACCTTGATTATCTTTCGCGGTTACTTGAAGAATCCAATCACCATTAACAGTAGGTTTAAAAGCTAAAGCCCTACAATATCTTCCATCCCGGCGCGGTTCATCAAGGAATTTAATAATAATTGATGGCTCACCATCACCTACTAAATCTAATTCTACTTCTACTACAGGATAAGGTGATGTTACATCAAATCTAATTAACATACCATTAGGATCTCCACGATGGACATCCTTATCATAATCAATAATAACAACATTCATAACACCTGGTGCAGTCCCAGGATCTACGGCTACTCTAAATCTACTAGGTTCAGCATCTCCTCTTTCTGCTCTTTGAGGAATAGCTAAACCTTCTGAATCTTGTAATACAGCATAACCTGATTCTTGTAATCTTAAAATTTCACAACCACAAGTAATATTAGTTTTAGGCTGCAAACATACCGTTCCACCACCTTTAAATTCTAATCCCCAACCTTCATTACGATGAATCCATGCAACTGAATTCATTAATTCTGCACCACGATCACCTAATGGAGTAGGTAATTTAGCGCGCTCTTGCTGAAGAGTAAGGAATACATTTTCAGGAAGAATTTCAGGATCACTCATTGGTGGTTCACCTATAATACCATTATATAACAATTCCCAAGATGGTCTTACTTCAGGATGATCATTTAATCCTGTTGCCCTATTTTGATCACTAAATACAAGTAGAAAATTTACTTCAGTATAATCTCTTGCTAATCGAGCGAATACAGGAACTAATCCTTTAATATTAGATGTTAATGAAGAATTAGAAGTATAACACTGACAAATTAATCCAATTTTTCGATGATGAACCCTAGCCGCGTTAATTTGCGCTCGCATATTTTGTTCAAATAGCGCGATTGGTTCTCCTACTTGACAATATGCTTGTAATCCTAGCCAATCATTACTCTTTAATACAGGATATTTAGGCCAATTCCTACCGTCCCAATAAACTATACATGGCCAAGGACTTGCTAGCGCGCGAGTCTCTATATTTTCTACTGTAGGTCCATCAATGTATTCAGCGAATTGAGTTCCATTAAGTTTTATTACCGAACCAGAAACATCATACCTAATCTTAACTAATGCATTTCCTGGAGGTAATAATGAAGGAGGTTGATTAAATTCATACCATCCTAACCAACAAGGTTTATTAATCTTTACAATAGGATCAAATGGATTTAATGGAAATTGAGTTAATGTTAAAATATCAGCAATATCTAAACGTATTCGAACATTACTATTTGAACTCATTTTCCAAAAACATATTGCTAACTTACCTTCAATCCAGTCATAATTAAATCTAACTACTCTACATATTCCTGATTCAAGAAGATATCGAATACCTTCAAATATAATAACTGCTGGGTCTTCACCATGTATCCCATCTCCACCTTGACCTACTTTAATTCCAGCAAGAGTAGTATATTGATATATTCCTTCTATTGGATTAGCAATAGATTCATCACCAGGATGAATAGTATCATCTATCCATCTTATTCCTTGGGAACCATAAGGAGGAACACATGAACATACTACTAATGAACCATTAGGCCAAAATGCTACAGGACTTCCTCCACATGCTTGACCTTTAAGTGCAAACGGACTAAATTGTAATGCTTCATCTCTATATTGACCTGAAGCCCCTACTCCTACAAATCCAGGCCCAGAAGGGTTAATACGAGTAAATAATAAATTGACAGGAGATTGAACAGGCCCTTCAGATGTTTCATTTAATCCTGAAAGATATGAAGCTACAAATCTCCCATTAGGAAGATTCTCCCCATAACTAGCCCCAACTAGTTCAATCCTCTCAATCATTAGTGAATATCACCCTTATAAAATACAGTAAATGTTCCACCACCTGTAACAACAGTAGATATTCTCGCTCTTACAGCAGCAAGAACACCTTCATATGCATAAATAGCTACAGCATTAGTAATACCAACAACAGGATTAACTGTAGGAGTAGCTCTATCATTAACTAATGGAGCCCATGTTCCAGTATATTCAGGATCATGCGCGGTCTCTAATGCTACAGCTCCACCAGCAATAGTTCCATTACCAACAATATAAAAGATATGTTGCTTAACACTAGCTGGAACCGCAAGAGCTAATCCATTACCAAGCGCGGTTTGAGTTAATTGTAACGTTTCTAATACGCCTGGCCTAGATGCTTGTGCTGGCATTATCCAACCTCATTAATTACAACAGTTCTAAAGTCATTCTCGGTCTTAATATAAGGCGCGTAAAGAATGAAGTTAGCAGGATTAATATTTCTACCTGAATCTCCATTATCATCAAGATTCTTAACAATAGAACTCATAACTTGAGCTGTAGCCGCGATATCTCTTAGTTTCGCACCAATTAATTTATCCTTTGTAACTTCATTCAAAGCCATAATTAATCTACTTTGAGCCTTACTCTTAATTCTATCTTTCACATTATTTACATGTAAATTTAATTTTTCATTAGGTAAATTATAACTATCAGTAGAAGTCGCGCCATTCTTATAAGCTGATGTAGATGATTTAGATACCCCAAACATTTCAGCTAATTTGTTCGCCTCACCATTACCATTAACTATTGCTTCTTCAGCAATAACTTGACGTAATGCGGACGGAACATTATTATCACCAGGTCGTCTACCTGGTCTTTGAATATCTACAATAGATGTGTATTCCTTTTCGAACTCCACATCATCAACTAATCCAACAGGCATAACTAACTCCCGGAAGTAATAGTAATTGTAATAACTACTTTATGATTAGTAGGATTCGAAGGCGCGCTCGCTCCACCTAATCCATTAATAATAGTCTGTGCAGTCACACTACCCTTGGTAGCAGAAATACTAACTGTATGACTTCCCGTAGCCAGTAAAGGCGCGGGAATGGAACATGTAGTTCCTACTAATCCCTTCGCTATACAGGTCGGAACAGAAGTCTGAACTATTCCATCAATACTTATTGCCTGAACATAAGTAGATACTTCAGTCGGAACCTTATCATAATCCCATGCGAGCGTAACTACTGTCTGTGCTTCTAACCTACTTGTAACTAGGCTTAGAACTAGAAGAACCAAAAGAAATATTTTTTTCACCAAATCTCTCCAAATCTTTTCTCGCCTTAGCAATTTGTTTTTCTTCCAACTTATCGGGCTTCCTAACTACCTTCATATCACAACATAATGATGTATTCACTAAAGAAGTCATTTGAGCCATATGAATTCTTTTACATAAAGAACACATCCATTGCATACATGTATCCTTTATAAATTAGGTTCCGGTTCGGTCCAAGCATAGACTAATAAACTCTTCAATGTCAATAGGTCTAGTTCGCCCTACGATCCCCTAGGAAGCACGAACTAAGCCATCAACCAAAACCACTCCATCTAGTGTCTAAACTCCCGTCCTGACGCCTCTCAACCCCACCTGTAGGGTGTCATCGAAA
>Ga0137344_1000052_pt1 | contig 10189 bp, 11 predicted proteins | sample EasRivERMLT500_2_FD_104773 | JGI IMG/M metagenome (GOLD analysis project Ga0137344, IMG submission 104773) | Soil microbial communities from meander-bound floodplain in the East River, Colorado, USA - East River MetaG ERMLT500_2 | ecosystem: Environmental > Terrestrial > Soil > Floodplain ...
CCCAACGACCAGCTTCCGAAAACTGGATCTCTGTCAGCTTTCACAGAAATTTTAGTTATAGGCATTGGCGGTTTTCTTTTTATAGCTTCCTGACTTGCCACCGTGTCAAGTAAATCTTGATTATCAACGTCTTTTTTGGCTACGTCTCTATCCCAACGTGGGAATCCATCATTAATCATGGTTGTCTGTTCTATTTCTTTGGTTAACATGGTTTCACCTTCACCGGCACCTATGACAAATATGTTTGTTCCAGCTTGTGCCATCGATTCTGTGTGGTAGTAGTTTGTTATTGAACCAGGATACTCGAATACTATAACAGGAGTTATCGCACCAAGAGAAGGGTATCCGATAAGTAAATTCTTGTTGTAAAAGACTCCTTGTTTGTTCAAAGCTATGTACCAGTCAAATCCATCGGTGGAATCAGCTATAGTTGACATAACCTCAGAATAGTATTTGAAATCTGTTGCTAATGCCTCGACAGTCTTAGGGACAACAGTCGTAAATGTACTAGGAACATTTATATTAACATTTCTACCATTAACTGCCTGCATTGTTGTCCATAGATCGCGGAAAATATTTCTCTGTTCTACACTTGTTTGAACATAATCGGAACGTAGTAGCTGGTACTGTGGATAATTTTCAAAACTTTGACCAAATAGTTGAACAGATTTTGCTTGACTTTGATAAGTTCTACTCCAAATAAAACCTGCCCATATAGGAAAATCATTACGTTCCACTATTACATACGTTCTTCCTGGTATGGTTGCATCTAATAGATTTTGGTTACTTTTACCAGTTTGATCAAGATTAAATGTACCATCAAATCGTCCACCAACGTTCAACTCCAAATCCATGTACACTCCATAGAGCGGGATCTCTTCTACAACAGATTCCGCTCTCATGGACGAGAAGATATATCTGTAATCGCTCACTCTATCTTCTCACTCGCAAACATGCGCACAACGGTAACTTGCCTAGCTCCAGGATAATTTTGTTGTACAAATCCAGCTTTATCTTCATACCATGCAAATTGTACAGCTTGTGCGCTCTTAGCGAGAACTGTTTCTTTAGTTACTTCAAAAGCACCTTTCCCCTTATCTTCATAAAAAATTTTAGCAGTGTCTATAGCCTCGTCCGGTGTAGCAAAGCCAGTACCATCAATGACTAGTCCATGTTCTTCTATGTGTTGTTCTCCCATATCAATTCTCCTTATATACTTTCGTAAGTTCCTGCTACGTAGAGTACGTCGCTAACTGCCCACGTGAACGGGTGAGTAGCCGTGACGACGCCGACAACACCGGAAGCGTTATGGCACTGGACAGATGTTATGACTGGGTTAGAGCCACTACCGAAATGGGCAACCGATGGGTGAACGACAGCAGCGGAATTGTCACGTACATATCCTGGCAACATTTGGTTTCCGGTGCTAGGTAAGAACGGTACTGTAAACTGCCAGGTACCAGTCCCACCTGTTGTAGTAGAACCCCAGGTGAGACGAAGTATGTAGAAAACTAATTTACCTACTTGTTTAGAGGCCGCAACTAGTGTACCATTACCTAATGCTGGTGCGGTGCCAGTAGACGTCCAAGCAATACCGGCGTAGTTAGTTAATATCGTAAAAACTGTAGGATCTGCAATTTTTTCCCAAGCCGCACTACTGTCACGTTCCAAAACATTTGTATCAGTTCGATCTCGATATCTTCCATCTATTCCAGCAGCAGGTAAATCTCCAGAAGAAACTACTGGAAATATTCCATGTCCTAAAAATGTTCTTTTATCAGTAATGTTGGCATTCACTATGGACGATACCGCTGCTCCTACGGCGATTTGTGCTATCGTAGTAGAGTTAGCTGGTGGAGATGGCGCTGATGGAGAACCGGCCGGAGTTCCATCTACGACAACTAAAGAGCTTGTATTGTTAGATCCTGAATATTGTGAATCTTCAACCTTGAACACAATAATGTCAATGCGTGGTAGGGTTGCATGAGCAGCAGTAATAGAAATTGTAAAATCAGCATCGTTCATTACACCATATGCACCCTGTTTTGATGACTCAGTTCCAGCAATTTCTGCTGTTCCACTTTTAACTATTACAGCCATAGATGGAGAGCCAGTCTGTGTTACCAGTAAGGAATCCCCTTTACCCAAGGCAACGCCAGATTTTGGTAGCAATGAACCAACGGTAAGTACATCTTCACTTGCGTATACAAAGTTCCGCATTTGTTCTGCTGTGTGTGTAGCACCAGCATTTTGTAGCCATCCCGGGGGATTAATAACTGCCATCAGAACCACGTCTCCACGATGACACATCCGGCGCCACCGACGCCGCCATTTCTTGCAATACCAGTTGAGGCAGCACAAGCACCACCGCCACCACCACCGTAAAGACCAGCCGAGATTCCAGTAAATTCCGTACCAGCAGATACAGTAAGTGTACCTACAGCGCCACCACCTAAATGTGCATGTCCACCAGGACCACCAGATCCTAGACCACCACCACCAGTACCCATATGACCTGTACCACCGCGAGTTTGTAATATTCCCGCCGACGTTGTACCACCAGCGCCACCAAGAGCCGAGAATACTCCTGCCGAAGTTCCAGCAAAACTTCCACCAGTGCCACCGGCTGCTACAACATGTGAACCAAATGAGGACGTATTACCGGCACTACCATTAGCACCACCGACTCCACCTGCTCCACCAGTTCCTACAGTAACAGCTACAGTTGCGCCTAAAGACGACGCTGCAAGAATGGATTCAGCATATCCGCCGCCTCCTCCTCCTCCACCTTTAGTATGTTCACCAGAAGAAGCCGCCGCGCAGCCACCGCCACCGCCACCACCGGCTTGTACACGAATTCTTACAGTTTTTGCATTAGCAGGTTTTGTCCACGTTCCGCCAGCACTAAAGAATTGATAGTTTGCAGCGGCTGGTGCAGTTGGAACAACTTGTACCCAAGCAGAACCACTATCACGTTCTAGGATTCCTGTATCTAGACGATCGCGGTAACGTCCAGCTTGACCAGCGGCAGGTAGATCACCAGACGCGAGAACTTGAATAATACCAGTACCAGCGAACCTCCTTGTATCAGTTATGTTAGCATTAACAATGCTAGAAACACCAGCACCGACAAATACTTGTGCTAATGTAATTGAATTGTTAGGAGCCGCCGGTGCAACAGGAGAAGACGCAGGAGTACCATCAACTACTACTAGCGAGCTTGTATTGTTAGATCCAGAATACTGAGAGTCCTCAACCTTAAAGACGATGATGTCAATTCTATTTAGAGAACCATGTGCTGCTGTTATGGTGATAGTAAAATCAGCATCGTTAAGAACACCGTAAGCGCCCTGTTTCGATGACTCAGTTCCGCCAATTTTGGCGTGTCCAGAGCCTACTATGACACCCATGGACGGTGAACCAGTTTGTGTTACCTTTAGTTTGCTGCCCTTTCCTGGATCCACCGAACTCTTTGGAATTAACGTTGATGTTAGTTGATCGCTGGGAAGATATACAAAATTGCGCATCTGCTCAGCAGTGTGAGTAGATCCGGCATTCTGGAGCCAACCCGGCGGGTTAATGACTGCCATTTACATCACCGTCGTAATTATCTGAATTTGAATAACATGCTTACCATCTGGTAATCTGTATCCACTTAAATCAATTTCGTACGGTAATTGATTTTCGAATAGTGATGCCAGAATTTTAGCAGCCTCTTTGGCTTTATCAATATCTTCATGGTATTGTGGGAAGTTTTTTCGTTGTTCATGCGTCACATCTTCAAGACGCGTTTCTAAGTTCTGACCAGATGCTACTCGGCCAACAGTGTGCCACATAGCCTACCTCCAAGCATTTCTAAAAGTAACAGTCATGGTGCCAGTTCCGGATTGACCACCAAACCTAATGAAAGAATCTCCTTGTGAAATTAAAAACCAATTGGACTGTGTCATTGTGTTTCTACGATTTACGTTACCATTAAGAGTAACAGTTCTATTTCCTAGATCTACAACTAAGGAATCTAATGCTCCAAGAGTAATAGCAAACGCCAATGTTCTTGACAATGTATCGTTGATTATTGTTGGATTAACAACAGGACCTACAATTGTCAGAATTGCAGGAGTAGGTCTGTTACCAACATTTGTTACAGTAAGTCCATTTGGTAGAACCGTTACACCAAAGCCAAAGTTGAAGCCAAAATTGAATCCTAAACCAGTTCCAATTTCTCCACCGAACGGAATCACATATTCTTGTAGGAAATTATCATACAAACGAGGATCTTCGGCAAACATTTTGAATTGTACTCTCGTCATTCCTATACGACGTAGTGTGCTCCAATCATATGATACGCCTCTTGACTTTACAAAGATTAATCGTTCATCGACAGCAGGAGCTTTTAGATAAAGTGGAATTGATGTCGTTACTGGTGCATAATTAAATTTCAACTCATCCATATACATTTCTTCTAACCCTGTTACGCAATATGCAGTACCTTCAAGAAAAATTTCTCGCCCCGTTTCAAATTCTGCATCTATAAAACCGCCATCTACACCTTCATGATCCCTCATAGTTTCACGAAATGTAGGAGAATCCAGTCCAGCAACTCTATCTATGTCAACGAATGGAAGTGATGCAGCATCATCATTGAGAACAATACCATTGTCTCCAAGCTGAAATGTGTAGTCTGTAATAAGTGGCATTATCTACCTGCCAAAAGGAAACCAAGTTCTTCGGAATGACGCCGTGGGTTTATCTCATTTGTGTATATGGTGAAGTTTTGGGTGTTTGTAGTTCCACCACCAGCACCGTAAGTATTAAGAGGAAGATTTCCTGCTTGAGTCGCAAGCACATTAGACATCATAGACAATGCGTTCATTCTGCTAGCCATACCTTGTGCTACTAACTCAACTATCTTCTGTCCACGATAGAATGGATTTCCTCTTCCGGCCATAGGTCCAGCCTTAGCAGGCGAGAACGGAAGTCTATTTAGTATCGATTGAGCTATCTCACCAATTTTATTTTTAACAGCTTGCACCTTACTACTAATACCATTAATCAAACCATTGATAATATTTGCACCTGCTTGGTATAACCAACTTAATGCACCGGCAAAGAAATTTCGAATACTTCCAATTATCCTAGTAACTTCACCAAAGGCCCTATTTAGTGCACTAGTTATAGCACCAACTACTGAATTCCAAGTATTGCGAACAGTTGCTAATATATTGTTCCACGCACTAACAAGAAAGTTTCTAATCGAGTTCCATATGTTAATAACAAAGTTTTTAATTGTGTTCCATGTATTAATGAAAAAGTTTTTAACTGTAGTCCAAACACTCATAAACCAGGCCCCAACAAATGCCATGTGCTTACCAAAATCACTAAACCACTTAATGAGCATCTTAACCCATTCAATGATTTTAATTATTGCAATAATTAATGCAATAATCGCAGCGATAACGGCAAAGAACGCTACCACCACTGGACCAACGAATATGACAACTAATATTCCACCAACGACAGCAGCAATCTTGAGAAACCATTTAACGGCTTCGGCAATCCATCCAATAAGCGTTTTAATTGTTCCCTCATGTGCATAGTAAAATTCAGTTAAATCGTGAATAGCAGGTAGCACGAAGTTTCTAATAACATCACCAATAAATTTGAATGCATTGACAAGCATATCTTTTATCCAGTTTGAAACTTCTTTAACTGTATCAATAAACTCTCTGCTGAATATATCAGTAAGTCTACGAACGATCGGCATAACCTTTTGATCTATTACTGTCGCCAACGCTGTAAATGCTGGTTGCATGTATTGTTTCCAGGCATTCCATATGCCTTTGGCAGCCGGAAGAAGAGCATCCTCATACATCCGCTTTGCCCAATACCACAAATCTTCAAGCAGATATCTAAAGTTTGCACTCTTTTTCCAAGCCATAATGACAGCAGCCACAAATATAGCGAAGATAGCAGCTAGTGCAGCCATTCCACCAAGAAATATGAAAATGCCAGCTCCGGCAGTAGCGATCACTGCTCCAAAAGCTGCAATACCACCAACAATAAGAGTGAATAAACCTGCAATTCCAATTAAAACAGCTGCAAGTATGACAATATTAGTTACAAGTTTCTTTGTTGAAGGAGATAAATTATTAAACCACGTTACAATTGCTTGCAATGCTCCAACGATTCTTAAGAACATTGGGATAAGAGCATCACCAGCAGTAACCTTCAAAATAGACCAATGGTTCGCCAATTGCTGACTCTTACCAGCGACGGTATTAGCCATGATTTCATATGCAGATTGGAATGATCCAGAGGTAGTTGTCATTTCTTTGTAAATGGCCTCAAAGGTTTCGATGTTGCCGGGCAGCAAAAGCATGTTCTGTAGGAACCGTCGTGCTTCAATGGTTCCACCGGCACCCTTAAACACTTCCAAAATTTTGGCGATACGATCGGCCTTTGGAATCTTTTGTAGCGCAGTACGGAATTCCTTTAGAACATCGATCATCGGACGGAAATTACCCTTTGAATCTATCGCTTGAATTCCCAACTTTTTCAAAGCAGTTACAGCTTTAGGATTCGACATCGCGTCCATGGCACGAGATACGGCAGTCGTAGATCTAGCTGCTGTAATACCCATACGAGTGCTAGCCGCTAAAGCGGCAGATAGCATTTCAATACTCTGACCATAACGAGCAGCCGACGGTGTTGCTAGACCAATTCTTTTCACCCATTCGTCATATGTACCAATACCTTCCTGAACCAGTTGGAACTGAACATCTAGAAGGTGGTTCACATCTGAGAGTGGTAGATGGAAAGCGTTCAAGAAACCAATGGTGGCACGAGAAACAGACTGAACATCCGTACCACCAGCAACAGCGGCTTTCGAGAATGCAGTCAGAAGTTTTTCAGCGTCGCCAATACCAATTTCTAATGATGAAAACAGATCGAACAGGGCTGGCTGAATTTGTTGAAATGCCACTGGCACCGCAGCAGCTACACGTAGACCAACATCCCCAAGTTCTTTTGTAGAATATCTAAGCCCATCAACCTGTGTTCTAGTAAGAGCTGTTTGCTTTTGGTAATCTACAGCAGCGTCGACAAAGCCTTTCATAGTTAGAACTCCGACAACGCCAATAGCTGTCATACCTAAACCAACAGCACCCAACGCGCCAGATGCACCCATCATAGAACTGGCAAAACGCTGCATGGATACTCGATGTTGTTCTAGTGCAGCACGAGCAGTCTTTGATGCAGCTATTTGTCTATCAATTGCTCCGATGTGCTGAATAGTTCTAGCCATCGTGTCGTTTGTTGCACCAGAAAGTCTTTGTTGTGCCAAAGCATTCATTGCAGCAGATCTAGCTGCTCTAAGATTTGCTTGTGCTACCGTATCGCCAACCATGCGAACATCACGCGCAAAGCCACGCATGGCCCGTGTGCCTTCATCACGGGCCTTAATTACGAGCCATAAGTCACGGACTGCGCTGAACGGCACGGCTTTGTTTCCTGCTCTCTAATTCGTCCTTTTGAGACTGCCATACCATATAGTTGTTTAGAAGATGTACGAACACAATGTCCTGATCTAACAATCCTCCATCTTCTGGAAACTTATGAAATTCCCGACATACGGTTATTATATTATGTACGAGCAGTGCATCGTTTGTATGTTTAGCATTGGGCACGAGGATTACGGTCCTCAGCCCATCTAGGAGTTTTTTACTTCGTCGTCTCCTTCAAACCTATTAAAATCATCAATGTACTTGCCGATTTCTTGACCTATAGCTCCGTCGAGACGCTTAACATCATGAGCACTTTTGAAATTTAGAGTTCTTTCATTTTCATCGGTGAGGTTATGCTCAACAACGAGATTAGCAAAATCCCACAGGGTGACAGCTTCTTGTTGTACGTCTAGTTCTCCCTTGAAGTCTTTACTATTCTGGCTACCATCGATAAAGAACTTAGTCGCCATGCCCTGACGCCGTAGGCTTTCACCATAGTTCATTCTGCGCACGACGACAAACGCTCCTTCGAGCGTCTTCAATTCGAATTTTTCTTGTGTATTCAACACAACAGCAATAGGCATTAATTTCTCTTTTCTATAACGATCACGGGAAGAACTCTTCCTGTGTTTTAACAATAAGCTGCCAAGACTTTCCAGTGCCATCAATAACGTTCTGATAAGAAATAGACGCCCGAACAAGATCACCCTGTCCAGAGTTTGCAATCTCATAAGTATCCTTGATCGCCACAGGCGCAAGCATCGATATAGAGTTATTGGCACCCTTAGTCGCAGTCAATGTAATACTCTGAGCAGTAATTGCTTTGAACGCATCGAAGTCGGCGCGCGAGTCAAAGTCACGTTCAAGTGACATTGTTGATGTACGCTCACCATACTTAATAAACTGCGCTCCGCGCCCTGTGGACTTTAATCTAAACTGAGCCTCTGCATTATCTTCTACTGAAAATTCAAAAGTGTCTGTATCCGTGACCGGCGTTGCTGTTGGAATTTCAACACTATACTGACCTGCACCGAATGGTGTAGTTGTTGGCCATGTAGCTGTTGGCAAGGACGCAACAGCTTCATCACGTCCGAGAAGACTTGTATTCATCTTGAGCAAACCTTCCTCAATACTGAACACAAAGCTAGATGTAACCATTCCGGTGAAACCAAACACGATTCCATTTCTAACCATAGTTAGAGAAAGAGTCTTATTTGGAATACCAGCAGCCGTCGGAGTAATTGTGTAGGTAAAGTTAGGTGCTGTACCAGTCTTCAAGAATGTTGTTCTAGAAGAATAGATGAAATACACAATTACATCTTCAAGAGCCTCTATATCAATATCGCCTTCAACATGGAAGTTTCCAGGTACCGCGCCAATGACATCGGCGCTCTGCCGAATAGGACGCCTAAAGATGGTTTCCTGCACACTGGCAAGAGACTCACTCATGAATGGAAAGAATTTGGTAGGCGCAGCATATACACCAGGAGTGGCGGCAGTGTTAGATGTTGGGAACGCACCGGCAGGTGAACCTGGTGTTGTGTCAATGTCAGTCGTGACAGCGCCAACAGTTTTGTACAATAGCTCGGTGCCAGATGCGCCACCTGCGGCGGTCTTGTATAGTTTATATCCAGTTGCACCTGTGACAGCGCCCCAGGTTACAGTTACCGTTGACGTTGAACCAGTTGTAACAATAGTTTGCTCATTGCTGGCGTTAGTTTCACCAACAGCATTAATGGCGGTAAGAACATATTTATACGTACCAGCGGTAATAGTACCACCGGATGCCGCAGTCGCTAAGGCAGCTTGCACTGGCGGCGTTAGCTGTTCAATCGCTAAACCGGCAATTCCGGCAGCACCAATACCAGGCATTATTATTCCTCCGTCGGACTATCATCTAGGACGAGGGTGACTTTGACAAAAGCTGGAAAATTCGCAGAACCGAGTGTCCGATTTTGTAACACCTGAAACAGTTTTGAAGTTTCGTCCGTAACCCTTACTGTTTCACCGGCCGTCAACAATCCAATAGCGTCAACAAAGACATCTCTGTCCGAAGTTACTTCATAGTACATACGATGTCTCCTAAACCGAAAGATTCAACTTGGTGCGCCCTATAAACATCATTCTTACAGTTCTAAAAATACTATTTGGAAACATGGTATCGGCAGGTTCCGAAGTATTTATGAATCCATGAATGATTAATCCACCAACAGTTACATCCTGATGAATGAAATCTTCAACACCTTCGGCTATCTGTTCAATTTTCAATCTTTCAACCGCTTCTGTTCCTGCATCTGTTTGAAGTGTATTAACTACAATTTGTCTATGTACATCTATTATAACCGTCATGTCTCTAAAAACTCGTCCACCTGGACCAGCCACCCCGGCTAACGTTGTAGTTTTAGGACCAGCCATGACCACACAAGCCGTAGCAACGGGAATTTGTCTTTGATCGCCAAAATATACTTCATCTAATTCTAAATCATCCTTAATGGCTATAATATTATCAAAGATTGCTTTAGCCAAAACCGTAACATATTTAGTATGTGCCATTAGTGACCTCTATAGTCTGGCATCATACCCCAATACTTATTTGCTTTAACATATAGATACTCGCTAAATATTTCCATGATTTCTATTTCATCTCGCGGTTGGAGCATTATGAACGGTCGTGCTGGTGTGTGAAA
>Ga0137344_1000053_pt1 | contig 10172 bp, 13 predicted proteins | sample EasRivERMLT500_2_FD_104773 | JGI IMG/M metagenome (GOLD analysis project Ga0137344, IMG submission 104773) | Soil microbial communities from meander-bound floodplain in the East River, Colorado, USA - East River MetaG ERMLT500_2 | ecosystem: Environmental > Terrestrial > Soil > Floodplain ...
GACGGGCCAGCTCATGCACTGAGCTTCCCCAGCGACCCACTGGCAATGGCGCTCGTCGGGGGTCCACTCAGGCTTGTGTTCTCCACCAGCGATCAGGCGCATTCCCTGATTAGCCAGCTGTGCACCCCTGCCACCAGAAGCAGCAGGGGACACACCTGGGTAGTAGCCAGCCTGGAGTGAGGTTCCAGAGCGACTAACTAGGGCCTGATCCATCAGTGTCCTAGAAGTAGTACGTTGACTGAGTGGGTGGAGCAGTTGGCGGCTGCTGCCACCTGAGTACCCGCACCTGCTCCCACTCCACCTGCGGCGAGAAACGCCGCGAGCGTTGGGGCGCTAGGTGTTCCACCCAGGCGGACGCTTAGTCCACCTGCTGCATCGGTCGGTCCTACAGGGTCAACCAGAATTGCGTTGAGCGTCAGGAGGCCGACAGAAGCCAGAGGAATGGTATCTCCACCCGTGGCGTATGAGGCGCTGAACGTCAGCGTTCCCTTGACGCCGCGAAGCATGTCACCATCGCCGTTAGGCGACGGCATGCTGAACTCAGCCTGGTCTGCGAAAGAGCCAGAAGCTCGTGCAAAGGTGCATGCACCCATGTGTTAATACCTCAGGCCGTAATGAGTCCGAGGTCGATCAGCGCAGCGTGCATAGCTGCTGCGGTGACTGCGACACCCGTGATTGGTGGCTGAGCGCTCGTCAGGGGACCTCCAACTACGGAAGCTGCCAGCTGACGCTCAAGGATGTGGATAGGACTCTTGCTCGTATCTGCTGCTGCCATGTTCTTACCTCAAGTGGTGATGTAGCCTAGGAGGACCAGGGCTGCGTGGATACCAGCGTCACTCACAGCAACGCCCGTAATAGGCGGACGAACGCTTGAAGGCCCCGTCGCTGCCGCGATACGGCGCTCCATGAAGTGCACTGGACTCCTGCTGGTGTCTGCTGCTGCCATGTATTTCTCCTTGAGAGAAAGGGGGGCCGAAGCCCCCCGATCAATCAGACGGCGGTCTTGTTCTGGAGAACGCTGTGACGCTTGCGGTTAGAGATGCCCAGCTCTCCCATGAGGAGGATCTGTGCGTAGCGAGCGTTCTGGTTCTCAGGACGGACGAACGGCGTGCTCTTGAACCACACATCGGCATGGCCCGTCAGGCGCAGGTACTTGCTGTTGAGCATGTACATGGTGTTCGCCTGGCAGTACACGTCGTACGTGACAGGAGCGTTGTGGAAGACGAGGTTCTCGAAACCAGCGTCAGCCGTCTTGGTGTCCGTGTACCTCAGGTTGTCCTGGAGCAGTGAGTTGTACTTCTCGTACAGCGCCTGCGTGGTCAGAACAACGTTAGGCCTGTCGTTACCGACTGAGGCCGTGTTGTACGAGTTCTCCATACGGCTCTTGGTTAGAACCTCTGCGGTCGTGTTGATGTTGGACTGCCACCACGTCTGGACTGCGGGGTCGATGCCACCAACTGCCGTGGCGTTCTGACCCACTAGGTGAGCCAGGCCAAGGAAGTTCTTGCCACCATTACCCGTTCCATCGAGGAAGAACATGGAGTCTAGCTGCTCCAGGATCGTCTCCTCGGTCTGCATCGTCTTGGCCTCCAGCAGGTCAATGACCTCCTGCTCAGAGTTGTTGATGGCCTCCTCACGGCCAGAGATGCTGATGGAAGCGGCGTATTCCTTCCACGTGAACTCGGCGGCTGACATGCCGTCCTGAGGCGTGGTTGGGATTACGTCGTAGCCGCTGTATGAGCCTGCCGTGGTGTTCTGTGCGTAGATGAGAGGCAGAACAATAGTCGTACCACCAGCGATGGTGCGAATCTGTCCAGCCTGCTTCAGGAAGAACACCAGAGGACGCGCGCTGAACACGTTGTCCTCTAGCTTGGGCAGGTAGTTCTTCAGCGTCGTAGCGACAACCGCATCGAAGTCTGCGAATGCCATTAGGCTGTTTCCTATTCGGGGTTAGTTGAGTTGATCACATACCGTGCTGTTGCTTGGCCAGTGCGAACGCCTCGCGGAGCGAGGTAGGTGCAGCTCCACTGCCTGGCGATACAGAGCCACGCTGAGTGTTACTCTGATCATGCACCTGGCCAGCTGCGAGTGCAGCCTGACGACGCTGTTCGGCAGCTACGGAATCCTGCTGGTCCTTCAGAACCTTCTGAGCCTGTAGCACCTGATGTGCCACTGTCAGGGTGGTCCCATTGTCCCTAGCGAAAGCCGCTAGAGCATACGGATCAGCGTTTGGATCCTGCTGTCGGATTGCAGCAATCTCGTTCTGCATCATCTGACGTGCGTACTGTTCCTGCTGCTGGGTCACCTGAGCCTGTAGATCACGCAGCTGTCGCTGCTCCTCACTACGCTCAACTGGCGCCAGAGCATTGTCGGGATCGAAGTCGTAGACCTCAGCCAGCTCTCGTAGTGTCTGCTGTGGATTCTGTTCCAGAGCAGCTACCAGGAGGTCTGCCTGCTGTAGACGACGCCTTTCCTCGGCTAGCTCCTGCGTCTTCTGGGTGTAGTCACGCCCCATCATAATGCCGTTGACGGCCTCACGGAAGGGCAGTTCTACATCGTTCCCACTGACCTTGATCTTTACCAGGTGGTCCCCGTACTGGTCAACCTCTAGGTAAGGAGGCGGAGCAGGTACTCCCCCTTCTACACCAGGCTCAGGGGCAGAACCCTCAGGAGCAGGTGGAGCCTCTGGAGTACCAGACTCAGGAGGCGGGGTAGGTGGGGTTGCTTCTCCCTGTGCTGGCTCTGAGCCAGTAGGAGGAGGCAGGGTGCTAAAGATGTCAGTCATTACGCTCCATCACGTGTGTTCTTGGACTTGCACGCGAGGCAACACAGAAGCTCTAACTCAAGAGTCCCCGAACGGTTGCTCTCTACATATCACTGATCAGGTGTCTCATCAAGGAACAAAGGAGGCCCAGAATGCCCACTGATCGTCTACGAAGTTGTTGTTGACTGAGGCTGCCGCGTAGTGCGCTACTAGCTCATCGAAGCTCTCACGGTCACTGACCTGCTCTGCTCGTGGACCACCCGTGTGTGCGTGCCAGAAGTTTCCTGTCAGGTCTACGTAACCGTAAGAAGGGTTAGGAATGTGCTCGAAGTCAGCGGCCATGACGATTGGGCCGCCAATGCCGTTGCGAACTTCTGCGTACTTCAGGTTCTGTGCGCCAGGATTCAGGCGACCAATTTCCATGCGAGCTGTCGTTTGGAACATGGCGATAGGACCAGCAGCGTCCACGATAGGTGAACCGATGTTGACCCAGCTCTGGCCGTTGTCAAACGACTCCATGTAGGTGAAGACGCTGTTACCAGCTGTATCGTCTGCGTCCATCGTCCAGCGAATGAAGTGCTCTGAACCGTCCACGAAGCCCGTGGCCGCAGATTCAGGACCCACACCCGTCAGCGTGCCATCAACAGACGCGAAGGCACGAATGGTGTTGTTGGGATGGACGCTCAGAACCCACTGAAGGTTTGGCACCACATCCGTGTGATTGCCCTGATTGATGATCCAGTGCGTGCTAACTGGAGTCCAGTCTGCCAGGATCACCTTAGCACGTACGTCAATGTCGCCTGTGATGGCGAAGGCTGGAATGTCCCTTGTGTAGACGCCAACGCTGCTAGTAGACCAGTTAGCTGGAGCAGCTCCACGATTCAGCGTCCAACCAAAGGCACCTACGCCATCAGGGATGCTGTCTCCCCCACTCTTTCCTACAACTCCCAGCGAGTCGAAGTTAACATCTGAGACGATGGTTCCATTGACGCCACCCGTCTTGATCTGGGCACGATAGTAGTTTCCTGCCAGGTTGCCCTGGAAACCAACAGCGCCATGACCACCGATGACAGCAGAGATATTGGGGTTATTGATCGACTCCTCACCTGCTACAGACTGAACTGTGCCCAACTGGACCCAATCACCCTGAGCTACGGTCGTGGCCGTGTAGAAGGTGGCAGTTCTATTACCAGCGTTAGTGGTGTCTACGTCGATGCCCACAGCGTGACGTGTACCATTGGTAAATCCTGTTGCTGCTGACGACGTGAAGATGCGCTCTAGCGTTCCATTAGGACTGTAGCCACCTAGAAGCAGTCCTGCTGGGTTGACCTGGAAGATCCAAGAACGCAGGTTGAACAGGACCTCCCACCTGGACATAAAGGTTCCAGTAGAATCAGGCGTCCAGTCGTCTAGGGCTACGTCAACCCCAACGAAGATCCTATCTGAAACGTGAGGGAACCCCGAAGTGGCATCAGACTGCGTGTAAGCACCACTAGTTACGTCCTGCCTCATAGACATCGTGCCCGCGCGATAGCGCTGGAGCAAAGCCGTGCCCGACTTCTCTACGCCAGGGAACCTAGCTGCCAGCTTGACAGCGATGTCGTCGTTTACTGTTACCATCAGAATATTGGTCCTCGATTAGGCAACGAATGCGTCCCAGAAGGCGTACTGATCATCCACAAAGTTGTTCTCAGCAGAAGCCCCAGCCATGTGGGCCATGTACTCCTCCCAATCATCCACATTGCTATCGGCACGATAGCTTTGGAGCAGAGCCGTAGCACTTGCCTCGGACATTCCTGGGTAATGGAGCTTCAGCTTAGACTGGATTAGGTCATTGATAGTCAGAGTGTTGATGTCAACTACGCCCATGAGACTAATCTGACGGGCTACGTCAGTCTCGATGGCTACCCCAATGATCCTAATGATCGGATCAACTACGCCAATAGGACGAGCTGTATCTGTTTCGCTGGCGATGCCTAGAACCCTCAGGATCGGGTCCACCTTGGTCAGCGTCAGGGCGGAATCGACCTCTACTGCGGTGAGGATAGGGATGAAGAACGGACCGCCGCCAGTTAGCAGGGGCGTCACTAGTAGTGCCGTATCCGTCTCTGCTGCTGCGCCAACCACACGCAGGATTGGGTCAACCTTGGTGAGCGCTAGAGCTGTGTCTGTCTCTGGTGCCAGGCCGATCGTCTTCAGGATCGGATCGACCTTCGTCAGAGCTAGCGCTGAGTCAGTCTCAGCAGCTGCGGTGATGGCTACCTGAGGAGCTTCACGCAACCTCAGAAATGAGACTGGTCCACACTGAACGGTGACCAGTGTGAAGGCCAGAGTAGGAGCAGCTGTGCCCGTACCAGCGGTCACCAGAGCATCGAACAGAATGACGTTGCCGTCATTGCCTGTGGGCACCCCTGCACCGCCGTTGCGGGCAGTAGTCGTGCCAAACGTGATCCCTGAAGCTGTGAAAGCTGGTGCCGTGATCCCAGCGTTGGCATCAGTATCCACAGCTGCGACAGCTACTAGCATGTCTCCAGGCTGGAAAGAAATCGCCGTGCTGGCGGTGGCACTTCGTCCAGAGCCGTGGGTAGCGTCGTCGCCTGTCGCAGTTGCTGCCGCGGCCCACGCCGCTGCCGTCTTTGTATAACGGGCACAAATGCCAACGCAGCCGCCCGTGGTTCCAGGGGTGCCAGTCTGATCGAACACGGTCGGGTTGGTCGGAATCGCATCCGACCTGTAATCAATGCGTGCGATCGACGTGTGAGCGTCGGCGGCGGTTCCAGTACCTCCCTGCAACTCACCGCCTGCCGTCCAGCTAGCCTCGTTAGCAGGATCGCACTCTGCCGTGGTCCGCCAGGCAGCTCGCCCAGCGACGTACATGTCTCCAGCGGCGCCACTTGCAGGCATAGCAACAGAGACGGTGGCCGTGCCACCTGCGGACTTAGCGCCAATGGTTCCAAAGGCGATAGTCATTAGCTAGCCCTATAGAACACCGCGATCTGAGCTGTTACATCAGAGCCGTCAGGGGTTACAGCGAAGTCGTGCCACGTGCCAGCCAGAATGTTAGAGTCCGTGCCCGCGGTCGTGTCAGAGTCGTAGTCGAATCCTAGGTGGGTGGTTGCGCCACCGCCAACACCGACTGCGGTCCAGGTCTGATCGGCAATGTCTACGTCAATACGGTCGTTGGGGTCGTCAATCGTGACCGTGATCGACCCATCAGAAATCGACTTGCGATCCCACGCGTCAGCGGTGACCTCAACCGTGGATCCCAGCGCCTCAAGCGCGGCAACGCTATCAGCGTCACGAATAGAGTTGTCTGCATCGGTCGAGTTCCAAGGGACCACGATGATGGCGCCGTTGGCATCAGCACCCGTGCGCGAACGCTCAGCCCACTCGGCAAAGCGGCCCTTAGAAATGTTGTGAACGAGATTAGCCATCAATGCGCTCCAGCTCGTAGAACCAGTCAACTCGGGTGTTACCGCGCTGATACACGTCATCGGTCACTGGCGTCTTATCGTCGCCAGGGTCCGCGTACTTGTCAGGCTGGTGCGTCACCTTGTAGTGGATCTTACCTACCACCAATGAGTCGAAGTGGTGAAACAGATGTGGCCTGGGGGCGTTTGGAGTGGTCTTCCACGGAGTGGTAGGAGCGCCTGCTGGGCGAGTCTCAACCCTCTCTCCCACGCCCCTGATCCAGCCCTGCTGAATGCCCCTATCGACCAGGCGCGTAGATAGCCTCGTCCTCTGTGGGGCCTCGACTACTTCCATTCGTCCATTGCGTAGACGATGGAAGACCATGCCGCGAAAGCCTTCGTCGTTGATTCGACGCGGCCTACGTGCGACAGGCGCTGGCGTCTTCTTATTTCCAAACATTAGAACATTGCTCCTTCAGGTAGTTCGTTGCCTGGGATGCCTGCTGAGTTCTCAAAGCCTCCACCCATAGGTGCGCCCTGAGGTCCGCCCACGCCACCCATCTCGCCCTCCATGCCAGGCTGCATAGGCATGCCCGTCATAGGGTCGATCATTGGCTGCACTACGAACTTGGTTGGATCCTTGACGCCAAAGCCCTCACGCAGCACGTGTTCTGCGAGCATGGCTGGGTCGATGACTCCCAGGTCGATGAACGGCTGCATAGCCTCCATTAGAGCAACTGCCGTCTGACGCCTGACCGTCTCGTTCTGAGGCTGAGTAGAACCAGCCTCGACCTCGAAGTCAAACTCTCCCTTGATGTCTTCATGGTCGTAAGGGATCCAGTAGATAGCCTGGTCAGGGCCAACAATGCGAGCGACCTGTGTGCTCTGCATGAACTCCTGCTGGAGCTGAATGACCCTACGAGCTACACGGGCGATGGACTTCTCGATCTGTGCCAGCTTCTCAGCACTACGTGCAGACACGTTGTCCTGGATGATGCTGGCCTCAGTTGCCGTGCGCCTTGTCTCTGGGACCTGCCCACGCTGGTACTCAGAGATACCAGACACGTCACCGATGTCCTTCTCGATGGTGTCTGAGTGCTCGAACAGCTCAGGTGGAACAGGGATCTGTGGCATGGCTGCCACGACCTGATTCAGGTCAGCACCCTCGTCTGCTACGAAGACGACTGTGTTGTCCACGTTTGACTCTAGGGCCTGGCGACCCTGGGCGTCGAAAGCGCCAGCTCGGGCCAGCGTCTTCCTAGCAAACTTCTGGCGCACCTGAATGCCGATCGAACGAGTCTTATTCAGCTCGTTGACCAATGGCTCAATAGCCTCTAGGTCGCCCATAGGGTAGAAGTAGTCAGGAACGTCGTAGTTCCTGATCATCACGAATGGCTGACCAAATGGGAATGGGCAAGGCTGGGGTTCTACCAGGAACTGCTCTGATCCCTCAGCGCACACAGCCATCGTATTGCGCTTGATGTCGTACCACTCGTAGATGGTGACGCGCTGATCCTCTGGATCCTGGTTGCCACGCAGCATCATTCGACGCTGCTGCTCCCTGAACTGATCAGCGTGCATGTCAGACTGCACAGACAGGCGCACTGACTGCTTGTAGCGCTTGTCCTTGCGCACGTCCTCCAGGGGACGAATGATGCGCTGGCAGATCCAGCGAGCATCGTCCATACCCGTGGCCTCTGGGTCTACGTAGATGTCCCAGGGGCTGACACGCTCGATGAAGGGCTGGTCTTCGGCAATGACGATCTTAGCCTCAGGGAGGGCCTGAGTGATTTCGTCGTTGTCGGGCACATCTCCAGCCATAGCAGGGTTCTCTGCTGAGAAGGCGTCAGCTTGGCTGACCGCCTCCTCATACATCTCTGACTTCTCATCGTCCTCGTAGGGAGCTTCCTGTTCCTTGTACCTGTAGCCGCACTTTACCCAACCATGGCCGATGAGGAGGTAATCCTTGACCGCTAGCCTGAACTGGTCCTGGAAGTTGAAGTGCTTCCAGTTGAAATTGGTAATGACCTCGGTGAGGACAGCCCTGTCCTCGTCCAGAGGGTCATTAGGCAGTACAGTGATCTTAGGGTAGTTAACTGAGACTGAGGGATAGATGACGTTGATCGTGCCGAAGGCGACATTAACGACGACCCTATCTTCCTTGGTCTGTACTGTCGGGAGGGTCTTGCCTCGATAGAGGTCAACCATTCGCTCCCAAAGTGCATCATACTGATGCTGCTGGCGGAAGGACTTGGCGCGCTCCAGCTCGTGCTTGTACCACTTGATGTAGGACTTCTTGGAACGGGCCATCAGTCACCTTACTTAGGCGCGCGATCGTATGACATTCCAGCGGCGTCCATCTCTGCGCGCTGGCGGCGGTCCAGCTCCCACTTAGACGGACCCCTCCACCACTCGGGGATCGCAACGCCCAGAGAGCTGGAACCGTCTCGCCAGCCTTCTAGCTTGCAGGGAAGACACGCACGCTCAGCGTGCTCGCATCCCTGGTTCACTTGGCGTTGACGCCTCGGTTCAGGCCCTGAGGTCCACCAGGGCGAGCAACGCTACCCGTGCCCCCACCAGCAGGCTTGTTCTGCTTGTAGCCAGGACGCGGCGTCTTGCCGTTCACTGACTGGACAGAACCTGCGCCAGCAGGCTTGTTGTTGTTGCGCGTGCCTGGACGAGGGTTGCCATTGCGAACGGTCTTGCTGCTGCCGTTGGTCTGCCTAGGCGTAAACGGCTTGGTGTTGTCTCGATACATAAGAATCCCTGTTTAGAGGTACGTACTCTCTGTCTATTCAGCCTGCGTGTCTCAGCGAAAGTCGGACCTGATGTTATGAAGGCCCAGAGGGACAGGCTCCTCGGGGCGGCGCTCTAGCTCCTTGGCCTTACCAACCCACCAATCCATCGTCCAACGATCGTCCTTCTTCTCCTGATCGTCCTCCTGCCACGTGTAGGAGAGCATCTGAACAGCGATGGCTAGAGCCATGACCCTATCGTCGTGAGGACTACCGTGCGTCTTGACCAAACCACCCGTAGTGTACTCACGGATGTAGGTCCTCAGCTCGGCCAGGGTCGCTGTGTCCCTGATGTCGATGGTGCCATCACGTAGAGCGGCGTTGAGGTCGTCAATCATCTTGGGCTTGGACACCTTGTTGGTGTGCCAGCCAAACTGTGGAGCAAACCCTTCAGTGATCTGACCCACGATCCTACGACGGAAGATCCTGGGGTACTTGTGCCTGCGCAGCGAACCAACAGTTACGTGACCGTGGTTGTTAATCTCGACGCCGATCAGAGCAGTGTTGTAGTAGCGACCCAGGAGCGCAAGCTGTTCACCGAATAGGTCTGGATCGGTGTGATCGTGCCAGGTAGCTGCCAGCATCCCCGTGCGCGCGTCCAGCACCATTGCCGCGGAGTAGTCTCCGTGCTCCAGCCCCTCGGCAACGTCTGCTCCAATGACGTAGGAGTGTCCACTCAGCTTCTCCTGGAAGATGTGTACTGGTCCCTCAGGCGGCCAGGCGGTTGACTCCTGGAGCACAATGGCCATAGGTCACCAGCACTTAGGCTCGAATGGCGTCTGGGGTGGGTATTCATCCCACCATGCCCCTGGTGCGTTCCAAACGTACTGACGGCAACGGGTGCTTCCACCCTCACTAGGTGGCACGCTGTAGTACTCACACTGAACAACGTCAGCGCTTCCGTAGTGCAGAGCACGGCGATACCAGAGACTCCAGCCAGGTGGCTTGATGAACTGGCAAATGTTGTAAGATTCCGTGCCTGACACGGTGTGAGCCTCAGCTGATCCTGGGGCGATAGCCACCAAACCTAGGACCATGAGAACTGACGCAATGACTCCAACGATTCGATTCTTCACTTCTTCGTTCCCTTCCCGCCCTGGTCACGCTGCTTCTCAATCTCAGCAGCCCTCTTGTCTACCTTGTCCTTGACCTCACGCTTCATGTCACGCGAAGACTTGCCTGGCTCGTACTTCTTGCTCATGC
>Ga0137344_1000054_pt1 | contig 10139 bp, 10 predicted proteins | sample EasRivERMLT500_2_FD_104773 | JGI IMG/M metagenome (GOLD analysis project Ga0137344, IMG submission 104773) | Soil microbial communities from meander-bound floodplain in the East River, Colorado, USA - East River MetaG ERMLT500_2 | ecosystem: Environmental > Terrestrial > Soil > Floodplain ...
CCGCGCCTGTTGCTCCGGTTGCAGGTGAGCCCAAACCGGACGCCTCCTCGGACCCGCTCTCGTTCCTTGAGGAACTCAAGGACCCGAAGACGGGCCTGTACGCTGGTAAGTATCCCAGTCGTGCAGAACTTCTGAAGGGGATGGGCCATGTCGTCCAGATGGCAAAGGGTGCGTACACGAAAGCGGACCTCGCGGAGCAGGAAGCTGCGCGACTTCGTGACGAGAACGCACGCCTTCGCCTTACGCCCGCAGCCCCCGCTGCGGTTCCTCAGCCTGCTCCTGGGTCCGGCTCGCAACCGACCCCGGCCCGCAGTGCCAAGCTCGACGCGGTGTTGTCGAAGCTGAAGGAAGAGGGAGGCATCCTCGATGAGGAGAATGTGCAGGCTCTGGTTCAGGGAGTGAGCGAACTCGCTGAGACCCGTGCCGCGCAGATTGCGGATGAGAGACTCAACTCGCGTGAAACCGCCGCGAGGGCAGAGAACGCGAAGTGGATGGGTGTCGATGAGCACATGAGGAAGGTTGCTCCCGAATCCCTCGCTTACGCAGACGAAATCGGACTGCATGTGAAGTCCGACCCACTGGCCGCTGCTGCCGTAGGAGCACTGGTACGGTCGGGGAATCTGAATGAGGCTGCTGAACTCTCGTGGAGACTCTTCCACGCGGCTCATGGCAGCGCAACTCCTTCAGCCGTCACCGCTGCAACGACTCAGAAGTCTATTGAGTTGGAGGCAGGCGATCAGGTTCGTCGTGAAGCGTTGGACAGGGCTCGCAAAGATGCGGGCGTCTCGTCTTCCGCTGCGACTGGTGTGCACACGACTCCAGGTGCGGTCGGGCCGACTCAGGAAGAGATCGATCAAGCTGCGATGGAGATGCGCTCCGGCGATGGAACTCGCTGGCGTGCCCTCACCATTGGTAGGTCACTCACTGACCCCATCTTCGGATAGGGTCTTCTGTAACCACTTCTCCTCTCGATAGAGAGGACACCCAAAAGGAGGGAAACCCATGCCGGGTACTCCCATTGGTAACGCGGGTGCGTACAAGTACGGAATGAATCCGGGCGTTGGTGTCAACAAGGAAGACCTCCTTGACCAGATCACCAACACCGATCCATTCGACGTGCCTTGGACGGCCCAGGCTCCGAAGGTTGGATGCCAGCATGTGTACCATCAGTGGCTCAAGGAAGGTCTCGACCTTTCGACCATTGATACTTCAGGCGCTGTGGAAGGAGCCGACTATGCGTACGAGTCGCTGACTCCCCCGGAGCGTGAGTTCAACGTCACCCAGATTCTCCGTCAGGACATCGGTGTCTCCGAGACGCAGCGCGCCATCAACAGCGCGGGCTTCAAGGATGCCTATGCTCACGAGATTCAGAAGGCCACCAAGCGGCTTGCTATCAAGCTGGAGAAGGTGGTCTTCGCTGCGCTGACCTCGGCCTCTGGTGCCTCGGGCGATGCGCGTGTCATGCGCGGATTCCAGCACTACATCACCACCAACACGGCGAGAGCCGGAGACAGCACCGCTGATTCAGGCGACGGGATGCTCACCGCCCTGAACTTCAACGACATGCTGGATCAGATTTACGGTTCGGGCGGAAATCCTGAGCAGGTCTACGTTTCCCGCAAGGTGAAGCGACAGATCAGTGCCTTCACGATCACGCAGCAGAACCGTAACATCGCGGCTGTTGACAAGCGACTTGTCTCGGCCATCGACTTCTACGATTCGGATTTCGGTCTGATCCAGGTTGTTCTGGATCGCTGGATTCCTGAGTCCACCAATGCTGCGGGCGTGACTGCTACGGCGGCTGCGACTGCGACGGGCGGTCAGATGTTCTTCCTCCAGAGGAACATGAACCGTCTCGCGTGGCTGCGTCCGATGAAGCACGATCTCGTCGGCAAGCGTGGTGACTCCGTGGCTGGCATCATCGTGGGTGAAGTGACCCTCGAAGTGCTCAGCGAGAAGGCGAACGGGCGGATCAAGAACGTCAACAACAGGTCTGCCGTAACGTAGTCTACTCAATAGTCGGGTGGGGCTTCGCGGCCCCACCCACTATTCTGAAGGAGAAATCATGGCTCATTTCGGTTCTGGCGACTGGAACAACCCCTCGGGGCTGGTCGCTCAGCTTTCCAAGACCAGTCTCTCGGTCATCAGTGCGGGCGGCACCCACAACGGTGCTGTGGAGGGCTCTAGCCTTCTGACCTACGTGACCAAGCGGGCCGGTCTGTACAGACTCTCGGGCTATCTCCGGGTGCGTACCGCCTCTGATGGCGGCACTCACACTGGTGCGATGCACGCGACGTACAACAACGGTTCTGCCATCGCTCAGGCAACCATCGGTGTCTCCGGCCTCACGCCGGGCACTCTGGACCTGAAGGGTGCTGCGGGAACCAACCTCCGGCAGGAGTCGGTGGTCTTCGCGGCTTCCGGTACGACCATCACGATGTTGCTCCAGGACATCGTTGGTGCGTCGGATGCGGCAGCGGGCGCAGTAGACCTCTTCTTCATCATCGAGGCGCTGTAATCAACCCAGGATGGGGACCCTTCACCGGGTCCCCATTCTTGTCTTAGGAGGTAACGTGGCTTACACTAGTGGAAAACAGCCCAATGACCTGCCGGTGCAGGTTGGTGGGATTGGTACTTCTGGTCTTCAGGAGGAGAACAAGGGTCCGAACAGTCCATTCTCTGTTGCTGATAACCGCTCACCGAATGACGGTGACAATCCGTCGATCTCTTCGAGCGTCATGGCCCCGAGTGGCAAAGACTCGCGGAACAAGAGCGGAGGGAACATTTCGAATCCCACGCCTGCGATGCCGGGTGCGTAGTCATGGCTCGGAGGAACATTCCGACCATCGCTTCGGACCGTCCGCAGTCTCAGGAGCAGCGGATGCTCGATGAAATGCAAGATGCTCTCTACTGTCTTCGTGAAGACATCTCAGAATACTCTGCGAAGCCCGGAGAGAAGCTCCTTCCCTCGGCGCTGTATGAAGAGGGTGGGGCTGAGGGAGCACTGGCGAAGACTCACGTTCGTAAGTTGTACGCAGCCTTCAAAGCTGCAAAGAAGAGGGGGTAACATGGCGAGGAAGAGTCCGAAGGAGAAGGCAGCGGAGCGTGAAAAGAAGCTCCCGCCCTTCATGCAAGAGAAGGCCAGCAAGAAGGCCCCAAAGAAGAAGTCGAACAAGCCCTACTAGCTGTGGCAGGGACGAGTTATAACTATGGAGTAAGCCCCGGCGAGGGAGCCAACCGGGAGGACCTCCGAGGAGGCAGAGTGACGCAGAAGAGGCGGTTGCCGAGTGGTGTTGCCAAGGTACGTGCTGGCAACTACGCGGCTGAGGTGGATACGGCCGGGATGGATCAGTCGATGAAGGAAACCCTGAATCAGACTTCTCCTTCACCGTTCGCTGGTCCGATGGAGAAGATGAAGAAGATGTTCCAGAAGAAGCCGAAGGTGAAGCCTGCGAAGCCTGATACGATGAGTCGTGCGATGGAGGACTCGCTGTCGAAGCGGTATCTGGGTCGGTAGAAAGGAGCCGCCAATGAGCGGTGAAATCAAGATCAACAAGATCAAGCGGGCGAATGCGGTGGGGATGCAACTGCTCACGGAAGTCCTCAAGCCTGAAGTATTGCATTCTCACGTTCCCCGCTTGGGTGATGTAGCCGAAGCTCGTGTCGAGCATCGGAACAGGATGAACACGATCCAAGCTCTAGGGAGCCATAGTCGGGCAACTGGCTTCGATCCAACAACGCACTATCAGTACGTTGCCCAGATCGACCAAGCAGTCTGGTCGGCTGTCTTGGATGTATTCGCGCGTTACGAGTCTGTGAACGCCGATGACCCGAATGCACCTGCGAGGCTGATCGATGACGGCCTGCTCTACGTGACTGACCTTCGTGGGAACGTAGTCCTCAATCGACCCTTCTTCTACGCTCTGCTCGCCGGCCCTCTCAAGGACTACGACATGAGGGGGAAGATCAAGCTCAACTAAGTTGCAACTAAATCTCCAAGTTGCAACTAGAAAGGCCAATACAATGTCCGACAACTTCTACATCTGGACCCTGAACGAAGATCGGCGTCCGAATGCCTGTCAGTACTACCGCATTACTACGCCCCTCTATCAACTCTCCGAGATGTACCCTGAAGTCAAGGTCTACGAGGCGACAAGTGAGCGCCCTCGCGAAGAGATTCAGGCGATGATCCAGGCGGATGTCGTCCAACTCTACTCGATCACTGGTGAAGACATTCTCCACAAGGTCCGTGTCCTGAAGGAGATGAAACCGAACGATCTCAATGAGCGCACGGTCTACCCACCCGCTGTCATCTACGATGTCGATGACAACACGGACTTCGTTCATCCCTTCAACCGTGCCTTCGTCCGTCTCGGTGTCCGTTCTTATCCTGATCTTCACCTCCTCACAAAGGAAGATGACGAGTTGAAGTGGGAGGATCACAAGGGACGGCAGATGATCGGGTGGAAAGATGGAGTCACAGAAGCAGACGGGCACATCTTCAGTATCGAGCGAAACCTCTACGACATGAAGATTCGTCACCGTCTCATCCGTGAATGTCACGGTGCGACTGTCGCCTCTCGCTCTCTCGCCTCTTACTTCCGTGAGGTAATCGGTCAGAAGAACGTCTATGTGTTTCCGAACACAGTCGTCCCATCCGACTACGAGCAAGTCGAGGTCGTCCGTAAGGACCCTGAGTGCGTCCGCATCCTTTGGCAGGGCTCCGAGTCTCACTATATTGACTGGTACCCTCTTCGGGAAGCGCTTGCTGAGATCACGAAGAAGTATCCTCAAGTGAAGTGGGTCATCTTCGGTCAGTGGTTCAACTGGGTTCATGAGATCATCCCCGATGACCGTATTGAGCACCACGGTTGGCGACGATACGAGAGCTACAAGCTGAAGCGCGGTCTTCTCAACGCTGACATCAACCTCTGCCCTCTTGCGGACAACCCGTTCAATCGAGCCAAGTCAGCGATCAAGTGGTACGAAGCCTCTGTCTGGAACAAGCCAGAAGCCACGCTCGCGGCCAACGTTGAGCCCTATCACGAGATCGAGGATGGTGTCACTGGTCTCCTCTATAAGACGCCAGCCGAGTTCGTGGAGAAGCTCTCACGCCTCATCGAGGACGCTGACCTTCGCAAGCGGCTTGGTCATGCAGCACAGAAGTGGGTACTGGACAATCGAACGCCCGAGAAGACTATCCCGGGCCTCTACGACTTCTACCGTGAGTGTCGAGACATGAGGAAGAGGATCGACAAGCCCCTCATCGTCCCAGGCACACAAGCAGACATCAAGCGGCTGACTCGACAAGAGAAAGCCCTGCGAGGGAACTAAGTATGAGCATCACTCGGGCAAACGCGAAAATCTACGTGGCGGGCATCCTCGGGGGTGCCCGTTCACCACAACTCACGGCTGCGGCTGAGGAGGCTATCCTCCGTTCGTTTGAGGATTGGCAAGCTGCCAAGTTCTGGCGCTTCCTCCTCAAGGACACGGCTCGGGGCTTCACAGTCTCTGGTGTCACCCTTTCGGGCGTCTCTACGACTGTTGCGGCTCCTACGACAGGTGCGTTCGATGCTGTGAATGTTGGAGTCACGGTCTCCGGGACTGGAGTCCAGGCCAACACTACGGTCTCCAGTTTCACTAGGAACACAGACGGCACGGTAGCTAGTATCGTGCTCTCCCTCCAACCCACGGCTCAGGCTGGTATCGTTCTGACCTTCGGTGGGAACATCCCGCTCATCATCGGGACTCAAGAGTACAATGCCCCGCCTGACTTCAGTTCGGTCTACCATGCTCGCACGATGACGAACAAGCGACCTTTGGAGTTCATCGAGTACCGGGAGTGGAATCTGAAGATCGTTGACCATACGGTCCAGGGCCTTGTCGAAGCGATCACGGTCTACAACCCCGATAGTGAGTTGACGCAGAACTACGGAACCAAGCGTCTCCGTACGTTCCGAATCACTAGTGTTTCAGACAGCCTCTTCTTGCAGTACTACCGGGCCTTCGATTCTCTGGCTGATCCCCTCGATATCCCGGAAGACTACAAGTACAAGTTCCTCGATTACGCTCGCTGGCGGCTGCTCGAAAGCAAGACTGCCCATGATGACCGTCTACCGAGCATTGAGAAGATGGCGCTCGGCTCTCTCGCTCAGGCGACGGCTGATGATGAAGAAGTGAGTGAGGAAGAGAACGTGGCAATGAAGAGTCAGATGGAAGTCTACGGTAGCAGTGGGCAGACTCGCCTCTGGTCGAACGGAGATTTCTGGGCGACACCCTTCTAGGAGACACCGATGCCGATCACCCCAGTACAGGAGTTCTTCAATAAGGGACTCGTCAACGTCCGTGATGCTTCGCTCCTGGCTCCGGGCGAGATGCAGCAGTGTGACCATTGTGTCTATCGTCCCTTCGATCCGGCGATCCACGGAGCCCCTGGACGGCAGGCGATCCACTCTTCTCCCTTCACTGGTCCCGTCAAGGGGCTCGCGTGGCTTTCGTCTGATAACTCGACTGACCAACTTGTAGCGTACAATGGAGCGAACCTCTTCCTCACTCCTTTCACGGCGATTACTGGACTGGTATGGACTCAGGTCCACGGTGTAGGCTCTCTGAGTGATGTCGGCACTGAGCGGATGAATGTGGTCAAGTACGACACTGCACACTTCCTGTTGAATGGAGTGAACGCTCCCCGGAGGATAGGAAGCATCACTCCTCTTACGAAGAGTGTCACGACTTGTACCATCGCAAGTGGTACGACCATCACGTCTACTGAGACTGACATCTTCACTGACATTCTTGTGGGCCAAGGTGTCTCTGGAGGTGGTTTCCCCGCTGGCACTGTCATCACGGCAAAGAACTACACAGTCACTGGGGGTGCCTACAACGTAACGAGTCTGACGGCCTCTGCCGCAGGGACCAATGGTGGTCCTGTCACGTTGACTTTCTCTGCGACAACTATTACTAGTGGGCGCATCTCTGGGATGCTTCCCACTGGAGCAATGGATACTGCTCCCACGATCATCGCAGGAACTTGGCCGAACACGGGCGAGTTCGGTGGGGCAGGCTCTTACTGGTTCTTCTACACAGAAGCATTCGTTCCTCGGGAAGTTGACGATTACGCGAGTGGGTTCATCGAGTCAGCTTGTACCGTCGAAGACAAGAATCTACGACGTGTGGACATCACTACGCCAACAGCACAGGGTGTGCGGATCACCAGAAACACGAATCTCATGAATGATGGGTCCACTGATAGCACTATGGCTACCCACTGGATCATCTACATGTCCCCCAAAAGTACGGACCCTCTGGTGGTCCCGACACGGAATCGATTCCTTCGTGTTGGCAGTCCGATCCCCATCAGCAAGACAATCGCAGACATCACGACTACGGCTACGTCAACTGCGTGGTTTTTCGCCACTGCGACGACGAACCCGGCAACGGGCTTCGATCCAGTGACTAACCCCTCTCTTGCTCTCCAGCAAGGAGGTGGTTACACGTCCTTCGATGCGGGTGGGAATGATGGGTTCCTGCTTCGGACGTTCGCTATCCCAACCTCAGCACTTGCTGTCACTGGGATCGAGTACGAGATCAATATGAATGGTGTCCTCCAAGTCACTCTCCAACGAGTGGACGGTGGGGGTAACGTAGTCAAGCAGAGTACGTCTACACCAATCGCACATGGTGCTCTCATCGGATGGGGCATCAGGACCTACGGTGGTGCTTTCGAGACGTTCACACCGAGCCCCTCCGCCTGGGTTGGTACGGACTTCTTCGACAGTGGGGCTGGTACGTTCCGTGTCCTCTTGCGGAAGGCATCTAATCCGGCTGCACAGATCGACTTCTTCCGTATTCGTATCCATTACGATGGATTCCCTCCGAACACACTCGGAGCAGCCTATCGCACCGTCACGTACCGTTCGCAGGTCGGGACGACTGTCATCGACAGTGCCGCATTGGCTCCCCCAATCGGAGCCTCAACTGGAGCAGTTTTTCGGGGACAACACGTCCTGAACAGCCCGACACTGAAGAATGGCATCGTCTATTCTCAGGTTGGATTCCCAGAGTACTTTCCGAAACCGTATCAGATGTTGTTCGACTCCGCGAAGAAAGACATCGTGACGAACATCAAGCGAGTGGGTCGTATCTTGGTTGTGGGCCTACAAGACACTATCAATCGAGTAAACTACTTGCCGACTGAACTCGATACGGATGGGCAGTCTGGACTCGCGTATGAACCGATCTCGACCGATCATGGCATCACTGGTCCGAAAGCAGCAGTTGTCGTTGACATCCCAGACTTGGGCACTGTCCTTGCCTACTGCTCTTTCAAGGGCATCCACTACACGGATGGTATTCGTCCCAGATTCTTGAATGTCGATCTCAACTGGCTCCGCACCGTGACGGCCTCTGCTCTCGCGACTGCGGAACTTCAGGTCTATCCGGCTATGAACTGGATCGTCCTCCTCTACTGTCCCTTCGGTGCTACTCACACCCGGAACACGAGGATGCTGATCTTTGACTATAGCCCGGACAAGTTGAAGCAGGGTCCAGGCGGTGTCACCCTCCCGGCCATCGGCCCTATCACGGTCTCTGGGCGCTGCACTACATCGGCAACTCTGGCTGGTGTGGACTACTTTCTCACAGGACATGAAGACTCTGGCTTTGTCTACGCTGAAGATCAAGGGAACGCACTTCCTACTGGTTACTACACGCAGGAGGATGCAAATCCGGCAACTCAGACTGTAACGAAGTGCGTGCCTGTCATCCGCTCTCGCCTCTTCTACGCTGCCGGTGTGGAAAGAGACGCGAGGGAAGAAAGGGTCTACTTCCGTTATGAGAACACTGGGAGCACAGTCGTGGTCACAGGTTGTGCCCTCGCAGGGTCAACGATCACGAAGACGAACAGTCTCGGGAGTGTGCTACCAGGGATGACTGTCTCAGGGACTGGAGTTCAACCAGGAACCATTGTCATCAGTCTCTCTGGAGATGACGTAGCGACACTGAATCAACCTGTGGACGTTGCAGGGACAGTAGACATCACTTTCGACACAGGGACATTGAAGATTTCAGTGCGTGGTCAGGGGATGCGGGACAGTCTCGCCTTCATTGAGGCCGGGTATATCTCGACCTTCGAGGGCAATCTGAACGACATTCACCTCGACAACTCACGTCAGGCCCTGGAACTCAAGATCGAGAAGGCTGCTCTTCTCGACAACACTCTGGTAGACCTGAGCACGGCAATGCGCATCCACTACTTCACGGCACTTCTCAGTGAGGAAGGGATGGAGCAGGGAAGACCGTAAGGAGCACTTATGCGGGTAGACATCATTCAGGGCATTCCGAAAGATGCGCCCCGTTGGCTATACGAGGCCCTCCACTCGCTGGCGTTGAACCAGCAGTCGGCGGGCCTCGGGCTCCAAGCGATCATTCGAGGGGAGAGCCCGGATGGAAGTGGTGAACCACTCTTCGATGATGGTCTCTACTTCAAATTGGGCGGGCGGTCAGGTGGACAGACCGCTCATGGCGCGATTGAGACAGCGGGGTCTCTCACTCTCGTTTCGACAGCAGCTACGTCCCGGGGGAAAATCTACCTGGGACAAGCACAGACATCAGCATACGATGAGTCGGTAGACTCTCTCGGGATCGGAACAGCTTCTCCGACTGCGATGTTCGAGGTTCAACAGTCCACTAGGGCGTACGCGCGACCGATCTCGCTTCAATCTGGTGTTGGTCTGTGGACGAACTCCGCAGGGAACAATGTAGACTTGTGGTTGTATATCGATGACACAATCGCAAACGATGCAGATTACATTCAGCAGAATGGCATTGGTGGCGCGATCCGATTCAACATGACGGGCATGACCGCCCCTGCGGCCGGTGCGACTCATGTTCTTCGCATCCGAGTGAAGTTCATTGATCTGAGTGGTGGGGCTGATCCGACCTTCAACTACACTCTCCTCAGTGGTGGGGCTACAGTAATTGGTAGTACGGGGAACGTGATCCCGGCTTCATTCACAACGATCACTAGAGTTTTGACGCCGGCTGAGGTTGCTCTCATCGGTACGTATGCGGACTTGGATGTTCAACTGTCTTCGACGGGTGTCGGTGGCAGTGGAGATTTTCAAGTCTCGTGGATCGAG
>Ga0137344_1000059_pt1 | contig 9814 bp, 9 predicted proteins | sample EasRivERMLT500_2_FD_104773 | JGI IMG/M metagenome (GOLD analysis project Ga0137344, IMG submission 104773) | Soil microbial communities from meander-bound floodplain in the East River, Colorado, USA - East River MetaG ERMLT500_2 | ecosystem: Environmental > Terrestrial > Soil > Floodplain ...
CACGCCGGCGAGATGCGCTGCGCCGCCAGCACCGGCGATGAAGCATTTCACTCCTTGCCGGATCAGCCCGTCCATCCACTCGGCGAGGAGATCGGGCGTGCGATGCGCGGAGAGCGCCCGCGCCTCGTACGCCACGCCGAAATCGGCCAGGCTGCGGGCGGCGTGCTGCATGACGTCCCAGTCACTGGTGCTGCCCATCACGATGCCAACCAACGGTTTCTCCACGGCGCGTTCCCTTTTTTTGAGTCCATATTTTAGCGCACCGCCGCGATTCCCGGTTGAGACTCTGCCCTGCCGCTGTTAAGATTTTTCCCCCGAAAGCAAGCGCGGCGAACTGCGCGCGAGCGGCGCGCTGCTGATACGAAACGGAGCCTGGCAATGCCGACCATTTCAAAGTCCTGCCGGAAGATACTGGCCGTTTGCTGGCTCGCACTCGCCGCCGCGGGCGCATCGGCACAGACCACGTCGGCAGTCTCAGGACCCGCCTACCCCACGAGGCCGGTGCGCGTCCTGGTCGGATTCCCGCCCGGTGCCGGCGTGGACATCACGACCCGGCTCGTGACGCCCAAGCTCGCCGAGGCGCTCGGCCAGCAGTTCGTGGTGGACAATCGCGCCGGCGCGGCCGGCAATATCGCCGCCGAGATCGCGGCCAGGACGCCGCCCGATGGCTACACGCTGCTGTTCGCCTCGGCGCCCATCGTCATGAGCCAGTCGCTGTACAAGAATCTCAACTACAACCTGGAGCGCGACTTCGAGCCGGTCGGGCTGGTTGCGTCCGCCCCGTTCATACTGGTGGTGCACCCGTCCCTGCCGGTGAAGTCGGTGAAAGAGTTCGTCGCGCTCGCCAAATCCCGCCCCGGCCAGCTCTCGTTCGCCTCAACCGGCAACGGCAGCACGCCGCATCTGGCGATGGAAATGTTCAAGACGCAGGCGGGGATCAGTCTGGTGCATATCGCGTACAAGGGCACGCCGCAGGCGGTGATCGACATCATGTCCGGCCAGGTGCAGGCGATGTTCGCCAATACCCTGTCGGTGCTGCCGCTGATCAGGAACGGCCGGCTGCGCGCACTCGGCATCAGCGGCGCGAAACGCAGCGCAGCCGTGCCGGAGATCCCGACCGTCGCCGAGGCCGGCATGAAGGGCTTCGAGGCAAGCACCTGGTTCGGTGTGTTTGCCCCCACCGGGACGCCGCCGGCGATAGTGCAGCGGCTGAGCGCCGAAATCGTGCGCATCGTGCAGCAACCCGATATGAAGGAACGCCTGCTCGCCCAGGGCGCGGACCCGATCGGCATGCCGGCGGAGGCGTTCCGCGCTTACGTCAAGGCGGAACTCGCCAAGTGGAGCAAGGTGGTGCAGGCTTCCGGCGCCAAGGTCGAATGAATCGGTGACAGGTGATAAGTGATAGGTGATAGGACCAAGAATCAATGCTGCATCTGAGGGCCTCTCTTATCACTTATCACTTATCACTTATCACACCTTTAAGAGATGGAAGTTACCAAAGTTCTGGCCCGCTACCTCGTCAATTCGCGCTGGGCGGATATCCCGGAGCGCGTGCGCCACGAAGCCTGCCGCGCCGTGCTGAACTGGCTCGGCTGCGCCATCGGCAGCTGCCGCCATGAAACCGTGGAGTGCGCGCTGGCGGCCGTTCAGCCGTTTTGCGGTCCGCCCCAGGCGGCGGTCCTCGGGCGGAGCGAGCGCACGGACATCCTGCATGCGGCGCTACTCAATGGCATCAGTTCCCACGTGCTCGACTTCGACGACACGCATGCGCGGGCTATCCATCCCAGCGCGCCGGTATTGCCCGCGCTGCTCGCCTTTGCCGAGTGGCGCAACGTCACCGGCGGGGACTTCGTGCATGCCTTCGTGCTGGGCGTCGAGGCCGAGGAGCGCGTCGGCCTGTCGGTGTATCCCGAGCACTACCGCGCCGGCTGGCATATCACGGGCACCGCCGGCGTTTTCGGCTCGGCGGCAGCAGCGGGTAAGCTGCTGGGCCTCGACGAGCGACAGATGGCGTGGGCCCTCGGCATCGCCGCCACGCAATCGGCCGGCCTGCAGGAGATGTTCGGCTCGATGTGCAAGAGCCTGCATCCCGGCCGCGCGGCTCAGAACGGCCTGACCGCGGCGCTGCTCGCCGCGAAGAATTTCACCAGCTCGGAGCACGCCATCGAGGCGCCGCGCGGCTTCGCCCGGGTGATGTCCACCCGGTTCGACCCCGAGGTCATTACGGCAGGGCTCGGCGAGCGCTTCGAGTTGCTCTCCAATATGTACAAGCCCTACGCCTGCGGCCTGGTGGTGCATGCCGCAATCGACGGCTGCATCGAACTTGTGCGCGAGCATCGGCTGACCCCGGATGCGATCGAAGCGGTGGAACTCACGGTCAGCCCGCTCGTGCTCGATTTGACCGGCAACACGGCGCCGCAGACCGGCCTCGAGGGCAAGTTCAGTGTCTATCACGCCGTCGCGGCGGCCACCATCCATGGCGCGGCGGGCGAGGCGCAGTTCAGCGAGGCTTGCGTGCGCGATCCGCGCGTCGTCGCGCTGCGCAACCGGGTCAGCGCGAAGGTGGATCCCGCCATCGGCCGCACGGAAGCGCGTGTTACCATCCGCACGCGGGACGGGCGCACGTTGAGCCGCCACGTGGAGCACGCCCTCGGCACGCTGGCGCGCCCGATGAGCGACGCCGATCTGGAAGCCAAGTTCAGGGGCCTCGCCGGCGAAGTGCTGCCAGGCGCGCAAGTCGAAGAGATCATCAAGCTTTGCTGGCGGCTCCCCACCCTGGGTGACGCCGGGGCGCTCGCGCGAGCCGCGGTGCCTGCAGGAAAGGCGTGACCTGGTGCTGTGTGGCTGGATGGCACGGGGCAATAACCAGTAGCGCGGCAACGCGTACCATACACGTTCGCCGCAGCACGTCACGCCTCGCTTTGCCCCGCTTCTTGCTGTACTGACGCGGAAAAGGGCGCCTCACATCTGCCGGAACCGGTGCGCGAACGGTTGACTCACCGGCAGCGTTTCCTTGCGGCCCTTGAGTTTCACGATCGCGTGCCCGGCGAAGTCGCGCGACACGCTGGCGATCGCGTTGACGTTGACTATGGTGGAGCGGTGGATCTGCCAGAACGACGCCGGATCGAGTTCATCCAGCAGTTCCTTGAGCGATTTACGGACCAGGGATTCACCGTCGGCGGTGACCACCCGGGTGTACTTGGTGTCCGACTGGAAATAACAGATCTCGTCCACGGTGATCAATTTCACGTCGCTCCCCAGGGATGCATTGATCCAGCGCAGATACGGGCTCGCCTGCGCCGACCGTCGGGCGAGGGCGTCCACCACGCCGCGCAAGTCGGCCGGGACTATGGACAGTCGGTCCTTGACGCGGCCGCAGGCCGTGGCAAGCCGCGCGGCAGTGAACGGTTTCATCACGTAGTCCACCGCGCCTTCCTCAAAAGCCGCGACCGCATACTGGTCGTACGCGGTCACGAACACCACGTGGCAGCGCCCGCTCGCATGCCGCGCCAACTGCAGCCCGGTCAGTCCCGGCATCTGGATATCGAGAAACAATACGTCCGGCTTGTATTCTTCCAGGGCGCGCAGAGCCTGGAATCCATCCTCGGCCGCGACCGCGATGGCAAGTTCCGGCCATACTGCGCGCAGCAGTTCCTGCAGCTGCGCCCGCAGCACGGGTTCGTCCTCGGCAATGACCGCTACCGGCTTGAGTATGGACATGACGCCTGCCCCGGCAAGGTGGTGCGGCCTCAGGCCTTGGCCGGACTCTTGAGCTCTATGTGCAGGACGCGTGAATTGGTATTCCCCGTGTTCGCGACCTTGTGTGTCTGCGCCTCGCTCCAGAATACTTCGCCCGCCTTCCTCGATTGCTCGCGCACGGGACCGCCTGGATCGTTCGCGCGGCCCCGCCAATCCGTGAGAACGACCGTGAGGTGCGCAGGGTGTGAATGCATTCCTTCACCGCACACGCCTAACCCCGGACGCCCGGTGAATTCGAGCACGCGCAGCTTGTCGTTCTCGAAAACGACGCGATAGGCCCGCGGCATCACTTTGGCGGGATCCTGCGCGCTGGCATCGGAGACGTCGAGATGCGCCGCCAGGCTGCCGAGGCCGGCGAGTATCAGCTTTCTGCGGACGCTGTTCGAGTCCTTCATGTTTCCTCCATCGTTGAAATTTGTTGAGGTTGGATCTTGCCGCGGATTTCAGCAAGCGCTGTTCGAAGAAAAGCGATGAGCTCGTCGAGCAGCCGGTCCGCCGCGTCCGGATCGGCTTCATACGATTGTTCCAGCCGGGCCAGTGTCTGGAACAGAAAGTCCGGGTCCACGCGCGCCTGCAGCGTGGCCAGCCTTGCTTCCGCGAGGCGTTGCTGCAAGGATGCGCGGCCGAGCTCGGCTGCGCGCAGCGCGGCCAGCATGCGCGCGCGCCGGCGCCGCGATGCGTGCACCGCCGCGGCAAGGCCGCCGAAGAACAGCAACAGCCAGCTCTGGAAAAAAACGCCCTGGATCCAGATCACCGGCACGCCCATGTAATCGCGAATCAGCCGAATTCCGAGAACATCGCGCAGGACCATCACCGTAAAGGTCTGCCATGCCAGCACCGCCGCGACGGCGCCGACCAGGACCGCGAGCGCGAGCTGCCAGGCGCGCAGCTCGCGCGGGCTCACGCCGCGTTCGGCTATCCCGACGAGCGTTGCCATCAGCACGCCTTCCACGCACCATTCCAGCAGCAGCGAAAGATACGCAAGAAAGCCAATGCCATTCGGAGCGGGAGTCAGCGGAAAATTCTGCGCGAAATTGAGAGTCGCTATCGTGGCGCCCAGCAGAAAGCCGTATCCCAGGCGGGTGATCCAGAATCGCGCTTCCGGGGCCGTATCGGTCCAGGGCGCGGCCGGCAATGGCGCTGCGACAGCCACTTAAACGGCTCCGGCTCCGGCGCCCCCGAGGGGCACCATTATGGTGGCGCGAATACCACGCGGCAGGTTTGCCTCGAATGCCAGGGTTCCAGCCTCCCCGTACAGCGCGGCAAGCCGCGCCCGCAGGTTCGCGAGCCCGGCGCCGGTACCGCTGTTGCGCTGGAGCCCGGCCCCGGTATCGGCGACGCTGACCTTGAGGCTGCCGTCCTCGGCCCGCGCGGTGATTTCGATCGCGCCCCCTTCGGGCAGCGGATTGAGCCCGTGCTTGATGGCGTTCTCGGTCAGGGTCGAGAGCGCAAGCGGAGGAAACGGGACCGCGGCGAACTCGTCCGGAATGTCCATCCGCACGTGGAGCCGCTTCCCCATGCGCACCTGCAGCACTTCAAGGTAGGCCCGCGCGAGATCGACTTCCTGCTTGAGCGTCGTTTCATCCTGCCGCATCTGCGGCAGCGCCGCGCGCAGGTAGGCGACAAAGTTTCCCAGCATCCTGCGGCCGCGGTCGGGTTCCGTGCGGTACAGTTGCCGGACGTTGGCAAGCGTGTTGAACAGGAAATGCGGCTCGATCTGGGCGCGCAGCGACTGCAGCCGCGCCTCGGTCATTTGGCGTTCGAGCTGGATGCGCTGCAGCTCGACGTCGTGCGCCCGATTCGCCGCATCGGCCCCCTGGCGCTGGAAGACGAAAAACACGCAGGCAAGCCCTCCGATCACCAGCCACCGCGCGACTTTGGCGAACAGCGCTCCCGCAACGGAAAGCCCCGGCGGCGGCGGCACGCTCAGGAAGAGCAACGCCTCACCAGCCAGCGCGCCGAGCGCTATCGCCATCACGAGCAGGATCAGTTTTCCAGGAGACGATCTCGCGGGTATCAGGACCGCAATCGCGAGGGCGGCGAAGATGCAGACTCCGACGATGAGCTGGTCGACGAAATGATCCAGCCAGCCGAGCAGAATGTCCGACAACGGCCAGTTCCTGTACAGATCGAACTCGAACAGCAACTGGGTGGAAAGCGCAAAAGCAATGCAGAGGGCAAGCAGACTGCCACGCCACAGGGAAGACCACGAGATCCATTGCGGCGCGCCGGAGCGGTCGCCGCCGCTCAAGAATCGGGACAGGTGCGACCCGAACCCCATTGCGTGCGCCCCATTGTGAATACGGGTGGTGCGCGTCGGAGGATTCGCCGACGGCCATTTTCAGCAGATCATGACAGAGTCGACCGTCCGAAGCCACATTCGAATACGCGTCAGGGTGGAGGCGCGCCGAACATGAGTCACGGGCCCGCCGCGGCCGGCGGCTACCGTCGCGACATGTCCACGAAGCCATCGCGGTTCGGCATCTTTACCTGCGGCAGCGTCTGCGCGTTCATCTGCGCGTCCTCGCCGACGATGCCGTTGAGGAACAGCACATAGGCGCTTACCGCATAGACCTCGTCGTCGCTGAGCGAGAGCGGATTGGCGATGGGCATGGCGCGGCGCACGTAATCGAACAGCGTGGTCGCGTAGGGCCAGTAGCTGCCCACTGTGCGCAGCGGTGTCTTTGACGCGAGCGAGCCCACGCCGCCGGCCAGCGGGTCGGCGGGCTTGCCCGCGCCCTTCGCGCCGTGGCAAGCCAGACACTTCTGCTCGTACACCTGCAGGCCCTGGCGCGCGGTGCCGCCGCCTCTGGGCAATCCGGCGCCGCTGGGTGGAATGCTGATGTCCCAGCGCGCCACTTCCTCCGCGCTCACTGCGGTGCCCAACGCCGGCGGCTTGGCCGCAGGCGGCTGAACGGCGCAGGCCGCAAGGGCTGCGGCCGTTGCCACGACGATTGCGGCAACAGGAATCCGTTTAGATGTAGACATTTTTCACGCTCCCGTCTGCATTCACCGCCCAACTGACGATGGAATTGTTGTGAAAGCGGGCATCCGGCGCGTACTGCGCGATCCACTCCTTGCGCCGCGGCTGCACGTGCCCTTTTTCGTCGGTGGCGCGGCTCAGCAGCACCACAGCCTGGCCCGTCCATTCCCACGGCAGTCGAAAGCGCACCAGGCACTTGGCGCGCTCGGCGCCGGTGAGCGCCGCCTCGACCCAGTTCGCGCCGCCATCGGTGGATACTTCGACGCGGCGAATGCGCCCGGCGCCGCTCCAGGCAATGCCGGAGATCTCGTAGAAGCCCGGGCGTGGCAGCGTCATGGTGGATGACGGCCGGGTGATCACCGACTTCACGCCCATCTCAAAGGTGAACTGCAAGGCGCGGCCGTCGGGCAGCGGATCGGTGTACTTGGACGTTTCGTCCTTGGTATGGGTGGGGCCCTCGGTAGCCTTCAGGCTGCGCAGCCATTTCACGCTCGTGTTGCCCTCCCAGCCCGGCAGCAGCAGGCGCACCGGATAGCCCTGCTCGGGACGCAAACGCTCGCCGTTCTGGTAGAGCGCGATCATCGTGTCATCGAGCGCCTTGTCGAGCGGAATGCTGCGGCTCATGTGCGCCGAATCGGCGCCCTCGGCAAGCAGCCACTTTGCCTGGGGCTGCAAGCCGGCCTCCTCGAGCAACATGCGCAGCGGCACGCCCGTCCACTCGCTGCACGATATGTTGCCGTGGATCGCTCCCGCGGGCAGCTGGAGCGGCTTGGGCGCGAGGTTGCGGAGGCTGTTGCCCGCGCATTCGATAAAGTAGGTGCGCGTCGTCATGGGGTAGCGCCACAGCGACTCCATGGAGAACGTCAGCGGCCGCGCCACCAACCCGTGCAGCAGCAGCTGGTGCTGCTTGGGATCGATGTCGGGTGTGCCGCTGTGGTTGCGGACGTTGTGCAGCGAGCTGGGCGTAATGATGCCCTCGAGCGACTCGATAGGCGTGAGCGCTGCACCTGAACCGGGCGCGAGATCGCCGTACGGGCGCAGGAAATGGCGCACTACCGGCAGCTCGAAGCGTGAGGGCTGGCCGTAACCGGCGAACGCCGCGCCGTAGACGCGCTCCCACGGATGTCCCGCCAGGCCTTGCGCGTTCGCGCCCGGCGCGAGGCCGGTGGAGGCAGCCACGCCCGCCACCGCCGCGCCCGCGATACCCGCACTACGCGCGAGAAAAGTCCGCCGGCCGATGGTGCCGTTTGGTTCGGAAACGGAACGCCCCACCAGGGTCCGTTTGGTACGGTCAATGCGGTTCATTTGTCCCCCTTCACAAGTGGAAATCACGTCGTTGCACGGTGCAAGCTAGCCGCGGGAGCAGCGAGCGGCAATCGGTTTGCGACGAAAGCGAATAACGGGCGACGAATGCCGGGACCGGCGCGACGGACGACTGACGCAATGCAGCAGGTGCGGGCACGCCAAGTACCGGATCGCGTAGAATGGCAAACCCCATTCAGCCACTTCTATTCAATATCATGAAAGAGAAATTGGCCTCCGTAATTTCCCCCCTGATGAAGGAGCTGTCCGAGTACATCGCGGGCGCGGTGAAGCGGCCGCTGCCGGACGCGGTCATCGAGAAAACCCGGCACCACGTGCTCGACACGATCGCCGCGATGGTGTCGGGCTCGCGGCTGCTGCCCGGCAGGAAGGCGATCGCCTACGTGAAGACGCTGGGAGGGGTGAAGGAATCCACCGTCATCGGCTCGCGCCTCGTCACCACCGCGCAGCACGCGGCGCTCGCCAACGGCATGCTTGGCCACGCCGACGAGACCGACGACTCGCACGCGCCGTCTCTCACCCATCCCGGCTGCGCCGTGGTGCCCGCGGCGCTGGCGATGGCCGAACGCGAGGGCGCGAACGGCACCGCGTTCCTGCGCGCGGTAACGCTGGGCTACGACATCGGTTCCCGGCTCACTATGGCGCTGGGCTCATACGACTTCCGCGACGCCGGGCATTCCACCCATAGCTTCGGGCCCATGTTCGGCTCCGCCGCGGCCGCCAGCGCGCTGGCCGGGCTCAATGCCGACCAGGTACGCTGGGCGCTCTCCTACACCGCGCAGCAATGCTCCGGCGTGTCCTGCTGGATGCGCGACGAGGAGCACATCGAGAAAGCGTTCGACTTCGGCGGCATGCCGGCGCGGAACGGCGTCGCCTCTGCGGCCATGGTCGCGTCAGGCTTCACCGGCGTCGAGGACGTGTTTTCCGGCGAGCGCAATTTCTTCGTTGCCTACGACGAGACACGCCGCATCGGCCGCCCGCCCGAGCCGCAGCGCCTCGTCGACGGGCTGGGCTTTACCTTTGAAGTCATGAACACCAACATCAAGCGCTGGTCGGTGGGCTCGCCGATCCAGGCGCCGCTCGATTCCCTGCTCGATCTCGTCCGCGCGCACGCCATCAAGGGCGACGACGTCGAAAAACTCACGGTGCGCGTGTCGCGGCAAGGCGCCAACACCACCGACAACCGCTCAATGCCCGACATCTGCATGCAGTACCTGTGCGCGGTGATGCTGATCGACGGTATCGTCACCTTCGTCTCCTCGCACGACGAAAAACGTATGAAGGATGCGAAGGTGTTGGCGCTGCGCAAGCGCATCGAGCTGGTCGGCGACGAAGATCTGACGCGGGCGCTGCCCTCGCGCCAGGGCATCGTCGAGCTCAAGTTGAAGGACGGGCGCGAACTGCGGCACCAAACCAAGGCGGTGCGCGGCACCGCGCAAAACCCGATGGCGCGGGCGGAGGTGGACGAGAAGGCCTACCACCTGATGGCGCCGATCCTTGGCAAGGCGTGCGCGCGGAAGCTGTGCGATGCCGTGTGGAGTATCGAGGGACTGTCCAATATGCGGAAGCTGGGGCCGCTGCTGCGTGCCTGAGCAGCCGGTGACGAGGTACGGGTGACGAGATATAGGTGACGAGATACGGGTGACAGGTAGAATTCACCCTTGCTGTCTCTTCGCGCCTAGAGTTGTTTTGTCACCCGTAATCGGCACCCTTATTCGTCACCGTTCCAGGCAATGAACTTCGACCTCA
>Ga0137344_1000060_pt1 | contig 9768 bp, 9 predicted proteins | sample EasRivERMLT500_2_FD_104773 | JGI IMG/M metagenome (GOLD analysis project Ga0137344, IMG submission 104773) | Soil microbial communities from meander-bound floodplain in the East River, Colorado, USA - East River MetaG ERMLT500_2 | ecosystem: Environmental > Terrestrial > Soil > Floodplain ...
CCGCCTACTGCGAACCAGTGGGGCTGCGGTGAAACCGGTGGCGGCGGCACGCCGATCGTCACCAAGTACGTGGCGGGCCTGACCACCGACGCGGACGGTGTGGTGATGGCGACGATCCAGAACATCAGCACCGACGTCAACACCAAGACCGTCACGCTGATCCCGCTGGCCAAGGCGGGCACCTCGGCGAGCTCTGCGACCGACATGGGCGTTGGCCTGTTCGGCTGGATTTGCGGCAGCACCGGTTCGACGATCGACAAGAAGTTCTTGCCCGGCTCCTGCCGCGGTATCTAACCCGAACCGTCAAGGTCAGGAAAGAGGCGCCCTTCGGGGCGCCTCTTTTTTTTGCCCTCATCCCTTTGCCGGCGCAGCCGGCTTCAGGCTGATAACGACCACGCCGATGAGCACCAGCGCGGCGCCGGCAAGCTGAAGCGGCGTCATCACTTCCTCGAGCCCGAGCCAGCCGAACGCAATGGTGGTGACGGGGCCGAGCGCACCGATGATGGCGACGGTGTTGGCGCCGACCCGGCGCAGCGCTTCCGAAGTCATGAAGACCGGCACCGCCGTGGAGAGGACCGCCATCGCGATCGCATAGCCGTATACCGGCGCGGGGACATCGAGCGCGGAGAGCGGGCGCAGCAGCAGGGACTGCAGGATACAGGCGACGCTCGCCGCGCTCAGCGCATAGGCGGTGAAGCGCACCGAGCCCACGCGCGAGATAACCTCGGCGCCGGCGACGAGGTAGAGCGCGTAGCAGATCGAGCTCGCAAACGCGAGCGCCGCGCCGAGCCAGAAGTTCTCTTGTTCCCCTTCCAGCGATTGCGCGAACACGAGCAGCAGCCCGGCGTAGGTCAAGACTAGCGCCGCGACCTCGCGCCCGGTCACGCCCTTTCGCAGCAGCGCCGCCGAAAGGATCACGACGATCGTCGGGTAAGTGAAGAGCAGCAGTCTCCCGAGCCCCGCCGGGATGTATTGCAGCGCGAGAAAATCGAGAAAGCTCGCCCCGTAATAGCTCAGGATGCCGAGCGTCACGACGGCGGCAAGCTCGTGCCCGGAGAGCGGTCGGTGCCCGGTCGCGCTCCTCACCCATAGCGCCGCCGTGATGAGGAACGGCACCGAGAACACCATGCGCAGCGCGAGCAGCGTGATCGGATACGTGACCCAGGCGTAGGCGAGCTTGATGAAGATCGGCCGCAGCGAGAAGAACACCACCCCGCCGACCGCCAGCAGCAGCCCGGCGACGAACCAACCGCGCCTGGCTTCAGCCCGGTTCAACGCACGCTCCATGGGACGTGATTGTGCCAGCGCGGCGCCGTGTTTGCTCGCACCGAGTCCGGTGTGCGGTAAGCTTGGGATACAACCAGGAACGCATCATTCGTGGAAGCGAAAGCCCATCCCCTCTTCGCGCTGAAAGTGCGCGACTTTCGCCTTTACTGGCTGGCCCTGGTCACGCAGGTCGTCGGCCAGCACATGTTTGCATTCACGCTGGGCTGGCTCACTTTCGAGATCACGGGATCGCAGGCGCAACTGGGCATCGTCCACCTTTGCGGCTTTGTGCCCCAGTTCGCCCTGACGCTGCTGGGCGGCGTGCTGGCCGATCGCATCGATGCGCGCAAGCTGATCGGCGCAGCGCAGGTCAATGCCGCGATCGCAATGATCCTGGTGGGCGGGGTGGCAATGCTCGGCGTGGCGCAGCTCTGGCACCTCGCGCTCGGAGCATTTCTGTGGGGACTGTCGGCCGCCATCGACGAGCCCGCGCGCGCGTCGTTTTTCCCGCGCCTGCTGCCGCGCACGCTGTTGCGTTCCGCGGTGCCGTTGATCTCCATGGCGTTCGGCAGCAGCCGTGTGATTGCCCCCTCGATCGCGGGATTTCTCATTGCGGCGGCGGGCGCGCCGGTCACGTTTCTGCTGTGCGCGGCGACAGTCAGCATGATGGTCGCGGTGCTGTTCCTGGTTCGCCCCGCGCACGGCGCCGCGCGTCCGCATGAGAGCCTTCTCAACAGCTTCACCGAGAGCCTGCGTTACATTCGCGCCAACGAAGCTTTCGCCAAGGCGATCGGCGCCGCGCTGCTCAACGCAACCCTGGCCATGGGCTTTATCCACATGCTTCCGGTATTCGCCAAGGATGTCCTGCAGGTCGATTCGCGGGGCCTCGGCATCCTCGCCTCCGCCGCCGGCGTGGGCTCACTGGCAGGCTTCATGTCCTATGCCTGGCTGCAGTCGCGCCTGTCGCCGAGAAACCTGATGGTGGGCGCCCTGACCTTGTACAACGTGGCGTTGATCGGCCTGGCGTTCAGCGACTGGTACTGGCTTTCTTTCTGCGCGATCCTCGTGGCCGGCCTGAGCCACGGTTATTTCGTGACCTGCGTGCAGGTGATCCTGCAAACCCTGGTCGAGGACCATTACCGCGGGCGGGTGATGAGCGTGTTCGCGCTGGTATGGAGCTTGATGTTCCTGAGCGGATTCCTGCTGAACGTCGCGGGGGAGTGGGTGGGTCCGCGGCTGGCGCTCGCGGGAGGCGCGGCGATCGTGCTGGCCTATGTTTGGCTGTCGCTGGTGCGCGCTACGGCGCTGAAGAAAATAGTCCTGGCGCCCAAGCCAGGCTGATGAACAATAATCGATTCCCCTCTCCTTTTGGGAGAGGGATAGGGTGAGGGGGTGACTCGCGGCGGCGTCGCCATCGTGGTGCTGCTCGGCGCCTGCACGTGCGGGGGTGCGAGTGGTCCAGCGGGAGGGATGGGTTGATGTAGATCAAACCCGCCGCTTCGGTCCTATCACTAGTATGATCGTCCACTGCGCTGAATCGCCCAGAGGTTATGCGGGACGACATGAACCGAACCGCCAAAGACGCGGCGGGCCCACACCGCGATGGGCCGGGACACCCGCGTGGAGCCGAGCGCCGCGCAGAAGCGAATGGCGCGCCGGACTCTCTGCGGCTAGTATTCGATGCGTTTGAGCTCGACGAAGCAGATGCTCGCCTGGCGCGCGGCGGGCAACCGATACCGCTCGCCCCAAAGCCGTTCGCTGTTCTGTGCGCACTCGCGCGGACGCCGCGAACGCTCGTCACCAAGAACGCCTTGCTTGACAGCGTCTGGGGCCATCGGTTCGTCACCGACTCCGTGCTCAAGACGGCGATCAGCGACCTACGGGCAGCGCTGCAGGACAACCCGAAACAGCCGCGCTACATCGAGACAGTATCGCGGCGCGGGTATCGGTTCATTGCCGCTGTCAGCGCGCCTCCGACGTTCGGCGGGACATTTCCAGGCGCAACGAGCCCGGCGACGGCGCAATCGCCTGCCTCATCACCGATAGTCGGCCGCTCGCGCCCGCTCGAGCGGCTGCGCGCGGCATGGCGGCTGGCCGTTTCAGGCCGGCATCAGACGGCGTGGGTCGCCGGCGAAGCCGGCGTCGGAAAGACGAAGCTCATCGAGCACTTCGTGGCCGAAGTGGGCGAGATGAATTGCGCTCACGGGCAATGCGTCGAGCAGTACGGCACGGGCGAGCCCTATCTGCCGGTTCTCGAGGCGCTCACGGAGTTATGCCGCCGGGATGGCTCGCTCGCCGAGTTGATCCGTGCGGTGGCTCCGACCTGGCTCGTGCAGCTTCCATGGCTGAGCACCCCGGCGGAACGCGAGGCTTTGCGGCACGAGCTGAACGGCTCGGGTCAGGTCCGCATGTTGCGCGAAATGGGCGAGCTGCTCGACCGCTATACCGAGAGTCGTCCGTTGCTGCTCGTCACCGAGGACCTGCACTGGAGCGATCGTGCGACGGTGCAGCTCATCGATTACATGGCGCGCCGTCGCGGCGGCGCGCGGCTGCTGTGGCTCGCCAGTTTCCGCCTTACGGAGATCATCGCCTCGGATCAGCCCCTCCGGGCCGTGCGCCAGGAGCTTCGCCTTCATGGGCTCTGCGAGGAGATCGTACTCGACAGCTTCTCCGAAGAGGAAGTGGCCGAGTACCTGGCGAAGCGCGTTCCAGCGCTCGCGACAGATGAAAAGTTCGTGCGCGCTTTGCACGATCTTACCAACGGGCTGCCGCTCTTCGTCGCCGATGTGGTGAAAGATCTGATCGACCACGGCGAGGGCGCCGTCGGCGGGGAATCGTCCGCCTTAAGGCGAGTGCGCTCGATGGCGCTTCCGGAGACGGTCACCGGCATCATCGAACGCTACATCCGGCAGCTCACCCCGGACGAACGCGCGCTGCTCGAGGCGGCGAGCGTATGCGGCTTCCAGTTCCGGCTTGGCACCCTTGCGCAGGTGCTGGAACGCGACGCCGCATTGCTTGCTGAAACCTGCGCGGAGCTTGCGCGTCGCGAGCGCTGGCTGAGCGAGCTCGCGCCGGTGCAGGAGGGGGCGGTCGCCGGCGCGGGCCATGCTTTCAGGCACGAGCTGTACCGGAAGGTGCTGTACGAGCGCATCGGTGCGCTCGCCCGTGCTGGCCTGCACTGCAAGGTTGCGGCCGCGCTGGAGCGCGAGCGCGCCGAGGGTGGCAAAGCCGGTTCGGCAGAGCTCGCATTCCATTTCGAGCTCGCAGGCGAAACGCTGTCGGCGCTGCGCTGCTACGCCGAAGCCGCGGAGTCCGCGCTGATGCGTTTCAGCCCTTCGGAGACGATGAGCCTGACGGAACGCGCATTGGCGCTTCTTCCGGCGGCCGAGGCGAGCGACGCGCGGGCCGCTCTTGAGGTGACGCTCGCCACGCTGCGCGGCACGGCAGCGGTGCAGCTGCTCGGCCCAGGCTCGATCGAGGCGAAGGGCGCCTATGAGCGGGCTACGTCCCTGCTCGACCGAGTGCCGCAACATCCGTTGCGCGCCCTGTGTCTGCACGGGCTCGGGCTCGTGCTTTGCCTCAGGGCAGAGCTGGACGAGGCGTACGCCCTCGCGCAGCGCACCGACGCTCTCGCCGCCCAAACCCGGGATGGGGCGGTGCTCCTTTGCGCCTGCCTCGTGCACGGACTGGTCGGTCACCTGCGCGGTCGGCCGCGAACCGCGCGCGAATGGCTCGAGCGCGGCGTCCGCGCCGCCGAAGGCTTCGACGAAACCGCGCCGGCGGCGCTTTTCACCGCCGATCCGGGCATCCTCGTGCTCGGCCTGCTCGCGATCGACCTGCTGCACCTGGGATTCTCCGATCAGGGGCGCTCGCGCCTGCAGCAGGCGCACGCGCGTGCGCGCGCTTTGCGCCAGCCGGGCCCGCAAGTGGCGGTGCTGTGGCTGGACGCGCTGTTCCATGTGCTGTCGGGCGACCCCGAATGCGTAGCCGAGGCTTCCGCGCGCATGCGGGAGGTGGTCGGGAAGTATGCGCTTCCGCAAGGCCGCGCCGCGGAGCTCTGGTTCCGCGGCTGGTCCGAAGCGCGACTCGGCGATCCGCGCGCCGGCTATCGCCTGATCCGCGAGGGTTATGATCGAGCCGTCCAGCTTGGCGTACGGGGCTGGGGGAGCGAAGCCCTCGGCTATGCCGCAGAAGCGCTCGTGCTGGCGGGGGACTGGACGGCCGCCCAGCGCGAGCTCGACGAGGCGATGCAGTGCGCCGAGGCCACCGGCGAAGGCAAGTACCGAACTCAGTTGCTGCTCCTGAAGGGCCGGATCGCGGATGCGCTCGGCCAGCCGCAGCAGGCGCGCGAGTCGATGCAGCAGGCCGTCGCCGAAGCACGCGCACGGGAGGCGCCGTGGCTCGAGCTCATCGCCTTGTCGGCGCTATGCGAGCGCGAAGGTGCCACCAAACACGATCTGGCCGCGCTGCGTCACGTCGCGGAGCAGCTCACCGAGGGGCTCGATACGGCGCCGGTCGCCAAGGCGCGGGCATTGCTCGAGACAGCTGGCCGGGCCTGATCACAGGCGCCGTCGCATTGATCATTGGTCAGGCGTGCTTGAACACCGGCTTGCGCTTCTCGAGGAAGGCTGCCATCCCTTCCTTCTGGTCCTCCAGCGCGATCTGCGACTGGAACACGCGCCGCTCGAAGAGCACGCCTTCCGCGAGCGGTTTAACGAGATTCGGGTCCTGATCGCATCTCAGGTTGCTTTCCAGGTGCCGTTCCGCTGCCTGCACGCCGTGCCGTCGATCGCCTGCTGGCGCCCCTGGACTTCGGTGACAGCCGTGAATTCGCGGCACCATCCGGCTTGCCCTTGGTAAGTCCGCGTGGGCGTCACGGAGTAGCGCCGTCCAGTATCCGCGTTACGCCACGTGGTGGCTTGACCGTCGCACGAGCTCTCCAGCGCTTCTGCCGTCTTCAGCTCATCGACGAGATACACGTCGCGGCCGATGCGGCTGCCAAGGAACGCTCCCAGAGGCAGGCCCTCGGTCATCGCGGCCGTCGGGCCGCTGCCGGCAACGATCTGGCGGCCGAGCACGTCGCAGATGGGCGCCCCGGTGATGTCGCGCTTCGACGCCAAGTACAATTCGCACGCACCCAGGAAAGGTAGCGCGAACAAGACCAGAATGAGGCGCTTGCGAATTACCATCGACAACCAAGATTCCAGCAGCGCTCGGTCGCGGTGGTTGATTTCGGGCTGATCAACCACGGTCTGAGCGACGACGACCGGATCGGCATTCATGGCTTTGTCCTCTATCTCTGAAAATCGATGACGATGCGGCCCTCGATGTCGCCCGCGTGCATGCGGGCGAAGATCTGGTTGATGTTCTCGAGCGGTTCGGTGGCAACGGTTGCCTTCACCTTGCCGAAGCCCGCGAAGTCAAGCGCTTCCTGGAGGTCGAGGCGCGTGCCGACGATCGAGCCGCGGACGGTGATGCCGTTCAGCACGGTGTCGAAGATTGGAAGCGGGAAGGAGCCGGGCGGCAGGCCGACGAGCGAGACGGTCCCGCCCCGGCCCACCATGCCGAGCGCCTGCTCGAAGGCCTTCGGTGACACCGCGGTCACGAGCACGCCTTGCGCTCCGCCGACTTCCTTCTTCACGAAGGCGGCGGGATCCGCCTCGCGGGCGTTCACGGCGAGCGACGCGCCGAGTTTCCTCGCAAGGTGCAGCTTCGCATCGCTGATGTCCACCGCGACGACGTTGAGCCCCATCGCTTTCGCGTACTGGACTGCCATATGGCCGAGGCCACCGATCCCGGACACGACCACCCAATCGCCGGGCCGGGTATCCGTGGCCTTGAGCCCCTTGTAGACCGTGACCCCCGCGCACAGGATCGGCGCGATGTCGACGAACGAGACGTTCTGCGGCAGCCGCCCGACAAAGTTCGGGTCGGCAATAACGTACTCGGCGAAACCGCCGTTCACCGAGTAGCCGGTGTTCTGCTGGCTCTCGCACAGCGTCTCCCAGCCGCCCAGGCAATGCCTGCAGTGACCGCAGGCGGTATAGAGCCATGGCACGCCCACCCGGTCGCCTTCCTTGACGTGCGAGACCCCGGCGCCGACGGCCGCGACATGCCCGACGCCTTCATGGCCCGGGATGAAAGGCGGCGTCGGTTTGACGGGCCAGTCGCCCTCGGCTGCATGCAGGTCGGTGTGGCAGACGCCGCTCGCCGCGATCCGGACAAGGATCTCACCGGCCTTTGGGCTCGGCACGGGAACCTCTTCGATAACGAGGGGTTGCTTGAACTTGCGCACGACTGCCGCTTTCATCGTCTTGGTCATGTGGCACCCAATAGGTAAGGCATTGTGGTTTCAGTGGCTGCGGCCCCGTGCGAGACATCGAAACCGTTCGGCCACCAGGCGGCCTCCACTCCGAGCGGCGCGCCGCAATATGGGTCCGGGGCGCTCTCTTGGGGCGCGGCGACGAGCTCGGCTGGCTTGCTGGTTGCGTGCATGGCGAACCGTCCTAGAGCGCCATCGTCGAAACGCGCTCGGACACCGCGAGCTCGGCCTCGGTGGCTTCGCGCACCTGTTCCACGGTCACTCCGGGCGCGGTTTCAAGGAGCGTCGCGCGCCCGCCGGGGAAGCCGATTACGGCGAGGTCGGTCACGACGAGATCCACCGGCCGCACGGAAGTGAGCGGCAGCGAGCACTGTTTGACGATCTTCGGCTGGCCCTTCGCCGTGTGCTGCATGGCGATGATCACGCGCTTCGCGCCAGAGACGAGATCCATGGCGCCCCCCATGCCGGGCACCATCTTTCCGGGAATCATCCAGTTGGCGAGTCGGCCGGTACCGTCGACCTGCAGGGCGCCAAGCACCGTCATGTCGAGGTGCCCGCCACGAATCAGGCCGAAGGACATCGCGCTGTCGAAGGTCGCGGCCCCGGGGAGCGCGGTGACGGGCTTGCCACCCGCGTCGGTGAGGAGCGGATGGTGCATTCCCTCCGGTGGCGGGGCGCCGGTGCCGATGAGGCCATTCTCCGACTGGAAGTACACGTGCAGGCCGGCCGGCACGTATTTAGAAACGAGCGTCGGAATGCCGATGCCGAGGTTGACGAGCATGCCGTCGCGCAGCTCCTGCGCGATCCGCTTGGCAATGATGGTCTGGGCGTCCATGGGGTTCACGCGTGCGAGATGATGTAGTCGACGACCGGCGCAGGCGTCACCACCTGGTCGGGGGAAATGACGCCGACCGGCACGATGTTCTCGGCGTCCACGATCACGGTGTCGGCCGCCATGGCCATCACCGGGTTGAAGTTGCGCGCGGTCAGCGCGTAGTAGAGGTTGCCGACGTAGTCGGCGAGGAACGCTTGCACTAGGGCGAAGTCGGCGCGCAGCGCGGTCTCGAGGAGATAGGGCTTGCCCTCGACCTCGATGCGTTGCTTGCCTTTCTCAACGACGGTGCCGATGCCGGTGGGCGTGAGCACACCGCCCAGCCCGAATCCCCCGGCGCGGATGCGCTCGATCAGCGTACCTTGCGGCACGAGCTCCACCTCCAGCTCGCCGGCGAGCATCTTTTTCTGCGTCTCGGGGTTGAGGCCGATGTGGCTCGCGATCGTCTTCCTCACCGCGCCCGCGCTTACCAGCTTGCCGATGCCGATGCCGGGCAGCGCGTTGTCGTTCGCAATCACCGTGAGGTTGCGCTTGCCCTGGCGCACCAGCTCGTCCACCAGGCGCTCGGGCGTGCCAACGCCCATGAACCCGCCGATCATCACGCTCGCGCCGTCGGGTATCAGTGCCACGGCGTCCTTCAGCAAAATGGTCTTCATTGGGCGGTCCAGCCTCCGTCGACCGGTAGCGCAATGCCGCGGATTTGTCCGGCGGCCTGCGAGCACAGGAAAAGCGCCGCCGCGCCGATCTGCTCCGGCGTCGCAAACTCGAGCGATGGCTGCTTCTCGCCAAGCAAACTCATCCTTGCGGCATCGGGAGCGAGCTTCTCCCGGGCAGCGATAGCGTCGATCTGCTTCTGCACGAGCGGCGTCAGCACCCAGCCGGGGCAGATCGCGTTGCAGGTGATGCCGGTGGTGGCGGTCTCGAGCGCCACCACCTTCGTCAGGCCGAGGATGCCGTGCTTCGACGCGACGTAGGCCGCCTTGTGCACCGACGCCACGAGGCCGTGGGTCGAAGCAATGTTGATGATGCGCCCCCAGCTGCGTGCTTTCATGAGCGGCAGCGCGGCACGGATGGCGTGGAAGGCGGCCGAGAGGTTGATCGCGATCACCGCGTCCCACTTCTCGACCGGGAATTCCTCGACCGGCGCGACGTGCTGGATGCCGGCGTTGTTCACGAGGATGTTCACGCCGCCCAGCTCGCGCGCCGCCTGCGCGACCATCGCCGCGATCTCCTCGAGCTTCACGAATTCCCTCGTCGGCTGCGGGGCGAGGATCACCTCGCGGATGGCGCGCTCCGGGGAGATGTTGTGGGCCTTCGCCTGGTCGTCGATCTGCTTCTGCACGAGCGG
>Ga0137344_1000073_pt1 | contig 9043 bp, 4 predicted proteins | sample EasRivERMLT500_2_FD_104773 | JGI IMG/M metagenome (GOLD analysis project Ga0137344, IMG submission 104773) | Soil microbial communities from meander-bound floodplain in the East River, Colorado, USA - East River MetaG ERMLT500_2 | ecosystem: Environmental > Terrestrial > Soil > Floodplain ...
AACTGGGATCAGCCCCAGAAGCTCATCTTCAATCGCGGGCGCGGGTGGTTCGGCGGCACGAACGCCTTCACCGGCGGCTCCGCGGTGCTGCTGAACGGCGGCAGCGCGAGCGGCACGCAGAATCCATCGCCGACTACAACGGGCGTCAACAACCCGGGCACCTTCTTCCGCCGGCAGGCGTCTTCGGTGAACTACCACAGCCCGAACTGGGGCGGCTTCTCATTCTTGGCAGCGTTCAGCGCGGCCAACGAATCGACGGGCAATCCGGATGCGGGTCTCCTCGATCCGCGCATGTACAGCTTGGGCGGGCAATTCGCCACCGGGCCGTTCTACGTTGGGTTGGGCTACGAGATCCATCAGGACTACAACCCGGCTGCCCAGACTATCGGGGCGGGCGCCGCCCAGTACGGTGGCGGCGACGATACGACCCTGACGGCGGTATTGGGCTTGCGCATGGGTGGTTTCGACGTGAGGGCCATGTACAGCAAGAGCGAGTACGAGACCACCAACAGCACCGATATGGATCTCGACGGCTTTGGCGTCTTCGCCGACTGGAACATCGCTGGGCCGCACACCCTGCGGGCGCAGTACGTTATGGTGGGTGATAGCAGTGGTAGCTCTGCCGTAAACGTCGGCTCGTACAAGGGTCCGGCCAGCGCCGGTTGCTGGAGCGGAACGGCGTCGACCGCAAGCTGCGCCAATGCCACCGGCGCGGATCTGATGGCGATCTTCTACTCCTACGCGATTTCCAAGCGGACCGAGGTCTCGGTGGGTTACTCCCAGCTGGCGAACGACGGCAAGGCAACCTTCTCGAAGGGCAAGACGGCCTCTTCGGCTGGCGGCACCCAGAAGGCAACGGGCCTCGTGCTGAGGCACCGGTTCTAACCGCAACAGAAGCATCGAAACGGGCACCCTCGGGTGCCCGTTTTTTTTGCCCGATAGGGGGTCACCACGCCGCAGCGCATCGGGCAAGCCGTAAGCGGCGACCGGTGGTGAGCGCTATCGGCACCCCCATGTTGTATTGAAAATCCCGTATTGAAAGCGGGATTTTCAAGGTATAATCCGGCATGCAAATCGACCGCCTACGCCTACGGAAAGCGGTCTCGGCAGCGCTCCACCGCAGCCGCGGGGTCGTTCTGGTCGGCCCGCGGCAGGTGGGCAAGACCACATTGGCGAGAAGCTTCGTCCCAGCGGATTCGCCCAATTACTTCGATCTTGAAGACCCGCGGGTCGAGGCGCAGTTCGAGGCGCCGCTGACGCTGCTGGAGGGATTGCGTGGCCTGGTCGTGATCGACGAGGTGCAGCGCGCGCCCGAGCTGTTCAAGGTGTTGCGTGTGCTCATGGATCGCGATGCGGCGCCAGCCAGGTTCCTGCTGCTGGGCAGCGCCTCGCCGGCGCTGCTTCGGCAATCGAGCGAGTCGCTGGCGGGGCGGGTCGAGGTGCTTGAGATCGGCGGTTTCACGCTCGACGAAATCGGCACCAAGGCGGAGCGGACGTTATGGTCCCGTGGCGGTTTTCCGCGATCCTATCTGGCCGCCTCTGAAGCGGAGAGCCGGCGCTGGCGGGAGTCGTTCATCCGTTTGTTTCTCGAGCGCGATCTGCCACAACTCGGTATCGCGGCGGCCGCGGCCGCCATGCGGCGCTTCTGGACCATGCTCGCGCACTATCACGGGCAGGTGTGGAACGCCGCCGAGCCGGCGCGGTCGCTGGGCGTAAACGAAAGCACCGTCCGGCGCTACCTGGACTGGCTGACACAGACCTTCATGGTGCGCCAGTTGTTGCCATGGCATGAGAACCTCGGCAAGCGGCAGGTCAAAGCGCCGAAGATCTATTTCCGTGATACTGGCCTGCTGCACGAGTTGTTGGGCGTCCCGGACGCCGACGGGCTGTTGACTCATCCGAAATCCGGCGCCTCCTGGGAAGGCTTCGCGCTGGAGCAGATGCTGCGTATCGCGGCCCCGGACGAAGCGTATTTCTGGGCAACGCACGCCGGCGCGGAACTCGACCTGCTGATGCTCAAGGATGGCCGCCGGGTCGGGGTGGAGTTCAAGCGCATGGACGCGCCGCGGCTGGTTCCTTCGATGCGCACGGCGATGAAGGACCTGCGGCTTGAGATCCTGTACGTGGTCTATCCGGGGCCGCGCCGGTACTCGCTCGCCGATCGGATTGAAGCGGTGCCGCTCAGCGCGCTGGTGGCGCAATAGGCAATCCGCCCGGCCGCAAATAGACTGGACGACGGGCGACACGACGAACGGAACGAAACTCGCCTTCTCGCGTCTTCCGGGATTGATACTATTCGGCTCACGCCCCACGAAATCCCATGTCGGCTACGCTGGATCGCAAGCTGCAGCAGGCAGCCGCCGCGCTCGCGGCGGGCGACCTGGCGCGCGCCGAGCACCTGAGCCGGGAAGTGCTCGAGCGCGCCCCGCGCCACCCGCGCGCGCTTGAGCTGGCCGCGGCCGTGCGCCTCCAGCAGGACGATGGCGCGGGCGCGGGCGAACTGCTACAGCGGGCGCTCGCCGGCGATCCGGAGAACCTGCAGCTGCTTGAAGGCATGGGCGCCGCCGCGCTCAAGGCCGGAAACTACGTCGAGGCCGAGTCGTGGCTACGCCGCGCCCTCGCGCCCGGAAACGCAGGGGCTGCGGCGCTCACCTGGCTCGGTCTCGCGCTTTCCTCGCAAGGCCGGAGCGCGGAAGCCGTGGACATCTTCCGCCAGGCGGCGGCCGCGGCGCCCGCAGATCCGGGCGTGCACCTCAACCTGGGCCACGAGCTGATGCGCGCCGGCAATTGGGAGGAGGCCGTCGCGAGCTACGAGCGGGCACTCGGGCTCAACCCCGATGACGCCCATGCATTGAGCGGACTCGGCGCCGCATTGCTGGAATCGGGCAAGGGGGTCGAAGCGGCAGAATGTTTCCGGCGGGCAATCACGATCGATCCGAACAGTGCGGACCATTACGCGAGCCTTGGCCACGCCCTGTTTGAGCAACAGCTTTGGGACGAGGCGGCCGCAAGCTACCAGCGTGCACTCGCACTCCATCCGGTCTATCCGGAGGCGCTTAATAGTCTGGGATCGGTCATGCTGGAGCAGGGCAATCTGGAGGAAGCCGTTCGGATGATCCGGCAGGCGATCGATCAGCGCCCCGACTACGCCGACGGGCATGCCAACCTCGGCAAAGCATTACTGGCCATGGGCAGGAAAGAGGAAGCAGTGTCCGCGTTTGAGCAAGCAGTGGCGTTACAGCCGGAGGCGGCCGCCCGCCACCTCGCGAGTTTCGCTGGAGCTCTGCTTGATCAGGGACGGCATGACGAAGCGGTGCCGCATTACGTGCGCGCGCTGGAACTCAACCCCACGGACGCGGAAGCCCAGTGGGGCTTGGCGACTGCGAAGTTATATCGAATGGAGTTCGAGGACGCATGGCCGGGGTATGAGCGGCGGTTTGACGTGCGAAGCTTTCGAAACCAGCACGTCCGCGCCGCCCCGGTGAGCATGACCGCTTATAACAGCCTGCGCCGTTGGCGCGGCCCAGCGGAAGCCTCGGTCCGGGAGGTGGCGATCTGGGCGGAGCAAGGCATCGGAGACCAGGTGCTGTTCTCATCGCTCATTCCGGACCTGGCCGGTGTGGGGGTGGGGCTGGTGTACGAGGTGGATCCCCGTCTCATGAGGCCGTACGAGCGGGCGTTCACGGGCGTGCGGTTCGTGGCGCGGCAGGAACCGCCGCGGGAAGAGCTGATGCGGACGGATCGCGTGCTGCGGGTCGGATCGCTACCGGGACTGTTCCGGCGCTCGCGCGGGGACTTTGCGCGGCAGCCTGCAAAGCTCCTGCACGCTCTGCCCGGGCGCGTTGCGGACTTTCGGGAGCGGCTCGCCACGCTGGGCCCGGGGTTCAAGGTGGCGCTCTCCTGGCGAAGCACGCGGAAGGACTGGTGGGTGACCGGAAAGAAGAACGCTTTGCTTGCGGACCTCGCTCCCCTGCTGCGGCTGTCCGGCGTGCATCTTGTAGACGTGCAGTATGGAGACACGGCGGACGAGCGCCATGCGGTGCAGGCGGCGACAGGGGCGCGAATAGCCCGGTTTGAAGACGTGGATCACTTCAACGACTTGGAGGGGGTACTCGCGATCCTGGAAGCGTGCGATCTCCTGATCACGACCAGCAATGCCACGGCGCACTTCGCGGGGGCGCTCGGCAGGCGTACTTGGCTACTATATCTCGCCGATCGGCCGCCGTTTCATTACTGGGCGCACGGTGGAACCCATCGTTGTCTATGGTATCCCTCGGTGGAGATTGTCACGGCGCCGCATCTCGCCGATTGGGCCTCCCTGATCGAACACGTGAGAGAACGGCTCGACCGTGAGTTGGGACAGCTTGGGCCCGGGCACGATGGATCGGCTCCTCGAGCAGGCGGAAGATAGTCTCAGGGCGGGTGACCGCGCGCGGGCCGAAGCGCTGTGCCGCGAGGTGCTTGCCGGCGCCCCGGATAACCCGATCGCGTTGCGCATGCTGGGCATCCTCGCGCTCGAGCGTGGGAGTGCAGCCGAAGCGATCCCGCTCCTGCGCAACGCGCTGCGCGCCGAGCCTGAGAACCTGAACGCGCTCGATGCGCTCGCCATGGCGTATGCGGGGTTTGGCGATTTTGCGCAGGCGGAAAACACGGTGCGGCGCGGGCTCGCCGTGGATGCCAGCCGGCCGTTAGCGCACCTGAGGCTCGGCATGATGCTGACGCCCCAGGGAAGGTGGAGCGAGGCGGCGCGTGCATTCGAGGACGCGATCAAGCGTGACCCGCGCCTTGCCGCAGCCCATCACAACCTCGGCGACGCCCTGACCAAGCTGCACCACCCCGAGCAAGCGATCGCCTGTTTTCAGCGCGCGCTTGCCATCGACCCCGCGAATCCCGAAACATACAACTCGCTCGGATTCGCGCTGCAACGGTTGCGCCTGTGGAGCGCCGCCAGGCGGCGCTACGAGCACGCGCTCGCGCTCGACCCGACGTTCGAGAAAGCGCGCTACAACCTCGCACTCGCTCACCTGTTTCATCGCGAGTTCGATCAGGGGTGGTCCGAGTATGAGGCGCGGCTGCCGTGCGAGCCGGTGCGCGTAACACTCAGGAAGAGCGTAGAAACAGTGGATCTCTACGAGCGCCTCCCACGCTGGGGCGGGCCGGTCGAAGGAGGGACGGGCCCCGTGGCGATCTGGGCAGAGCAGGGCATCGGCGACCAGATTTTGTTTTCCACGCTCATACCGGAACTTATCGCCCGGGCCGTGCCGTTCATATACGAAGTGGACCGCCGGCTGCTGCCGGCCTACGAACGGGCTTTTCCGGGCAGCCGCTTTGCCGCGCTGGATGACCCGCCGCACGTCGGGCTGCGCGATGCGGGCCGAGTGCTGCTCGCCGGTTCCTTGCCGGGATATTTTCGACGCACGCGCGAGGATTTTTCGCGGCAGCCGGCGAAGCTGCTTAGCGCGCGGCCCGAGCGCGTGGCGCATTACCGGCAGCGGCTCGTGGCGTCCGGGCCGGGGCTCAAGGTAGCGCTTTCCTGGCGCAGTACGCGGGAAGACTGGTTTGTCGAGAAGAAGAATGTTCCGCTGGCGGATTTCTCCCCGCTGCTCAAGCTTCCGGGCGTGCGGTTCGTCGACGTGCAGTACGGGGACACCGCCGCCGATCGTAGCGCGGCGGAGGCGATGACGGGGGTTCGGCTGCTGCATTTCGACGACGTGGACTATTTCAACGATCTGGAGGAGGTGCTGGCGATTCTGGAAGCCTGCGATCTCCTGATCTCCACCAGCAACGCCACCGCGCACTTCGCGGGCGCGCTCGGCAAGCGCACGTGGCTCCTTTACCCGGCGAATCAGCCGCCCTTTCACTACTGGTCGCGCGATGGAGACGGCCGCTCACTCTGGTATCCGGCGGTGGAGATTCTCACCGGCGTGCAATACGCCGAATGGCCATCCTTGATCGAGGCCGCCGCCGAGAGGCTGAAGGAGTTGACATTCGAGGGCTGGACGGACCCGGTAAGCATTGCAGAGGGCGCCGCGAAAGGTAAGCCTTCACCACCCGACCCGCTGGAGCGCGCGAAAGCAATTAGGAAGGAAGGCAGGCTTGCCGATGCGGAAGCTGCCTGCCGCCGCGTGCTGGAGCGCACCCCCCGGGATGCCGGTGCATAGTGCGAGCTGTCGCACGCGCTGCGCTGGCAGGACCGGCTGGAAGAGGCGCGCGCCGCAGCGACCCGGGCGATCGAGCTCGCGCCAGGGCTGGCGGTGGCGTGGTTCAACCTCGGCGCCATACAGGCTGAGCAAGGGGAAGCGGCGCAAGGTATCGCGTCCTATCGCCGCGCGCTCGAGCTTGACCCTGCCTTTGCCGAGGCCTGGAGCAACCTGGGTGACCTCCTGGGTGCTGCGGGCGACAAGGCAGGGGAAATGGACGCCTATCGCCGTGCCCTCGACGTCAACCCACAGCTCGCCCCGGTGTGGAGCAATCTCGGCAATGCGCTGCTGGGATCGGGCCGGCCGGGCGAGGCGCTGGTCGCCTGCCAGCGCGCGACCGACCTGGATCCGGATTTCGCGGCGGGATGGAACAACCTTGGAAACGCGCTGCACGCGTGCGGCGAGGATGAAGAGGCTGTGGCGGCGTGCGAGACGGCGCTCAAGCTTGCGCCCGAACACGCCGAAATCTGGGGTACCCTCGGCGCGGCGCTGCACGGTCTCGGAAGGTTCGAGGAGGCGGTTGACGCTCATCGCCGTGCAGCCGCGATTCAGCCCGGCGTGGCGCACCATCAATTCAGCCTTGGCATCGCGCTGCAGCACTCCGGCCGCTACGCCGAGGCAATCAAGTACCTTCGCCACGCGCTTGCGCTCGATCCGGGCCATGCCCAGGCGCAGTGGGATCTCGGCTGCGCGCTTCTCGCGTCGGCCCGCCTGTCCGAAGGCTGGGAACAGTATGAATGGCGCTGGCGCCGCAGCAAAGCCGAGGCGAAACGCTACGACTTCACGCAATGGGATGGGGATTTGTCGCGACCGCGCCGGCTGCTGCTGTGGGCCGAGCAGGGAATCGGCGATCATATTCTTTACGGCAGCCTGCTGACAGACCTTGCCGCGTCCCCTCTGCGCATTACGCTGGAAGTCGATCCACGGCTGGTATCGTTGTATCAGCGTTCGTTTCCGCAACTTGCGGTCGTCCCGCAGCGGGATCCCCCGGCCGACCCCAAGGACTTCGACTGCCAGGCGCCGTTGGGCAGCCTGGGCAGGTGGCTGCGGCCCACGATCGAGAGCTTTCCCCGGCATCAGGGGTATCTCAAGCCCGACCTGAAGCGCGCCGAAGCGTACCGAGCGCGATTGAAGGGCGATATGAGCATCTGCCTCGTCGGCATCGCGTGGAAAAGCGCGAACCAGGAATTCGGTGTGAGCAAGAGCCAGTCGCTGCTTGACTGGCGCGAGGTTCTGGGCGTGCCGCGCGCGCGCTTTATCGACCTCCAGTATGGCGATACGGCGAGGGAGCGCGAAAGGATGGAACGTGAGACCGGAGCGCGCATCGACCATCTGCCGGACCTCGACCTCCACGATGACCTAGAGGGACTCGCTGCGCTGTGCGCCGCCTGCGACCTGGTGATCACCGCGAGCAACGTGACGGCTCACATCGCGGGGGCGCTGGGGCGCCCGGTCTGGCTCATGGCGCCGCAGGATGGCGGGAGGCTGTGGTACTGGTTCGCAGGGCGGACCGATAGCCCGTGGTATCCGTCCACGCGCATCTTCGAGCAACAGGTTCGAGGAACCTGGAAGGAGACTCTGGGCGCCATTGCGCAGGAGCTTGCCGCGCATATCAAAAAAAGCAGCACGCATTGAGTTAGCTACAATCCCGGGTCTCATGCCCGATACGAGCGATACCCGCCCGAGCGTTCACGACAGCTTGCGGCGCGTGACCGAGCTGCTGCGCAAGCACGAGGTGGTGGAGAGCCTCGTGCACCGGCAGCAGGGCCCGCGCCAGGAGCTGGTCGAGGACCTCGTGCACCGCATGCACCTGGTGGAGCTGCGAAAGCAGCTCGAGACGATGCATCCGGCGGACATCGCCTACGTCCTGGAAGCGCTGCCGCTCGAGCAGCGCCTCATCACCTGGGACCTGATCAAGCCCGAACGCGAGGGCGAGATCCTGCTCGAAGTCTCCGACGCGGTGCGCGAAACGCTCATCGCGCACATGGACCAGCGGCAGCTCGTCGCCGCGACCGAGCGACTCGACACCGATGAGATTGCAGACCTCGCGCCGGACCTGCCGAGCGAGGTGATCCAGGACGTCTTCCGCTCGCTCGCGCCGGAAGAGCGCGAGCAGTTACGGGCCGCGATGTCCTACCCCGAGGGCACGGTCGGGGCGCTGATGGATTTCGACATGATCAGCATCCGCGACGATGTCACGGTGGAGGTCGTCCTGCGCTATCTCCGCCGCCTCGACGAGATGCCGGACCACACTGACCAGCTGTTCGTGGTGGACCGCGCCGGGCGGCTCGAGGGCCTGCTGGCGGTGAACAGGCTGCTCGTCACCGATCCGGAGACCGCCGTCGCCACGGTGATGCGGCGGGAGTTCGTGCGGTTCAGCCCGGACGAGAAGGCGCAGGATGCCGCGCAGGCGTTCGAGCGCTACGACCTGGTGTCGGCGCCGGTGGCGGGAAGCGACGGCCGCCTCATCGGGCGCGTCACGGTCAACGCGGTGATGGACTACATCCGGGAGGAGACCGACAGCGACATGCTCACCGCCGGCGGCCTGCGCGAGGAGGAGGACCTGTTTGCATCGGTCTGGAAGAGCGTGAAGAACCGCTGGACGTGGCTCGCGGTCAACTTGGTGACGGCGTTTATCGCGTCGCGCGTGATCGGCGTGTTCGAGGATTCCATCGCCAAGATCGTCGCTCTCGCCGCGCTGATGGGCGTCGGCATCCCGTGGCTGCGCGCGCGCCTCGGCCGCGACCCGGCCGCCGGCTCCTCGGTGCTGCTCACCGCCGTCACCGACTCGGGCGGCTTCTTCATCTTCCTCGGCCTCGCGACGCTGTTCCTGCATTAACTCT
>Ga0137344_1000083_pt1 | contig 8821 bp, 12 predicted proteins | sample EasRivERMLT500_2_FD_104773 | JGI IMG/M metagenome (GOLD analysis project Ga0137344, IMG submission 104773) | Soil microbial communities from meander-bound floodplain in the East River, Colorado, USA - East River MetaG ERMLT500_2 | ecosystem: Environmental > Terrestrial > Soil > Floodplain ...
GCGTCACTGGTTATTAGCTATTAGCTATTTGGAAATTCAGTGTGTCTCCATAAAACCTCTAGGCATTTCCTACAGGTAATATCTTCTTTGGTGCCTTTAATAAAGCGCAGGCGTTGAGAGCTGATCCTATTACCACACAACAAATGCGACCCCAAAAGCTTAACTGATAAGGAGCCGTGAGTTCTGAATTCAGATAGAGCTACAATATCAGGTACTAGATGGTCCATTCTTAATTGACTCATCATGATGTGAGGTATTCCAATCTCTTAATGGTTTCTTCGGGATCTGTAGGCTCACCACTCACTTCAAAGAGGCTAAAGAAGGTGGATGGTGTTTCTGCTGTATGCATCATTAGATTGAGATAACAGATAACTTCGATAGCTAATACTAGCAAGTCTTCAATACTCAGTGTATCAGGCCATATCTCTGTAAGGTACGCCCTGTATTTTTCGGGGTTAGCTTGGATCCCTAGAATAACCTTCTGTAGGTATTTATCCTTATTGATTAGGTTCTGAATTGATTCTGTATTCTGTAGGAGAGTGGGTACTCTGAAGGGTAGGGCATCCATCTTTTTTGGAATCTTGATTATATCAATGTTTCGATCAACTAAACCTAAAGTTCCGTTCTCATTTTTAATTAGCTTGCCAGAATCTATCAAAGTCTTGACGAGTTTCCATATGTAATTGTAATTAGGCTGAGTGAATTTAGATCCATAGATATTCTTTGTTAATGTTGGGATAGTCTGAGTATTAGGCGCTTCTTTCAACAGTTCTACTAATCGTATGGATATAGATGAGTGTCTCATGGTGGTATTATGACATTTGGTGGCTATCCTGTCAATTTAATTATGCTAATTCTGAGCTATCAAGTTATCCACAGGTAGACACACTTAAAGCTACGCTTTATAAGATTGGAAGGTTCCATCCGTACATACGTTCGATTAAAAAGGTATGGATTGTGTGTAAACTGGTTATCCACAGGGCACCTACTATAGTAGACTATAATTTAGAGGTAATACCCTAGTAGTAAGGATCTGCATAAGCCCTGGTCAGAGGCCTTTTCTATGGGTACTACATACTATAGTTAGACCTAGTTTTTCCTAGGATTGGGGGATAAGGACTAAGGTCCGTTACCCCAACCATGCTGGTGACCAGGGGTTATGTGAGGGGAGACCATAGTTGGGAATCCTAAATGGTAGGATTAGATAGATTCACCTATTTAACTCCGGCAAAGTCTTCTATATAGATACGATAGATGATTCGTGGGCGGACTCAAATTGATTACAGGTAGATAATAGGTGTAGGTAAATAGGGGCGTGAAAATAGATGTAGTGGGTACAGATAATTGCGATGGCACTTGTGCCAAAAAAGAAATGACCCGGACCTTTCGATCCGGGTCACCTCTTCATTCCACCGCCCATCCATTTCGCTTCATGACTGCCCATACCATATTTCGAGCAGCAATGAGATTGGCTCTGTCTTGACCTTCCTCTTCTGGCATTGCCCGATTGATGGCAAACAATGCCTCCCACAGTTTGTTCTCCATGGTTGCCCTTTCATGCTTGATCCAAGATCATTCTTCATGCTGTCACCATTCGTTTCACTACGCATTCATGACTCAATTCTATTTGGCATCCCTCGCACAATTCCATTTCAGCATTCTCATCAATGAGATACCAACGGATTGATCGGGTGCGCAAACAACAATCGCATACTTTCCCAATCCGAGACTTACGCTCACTTCGTGGTAGCATGGTCGCCTTTCCTGTTTGATGAGGGAGAGTACCTTTCGATACTCTCCCCCGAATGGATGTTACAGCTTCAGTCCGTCAAGCAAGACGTTAGCGGACTTCGACGTACGGGGCTTGCGGAAGGGTTCCACTCCCGGGAGATAATCCGCACCGTGCGCCATCCTCAAAGTCTTGAGAGACGAATCGAACTCGGTTGCAATGCCCTTGAGAGAACCCAGGAACTTTCCGAAAGCCATTCGGAATTCCTTAATCTCATCAACATTGCCGGACTGGAAGACTGTTCCTGAAAGAACAGCAGCAGCCATCTCCAGAATCTTAGAGTCTGGCGTTTCCGGTACCTCAGTAGGTACCTCTTCCTCTTCGGTAACTTCCGTTACCTCTTCGGCCTTGGCCATGATCTGATCCTTTCAATCGGTCCGGGACTTTCCCGGCCGCAAGACAATGATGCCCAGATTTAACATTCAGAGTCAATAGATCTACTAAAGAAACCTAGGCTATTTGTAGAACATAGACATCATGCCTTATATTCTATGTGCACCTCACCTAATAGATTGTGTTCGTCTGTTCCAATAGATTCTGTTAGGTTCACCTTCTTAGTTTAATTAGGTGTGGTTAACATGCGATGATAGGTTAAATTGTGGACGTGGGTATTGATCCCCCTTTTATGCGATGACACTACTTGTATTGTAGCTATTACACGAAGGATTGAATGATCCCAAGAGCAGAGTCTTGACCAAACCAACCCTATAATCTATCATCCAACTTATGAATCCTCTGATTATTGATGATCTGATCAAAAGAGCGGACTCCTCTATCATAAATGTTCAAAGCTCAGAAATTGAACCCATCATCAATCATAGTTTAGATTCTTTAGAACTTCAAGTTAAGAAACTTCTAATGGAACTTACGATTGATTTCTGGAACGGTGGATACAGAGAACTCTCTTATTATCAAAACCTTTTTCCACTCATGAACGTTGAAGAAGCTATCCATCAACTTTCAGAGAAACTTGATAACTCTGGACTCCCACAATTTGATTTTAAAATTCATTACTTGGGGCCAGATCCAGAGTTTGTAATTGCTTGTAACCTCATTTGTGATTTTAACGACAAACGAGGAGTCGCTTCGAAGTTAAAGGATATTGATAAGACTACTCGACACTGGAACGCTTGGCTTAACAAACAAGCCAACAGAGATTTCCTTCAAGATCGAATGGAAAAGGTTTGGGATTCCAACACGGAACTCAACGCTAAACTGGGACTCTCAAGACTCATTGAGTCTGGGGACCTGTCGGCAATTAAGTTCTTCTATGAAGTGACTCATAAGTACCGGCCTCAAGATGCACAGATCGCAAATATGAACCTAATGATGGTTACACTTATGGAGGTGCTAGCTAAGTTTGTATCCACAGATATCCTTGCGAAGATTGCAGATGAAATTGATCAAAGGAAGATTGGAGAATTAACCAAATGAACGTAGATGATATTGTAGAAGTCGCTAACAAGGTGAGTGAGTCTTTGGATGGCGATGATTTTTCGAGGGCAGATGTTCTTCTAATGTTGAACGGAACTCTTCCCGCAGTTATTTGGAACGACCTGGTGACATATAGGAAGGTACAAGGTTGGACTGTAGGTAACCCAGGTGACGAGTATGATGAAGATAAGAAAATTGACCCTAAGCTCGTTGTCTATGAAATGGTAGAACCAATGGTGGTAGCTGCTTACGAAGCAGTTTATGCCGTTGTTCGATCTTTGCGATTCTACCATAGAATTGATTCAGATGATCCCGTTGTTCCGCCAGGACTTCAGAACATGACGGATAAACAGCGGAAAGAATGGGAAGAAGTTAATGACGTTCATCTTGGAGAAATCCGAGAGGAAGATGGAATCCATAGGGCCAGTGGAGATACAAAAGTAGAACCAGCTCCTTTGGTAGCTCCACGAGTCTAAGATTTAAGGGGAGAGAGTGACGGGCTCTCTCCCCTTAAACATTTAGGAGATAAATTGTGCCTTGGCCTATTGCACATGGTCCTGATATTCATGGCACCTATCAACAGATCACTGGCGAACCAATGCCAGTATGGCCTTTATTCAGCCATAAGATAAGTGAAGGTGCTAATAGTGGGGATAAAGGTTTTCCTACTAGATGGCCATGGATGCGTGAACAGGGCTTCAAATATCGTGGAGCATACCATTGGTTGCGATCTGACTCTAGAGTTTCAGATCAAGTGGCTAACGTTATTCGTCGGCTAGATCCTCATGGTGGACTCTTAATCGGTGAATTTATACAAAGTGATTGGGAAACTACACCAGGAATCTATTTGATAGGTGCTGAGGGAGAGCGTGAATTTTGCGATCGCTTACACCAGCATTATCAAAGAGAATGCACTATCACTTATTCATCTGATTGGATTCCAGATTCACCAGAAGATTCAGATACTTTAGGTGAATTCTATAACTGGTTAAATTTAACACAAGGTAACGCTCCGTTGTGGTTCGCTAATTACAATAGCGATCTAACTAATCCCCGTGGTGGTTGGCAAGAAACCACAAAGTACGGGGCTGACATATGGCAATTTACCAGTAGTTATTTTCATCCATCTATTATCTCAGTTTCTGGTGGTGGATTCGATATGAATCACATTTTGAACTGGGACACCCTCGATCGTATAGCGGGATATCAAAATGAGGAAATTCCGCCAGAGGAGGAAGACATGGGTATGAAGTCCATCTTATATACTGTTAAATCAGCTGGTGGGGATGGTTGGTTTCTTGTGTCACCTGAACATAGGGTTCGAACTTTTGGTGCACAAGCGGAACATATTGATTGGCCAACTGCTGGTGCATTGGAACGTTCTGTTGATATCGCAGTGTTCCTTGATATGTTGCCACATTTGCAGCCTGTAGGTGATTTGAACGCCCCAACTGAAGCACTTCTCGGTATTACAGCGGCAGCTGATTGGAAGGCTAGAACTAGTTCTTCATCTGGTAATCAATGGGGTATGACAGGAACAGTTGATCTTAATTCTCAAACTATTGATCTTAATCCGAAATAACAGGAGAAATTTGTGGAACTAATTACTCGTCTCATTAAAGAGAATGCTAAGTCTATTGCTGTTCCAATTACAGCTGTGATTGTGGCTATTCTACGTTGGGTTAGTACGAATGCAGGGGTTGAATTCATTGTAAATAATGAAGCCCTTACCAACACAATCTCGGTAGCTATTATTGCTGGTGTAGTTTGGTGGACTCGAAACCAGAAGCGTAAAGAACCTGTTCCTGAAATTCTTGAAGACCGTGGACAAAGCGCTGTTCAGATTCTTTATGTTGTTGCAATTATTTTGATCATCATTGTGGCATTTGTTTGGTTGTCCAAGAATATGTAAGGATCCGGGGGTCCAGGTTTGGCTTCATAGTGGCCCAACACATTATGAAGAGTGCTTCGATGCACTTACCCCCACTAAATGCCAAAGCAACAAGTACAAACTATTAGCGAATTAACTAGTTCGTTAGTAACCAATCTAAGGCAAACAGTCCAAGCTCCGACGATCCATGCCTACAAGCCAATGGACTCTCAGAGAGACTTTCATAAGTCTAATAAGATCGGACGACTTTACATCGGGGGAAACAGATCGGGTAAGACTGTAGGTGGTGCTACTGAAACTGTAATGCGACTGACTGGAAAACATCCTTATCAAGATGTTCCACAACCTCCAGTTAGACTCAGAGCAGTTGGAGTCGATTTCGATCAAGGTGTTGAAAAGATTCTAAAGCCTGAAATTCAAAAATGGCTTCCTCCATCTGAATTGATTAACGGTTCGTGGGAAGATTCCTACTCAAAGAGTCTTAGAACTCTAACTATAGCAAATGGTTCATTCTTGGAGTTTATGTCCTATGATCAGGATGAGCAGAAATTTGCAGGAACTTCTCGTCATGCTGTTTGGTTTGACGAGGAACCGCCTGAGAATATCTTTAATGAGTGTTTGCTTCGCCTTGTTGATACAGGAGGATGTTACTACATTACTGTTACTCCTCTACAGGATATGAGTTGGACTTTCGATCGCCTCTATACTCCATGGAAGAATAAGAAGAACTTATCCATTGATGTGTTTGAAGTAGATACTGCCGATAACATTTATATTGATATGGATGTTATGGATACGTTACTTCAAGGTATGAGTGATAATGAAATTGAAACTAGAAAGACCGGTTCCTATATCAGTCATACGGGATTAGTCTACAAAGATTCCTTCCATGCTGAAAACGTTCTTACAGAAGATATCCTAGAGACAGATCGTTGGAATACTATTCTTCGTAAGTGGGGCCATTTTGAAATGATGGATCATGGCCTTACTAATCCTACAGCATGGTTATTTGGTGCTTATGACGAAGAAGGTAGGATCATTATCTATGACGAATATTACCAGCGTGGAAAACTCGTCATGGAAAACGCAGCCGCTATCTTGGAGCGTAGAAAGTTTCTCAGGACTCAACCCCAATATTGTGTCGGTGATCCATCAATTGCTAATAAGGATCCAATTACAGGAACATCTATTCATACAGAATATGCTGAACATGGGATCTATATTGGTCTAGGTCTTAACAACGTAGATGGTGGAATTATGAGAGTAGCTCATCGTTTTAGACGAGAGCTTACTTTTATCTCTCCTCGCTGCGAATGGTTATTGTGGGAGCTTCAAAGATACCGTTGGGCAAAATTTGCATCGAGTAAAATCGCTGCTAGAAATAACGCAAAGGAAACTCCACTCAAAAAAGACGACCACTTGCTAGATGCTCTAAGGTATGGCATTGTTAGTCGTCCGCAACTTCCAGAAGAATTTGATATGCCTGTAGGTAATATTTTGGGCGTTTCTGAAGTTGCAAGTGATTTTGATCCTACGTTTTTAATTAGAAACCAAGTGTATTCCGGTGCACTCGATGAATGTTTAGGAAGTGAGTGGTAATGGCTGCTACACGCCCGGTGCAATGTATTAATAAACCTACTATCCATCCCTTTGTTTGTATTCAATGTGGATCACAACAGAAAGATTATTTTATTGATACTGGTTTAGATGTTCCCGATGAACACTTTAAGCCGTTGTGGGAAGGTATCATTTATTTTTGTTGTGAATGTGCTAATAATTTGGTAAATGATATTACCCGTGCAATTGCCCGCTGGGAGGCTGAACATGAACGAGGAACAGATTCAGATAGTAATGACGGAACTTCAAACGATCCGTCAAACGATGGGCTATCTAATGGAGAGTCAAACGAATCTGATGAACTTGTTGCAGTCGTGTCAGGAGACGAGTCTCAATCAGAGCCGCCTGTTGCTGCAACTCTCGAATCCACAATTTTCTTCGGGAGAACGCCCTGAATTAACTGCAACAGTTGCAGAGGATGATCAAGAAGTTAATTTGGATACAGGACCCGAATATGAGTTTGATCCTATTGATCTGGAAATCTTTAAAGAACTAGGGGTTCTAAGTGGCGATCAAGACACTACCGAACAGTCCTGAAGGAAAATTGATTGCTAAATGGGATTCTAAATTTAAATCCTGTCAGCAAGCTAGGGCTGTATTTGAAAAACAGTGGTATACTAACATGGCCTTTTATTTTGGTCGACATTGGATCGCTTGGAGTCCAAAGTCAACTGGTAACACAACTAGTTTACAAATGATTGATCCACCTGCTCCTAACTGGCGAGTAAGACTTACCATCAATAGAATCAAGCCAGCGATCAGAAGTGAAATTACTAAGCTCTCAAAGGAAGAACCTCAATTTTGGGTAGTTCCTGATTCAACTGAAGAAGGAGATGTAGCTGCTGCAAGGGCGGCAGAGAACGTTTCTGATTATTTAATTCATTCTAACTATTTTAACCGTACAAGACGTCAGACAGTTTTTTGGTCATCAGTATGTGGAACGGGATTTGTTAAGACGTACTATGAGGAGAATACTCCTGATTCTATGGGATTTATGGGTAAGATTTGTTGGAAGGCTAAGTCTCCTTTTCATATTTTTGTTCCTTATCTTCAAGAAGAAGATATTCAACTTCAACCATTTGTTTGTGAAGCAGCTACAGTAGATCCTGAAGTTTTATTCACACAGTATGGAGTTGAGGTAGATCCTGATGAACATATTACAGGATCTCATTTAGATCAGAAGTTTTTCTCATCCTTGGGGATTAAAACTCCTAAAGAACAAGGAATGAAACAATGCTACGTCAAAGAATTTTGGGTTAAACCATGTAAAGAATTCAAAGATGGAGCAATGTTTATTATGTCCAACGATACTATGGTCTATATGTATGAGGGTATTCCAGAACCTCAAGTAGAAAATCAGTTGGATATGGGTGGTATGGATAATGTTTTAGCGGCTATTACTCAAAAGCCACTTAAAAATGATTATCCATACGAACATGGAGAATACCCTTATGCAAAGGTAGATGCTATTCCTACAGGTAGGTTCTATGGGGAATCTATTATTCAAGACATGATTCCTTTGCAGCGTGAATACAATCGTTCTCGTTCTCAGATGATTGAGGCTAAGAATAGAACTTCTAAGCCTCAATATACCTACACTCAAGGAGCTATTGATCCTAATAAGGTTACAAGTGAACCAGGATTGATGATTTCAGTAGCTCCTGGTTTTGGTCCACCTGTACCATTGAATAACCCAGATATTCCTCAATATGTTCTAGGTCTTGATGAGCGTACCCTGAAAGATCTAGATGATATTTCTGGACAATATGAAATTACAAAGGGTAGAACTCCACCGGGAGTTGAAGCTGCATCTGCAATTGCGTATTTGCAAGAAGAGAATGATACTCGTTTGTATTATGCAGTCGCTTCAATTGAGGAAGCAGTTCAATGTATTGGACAACAAACTTTGTCTCTGGTAGATCAATATTGGGAAGAAGAGAGACTTATTAAGGTTGTTTCTAGAAACTCTGTTTTTGAAAGCATGATGTTTAAGGCGGCTGATCTTAAGGGCAATACAGATTTTAGAGTAGAAGCTGGTTCTATGGCGCCTCGTTCAAGGGCTGCCAGACAGGCTTTCATTACTGAGATGA
>Ga0137344_1000086_pt1 | contig 8711 bp, 13 predicted proteins | sample EasRivERMLT500_2_FD_104773 | JGI IMG/M metagenome (GOLD analysis project Ga0137344, IMG submission 104773) | Soil microbial communities from meander-bound floodplain in the East River, Colorado, USA - East River MetaG ERMLT500_2 | ecosystem: Environmental > Terrestrial > Soil > Floodplain ...
CTTCCTGGGCGACGTCTACCAGGAGGAAGGCGGAGACCGCTGGACTTATAAGGCCGGCTCCACGACCTCCGGCCTGGCCGTCTACGATGATCTTTTTGCCTACTCTAATCACGGGTCAGATCCAGCTGGAGGGCAATCCCTTAACGCTTTCGACCTCGCGCGGATCCACCTCTTCGGCGACCTGGACAAGGACGTGGACCTGGACGAAGATCAACCAGGGACCTAGCCCTCCACCAAGGCGATGCTCGAGCGGGCCGGGTAGGACGAGGAAGTCCTCAGGACCCAGATCCTGGAGAGCCTCACCGTGGAGGAAGCGGCGGCGATCGACGTGAAGAAGCTGGACGTCTCCTGGCTGAAGGGGCTGAAGAAGAACAGCTCCGGCAATTATGAGAAGACGCTGACCAACTTTGTCCTGATCCTCAGACACGACGTCCGGCTGGCTGGGCGGCTCAGCTTCAATGAATTCAGCCATAAGGGCCTGATCGACGGCCGCGGCTTCACCGACGCGGACCTCACCAAGATCCGCCTGATCATTGAGGGGGCATATAAGATAGGCCACAAGGATCTCACCCAGGAGGCCGTGATGGATGTAATGAGAGACGGATCCTTCCACCCGATCCGCGACTACCTGGGAGAGTGCAGGGAGGCCTGGGACGGGGAGAAGCGCCTGGACCGCCTCCTGATCGACTACCTGGGGGCCGAGGATAACGATTACTGTCGAGCCGTCTGTAGGAAGACCCTGATCGCGGCGGTCGCCAGGGTGATGACGCCTGGCTGTAAGTTCGACTATGTGCTCACCCTTGTCGGGCCTGAAGGAGCTGGCAAGTCTACCCTGGCCAAGCGCCTGGGCGGTCCCTGGTTCAGCGACTCGCTGACCACCGTCCAGGGCAAAGAGGCGGCCGAGCTCCTGGCTGGCTTCTGGATCATTGAGATGGCAGAGCTCAACAACTTGACTAAACACGACGCCGAGGTGATCAAGAGCTTCATCACCCGCCAGGAAGACACCTTCAGGCCGGCGTATGGCCGTAATACGGAGACCTTTCCCAGGGAGTGCATCTTCATCGGGACCACCAACGAGGAGAACTTCCTCAAAGGTGCTAACGGGAATAGAAGGTTTTGGCCCGTGATGGTCAAGGGATGGAAGACTTCCCTGAAGGTGGACCAGGATCTCCAGGCGGCTGAGGTGGCTCAGATCTGGGGCGAAGCCGTGGCCGGGTGGGAAGCTGGCGAGGATCTTTACCTGGATAGCGCGACGGAAGAGAAGGCCAGGGAGGCCCAGGAAGACCACCTGGTGGTCGATGACCGGGCCAGCGTGATCCAGGACTACCTGGAGACTCCGGTCCCTCCCAGTTGGAAGCAGAAGGACCAGGACGAGCGGATCCGGTGGCTGGACGGGCTGGAGGTGGAGGACGCCATCCAGGAGAAGGGGACCGAGCTGAGGCAGAAGGTCACCGTGATGGAGATCTGGGTGGAATGTTTGAGGGAGAAACAAGGAGCCGCTGACAGCTTCAGGACTAAGGCGATCCATGATATTATGAAAAAAATGCATGGGTGGGAGCGGGCGAAATCGAAGCGCTGGGGGCGCTACGGGAAGCTAATCACCTATATAAGAGTCGAAAATGGAGCCGCTGAGGCCTAAAAGAGCCAGCGGCTCCCGCAGCGGCTCCGGCGAGCGGCTCCGGCCTTCCTCCGCCCTGGTGGCCGCGCCCAGCCTATGGGAGCCGCTGGAGCCGCTGAATAACCCTGGTAGAGTAAATTGATAATAGTATATAGGGAGGAAGGGCCTGGGAGCGCGCCCGCGAACGCCCGCGGGAAACGCATGGAAAAAAGCGGCTCCAGCGGCTCATCGGCTCCAAGATCTGGGACCAGGGCAATAAAAAACAGGGAAAAAGTAGAAAACAGGCGGAAAGCCAGACCGCTCTTTCGCCAGGAATTTATGGTTAAACAATTAATTATCAATCAGTTAAAAAAGAAAATCATGGGAAGAATTAGAGACATGTTCAACGGAAAACCGAACCGCATACTCCTCAGAGCCTTAGAAGTAGAATTGCAAAAACAGTATCGGTATTACGCCCCGCCTTATTGCGAAGATTGTGACAATGATCTGTCTGAAAGGGAAACGACCTGGAACGCCAGGCTGATAGCTGAGGAACTGGTAGAGCTAAATTCTCTTATGCTGGAGCTGATAGAGGAGGAATATCGCCTCCAGGACAAGCAAAGGGGACAATCAGATCCGCAGAAGAATTAACCCGATTTACCCAATTCTACGACCCCGGAAGCGATGAACCAAGACCACCTAAGACACCCAGACGGCTGAAACCCTCTACCAGCCTGGGTTGTAGAATAATATAATTAATCCACAGAGGACTAATACTTGAGAAATGAGTATCAAAACAATGTTTAACGGAGGGCGCCCGGACGCGAAGGCCCTCATCCTGATGATCCAGGACAGGCTCCAGGAGATCCGCTTCTATAGCAAGACCGACGCCTTCGAGCCTCACCCGTCCAGCTGGCAAAACTTCGAGTATGCGAGGCAGCTGACCAGGGAAGTCCTGGATCTCCAGGCACTATTAATTCACGAACTAAGACAAAGAGAACAAGATGAACAGACTAGCAAGACTCTTAAACAGCTCCGCTGAGACCCAGGACCTGGCCAGCCTGGCGCTCCAGGAGGCTGAGCTACGGATCCGCTGCCAGGCTCTCCGGGAGCTCCTGGCTCCTCAGCCAGGGAAGAAGATGAGCAGCTTCAGCCTGGCCAGGCTGGCGACCCTGGAGACCCAGCTGGAGGAGACCCAGAAACAGCTAAAATTAAAAAGGGATGGAAGACGAAAGTGAGCCCCAGGCGCTTCAGTACCTCCGCGCCCAGGAGAGAAACCTGGAGAGCAAGATCCGGGCCTGGGAAGCCCTGGACTGGACCGGCCGGGAGGCCCTGGCGAAGCTAAGCCTGGCCCGGCTGAAGGACCAGCTGGAGCGGATCAATTTAGAAATCATTAAACTGTTATAGCATGGAACAAGCAAGCGAGGGCCGGAAGCTGGAGCTGTTAAGGCTGAAGGAGAGACGCCTCCAGGCGAGCCTCCGCCAGTACGAAGGGCTCCTGTGGGCCAAGGAGAAGGATCTCTTCACCGAGACCAGGATCCGGGAGATCCAGGCAGACCTGGAAAAAGTGAGCCTGGAGATAGCGGAATTATTGTAGCTTTAAGTCTGCCTAGCGATTAGCCGAAAGGCCCCAGGGCTCCCACGAAAGTGGTGTTTTGGCGAGGATTATCGAGAGCACTCCGCTCACCAGGCAACAAGTCAAAGAGTTACCTAATTATTTACTTCAATTAAATCTTCTATATGGAAGACAATGAACTATTACAAATATTCGACGCCAAGCTGAATAAATACGTCAGCAAGGTCGGCGACCTGGAAGAGCAGGTCCGTAAAGGCATAGCGGCCCAGGGCAAGCTGGGCGGGGGCGCCCAATTCTCTAACAGCTTCGAGAGCGAGCTCCAGAAGAAGCTCCTGGAGAGCGCGCCCCTGCTTCAGAACTTGAAGCACAATAAAACAGCCTTCAGTTTTGAAATGGAGACCAAGGTAGTCGGAGACACGACCTTCGGCAATTTCGTCGGCGCTTATCCGTCGGCTCAGATGCTGCCAGGCTACACGCCCAAGTTATACGAGAGCCTGCACGTCCGCCAATTCTTCCCCCAGGGGAGCACGTCTTCCAACGTCGTCCGCCACCCGGTCGATAAAGGGGGCGAAGGCGTTCCGACCACGGTCCTGGAGGCTGGGCTGAAGCCACAGATAGACAGGGACATCGAGATCAAGGACGCCCCGGTCCGTAAGATCGCCGCCTATTTCAGAATCTCAGAAGAGGCCCTGGAGGACAATGACTACATGAGGAGCCTCCTGACCCAGATGGGGACTGAAGAATTGCTGGCAGTCGAGGACTATCAGCTTCTTTATGGGTCGGGTATCGCGCCCAACCTGGCCGGCCTGGCCACCGTCGGCACAAGTTTCGCTGCGGGCAGCTCGATTGTAATTTCTCCGAACAACTACGATGTAATTTCTGCTGCAAAAAAACAGTTAAGGAATAACAAGATGCCGGGCACGGTCTACGCCCTGGTCCACCCGGATGACTACTTCGTGATGAAGGCGGGAAAAGATGACGCGAAGAACTACACTTTCGCGGCGCCGAGCTTGTCACCGCTTAACGGATCCATCACAGCCGACGGCGTGGCGATCATAGAGTCGACTGCCGTCGTGCCTGGAGATTTTTTTGTTTTTAGTCCACGAGCTGGCCAAATTATCGACCGACTGACCACCAGCGTCCGCTTCCTCCAGGGAACGGATGAAGCCATCCACAATATGTATTTAGTGATCCTTGAAAAGCGCCTGGCGTTCCCGATATTCTACCCCCAGGGTATAATCAAGGGAACCTTCGCCACCGCGATCACGGATCTGACCTCGTAAAAGAGTTTTTGTTTCCTTGGATAGTTTTAGAATTAATATTTAGCGGGGGCAGCCTTTCCAGGTATAACCCCCTTTTTTATTAAATTTGATATTATGAATAATAATTTCCCATCACCAGCTGGGCGCCCAAAAGGAACCAGGAACAAGGTCAGCGCCCCGATCAAGGAGCTCCTGGCTAATTTCACGTCCGATAACTTCACCCAATTCAAGGAAGACTTCGCCACGCTGAAGGCCAGGGACCGCTGTAAGCTCTACCTGGAGATCCTGCCCTATATCGTCCCCAGGATGAAGGACGTCGCCCTGACGATCGACGCTATCCCTGGGGATCAAATTGATAATTTCATTCACAGGTTAATGGATCCGGATTATGAATCTAACGGCTTTACAAGAATCGGATAAGAAGGCTATGCTCACCAGGCTGGTCGAGATCCGGAAGGCTGGAAAGATCCCGGTCTATCAGTCCGCGACATTCTTCCAACTGGCCAGCGGACTGTATGAGTGCGCCCAGGTGGATGGACTTTTGACCAGGGCAGAAGCCCAGGCCTGGATAGATAGCCACGTCCCGATCGACGGCTCCCCTCACTTAATATGGGCAGAGAAAAGAATCTATGAACCAGACCAGGAGACCCTGGCTGTAGTAAATGAAGATTAAGACCCCCAGCGAAGCCCTCCAAGACCACCTAAGTTTTTTTTCCGCTGTAATCCGCCACCAGAGCGGCTTTTAAAAATAACTCGTGATCCCGATGCGATCACGCACACGGCCCCGCTCAAACTCCCTAAAATCGGCTATATTGCAGGACTGTAAAGAATTACAGCCGATTCCACCCCTCCCCGACTTACGCAATTATTTGCAATTAAATGCCGTTTTACATACCTTTGAAGACCACCTGGCAAGACCACCAGGACCGGGCTAAAAATTATAATTATGCGATTACCCACCCTCAGTATCAGATTAAAGAAGGATAAGATTTATGCAGATGGCAGCCATCCGATAATGATCTCCATCCATTTCAGGGCCGAGAAGCGCCGGATCCAGTTTAAGGAAGCCGTCCACCCGGACCAGTTTGACCAGGAGACCAGGCGCCTAAAGAAGTCAGCCCCTGACGCCAAAAGGATCAACCAGCGCCTGGATGAATATCAGGCCTCTTTCAATGCTTTCGTGAAAGCCCTGGTGGCCAGCGCTGAGCGGGACCGCCGGACAGAGGTCGAGACCACAGCAAAGGAGATCGAGCTCTATCTCCTGGAGGAACACCAGGAAGAGAAGGTGAAGGCCAGGAAGAAGGACCCGACCGCGAAGATGAGCTTCTTCGAGTTCGCGGACCTGGAGGTCGAGCGGCTTCGGACGAATAAAAAGCATGGCCTCCAGTTTCGCTACGCCACAGCGTCCAGGAAGTTCAGGGACTTCCTCCAGGGGAAGGACATCGCCCTTCCAGACCTCACGACCAAGATGATCAACGACTACTATCGCCACCTGGTCGACGAGCTGAAGAACCGGGACAACACTGCCCACGTCTCGGTCCGGATCCTGAAGACCATCTACCGCCGGGCGATGGACCGCTTCCCGGAGCTGGGGGATCCGTTCAAGAAGACGGAGATAAGACCCAGGGGAAGCTCCAGGGCGATCGAGCGCCTCATTACAAGCGATATAAAGGCCATTACGGCCCTCAAGCTCCCAGCTGGGTCAACCATCGACCGCTCCAGGGATATGTTCATTTTCGCCTTCTATTGCCTGGGGAGCCGCGTCGGCGATATGATCCTCCTGAAGTGGAGCTCCATCAACGCCAGGAGGACGATGGTCACCCTCACGATGGCCAAGACCGGGAGCGAGGTGAAGGCTAAGGTGATGCCACAGATGAAGGCCATCCTGGAGAAGTATCGGGGCAAGGGCGAGACCTATGTCTTCGGAGCCATCCCGGAGGACCTCACCGACTCCCAGGTCCTGGCGATGAGGATCAAGAGCACGACCGCGCTCATTAACCGGGACCTGAAGCGGATCGGCGACCTGGCTGAGGTAAGTATTGGGGGGAAGAATATGCACTCTCATATAGCCCGCCACAGCCTGGCCGGTATGGTCTATGAGCGGACCAAGGACCTCCGCCTGGTGAAGGCTATTTGCCGCCATAGCGATATAAGAATTACTGAGCTGTATGTCGGCAAGCTGGACCAGGAAGATCTGCACGAGAGGATGGAAGACTTCTGGGAGACCGTTAAACTGGAGGGAGTATGAGCCCCGAATGTAAATTGAAGCTCATCTGGTCCCAGCGGATCCAGGCTTCTGGCGTCCTCCGGGAGCATGGTCTCCAGGCTGTCCAGGGGCTTTATCCTGGCCAGGTTGACTGGGTCCTGGCTAATGGCGCCAGGGAGATGGAAGACATCCTGGAAGAGGCTAATAATGCCCTTAAAAATCAGTCACATGGAAGCGATTAATTTAATCTGTTTAACGTGCAAGCATCTGAGAACGATCTCCGGAGGCTGTGACGCCTTCCCTGGGGACATCCCGGACGAGATCGTCGGCGGCTGGAATAAACATAGAAAGCCGTTACCTGGGCAGAAGAATAATATCGTTTATGAAGAGGGGGAGCGCCTGGAAGATCTGAGGTATAAAATTCCCCCGGATAGACATCCAGGGGCTCAATGAAAAAGTATTCTTCGCCAGATAAATGTAAGAAAAATAAGGCCCTCCTGGGCCTTTATTCTTTATCAAAAACCTGTACTAACAGTAACGGATAGCCGAAGCTTAGAAGACAGCATTATTTTCTCCACTATAACGTATTGCATGTAATTGCATAAGATAGCAAGTATCTGCGTATCCCTTGCTGGGCCTGGATCTTGATGTGAATAACATGTGGATTGTTTTCGGCGTGGACATTTGAAACCCTTTGCTATTATTGCGATAGGATTCCTGAAAAGGCCCTCGGCTCTCCTGAAAGGGATGTCGTGGCGAGTCATCCGAGACAAGTCAGCAACTCCCCGTTGCAAAAAAGATTCCGAAAGGGCCCTCACCCAAGAGGCGCAGCAAAATCTTAGACAGGTCGCAATCACCAAATTCATTTACAAAAAAATTGCATCACTATGCAAAACAGTAAAGCTGCGCCCGCTACTATTCAATTAACTCCAGAAGAGCTGGAGACAATCATTAACCGAGCTGTAGCTAAATCTGCCCAGACACAGGTCCCGGCCCTAGCCCAGGCCAAGACGCCAGAGCCAGCGAAGTGGATCACTAAGTCCGAAGCCGCCAGCCTGGCCAGGGTATCTCAGAGAACCATAGACAGCAGAATCGCCTCAGGAGCTTACCGGATAACGAAGAGCGGAGAAGCCAGGAGCAGCCACGTCAGGATCCTGGCGGCTGATGTCGTGAAGTTTTTCGACCGTAACATGATCACCAGGCGGGCCACCGCCTAACAGCCTCCCCACAGGAGGCCTCCCTGTTAATGAAAAATGCCACCAGAAGAGACCTTTCTGATGGCACAAAAGAAAATTTGAGATGAACGATGTAAATATACAGAAATCTGAGCTAGACATCGCAATATCCGCCGCCAGGACTAAAAACATGAAGACCTGGATCAATAAACGGATGGACTGGGACCAGGTCGCCGCCCGGCTGGCCAGGGTAAAGGTCACCACAGAGTCCGCCGTGGACTATAAGGCCATGAGTAAAGACGACAAGGGAGACGTGAAGGCCTCCGCCGGTGGCTTCATGGGTGGAGCATTGAAGGAAGACAAGCGCAGGCGCGGCCAGGTCCTCCACCGCCAGATCCTGACCCTTGACGCGGATAAGGCCCGCGGGGACTTCTGGGACCGCGTGGAGCTGAGCCTGGAAGGGCTGGCCGCCGTGGTCTACAGCACTCACAGCCACACCCCTGAACGCCCTCGTCTTCGCCTGGTGATGCCTATGAGCAGCCCGGTGAGTGAGGACCAATATGAGCCGCTGGCCCGTAAAGTGGCGGAGCTCCTGGGAATAGATCAATTTGACCCGACTGGCTTCAGCCCTATTCAATTAATGTACTGGCCATCCACGCCCTCGGATGTGGACTTCTACTTCCAGGAGCAGACAGGCGACTGGCTGGATCCTGAAGCCGTCCTGGCCATGTACCCAGGAAGCTGGAAGGACGGGAGCGCCTGGCCCCTGTGTCCAGGAGAGGGAGAGGCCAGGCTGAAGGGTAAGGACGGCGCAAAGCTGAAAGATCCCAGGACAAAGAAGGGGATCGTCGGCGACTTCTGCCGGACCTATGGGATAGAGGCGGCCCTGGAGACC
>Ga0137344_1000088_pt1 | contig 8681 bp, 7 predicted proteins | sample EasRivERMLT500_2_FD_104773 | JGI IMG/M metagenome (GOLD analysis project Ga0137344, IMG submission 104773) | Soil microbial communities from meander-bound floodplain in the East River, Colorado, USA - East River MetaG ERMLT500_2 | ecosystem: Environmental > Terrestrial > Soil > Floodplain ...
AGAAGGTAGCAGCGACGAATGGCCCTCAGCCTACAGCAGATCAGGGACTACGTACGGCTGCATCTTGACCTAGAGGTCGAAGACCTGCCCGATGTGGTCATCGACACCTTTGCTAGGGAAGGCTCACGACGCATTGAGCGCGCTGAGCCTCGTTGGCCTTTCTATGAGGTCACCTATCCTCTGACCCTGATTGCTAACGCGTCGTCTGTAGTCAAGAACGACATCGCTACCGACCTGGATCAGATCAGCTCCATCAATCACACACCAGCGGTGGCATTCCCACCGCTCGTTTGGGTTGGACACGAGACGATCAACGACCAGCTCTCTATGCGCCCTGGTGCTCTAGGGCGTCCTATGTATTTCTCTGAGTGGGCTGGCAGCATCCTGTTCTACCCAGCTGCTGACATCGAGTACACGTTCAACGTGAACGGCTACAAGCAGCCAGCTGATTGGGTTGCAGATGGAGCTGGTGGTGTTCCTGACATGCCAGATGAGCTGCACAACACCGTAGCTCTGTGGTGCATGTCTAAGGCCTATTACCAGCAGGAAGATGACGTTCTTGGAGCAACTTTCGAGCGTCAGTTCTCAGACGAGCTGAATGAGTTCAGGCGTCGTCTGGTCATCACTCCTTACGCTCAGCCTCTGGTCATTGGTGGTGGAACTCCTCCAGATGCCATGCAGCGCTTCGCGCGTCCTAGGTTCGATTGGGAGGTTCACTGATGGTCACCACAGTCGCTCCTCCTACCAGGACGGCTAGGCGTGTTCCTGTAGAGATTGAGGAGCAGAGGGACTTCACTGGTGGCCTGAACCTGAAGGACGACCTCTACAACCTGGCTGACAACGAGTCTGCCGACCTTCAGGACGTGGACATTGACAGGCGTGGTGGCTTCGGTGTACGTCGAGGCATCAGGCCTTTCATTGACCGCGAGACGGTGCGCGTTGTAACTGCTACAGGCGCTAGCCGTACAACTAACGTAGTAACAGCTACAGGCCTAGATCCTCTGAACGGTGACGTTACAGGTGGCCTGGTGCCAGGTCAGCAGTACATCGTTAACTTTCAGGACAACGTATACGATGGTACGTTCGTGATTGCTACGGCAGTAGCAGGTGCCTCTACGGCCACCTGGGTACAGGTAGCAGCAGACGATCCTGCCGCTGGTCCTGGAACGCTGAAGGAGTCCAACAGCTTCCCTGACAGCGGCCACACGTATGTAGACGACTCACTCGTGCGCCACATCCTGGTAGCCCGCAATGGTCAGGTCAGGCGCTGGGGTGGTACTCAGTGGATTGACGTAACCAGGATCTTCGGTGGCTCAGGTAGGACCGAGTTCGAGGAGTTTCGCAACGTCCTCTACATCCTGCCACCTGGTGTTAACGTTCCCTACACGTGGACGGGTACGGGTCTGGCCACCCAGCTGACAACCGCAGTAGGAAACTACAACGACGACCTGACCGCACCTAACAACGGCAACTTCCCCCAGTGTCGTACCATGGCCACCCACAAGGAGGTCATGTGGGCTGGTGGCGTGATCGAGGCTGTAGGTCCTAGCCACAACTCTAGGGTTCGCTGGAGCCACCCTGGCGCTGCCCAGGATTGGCGCACCAACGACTTCATCGACCTAGACCCAGATGACGAGTGCGGTTTCATCCGTGCTCTAATCCCCTTTGGTGACCGTCTGCTGGTCTTCAAGGACAAGGCCGTCTACGCCATCTCTGGTGATCCTCCTGCCAACTTCCAGGTAGAGAACCTGACCAAGAAGGTCGGGTGCTCAACGCGCTGGGCTGTGGTTGCCACGGAGCAGGAGGTCTACTTCTTTGACAAGGACACGGGCGCCTGGAAGTACGATGGCAGGACCTTTGAGTGGATCTTCGAGCCGCTCTATCGTCTGATTGACGACGGACTACTGAACTCTCAGTTCTCATTCCAGAGCATCGTAGAGTTCCATCGTGAGCGTCTGTGGGTCAGCGTGCCCTCAGCCTCAGCAGGACCTTACTCTGGTCAGTTCCTGAGCCTCATCTATCAGCCTGACTCAGGTAAGAAGGGCAGCTGGACGGTCCACACCAAGACGGGCTTTGGTTGGTGGGTACATGCTGGATCAGACGGTGGCGACCAGCACCTGCTAGGTGGCCTCAACGGTGGCGCGGGTGCTAACTACCTTTACGAGTTCGACGTTGAGGGACTGTTCCTTGACGACCAGGCGTTCTCTCCTGTTGCTCTAATCACCACAGGCGACAACGACAACCCTGAGGCCGCTCAGACTCCTGACGCCGCTAGTCATGACATCACCACGGACCTAGAGGTTGAGTTTGACGCCTACAGGCCTAACTGGCTAGAGTGTGAGCAGGACGGCGAGGTCATCGCGTCCAAGTGGCAGGCCACGGCCACGGGTCTGTCATGGTTCATCTGGATGAACGATGGTGGGTTCTTTGAGTTCGCCACGTCTACAACGGGCGCCAACACGATCTTCTGGGGTCCTACTACGATTCCTCTGCCTCTCGCGGAGGGTCGTGTACAGCTAAAGTTTGAGCTGGACGTGGACAATGGAGCTGGTGGTAGGACGGTTACCGTCTACTATAAGCGATCAACAGAGAGCGACTATACGCTCCTAGAAGCATTCACGGACGCAGGAACGACCAGCATCTTCAATGGCACAGGGCCTATGGTTGTTGGTGCGGCCACAGAGGCAGGTGGAACCCTGGGTGGGTACTTCGGCAGCATGGATGGATGGAATGGCGTCATCTTCTCTATGACTGCCAGGAACGGCATTGGTGGCACGGTTATTGCTAACCCTCAGTTTGATGAGCAGACGGAGCTGACCCCATTCTTCCAGGACAGCGCTGGCCTTAACTGGACGATGAGCAATGGAGCCTTCTTGGGCTTCCATCGTGAGACAGCTGCTATTACCTCCTGGTACACGACTCGCTGGTTTGACGCCAACAACAGCGCAATGAAGAAGCGTTGGAAGCGCCCTGTGGTCGTTATGCGCGCAGGCGCAGATCAGAAGACTGTAGTCAAGGTCTTCAGGGATTACGACCCTACAAGGGTCTTCAAGCAGTTTGAGTTCATCACCAACGCAGACGCAGAGACAGGTGTCTGGGACGATCCTGCGACAGAGTGGGACGATGAGCAGTGGGCTGCTGAGCAGTCGCTGGGTGGAGAGAAGGCCATTGCCCTCAGGGGAGCGCCTCTTTCAGGTGGCATCGCCCGTGCTCTAAAGTTCGAGAACAACACCAAGGGTCAGGATTGGCGTGTCCACGGTCTGATCATGAAGTGGATTCCACGAAGGATTAGGAACTGATGGCTACAGCATCTGTGCAGCATACATTCTCAGCTCTGACCGACATCAAGTCGTCAGAGGCCAACAAGAACTTCAGCGACCTGGTGAACTTCATCAACAACCAGGTGATCCATGCAGATGCTTCGCGCGTTTTCACGGCCATTCCCACGGGTCCTCCTACGGACCCCAGCTCTGACAATCAGTTCGCTCGTAAGGCTTACGTGGACCGTGGACCTTCTGTTATTCAGAATGAGCTGATCCCATCAGGAATGTCTGAGACGCTTTCAGGCAGCTTCGTTAACTGGCCTATCACAGGTGGCCAGCTAGTTGTGTCGCACACGAAGCGTCTAGCTTCGGGAGTGACCAACATTCTGGTCATCTACCTGGGTGGTGGTTTCTCTGTGACCGCAATTGGCTCTGTGGCTGAGTACGCTGTCAGGGTTGACGCTGCTGGCTCTGACTTCACCCTGAACAAGTTCGGCTTCAACACGATCAACGAGCACCACGCTCACGTGGGTGGACAGACGATTACTGGTCTAGGTGTTGGGGCACACAACTACGGTCTACGTGCCAGGCGCGTGAGCGGCGCTGGTGGCATTAGGTGCGATCCTAATGATCGTCTACAGTTCATCATCATGGAAGTACCTGTCTGATGCCTCTGGCTCACCTGCGTCTGGGTTGGCGCTGGCCAAGGCCTAACGACTTTCAGACCAACGACCTGAGGCCACTGAAGGACTCATTCAGCAGTCTTCAGGGGAGCCTGTTCTATCCACACGTCGGTCTGAGGTTCAGTGGCACCTTTGCAATGGGAACGGCGTTTGTCACGTCGGTTGTTCCCATGGTAGTGATCCCTGGTCCGCCTGACACTGGCGATCCCTATAGCCTCTATCGCTCTACGACGGTCCACGTTCAGGTTCCACGGGAGTTTGATTCCTGGATGATGAAGGGAGCTGTTAACTTCGTAACCGTAGGTTCAGCTTCAACTCCTATTCGTACATTGGGGTTCTCTATCAACGGTGCTGCAACCGAGGATTGGATCACTCATGGCTTTCACAACGCTGCTGGTGGTTTGCGTGCCGTGGTTCCTATCATGGAGCGAGTGAAGAAGGGCGACGTTATTAACGTCTGTGCTGCAAGCACTACGGCAGAGAACCTTTCACGTGTACGCATGTGGCTCAAGTTCGAGCCTCTAGGCTGAGACGAAGCGCAGGTATTAGCAGATGGCATTCTCCGTATCAACCATTGGCCCTGAGCAGCTGAGGTCTTACCAGCAGGGTAGGTCTAACGCGCGTACGACCAATCTCCAGAACCAGGCCAAGACTCAGTACCAGCGTAACCTGGCTGGACAGGCGTACAACGACAGGACTCAGGACTTCGACACTCAGCAGGGTCGTGTCCGCGAGCAGCTGCCAAGCAGCTACATCAACAGGGGAACGTTCAGGTCAGGCATCTACAGGGATGCTCTAAAGCGATACGCCATTGATCGCCTGGCAGGCCAGCGCAACCTCCAGAGGGATTACCAGCTGGAGCAGCAGGGTCTGACGTTCGGAGCTAGGGGAAGCTCTGACGAGCTGGCTATGACCCTATCCAACCTGTATGGAGAGCAGTACGCAGCCCAGGCCCAGATTGCCTCGGCTCTGAAGGGCATCGGAATCTGACATGGCTATTCCCGTAGGCGCCCAGGGGCGCACGACAACCCGACCAGGTAACCCACGCTCAGGTGGTGCATCGCGCGTTACCCCTCGCATCATCAGGCAAGCTCAGAGGGAGAACCCACCTTGGCAGTACATTCCCTACGGCTCAATGCAGGGCCAGGTCGGTGGCTATGGGGGCGGTGGTGGTCGTTCAGGCGGCGGTGGAGGCGGCTATGGTGGTGGGGGCGGTGGAGGCGGTGGGCCTTCTGCGTATGAGAAGTTCCTCATCGAGGAGGAGAAGCGCAAGCAGCGTGAGCTAGCCCAGCGCAAGGCTGCTCTAACGAAGCAGCTCCAGGGCGCACGTGGCAAGGCCATTCCTCTGCTGGGCCAGTACAACAAGCAGTACGGTGCTGACATCGGCAAGACCTTCGCAGACAACCGTGCTCTAAACGCTGGCTACAGCAAGCAGATGTCAGACATTGGTAGCCAGATGCGCAACCAGTACAGTGGCGTTGGCGCAGGGCTACAGCGTGACCTCCAGGGCCAGGGTGCAGGGAGCCAGGGATCGCCTGAGCTAGCAGCAATCCTGGCTGCTGTCGGACAGGGCAACGCAGGCACCAGCTTCCTCCAGAACTCAGGCAACATGTACAACACCCAGCTGGCCCAGGCCATGGGTGGAGCACAGCGTGACGCAGGAAGCATGGGCGCTGCAATCAAGGCAAGCTCTCTGGGTAACCTGGAGAACGCATACGCCAGTCTGCTCGGGCAGATTGGTCTGATCGGACTGACGGGCTGACATGCCAGACGGATTCTTCTTCCCTGACCAGGCTTACCCTGGCAACGATCCCATGACAGTCGCGCGCCAGATGGGCCTCTCTCCAATGCAGGCCATGCAGCTGATGCAGGGCGGCAGTGGACAGATGGGTGGCCCAATGGGCGCCATGAGTCAGATGGGTGGCATGGGTGCTGGCATGCAGCAGCCTGACTACGATCCCAATATGATCGCCCAGATGGTTGGGCAGGATTACAACCCTTACCAGGGTTACCCCAACAAGCAGGTGTCAGATCAGATGTGGGACATCTACGGTCCTACGCCTGAGTACCTCCTGCCTCAGATGTACAACATCCAGAACCCTGACGCTGGACAGTTCGACCTGGACGCTTTCTTCCAGGCCAACCCAACTATTCAGGGTCCTATCGCTGAGGCCCACAGCCAGGCCAAGGGTAACCCTATCGACATGTTCGCTATGCTCCAGAGCGATCAGCCTCGTGAGAGCGTGAACTCTGAGGGCGATACGGTCCAGAGGCCCAGCATCCAGGACCAGCTACGTGGAGACGTAGGGCGTACAGAGTGGGCAGACCTGGCAGAGCAGGGCTACATGCCTATCATCCAGGCCGCTAATCGTGGTGCATCTCCTGAGGAGATGGACGAAATCGCCATGGATCATTACATGAGCGAACTAGAGGGAGTGCTAGCAGGTGGTGCACCAACTTCACAGCGAGCAGAGGGCGAGCTTGATTACACGCGCCAGCGTGAAGGATTCAGGCCAGCTCCTGGAACGGGTCAGGAGCGCCCTAGCTTTGAGGGACCAGGATTTGGTGGAGCTATGGGTGGGGGTGCAGATCCTCTGGCAGACCTCGTTGGACAGCCTCAGTACGGCGGCATGGGTGGCGGCGGGATGGGTGGACAGGTCGTACGCCAGGATGAAGGCGGCTTCTGGGTGCGCCCAGGAGCATCATCAGAGTCCTTCAACGCCCCAGCAAAGCGAGCAGCTGAGCTGATTCGCTCAGGTGGCTATCGTCAGGGTAGCCGTGGCAACAGTCGTCCTCGCCAGGATGCCAACGGTGGAGGCCAGTCTGGAAGTAGGGCCTGGTGGAGCCGCAGTGGACTAGACCTAGCTAGGGGCCTCTTTAGTGGTGGCAACAATAGTCGTGGCCCAAGCAGGGGCAGCATTCAGAGTCGCAACAGGCGTCCTGAGTACGGCATCCGAGGATAATCCATGGCCCTCCGTGGGACCTCATGGCAGAACGTACCTAGCATCAATCCATCTCGCGGCGCTCGTTACACGCCAGGCGGGATGGCTTCTTGGCGTTCAGTCATTCCAGCGGGTTCCTCTACCAGGAGTCGTGGGGGACGTGGTGGCAGGGGACAGCCCAACGATCTTGAGCGTGGAGTAGCCGCCAAGGCTGTTGATAGGGACGACGGTTTCAACCCGTTCAACCTCGGCGGCAAGGCCCTGACAGGTGCTCTAGAGGCTTTGGACGTTCCAGCTTCCTATGTACGCTCAGGCGTCAAGGAACTGCGCGACCTGGGTGATCCTCGTGAGCAGGCCAGCTTCGAGGAGTTCAAGGAACAGGGTGCTCGTCACATCTCAGGCCAGGAGGTTCTGGGGCTAGAGGACGAGGGCGTCCCTGGAGCAATCCTCGGCTTTGTGGCCGACGTTGCTCTAGACCCTCTGACGTACGCCACAGGTGGACTGTCACAGGTAGGGGCAAAGGCTGGTGCTCCAGCAGCCCGTAAGCTACTGAGCGAGGCTGGCAAGGAAACCCTGGGTAAGGCAGCTGCTGAGGCAGCTGAGCGCTCGGGTATGAGCTTTGCTGATGACGCAGCTCGTAAGGTGTTCATCAAGGAGCAGGGCGAGATTGCCGCTGGGCAGGCAGCTCAGAAGGCCATGAAGTTCAGGAGCAACCAGGCTCTCTCTCCTCTAGAGCGAGAGGTCGTTGGTTCTACTCGTGGCACCTACCTGAAGATCCCAGGCCAGAAGCGCCTGAAGCTGGACAAGGTGTTTGAGCGCCTCGCTCCTGGGCGCGTGGTCGAGGGGCGCGCGGGCCGTAAGGTCTTCAAGGCCAGCAAGCGAGAGCTGGGTCTGGGTAAGGCCGCTGGCAAGACACGCGCTGCTCTGACGCAGAACAAGTTCGCTGATCACATCGCTGAGGCCTTTGTCAAGTTCCCAGACATTCGCAAGAAGATGCTCTACGGCACGCCAGATGAAGCCGCTCACGCACTGATTGGCATGGACAAGCGTAGCCGTGGTGACCTGGCTCGTCGCGTCAAGGAGGCAGATTGGGGCAGGAAGCTCAGGAACCTCCAGAAGCGTTCACGCAAGGCTCACATCAGTGGCGAGGACCTGCGTTACGCCATGGCAGAGCACATGGGTGGCGAGGTCGCTGGTCCCTCACTGTCGCGCATGATCGCACAGTCAGCCGAACGTGATCCTACGCTTGTAGATGAGTGGAAGAACTTCTTCCCTGAGCTGGCTGATGATGCCAACTCTATTGACCCTGAGAACCCATGGCTCAGCGTCATTGAGGACTACACGGTCAACAGGCCGTCAGACGAAGCTATTGCATTCCGCGGTGATTGGGGATCTGGTGGCGGGGCACTGAAGAAGGACATCTTTGACGCTCGTCAGAAGTACGGCATTGGCGAGGGACGGATTGACGAGGTTCTGGGCGAGAAGCTGGTCGATCCTAGCCTGGCTGGTGGTCGTTCTGTACGACAGCAGATTGATGACATCGTAGCCGAGAAGGGTTACCCTAACTGGTTCGAGAAGGACGCCTACAAGGCGTTCCCAGAGCACGTAGCCCACATGGCCAGGCGCTATGGGGATGAGGTTCTGGCTAAGGGACTGAGGGACGCAGGGGTTGCTGAGCCTAGTGTTCTGGCGGCTATGGGCATGGAGAATGTGACCTTCCCTAAGCACAAGAGCACTCTCCAGAAGGTCATCATTCGTTCACAGGTCAGGGCAGAGCGCAAGGAAGCAGCTGC
>Ga0137344_1000092_pt1 | contig 8570 bp, 6 predicted proteins | sample EasRivERMLT500_2_FD_104773 | JGI IMG/M metagenome (GOLD analysis project Ga0137344, IMG submission 104773) | Soil microbial communities from meander-bound floodplain in the East River, Colorado, USA - East River MetaG ERMLT500_2 | ecosystem: Environmental > Terrestrial > Soil > Floodplain ...
CGCTTGAGGCCGCCCTTGTAGAGCTCGTCGGGGTGGTAGTTCGAGGTGATGCAGTAGACCACGCCCTTTTCCAGGGTGCGCGCGAGCAGCCGCCCGAGGATCAGCGCATCCGCCACATCCGCGAGCGCAATCTCGTCGAAGCAGATCAGGCGGTAGCGCTTGGCGATGCGCCCGGCGAGCGCGTCGAGGGGATCCACCGTGCCCTTCAGGTCGTCGAGCTCGCGGTGCACGTCGCGCATGAAGTGATGGAAATGCACGCGGCGGCGACGAACCAGCGGCAGGCAGCGGTAGAAGCTGTCCATGAGGAAGGTTTTGCCGCGCCCCACCGGGCCCCACAGGTAGACGCCGCGGGGCAGCGGTGGATGCACGACCAGGCGGCGCAGCGCCGTGCTGCGCTGGCGCTTGTAGTCGCTCCACGCTTCGTACAAGTCCTGCAAACGCCGCACCGCGGCATGCTGCGATTCGTCCTGCTCGAATCCACGCCGGCGCAAGGCCTCGCGGTAGAGGTCCAGGACGGAGGCGGCTTCCCCCGGGCTGGACGAGGTGGTTTCCGCCGGTCTCACGCTAGGCGTTCAAGCTGCGCTTCGCCACTGCAAGCGCAGCCTCTTTCATCGCCTCGGATAGCGAAGGGTGGGCGTGGCAGATCAACGCAATGTCCTCGGATGCGGCGCGGAACTCCATCGCCACCACGGCCTCGGAGATCAGCTCGGATGCCATCGGCCCGATGATGTGCACGCCGAGCACGCGATCCGTCTGCGCGTCCGCCACGAACTTCACGAAACCGCGCGTGTCTCCCAGCGCGCGTGCGCGGCCGTTCGCCATGAACGGAAACTGCCCGGTCCGGTACTCAACGCCTTCGCTCTTCAGTTGCTGCTCGGTCTTGCCCACCCAGGCGATCTCCGGGGCGGTATAGATGACCCAGGGAATGGTGTTGAAGTCCACGTGGCCGTGGCCACCGGCCACCCGCTCAGCCACCGCGACGCCCTCCTCCTCGGCCTTGTGCGCGAGCATGGGACCGCGCACCACGTCGCCGATCGCCCACACGCCGGGGAGATTCGTTAGGCATTCCGCGTCGACTTCAACGAAGCCGCGTTGATCGAGCTTCAGGCCGGCCGCCTCCGCGTTGAGGCCTTGCGTGTTCGGCACGCGCCCGATGGAAACGATCAGCCGGTCGCACTCGAGCTTGTGGTCGCCGGCGCCCCTCACCGAGTACTCGACGGTCACACCCTTCTTGTTCTGGGCGACGCGCGCGATGGCTGCGCCCAACACAATGTCGAGGCCCTGCTCGCGCGTAAAGATCTTCCACGCCTCTTTCGCCACCGCCTCGTCCGCCGCAGGCAGGAACGCGTCCAGCATCTCCAGCAGCGTGACCTCGGCGCCGAGACGCCGCCAGACACTGCCCATCTCGAGACCGATCACGCCGGCCCCGATCACGCCGAGCCGCCGCGGGACCTCCGGCAGCGCGAGTGCGCTCGCGTTGTCGAGCACGAGCTTCCCGTCGAAGGCCGCGCCCGGGAGCGGCCGGGGACTGGAACCGGTCGCAATGATGACGTGCCGCGCGGTAAGCGACTTGTCCGCGCCGTCCGTCACCGTGACCTGCCACGCGCCGGCCTTGCCTCCCGCCAGGCTGCCGCGGCCGTGGAAGAACGTGATCTTGTTCTTCTTGAAGAGATAGACGATGCCATCGTTGTTCTGCCTCACCACCTTGTCCTTGCGCTTGAGCATCTGGGCGAGGTCGAGGGCAATGCCCTGCAACTTGATGCCGTGCTCGGCGAACGCGTGGGCCGCGTGATGATAGTTCTCCGAGGACTGCAGCAGCGCCTTCGACGGAATGCACCCGACATTGGTGCAGGTGCCCCCGAGCGCGGGCCTGCCGTCAGCCCCGCGCCAGTCGTCGATGCAGGCGGTGGCGAGTCCGAGCTGCGCGGCGCGGATGGCAGCGATGTAGCCTCCCGGCCCGCCGCCGATCACCACCACGTCGAAGGAATCAGACATCGAGCAGGATGCGGGCCGGGTCTTCGAGCGCTTCCTTGATCGCAACGAGGGCGAGCACCGCCTCGCGGCCGTCGATGATGCGGTGGTCGTAGGACAGCGCCAGGTAGTTCACCGGGCGGATCACCACCTGTCCGTTCTCCGCGACCGGCCGCTCGCGGGTGGCGTGCACGCCCAGGATCGCGCTCTGCGGCGGGTTGATGATCGGGGTCGACAGCATCGAGCCGAACACCCCGCCGTTGGAGATCGAGAACGTGCCCCCGGTGAGCTCCTCGATCGTGAGCTTGCCCTCCTGCGCCCGCTTGCCGAAATCGGCGATTCTCTTCTCGATTTCCGCCAGCGTGAGCTCGCCCGCATCGCGCAGGATCGGGACCACCAGGCCGCGCGGGCTCGCGACCGCGATGCCGATGTCGTAGTAGCCGTGATAAATGATATCCGTTCCGTCGATCGAGGCGTTGACCACGGGAAACTTCTGTAGCGCGTGCACCGCAGCCTTCACGAAGAACGACATGAAGCCCAGCCGCACGCCGTGCTCCTTCTCGAAGCGCTCCTTGTAGCGGTTGCGCAGGTCGATCACCGCCTGCATGTTGACTTCGTTGAAGGTGGTGAGGATCGCCGCCTCATGCTGGGACTGCACCAGGCGCTCCGCGACCCGCGCGCGCAGGCGCGACATCGGCACGCGCTGCTCGGGACGCTCGCCGGGGGCGACCGGGGTCCCGGCCGGCGCCGGGGCCGGCGATGGTGCGGGCGGTGCCGAAGGGACCGCCGGCCGGGCCTTGCCTTCTACCGCCTGCTGCACGTCGTCCTTGGTGACGCGTCCGCCGCGCCCGGTGCCGCCCAGCGCGGCAGTATCCACGCGCTTCTCGGCAGCAAGCTTGCGCGCCGCCGGCATCGCCGCCGGGGGCGCGGTCCTCGCGGGGGCGCTCGCCGCCTCCTTCACCGCGCCCTTGGCCGCCACAACGGGGGCCTCCGCCTTGCCCTCGGTATCGATCTGAGCGATCACCTCGTTGCTCACCACGGTGCCGCCGTCGCCCTTGACGATCTTGACGATGACACCCGACTCGGGCGCCGGCGTCTCGAGCACCACCTTGTCGGTCTCGATGTCGACCAGGTTTTCGTCGCGCCTGACGCGCTCCCCCGCCTTCTTGTGCCAGGTGAGGAGCGTCGCCTCGGCGACCGACTCGGAGAGTTGCGGTACCTTGACCTCGACCAGCATCGCGGCTTCCTAGCCCACTCCGTCCGCGCGCGACGCGACGCCCACGGAGAGCGCGAGCTCCACCAGTTCCTTCTGCTGGCGGTCGTGCAGCGACTTGTAGCCGACGGCCGGCGTCGCCGAGGAGTCGCGCCCGGCGTAAATCAGCTTCTGGTGCGGCAGCAGGTGGCGCTCGAGGTAATGCTGGATGCGGTGCCAGGCGCCCTGGTTGCGCGGCTCCTCCTGGCACCATACGATCTCGGTCGCCTTGCGATAGCGCTCGATCTGGGCCTGGAAATCCTCGTGCGGGAAAGGATAGAGCTGGGCGATGCGCGCGAGCGGGAGATCCCGCAGTCCGCGCGCCTTGCGCTCCACGCGCAGGTCGTAATAGACCTTGCCGCTGCAGAACACCACACGCTTCACCTTGTCGGGATCGATATCCTTCGCCTCCCAGTCCTCGTTGACCGGCCGGAAGCGATCGGTGGCGAACTCCTCGAGCGGCGACACCGATTCCTTGTGCCGCAGGATGCTCTTCGGCGTGAACAGGATGAGCGGTCTGCGGAACGGGCGGATCATCTGCCGCCGCAGCAGGTAATAGAGCTGCACCGGCGTCGCGGGCACGCATACCTGCATGTTGTGGTCCGCGCAGAGCTGCATGTAGCGCTCGATGCGTCCCGAGGAATGCTCCGGTCCCTGCCCTTCGTAGCCGTGCGGCAGCATCAGTACCAGCCCGCACAGCCGGCCCCATTTCGACTCGCCCGCGGCGATGAACTGGTCGATCACCACCTGCGCGCCGTTGGCAAAGTCGCCGAACTGCGCTTCCCAGATCGTGAGCTCGTTCGGCGCCGAGGTCGCGTAGCCGTACTCGAACCCCATCACGGCCTCTTCCGAGAGCAGCGAGTCGATGACGACGAAGTCCCCCTGTTTGTCGCCCAGGTGCTGCAGCGGCACGTAGGTGCCCTGGTCCCACCTCTCGCGGTTCTGGTCATGGAGCACGGCGTGGCGGTGGAAAAACGTCCCGCGCGCGCTGTCCTGCCCCGAGAGGCGGACCGAGTAGCCCTCGTGCAGCAGCGTGGCGAATGCGAGATGTTCCGCCATGCCCCAGTCGAGGGACAGCTTGCCTTGCGCCATCTGCCGCCGATTCTCGACGATCCTCTGCACCGAGGGATGGAGCTTGAAGTTGTCGGGAACGTGGGTGATGCGCTCGCCCAGCATCCGCAGCGTCTCGATCGGCAGCCGTGTATCGTCGCGCTCATTCCACTTGCCGCCCCGGTACCGGCTCCAGTCGATCTCGAACGGGGGCTTGTAGTTCCCAAGGATGGTCTTGTTGGTGTGATGGCCGCCGTCGAGCGCCTTGCGGCAGCTCGCAACCATCTCGTCGCCCCCGCCCGCGCCGATCACGCCATCCTGCGCGAGGCGGTCCGCGTAGAGCTGGCGCGTGGTGGGGAGCTTCGCAATCGTCTTGTACATCAGCGGCTGGGTCACCATCGGCTCGTCCTGCTCGTTGTGGCCGAGCCGCCGATAGCACACCAGGTCCACCACCACGTCCTTGTGGAACTTCATGCGATAGTCGAGCGCGATCTCCGCCACCAGGCACACCGCGTCGGGATCGTCTCCGTTCACGTGCAGGACCGGGACTTCCAGCATCTTGGCGACGTCGGTGCAGTAGAGCGAGGAGCGCGCGTCGCGCAGGTCCGAGCAGGTGAAGCCGATCTGGTTGTTGACGACGATGTGCACGGTGCCGCCGGTGCCATAGCCGCGCGTCTGCGCGAGCTCGAAGGTCTCCATGTTCACGCCCTGCCCCGCGAACGCGGCGTCGCCGTGGATCAGCACCGGCAGCACCTGGTCGCCGGTGTGGTCCCGGCGCCGATGCTGGCGCGCGCGCACCGAGCCTTCCACCACCGGGTTGACGATCTCGAGGTGGGACGGGTTGAACGCGAGCGTGACGTGCATCGGACCGCCCGGGGTCATGACATTGGAGGAGAAGCCCTGGTGGTACTTGACGTCCCCCGCGAGCAGGCTGTCATCGTGCTTGCCCTCGAATTCGGCGAACAGATCCTTGGGCATCTTGCCCAGGGTATTGACCAGCACGTTGATGCGCCCGCGGTGCGCCATGCCGATCACCAGCTCCTGGACCCCCGTCTTGCCCGCGTTTTGCAGCAGGACATCGAGCTGCGGGATCAGCGATTCGCCGCCTTCCAGTGAAAAGCGCTTCTGCCCGACGTAGCGGGTATGGAGGTACTTCTCCAGCGTTTCCGCGGCGGTCAACCGCTCCAGGATGTGCCGGCGATACTCGGCGTCGTAGCCCGGCGTCGAGCGGATCGACTCCATGCGCTCCTGCACCCAGCGCTTCTGGGTGGTGTCGGTGATATGCATGTACTCGATGCCGATGGTGCGGCAGTAGGTGTCCTTCACGAAGCGCAGGATGTCCGCGAGCTTCATTTCCCGCGGGCCGGCCAGCGTGCCGGTATTGAATACCGTCTCCATATCGGCCGCCGAGAGCCCGTAGTACGCCGGGTCGAGCTCGGGCACGTTGGGTTTCTCCTGGCGCTTGAGCGGATCGATGTCCGCGTGGCGCACGCCCAGGAAGCGGTGCGCCGAAATGAGCTGCAGCACGGCGAACTGCTTCTCGCCGAGCTGCGGGCGATTGATGATCACCGTGGTGCCGGCGCCGCGGCGCTCGCGGGCGAGTCGCGCGAAACGATCCTGAACGTCGAAATGGGATACATCGGCGGCCCCGCCCTCCGCGCGTTGCAGCGCGTCGAAATAATCCCGCCAGCGCGGCTCGACCGCCGCCGGATCCTTGAGCCAGGCCTCGTAGAGCGCCTCGATGAACGGCGCGTTGGCGCCGAACAGGTGGGAGTTGGCGAGCAGCTGATTCATCATTTTCTGCCGTTCATGGACACGAACTCGCGGCGCTCGGCGCCGTCAAAGAGCTGCCGCGGGCGGCCGATCTTCTGGTCGGGGTCGCCGATCAGCTCGTTCCACTGGGCGATCCACCCCACGGTGCGCGCCAGCGCGAAGATCGCGGTGAACATGCTCACCGGAATGCCGAGCGCCTTGTAGACGATGCCCGAGTAGAAATCCACGTTGGGATAGAGCTTGCGCTTGATGAAGTACTCGTCCTCGAGCGCCACCTTCTCCAGCGCGAGCGCCAGCTTGAACAGCGCGTCGTCCTTGAGATCGAGCTCTTCCAGCACCTCGTGGCAGGTCTCCTGGATGATCTTTGCGCGCGGGTCGTAGTTCTTGTAGACGCGGTGCCCGAACCCCATCAGCATGGCCTGGCCGTCCTTGTCCTTGACGCGCTGGATGAAGCTCGGGATGTTCTTCGCGTCGCCGATTTCGCCCAGCATCTTCAGCACTGCCTCGTTCGCGCCGCCGTGAGCCGGCCCCCACAGGCTGGCGATGCCGGCCGAGATGCAGGCGAAGGGGTTGGCGCCGGTCGAGCCGGCGAGCCGCACCGTCGAGGTCGAGGCGTTCTGCTCGTGGTCGGCGTGCAGGATGAGGATGCGCTCCATGGCGCGCGAGAGCACGGGATTGGGCCGGTACTCCTCGCACGGGGTGCCGAACATCATGTAGAGGAAGTTGTCGACGTAGGACAGCGCATTCTTCGGGTACATGAACGGCTGGCCCATGTTGTACTTGTAGGTCATCGCCGTGATGGTCGGCAGCTTCGCGACCAGGCGGAACGCCGAGACCTCGCGGCTGCGCGCGTCGTGGATGTTGATCGAATCGTGGTAAAACGCGGATAGCGCGCCCACCACACCGCACAGCACCGCCATCGGGTGTGCGTCGCGGCGGAAGCCGGAATAGAAGCGGGTGAGCTGCTCGTGCACCATCGTATGGTGCGAAACGATCCCGACGAACTCGGCGAGCTGCTTCTTGTTCGGCAGCTCGCCTTTCATGATCAGGTACGCCACCTCCAGGAAGCTGCAGTGCTCGGCGAGCTGCTCGATGGGGTAGCCGCGATACTGCAGGATGCCCTTGTCGCCGTCGATGTAAGTGATGCGCGAGCGACAGCTCGCCGTGGACATGAAGCCCGGGTCGTAGGTGAACTTCCCGGTCTTGGCGTAGAGCGCGCGCACGTCGATCACGTCCGGGCCGACGCTGCCGGTGAGCACCGGGAAATCGACCGGCGGCGTGCCGTCGCTGAAGGTCAGGGTTGCCAGTTTCTCGGACATGTTGGTCTCCGCAATCTGTCGCTCGCTCACGCGGCTCGCGCCGCTCCCACACCGCCTGCCGGCGCCGGACCGGGGTCGGCGCGCAGCATGTCCACCACCGCCCGGTAGCGGGCCTCGGGCTCGCGGCGCCCGAGCGCCAGGTCGAGCAGCTCGTTGTCGGGCCGCTCGAGCAGCTCGTCGAACAAGCCGCGCTGCGTGGCATCCAGGCGCCCGTAGCCCCGCGCGAGGAACGCCTCGAGCACGAGATCGAGCTCGAGCAATCCCCGGCGGCAGCGCCAGCGTATGCGGTCGATGTCCCCCATCACACGGTGCGCTTGACCAGCAGCTCCTTGATCTTGCCGATGGCGCGCGTCGGGTTGAGCCCCTTGGGGCACACGTCCACGCAGTTCATGATCGAATGGCAGCGAAACAGCCGGTAGGGGTCTTCCAGGTCGTCGAGCCGCTCGCCGGTCGCCTGGTCGCGCGTGTCCGCGATGAAGCGGTAGGCCTGCAGCAGCCCCGCCGGCCCCACGAACTTGTCCGGGTTCCACCAGAACGACGGGCAGGACGTCGTGCAGCACGCGCACAGGATGCATTCGTAGAGCCCGTTCAGCTCCTCGCGTTCCTCCGGAGACTGCAGCCGTTCCTTCTCGGGAGGCGGCTCGTGATTGACCAGGTACGGTTTCACGGAATTGTACTGTTTGAAAAACTGCGACATGTCGACGATCAGGTCGCGCACCACCGGCAGCCCCGGCAGCGGGCGGATTACCACCGGCTCCTTCAGCTCCGCGATTCGAGTGATGCAGGCGAGGCCGTTCCTGCCGTTGATGTTCATCGCGTCGGAGCCGCACACGCCCTCGCGGCACGAGCGCCGGAACGTAAGCGTGTCGTCATGCGCCTTGATCCGCACCAGCGCGTCGAGCAGCATGCGGTCGGTCGGCTCGAGCGCGATGTCATAGGCCTGCATGTGCGGCCGGCCGCCGGAATCGGGGTCGTAGCGGTAGATGGAGAATTTCATGCGTCGCTTTCGAGGGTTCGCTCAGTAAACACGGGCCTTGGGCTCGAATGATTCCACGGTCAGCGGCCGGGTGTGCACGGGCTTGTAATCGAGCCGGTTGCCCTCCTTGTACCACAGCGTGTGCTTGATCCAGTTGGCATCGTCGCGCCGGGGGTGGTCGGCGCGGTCGTGGGAGCCGCGGCTCTCCTTGCGCGCCTCGGCGGAAACG
>Ga0137344_1000124_pt1 | contig 7773 bp, 13 predicted proteins | sample EasRivERMLT500_2_FD_104773 | JGI IMG/M metagenome (GOLD analysis project Ga0137344, IMG submission 104773) | Soil microbial communities from meander-bound floodplain in the East River, Colorado, USA - East River MetaG ERMLT500_2 | ecosystem: Environmental > Terrestrial > Soil > Floodplain ...
GGAGGAGTGTCATCCTCGAGACCGAAGGCAGGACGAAGATCCTCGACCTTCGCGTAATATGCCTTCGACAGGCGACTGCGCAGATACTCGCGAGCATCTTGCTCCAAAGTCTGAGCACCGCTCAGTGCAGCATTAGAAACAATATTGAGAGTAGTCATGGTAGATTCCTTCATGGTAGATTCCTTTACGGGAACTGCTGCTTTCGCAGGATTTGTTTGTGCATATTTATTAGAACAACTATAACATCCGCATCCTTCAATGATTGACATTTCTCTATACCTCGCTTTTGCTCTTTTCTTCTCATTCCTAGACATTTCCAGATAGCCTGGAATGTTTTTTAAGTAACAAAGGAAATAAGAACCTTCCAGATCATTCTTAATCGAGTCTTCGAAGTTAAAAGAACGATACTGATACCCAATTCTGTCTAGTTCACTTCTTAAGATTTTGGCAAACGTGTCTGACATCATAAGACACCTCCACAATAGAAAAGGCCCCCTTACGGAGGCCTTTTCTTTACCATCGTCATCACAATGAATATTACTTCACATCGGTTGTGTCTTCGGTTCCGACGTCGTCTTCACTTTGGAAGACTTCCGTTTCACCGTCTTTCCGCTCTTTGCGGAGGAGGAACTCCGGGATGACTTGCTCTCCGTTGGTCTGAACCACTGGAGTAATCTGTCTCTGAGATTGGTCATTCATCATAACACCTTTCTTGTTTATAAATCTGCCATCCAAGTTTGAGTACATACTGGATGTACTGTGTTGTCAACAGGGTTGTACCAAATATTTATAATTATATATTCATACCAGAATTTCATCTATTAGGTTGCCTTATACGATTCTTGTGGCGACTAACCACGCGAGTTGGGACATTCTTAAGACGCCCAGTTCTGTGGCTTCCGAGATGGTCGACCTCCTTGCTGTCACCTTTATGGACACGACCTGCACGCATTGCCACACGTCTCGCACGATTTCTATCTGCTCTACGTTTCTTCTGGAGAGCTGTACCATGATATTGGTCATACTCCCTCCTGTAGTTTCTTACCCTCTTAGCCACTCTAAGTTTATGCCTCCTTGAAACAAATTGTAATAGGAACCAGTTCCTTACTGACGTCCCCAAACTTAATATCCACGATTTCTTCATTATCTCTGATTACACCGATAGCAACTAGGAATGCTGCGACTTGACTAACCACGTTGTCCCTTGAGATGGTCATTTGGATCGAGCGTTCGGAGTTCATGGTCCGTCTCCTGTTCTTTGAGCCGTTCTTTGATCTGTCGCCGAACCTTGTCACGGGCTGCCTGGAGCTTTGTCCGTTCTTCCTTCTTCTTGGCATTAACTATTCTTTCGAATCTGTTAGTAGGGTGCTTGCGTTTAGTCATATTGGCCTAGGATTAGGTAGAGTAACAAACTCTTGTTCGACTAAAAAATAGAGGACTTCTTCTTCAGTCAATTCGTTCAGTTCAAATATTTCTTCTAGAGAGTACGTTTGTAAGATGTCCTCTATTTCTTTAAATTCCAAGTATTAAACCTACTACCATAACAATAACAAAACAGACTATAACCCCTCCGAACAGGAAAGCAACGTCTCTGGCGGTCATCATGTTAGCCACTCCTTTGGGATTGTTCCGATTGCGTATTTTAGACCGTTCTTCTCTGCCCACTTAATATATTTCTTATTGCGGCTATAAAACAGGATACGCAAATCCATCTCTGGATGTAATTTCTTAACGGCTACCATCTTAGACTTGTCTTCAGGACGTAGGTAGCCTTTGCATTCTATGTAAATCTTACCTAATGAAGTAATAACTACGAAATCAGGGATATAATGTCGGGCCAAGAGGTAGGGGATGCGTTCACTTTCGTACTGGAAATTACTCTTAGCCCGACGTAATGCATTGTATATTTTCTTCTCAAACTGATTCTTTAACTTCTTCTTCATTTAACCTGACGTAACTTACAAATTATTCCGAAACTACCCCCGTAGCATTGATTAGGTCTCTTACATCTACAATATCTTTCTTTGCTATACATTGTACACGATCTTACCATTCTTGTCAATCTCTGTTATAGGACCGTCTTTATTGAATGGTCTCTTTACGACTTTGGAAAGGAATACGGGTCCTGCGGCATAGAGGAACGTTCTGAGTTCAGGAAAACAGATATGCTTGTAAGCCGAGTAGCTAGCCCTGAGATCAAGGCGCAGATTACCGGACGATCCATCGGGGGTAACCCCGCACTCGCAAGCAGGTGCAGTTGGTGAACCAACGATTTCCTTGTATACTCGAATTCTCTCCTTAAGCGCTTCTTCTCGATCATGACTGACCTCATGCTCATAGAGACACATATGACCTAAAGTCTTATCAATGGCTAAAAGATAACCACGGTCTTTGGTCCGAACAAGAGGATCAGAATGGGAACCCAGCACATACCCATCAAGTTGATCCAGATAGCCAAAGCTATCGTCTTGCGCAAGAGTCTTATCTTTGAACTTATTAAAACCCCTGCTACTACTAGATTTAACATCGACGATACACCCGTCGATAACGCAATCCCTATGACCTGTGATCCCGTCGAGTACGATTGCATCTTGTTCCCCGCTTACTTCGTGTCCGGCGGCCTTTGATAGGACGATAGCAAGTGCTTCAATAATGTGACCGTACGAATACTTGATCTCGGCCCATGGAGGGAGTGCCTCAGCAAGTTCAGGGTGGTGGATGGAATACCAAAGTGCTTTAGGACAGCTCGGTCCCATTTTGCTGAGGCGAAGAGTAGACGTCTTCTGCCTTTCTCCAAGTTGCTCTTGTAGTTTTCCAGCCATTGTTGTTGCAAAACTTCCCGCGAGGGCGTCATTGAACCATCCGTCCTTTCTTTTAATAAGGGCGTAGATGTCCGTAATTAATGTAGATATTTCAGGCACGTTATTTCACTATAGGTTGCATGGTTAATAATAGGTTCTGAGTTACTTTGATCATCGCCATTGCGGTCAAGGGTCCTACGAACCACGAACATGAGAACAGAATTAGGAAGACATCCAAGAGAGAGTAAGTGCGTGTTTTCTTCTTACCAAACTCACTCCTTTTCTTTTCTTCGTCCTCTTCTTTTATTCTCTTCTTCTCCTGCCTGCGCATCTTATGCAAGGCACGGAGGGTATCGTCAATACTAGTCGGGTTCGGTTGTGACGGCCACACAGGCGGCCACATACCATAATTCGGAGGATACATAGCTCACTCCTTTTTATTGTTTTAATATTTACTAAAGCCCTTCCTCTAGGGCGGTTGTTGAGGAGCAATGATTTCTAGTACTTGAGTCCAGAGGAACGTCATGGCACTTCTCCTTTGGTTTAAACAGAAGTCCCTTGCAAGAAGTATTACGGCTATTGGACGCTCTCTTTCCTGGCTTCATGTGACTCCCTCACCAGTACTGGTCTATCTCGATCCGTCCTCACCATCTTCGTGTACACTATTCCCCTCACCTTCGATATTGGGGACAGCTTTTGCAAGAGGTTCCGGCATGCCCTATGCGTTACGCCATTCCTGCTCCGAAGAGCCCCATCACCTGGGTGGCGAGGTAGGGACACATTCCTTGCTGACCTGAGGTGTATATGAACACCAACAGTCCGTCTCCTTCAGGGGGAGATTGAGTTAACAGCTCTTTCCATTAGAGGGGGCTAATCTGGCCCGAGTTTTCTGCTTACCCACTTACGGTCCTCCATTCCACGGATATACTTGGCCAGAGACGTGAACTGTTCGTTAGGCCAGTATCTCTGAGCCTTGCGGGGCTCAGCGCATCCGCTGAAGAGACATGTCATTACTACGAGATCAGAGTCGCCACCTGATTATCTACGATTCGAACGTAGCTGCTGATCAAGAAGACGATTTCTCTGGACACAGCCCAGGTAACCCTTCCGGGGATCGTCTAAGACATCTCTTCTTTCCTGCCCTCACGTCACCGAATATACCACCTTTTTGGTTTGGCCCTGGGGTCACCAAGGTGAGGACTTAGGTCTTGCCTAGGAGTGTAAGCATACTTGTTCGAGAGTAAACTTCGTCTCTGTCTTCACAAACAGCTACGACCTCTCAAACGGTATTAGACAGAGGTAGGGTTTTGACCTACTTGTCTACCACTAGTGTGTTTTCCATTTCACCACTGGAACTTTGCCAGGAAGGATTCGAACCTTCAAGCCCATTACGGTAGACTGCCGTCGAGCACTAGTAGCCTCTAGCGCTTAAGCTACGGCTGGATTGAGGATCCAGCTGACATCCAAACCACTATTTGTCGTCTACCCCGGTTATGCACCGTACCGCCCAGTTCGTCATTTGCGGAGTCCTAGTTTTTGGTATAGCTCTCCCGCACGTCCCTTGTGCAAGAAAGGAGTGGTGAGACATCCTCCTGCTTTCAACGGTACCTGGAAAGCAGCAAACGCGGGTCATCCTCTTTTAACTTCCACTAGATGACTGGCGGGATCTCCCATTCACCGTGGAGATTGCGATGCCACGAGTTACATAGGTGAGGGGGTCCTCACTTTAATTACGGGCACCGGAGGGCATCTGCACTACACCGTTTGGACCGGGAGTGGCAGGTGCTGTTCACAGATACGATTAAGCGGTTCTCGTACGTCTCCTGTGCAACGAACACAGGTATCCTATAACAGCTACTTAGACGACTGTGACAAACTAAAACTGAGCAGGTTGTTCTGCTAAGCCTTTGACAGCTCTCTGCTCTTCTTTAGTAAATTCACTTGGTTTATTCTCAAAGGGTACTAAGTTATCAATCTTTGAAGATAACCATCTAATGGCTCTCGCCATCTTATTAGCACTTCCTGGAATGAAGTGTGTATATACTTCTAGTTTTGTAGTAACATCGGAACCATTGCCGATGTTAATATCACGAAGTGGGGTTACTCCATCTGCCATGAAGACATCAGGAGGCGCAAAGCCAATCTTCTTACCAGTTCTCAATTGCTTTTCGACTGGTCGTCTTAAAGTAACAAAGTATCCGTCTTCATCCTTTCTTAGTTGGTTCTTAATTCCTTGAATATCTTCGCTCCCTTCTTGCAGCTCCTTCCACTTTTCTAATGAAGGAGGATCCAAGTAGAGATCGTGAGACCAGCTCCCAAATTTATTAGGGGCTGAATGACGAAACCATTTGGTCTTGCCTTGCAAATAAACAAATTCCATCTTAGGCATGGGCGGTCACTTCCTTGAAACCGTCAATTCTAATGTCCTTTGCATCTGGGAAGGTCTCATGAATCTCTAGCAAAGCCTGTTCCTCAACCTCGTCCATAGTAAGGACATCAGGGGTCTCTAACATAAAGAGCCCTTCTTCCGGGAGGTTGTAGGTGTATTCAATTTCATACGTAGGCATATTATTTCTCCTTTAAGCTGCAACTTTAGTCTTAGGGGCAAATCTTCGAGCCCATCCACCCACTCGTTCTTTACTAATTGGAATAATAGGATCACTCCCTCCAATAACTTGAGGTTTATGTTGATTATTTAAATTATCTTTTCGTGCTGGTCTAAGCCTTCTAGAGTCCGTTCCACTTTTGTCTCTATGTCCAGCTTTGACTATAATTGCTTTAGAGCCTTTAAGTTGAAATGTAAAAGGATTAATAATCTCATCTGTATCATCCCAAGTGTAGATATGACTCCCTACTTCTATGGGAGTTAGATAGATATACCTTAAACCTTTTTCTTTGTCAGAAATTCCAATCATTTGACGGTTAACAGCTACATGCGTGTATTGAGGATATTGATCCCTTATTGCGTCTGCAACCATGCAATGACTTGAATGTTTTCTTATTGCAGAATCAATAAATTCTTGGGTTACTTCTACATGTAAATTCGGTGCCTTAGCTGCATCAAGTACATCTTCTTTTATTTTTTCTTTCTTTCCAAAGAACCACATATTAAACTCCTTTAATGTGTAACGGACCAATTGGTCCCAATCGTATAATCTTTATGATCTTCATTCCAATAGCTACCAGCCAATGGACACTTAAGTTTCAGTTCTTCACCGACTTCTTTAAGAGAATCAGCTTGCATCTTAGCGATACAGATAGCACTCTCCATATTATTAGGAGTCTCAGTTTGCCATTCGTCGTGCACCAGATTAACCAACAGAGCTTTATAGTCTGCAAGTTTATCCTCCCATTTGAGAGTAGCACGCTTCATTATGATGGCTTCACCGTTCTGCAAATAACCAGACATGCAGAGATGTCTGCGTTCTCCCCTGGAATCCCCGGGTATAGGGACCTTACGTCCGTCAAGCCCAATGAAATAACCGCGGTCAGCATCTTTAGGAATAGTTGTCTTTTTAAGTTCAGCGAAACCTTGGTACCGTTCAAGAAGGTGATCGAGAGCCTCCTTGGCTGCACCCTCTGAACATTCAAGGATTTGAGCAAGTTTGCTAATTCCCGCTCCCAAGAGTAGCGCAAAAATAAAGCGCTTTGCACTTTGTCTTGATCTACATACACTTCCAAGAACCCTTTGGTTAAGTGAATGTGGGTCAGTGCGGTTACCCTTTTCCCCTTGTACAAGTGCATCGGTGAACTCCTTGTCGTCGATGTAATGTGCAAAGATACGGAGCTGTATGCCTTCTGCATCCACCCCGACAAGCAACCTCTTACGAGGTGCCTGCCAGAGCGAACGCAGTTCTTTCCCCAAGAGTTTACGTGTTATACCGTCTTCTTTGAACTCTGTGGGGATGTTTGCCGTATTGGGGCGCTGATGCGCCATACGGTGTGTCCATGCACCGATGCCTTGGAAGTCGCCATGAATTCTTCCAGTGTCGGGATGGACTAGGCCAAGCCATTCGGTGAGTGTACGCCGCCTGCTTTCCAAAAGGATACGCTTGGCCAGGGTGCGGGCGGGGGAGGGTGCCTTAAGAGGCAAAGTACTTAAATTATTCTCATTAATTTTCCAACCAGATACTCTCAATTGTACTAGTTTATCATGTAAATTCTTTAAGTCAAGTTCTTTACCTTGGTTTCTACTATACTTTAGCCGATTGATCTCCCTCTCTGTGTCTATATGGGTCTGTGTCTTATCTGTGGGGGACCATAATGCATCCGCAAGGATTCTAATAATTTGTTTATGGCTAGAAGGGTTAAATTCTTGCCATGAACATCGACAGAATGGACCTCCGTTATATTCAGACAGATCACCACTTGTCTCCCAACGAAAGTCTCCTTTGTGAAGAGTTCCATATCTGGTATACTTTGGGGTAATCTCTCGTACGTTGACAAGTCTAGGAGGAAATGCATCCTTGATCTCCTTGTCTAGTTCGGCGAGTTCCAGTTGAACTTTGTCAAGAAGAGTGCGAGCCCTAGGGCCATTGAAGCTGAACCCACTGCTATGTAATCTATTGACGACAAGTTGGAATTCGTGCTCGAGTCTAAGAGCACTATGCCAATTAGGATCGTCAACAATCCTCCGATAACGAGTATAGATCCGTTCACATATTTCCACGTCTCTGACACAGTAGTCCTCCAACGGTTGTGACCATTTCTGGAAGAAGTCTAAGTAGTGGTTCTTCCCTTTCTCTAGTCCGAACTCTTTTCCGTACTGCTCGATGGAATGTCCACCTGGTCGGGAGTAGTCGACGAGCTTACTGATGACATGTGTGTCGACATAACAAGAAATCCCGCTCCTACGATAACCGAGTAGAGACTCAAGAACAGGAACATCATAGCCCAGAATGTGGTGGCCAATGAGAGTTGCTGTATCCACGAGCTGAAGAAATCGTCTCTTTTCTTCTTCATTGTTGGTTAC
>Ga0137344_1000126_pt1 | contig 7732 bp, 8 predicted proteins | sample EasRivERMLT500_2_FD_104773 | JGI IMG/M metagenome (GOLD analysis project Ga0137344, IMG submission 104773) | Soil microbial communities from meander-bound floodplain in the East River, Colorado, USA - East River MetaG ERMLT500_2 | ecosystem: Environmental > Terrestrial > Soil > Floodplain ...
ACGCCAGAATGTTGTCGAAGGCCTCGCCGAAATAGGATTCGTAGGTGTCCGGCTCGAGCCACGCGGTATGCGGCGTGCAAAGCGCGTTGTCGAGCTTGAGCAGGGGGTGGTCGCCGTTCGTGACCGGCTCATTTTCATACACATCTACCGCGGCAAGGCCGGGCCGCCCGCGCTTCAGCGCCGCGGCGAGCGCGCCGGGCGCGACGAGCTCGGCGCGCGCGGTGTTGACGAAGAGCGCGGTCGGCTTCATGCGCGCGAGGTCCTCCGCGCTCACGATTCCGCGCGTGGCGGGTACGAGCCGCGCCATCAGCACCAGCACGTCGGCCTGCTCGAAGAGCTCTGCCTTGCTCGCGGCGGCCTCGTATCCCGACGCGTGGGCCGCGGCGACCGAGGCCTCCCGGCCGAAGACCAGCACCCGCATGCCGAAGCTTGCGCCGGTCGCGGCGATGAGCTTGCCGATCTTGCCCAGGCCGTAGATTCCGAGCGTGCGGCCGTGAAGTGTGCCGCTGAACGACTGGCGGAACTCGCCACGCTTCATCATCGCGGCCTCCTGCGGGATCGCGCGCAGGGACGAAAGTATGAGCGCCCAGGTGTGCTCGGCGACGGTGTAGGGGGAGGCGTGGGTGCCCGCCATGACGGCGATGCCGCGCTCGCTGCACGCGGCGAGGTCGATGTGGTGCGTGCTGCGCCCGGTCTGGCTGAAGGCCTTCAATCGCGGGAGTGCCTCAATGATGTCGCGGCTGTAGCGGGTGCGCTCGCGTACCGGAACCACGATTTCCGCGTCGCGCAGGTTGGCGAGGAGCCGCCCGGCCGGGGGTGCGACATCGCGGAAGATGCGGACCTCGTGCCTCGAGAGCTTCGAGAGGCACCTGAGCTTCGAAATGACGCCGTGATAGTCGTCCGGTATGGCGATGATCACCGACGCAGTGTAGCAAATCGCCCGCCCGTCTTGTGTCACAATCGCACCCGGACCGGAATAGGAGGGTAGCGTGGAGCTGGGATTGAAGGGGAAGGTCGTGGCGATCACGGGCGGTAGCGAAGGCATCGGGCGCGCCACCGCAATGCGCTTCGGGCATGAGGGGGCCCGGCTGGCTATCTGCGCGCGGCGCGCCGACGTCATGGAGGGGGCGGCGGAGGCGATTCGCAAGGCGACGGGCGCGGAGGTCATGACGATGGTGGCGGATGCCGCCAAGGCGGACGACATGCCGCGCTTCATCGAGGAGACCGTGCGGCGCTACGGGCGCATCGACGCGGTCGTCAACAACGCCGGCGGCACCGGGCAGCGGCCCTTCGACGTGGTGGACGACAAGGCCTGGCAGAACGACCTCGAAATCAAGGTGTTCGCCCAGATCCGCACCTCGCGCGCCGCGATCCCGCACATGAAGAAGCAGGGCGGGGGGCGCATCATCAACCTCAACATGGTGGGCGCGCGGCAGCCGTTCGCGGGATCGTTCCCGACGACGATCACGCGCGCAGCCGGATTGGCGCTTACCAAGGCGCTGTCGAAGGAGCTCGCGCCGCACAATATCCTGGTGAACGCCGTCGCGGTGGGGAAGATCAAGTCGATGCAGCAGGAGCGCAACGCGGCGCGCGACAAGATGGGCGTCGCCGAATTCTACGAGAAGGTCGGCAAGACGGTGCCGCTCGGGAGGATGGGCGAGGCGGAAGAGGTCGCGAACGTGATCGCGTTCCTCGCGTCGGATGCCGCGAGCTACGTGACCGGCTGCTGCATCAACGTTGATGGCGGACTCTCCGGAGTCCTCTAATTCAGCCCCGGAATCCGGTCACCGCACATACGCGGGCGTCAATTTCAAGCTGCGCGGAATAGCGGCTGTAGGGCGCGCCGCCGCCTTCGCGCAGCGGGACCCACCACGTGAAGAGGTTGTCGCGGCTCGCGGTGACCTCGACCGGGATGCGCTCGATCCGGCAGTCTCCCAGCACGACGCTGATGAAGCGCAGTTGGTTGACCCACCCCATGACCCAGGACGTTTGCGCGAGCACGCACGCGCGGAAGACTTCGAGCGCGGTGTCCGGGCTGCAGTAGCCTGAAGACGGGTGGCGAAGCAGCACGAGCCCGAGCTTGTGATCGGTCTTGCCCCGCGCCACGGGCTTCGACGACGCGTCGAGGAACACGAGCTCGGCGTTCAGCACGCGCCCGTCGCGCACCTTCTTCGAGGAATCCTTGACGATGACGCTCAGCGTTGCGTGGCTCGCGCTGTGCCAATAGCCGTAACCGAAAACGCCAGCAACGAGGCCAATGACGAGGACGAGTACCCTGCGCATCGCGGGCCTTTACCCGTTACTCGTCACAGGTTCCTCACTCCGCCTTGATGCCGGCGCTCTTGACGATACGGCCGTACCTGGCCAGCTCTTCCTTGAGGTGCGCCGCGTACTCCTGTGGCGTGCCGCCGACCGCTTCCACGCCCTCCGCTTTCATCTTCTCTATGATGTCCGGACTCTGCAGAATTTTCACCAGCTCCTTGTTGAGCCGTGCGATCGCGGCGGCCGGTGTCCTTGCGGGCGCGAGGACGCCGAAGGCCGTGCTCGACTCGTAGCCCGGCACGCCGGCCTCGGCCACGGTCGGCACGTCGGGCAACAGTGCCGAGCGCGATTTCGTGCCCACTGCCAGCAGCCTGAGCTTGCTCGAACGCACGTGCGGCCAGACCGTGGGCAGGTTCTCGAACGCCATCTGGAGTCGCCCCCCGACAAGGTCGATGAGGTAGGGGCCGGCGCCCTTATAGGGCACGTGCACGACGTCCACGCCCGCGAGCGCCTTGAACTGCTCGGTGGAGAAATGGCTCACCGAGCCGGTGCCGGCGGAGCCGTAGTTGAGGCTCCCCGGCTTCGCCTTCGCGAGCGCGATCAGGTCCTTGACCGAGTTTGCCGGCACGGACGGGTGCACGAGGAGCACGAACGGGCTGATCTGCGCCAGCGTGATGGGCGCGAAATCGCGCAGCGTGTCGTAGGGCACGCGCTGCAGGTTGGGATTGATTGTGAGCGGCCCGGGGCTGCCGAGCACGATGGTGTGGCCGTCGGCGGGTGCCTTCGCCGCGAGCTCGGCGCCGATCACGCCGCCCGCACCCCCGCGGTTGTCCACGATCACCGGCTGCCCGAGCGGCTCGTACAGGCGCTGGGCCAGCAGGCGCGCAAGTATGTCCGTGCCGCCGCCCGGAGCGAACGGCACGATGAAGCGGATCGGCCGCGCCGGATAGTTCTGCGCCGCGGCCGCCGATGCGGCGACGCACGCCAGGCCGGCACATAGCAATAGCGATTTCATTTTTTCCACCCTCCCCTAGTCCCGGGTATAAGATAACCCAATGCATCGGTCCGCCACCATCGCCGTCGTAATGCTGGCATTGCTCGGGACCGAGGTCGCGCGAGCGCAGGATGCATACTTCACCCAGCGCGGGCCTTACGTATCGGTGATGTTGTCCGGCAGCGAGATCGATGGGCCGAAGCCGACAGCGGCCACCGACGTCGGCGGGTTCACGGGCATCGGCGTGGCCGCCGCGGTTGGTTACCGTTGGCTTCCCTTGCGCGCCGAGATCGAGTATCACGCCAACACTGCTTACGGCGCCGGTGCCTGGTTCGGTGGAAGCGATGACGACCGCGTCCGGCTCAGGTCCCTGATGTTGAACGGCATCGTCGACGCGCAGTTAAGTCAGTGGTTCGGTCTCTTCTTCGGAGCGGGCTTCGGCCGGACGAAGGTGAGAGCGGATTTCGTCAGCTGCCTGGAGTACCCGGTCTGTCCCTCGTTCGCGGAGTCGCACACATCGGGAACCGCCAATGCCTGGCAACTGCAGCTGGGCTTCACGGTGGGTCCGCCCAACAGGCACCAGTTCATCGCCGGGTTCCGGTGGCTGAGATCGGGATCCCTGGGGCTTACCGACGTGCAGGGCCGGCCGTTTGCCGGCGATCGTGCCGACTACATTTTCTCGTTCGCCGGGTGGCGGGGAAATTTCTGATCCCGGATCAGATCTTGCAGAGAATCTCGGCGCCGCGGGCGAGCGTTTCCTCCGACTTCGCGAAGCAGAAGCGCAGCACCTTGTGGTCCGGCGGCTGGCGGTAGAAGACCGACACCGGGATCGACGCGACGCCGCGCTCCTTCGTGAGCCGGATCGCGAGATCCATGTCGCGCTCGTCGCTCACCGCGTCGTAGGCGAGGTTCTGGAAGAAGGTGCCGCGTGAGGGGAGGGGCTTGAACCGCGACGCCTGCACGCCCTTGAGGAAAAAATCGCGTTTCTTCTGGTAGAAGGCCGCGAGCGACAGATAGGCGTCCTTGTTCTCCATGTACTCCGCGAGCGCGTGCTGGAGCGGCCCGTTGGTGACGAACACATTGAACTGGTGCACCTTGCGGAACTCGGTCGTGAGCTCGCGGGGCGCCAGTACGTAGCCCATCTTCCAGCCGGTGACGTGGTAGGTCTTGCCGAAGGAGGAGACGACGAAGCTCCTCTCGGCAAGCCCAGGAAAGCGTGCGACGCTCTGGTGCTGGTGGCCGTCGAACACGATGTGCTCGTAGACCTCGTCGCTCACCACCACGATGTCGGTACCGCGCAGCATCCCCTCCAGCATCCGCATGTCCTCGCCCGAGAATACGCTCGCGGTCGGATTGTTGGGCGTGTTGATGAGGATCATCCGTGTCTTCGGCGTGATCGCCTGCTGCACCCGCTGCCAGTCGATGCTGTAGTCGGGGTAGCGCAGCTGGACGAAGACCGGGACGCCGCCGTTCACCTCGATCGAGGGCACGTAGCTGTCGTAGGCGGGCTCGAACAGGATCACCTCGTCGCCTGGCCGCACCATCGTCGCGATCGCGGTGAAGATGCCGTAGGTCGCGCCCGGGGTCACCGTCACCTCGTGCTCGGGATCGTATCTTGTGCCGTAGAGCGCCTCGACTTTCTCCGCGATGCGCTCGCGCAGCCGCATGACTCCCGCCATCGGCGGGTACTGGTTCAGTCCGGCGTTGAAGTATTTCGTGACGAGGTCGCGCAGCTCCTTCGCGCAGTCGAAATCCGGAAACCCCTGCGACAGGTTGATCGCGTTGTGCTCCTGCGCGAGCCGCGACATCACGGTGAAGATCGTGGTGCCGACGTGTGGCAGCTTGGACGCGATCGGGCGCGGGAATCGGGGCATGGCGGCGGGCGGATGACGAGGCGGTATTCTAGCAGCGCGCTATACTCAGGAACGGCAAGTGACCGGTGACTGGTGACCAGTGACCAGTGATGAGTGGCGGGGCAAATCGTGAGAAACGCGAGAGCAATTTCATTCTGCCTTCTGACTTCCGCCTTCTGCCTTGGTACGGCTGGGGCAGTTGCCCAGCCATACCCGGCGCGGCCGGTGCGGATCGTCGTGCCGGTAAGCGCCGGGGGCGGCGTGGACACGCTCGCGCGGATCGTCGCAGAGCATTACAGCACGACGCTCGGCCAGCGCTTCATCGTCGACAACCGGCCGGGCGCGGGCACCAGCATCGGCGCGGAAATCGTGGCCAAGGCCGCTCCGGACGGGCACACCCTGATGGTGAGCAGCTCGAGCTTCGTGACCAACGCGGCGATCCAGAGTGTGCGCTACGACCCGGTCAGGGATTTCCAGCCGGTCACCAAGCTCACAGCCAATCCTTACGTCATTCTCACGACACCGTCACTGCCAGTGAATTCAGTGAAAGACCTGATCGCGCTCGCGCGCGCCAAGCCGGGGGTCATCACCTACGCCTCGTCGGGCACCGGAGGAATCTTTCATCTTGGCTCGGAGCTCCTGTGCGTGCTCTCCGGCGTGCGAATGACGCATGTCCCGTACAAGGGCGTGGCGGACGGCTACCCCGCGGTGATGTCGGGCGAGGTCAACTGGATCTTCGGCAGCCCGATTTCGGCATTGCCGTTCATGAGGGCCGGCCGGCTGAAGGGCATCGCCGTCACCAGCGCGGCGCGCAGCAAGGCGCTGCCCGATTTGCCGACTGTCGCCGAGAGCGGTGTGCCTGGCTACAACGTGGATGCCTGGTTCGGGCTGTTTGCGCCCGCCCGCGTGCCGGCCGCCATCCTGGAAAAGCTCCACGCCGGCGCGACCGCAGCGGTGCGCGCGCCCGAAGTGGAGCGCCGCATGCACGCCGAAGGCACGAGCGTCGTTGGCAACCGGCCTCAGGAGTTCGCGCGCGAGGTGCAGGCGGAGTTCGAGAAATGGCGCTCGCTGGTGACGAAGGCCAGCCTCAAGATCTAAATTACCGTTCTGCCGTGGCGTGGGCGGCCGGACGCCGCGCGAGGCGTGTCAAATCGTTGATATAGCCCTGCACGCGATCGGCGACGGCGGCGCGCTGGTGCGGCAGCAGGAGGTGGTACACCTTGACGTAGAGATCGGCTTGCCGCTCCATCCACTCGTCGAACATCCTGTCGTATGCCGGGTCGCGTCCTTCCTCCCAGTTGAGCAGGTAGTGGCGCAGCCGTGAAGCGAACCGGGCAGGATCGTCGCGCTGCTCCATGAGCTGCAGGAACTCGCGCTGGCGCCGCAGCCGGTCCTGGTGGCGGGGTGCGTTCATGAGCGGCAGCTCGGCGCCCCAGGCGAGAATCTGCTTTTCCTGCGCGTCATCGAGGTGCCCCACCCAGTCGCGGATGCGCGAGAGCGCGCGGCGGCCGGTCGCGCGTCTTTGCTCCGCGACACCTGATTCGAGACGGTACTCGCGGATGAAGAGGCGGTTCGCCTTGTCCCACTGCTGCCGGAGGTTCTCGAGCTGCTCCGGCGTGATCGTCATCAGCATGGCCGCCGCGTCGTCCGCGGCGTAGGTCACGACAGCCCGGTAACGCTGCTGCACGCCTTTCGTTATCCACAGCACGTCTTCGCGAGTGAATCCTTTGTCCAGGCGCGCCTTGGTCTGGGTCAGGAAATCGGCGTAGTCCGGCAGCTGATCGTAGCGGTGCCACTCGTGAAAACGTGCGAAGCGCTTGCGGAACTCCTGTCGCTGCTGCGCGTCGAGATCGAAGTACTCATCCGCAGTCCAGCCCGCAATCGTGTCGAGCTGGGGGTAGCCGATGCGGAGCATGCTGCAGCCCGCGAGCAGGGCCGCGCATAGCGCCGCCGCTAACGCTCGCAAAAGAAAATGGAGCCGCATGGCCCCATTTTCTTTATTGCGGACTGCAATGTCTACATCGACGATATGCCGGCCTTGGCGCACTGCTCGTCCTGGTCGCCGGTAACGCCGCTGACCCCGACGGCGCCGATGATCTTGCCGTCGCTGACGATCGGCAATCCGCCCGGAGAAGCGATCATCCCGGGGAGGGTCATGACCGCTGGCCCGCCCTTGGCGATCGCGTCCGCGAACGCGCGGGTCGAACGCCGGAATCGAGCCGCCGCGTTGGCTTTCTTGATCGCGATGTCCATGCTCGCGTACTGGGTGTCGTCGATGCGCTCGAAATAGACGAGCGTGCCGTGGGTATCCACGACCGCGACTGCCACGCGCCATTTGTTCTTCGCGCATTCGGCGACCGTGCCCGCGGCAACCTTCTTGGCGACTTCCACGGTGATGTCCGACCCGTACGATTGCGCCTGCGACAGGCCGGCAGTCAGGGCGAAAACTCCGATTGCCGAAGCCTGGGTGAATCTGCTCAGTGCCGACATAAACCCTCCATTGGGTGGTTGGTGTGTAAAGCGCCGGGTACCATACCCGACTGCCACGGCGAACGCTACAACTGCTCCAGGTATTCCACCATGCGCCGGCGCGTCTTCGCGTCGGGCAGGCGCCCGGTGCCCC